>Ga0080005_115039_pt1 | contig 11199 bp, 7 predicted proteins | sample JossMetagenome_2_FD_69208 | JGI IMG/M metagenome (GOLD analysis project Ga0080005, IMG submission 69208) | Hot spring sediment microbial communities from Joseph's Coat, Yellowstone National Park, USA - JC3_ASED (SPADES assembly) (version 2) | ecosystem: Environmental > Aquatic > Thermal springs >... | reverse complement strand
GAACATAGAAACTAGTCTTCAAAAGGCTGTAGATAGCAGAGGAAAACCTAGCAAAAACAACGATGCCAAGACCAGCAACATCTATGAGAAGAGTGGATAGAACAGAGCTCTCCCTCCAAAACAGCCAAAACTCAGCAAAACCAGCAAACATAGAACCCATGGAGAGGACCCAAAAAGCCAAGTCAACAAGCCTAAGCCAACCAACAGACCAAGGCACACAACAAAGATTAGCAAAACCAAACAAAAACACAAAAACAGCTATAGAAAAAGCCACAACAAGAACCCTAAACCGAGAAACAACACCCAACACACAGCATCACCACAAAACATAGACAAAACCACAAAATAAAAGCATTACCCCCCACAAAAAACAATGCAAGCATATACCTTACACCTTAACACATTTGACTAGACCTAGAAGCTTCCTGCTATATCCATGCCTCTTGTAGAACTCTCCATTGCTAACAATTTCGCATTTATAGTCCTTGGACAGCTTCTTAGGCAAGACATCTACAGGTTTCCTTGTTGTGTAGGCGTGGTACTCGAGGTAAACCTCATCAAATATCTTCACATGTTCATAGTCATTGAGTATTATGTCGTATTCACAGCCCTCGCAATTCATCTTAAGAACAGCCCCATCAACATCAACAGCCTTAGCTATGTCCCCAAGCGTGACCGTGTCTACAAAAATTTTTCCAGAGGGATACTCAACACCTATTTTGCTATGCTTACTTGCGAGAATAGCGTTGATTGGTGCAACCCTGTTCACAACATTATTTAGTTTTAGGTTCTCGAGAAGCTCTCTGAACTGGTCTGAGCAAGGCTCAACTGCAACAACATGCTTAGCACCGTTGAGAATGAAGTACACTGCTGTTTCTCCAAACCCTGCACCAACATCAATAACAACCCTGCTCCTCACATCAATATACCTGTAGTCGCCATAGTTGAATACCTCAAGCATGTAGCACTTCACATGCTCGAACCTTACTCCGTCTCTCACCCAGCAACCACATCCAGTGTCATAGACCCAGCCAAGCCTAATAGCATCATCAACACAGCTAGAAAACAAAAGCTCCTGTACAGGAACAGCAAAACCTCTCGCAACCACAATACCATCCCCACACCTCAAACCAGTGAAAGCACCATCAAAAAGCTTTCTAACCAAAAACCCATAGATCTTAGGATGAATAACAAGCTTAGCACCATCCCTATACAACGCTCAACACAAGAATGCAACATGGATTTCATATAAAAAGTTTAGATCAATAATACTGTAAAACCCTAAGGTTTGATACTGGTAGAATATCGAAAGAATTGATTAAAACAAAGTTTTAGCCACAATTTTTCTCCTTCTTTAGAAAGCTTTATATAGCAGTTCCTTAGGAAAAATTATGTATGGACTGGGTGTATGCATATGTATAACTCTAAAAAGACTGTATTAGCTATACTGGTGGTTGCTTTAATAAGTTTAGCTACTGTAGCATATCTAGCAATTGCTCAGATATCTCAGCCTAGTGAACCTTGGGTTGCTGTACCCAATACCGCTCCAAAAGCTGTCTATGAATCAGTAGTAGTAGGTCCTGCTCCTGGGGATAAAGAGATTACTGTTATGCTTGTACCTAAGCTTAAACTTGACGAACTCAACGAGTATTTGAAAGATGTTTACACACCTGGAAGCCTGAACTACAGGAAGTTCTTAAGCCCCTTCGAAGTATATGCAAAGTTTGGTTACGGAGTTTGGCAACCAATGGTAGTAACATATGCTTCACGCTTCGGTATCCAAGTCAATGCTTCAGGACCTTTCGTAAAGCTTAAGGGAAGGATATCGCAATTTGAGCAATTCTTCCAAACAAGATTCGCTGTATTCAGGTACGGAAACACAACATTCTATGCACCAGCATCAGATATTAAACTACCTGCTACAATATCTCGCTATATAGCAGGTATCCTAGGACTACACAACATAACTATCGCCAAGCCTCAGGTTAAGTACTTAGCAAAAATTATTGAAACAAGTAGTGATAGAAAAGTGGAGTTTACAAACTTTACAGTTCAGATTAAGCCAAGCTATGGTATGTGGTTCTGGACAAATCCAGTACACGTCTATTTGCCTATACATATCCATGAGCTCTACAGGCTAAACCCACTCTACAAACTTGGTTTAACAGGTGCTGGACAAACAATAGTTATCATCAATGCTTTCGGCGATGAATATATCGGTGAATCTCTAAAAGAATTCGATAGATGGTTTAACTTATCTGACCCACCAAGATTCACAGTAATGTATTACCAAGCAACACAATTTCCGCAAGAAGGAGACTATTACTGGGGTCTTGAGACAGCTCTAGATGTTGAATGGGCTCACGTCGTTGCTCCAGGAGCTAACATAATGCTTGTCTACACTCCATACCCAGACGACTCTCTATTCATGGCTATAGCGGATATAATTTCATGGTTCTACAACCAACTGATAATAATATCGCTTAGCTGGGGTACCAATGAATGGGAACTTAAGTACTACGGTATAGATATAACACCTTACGAAACAATACTAGCTACTGCAGCAACTTCAGGTGTACCAGTATTTGTTGCTAGCGGTGATTGGCCGTACGATACTTATTATCCAGCGACATCAGCTTATGTAACAGCTGTTAGTGGTACAACTCTATTCTCAAAACCAGTTAACAATAGTATTTCAGCTGTGTTTGCAACACCTATATATCTCTTTGAAACTGGTTGGGGAGATCTTCTAGGAAATGTAACAACTTATGGAACAACATTCTATTATTGGAACTGCTGGGGTGGCTCTGGTGGAGGAGAATCTAAGTTTGTACCGAAACCGTGGTACCAAGCACCACTACCGTACACCAACAGGACAACACCCGATATAGCACTTGTCGCGTCACCATTCACAGGCGTACATGTTACTAGAGTTGTGCGTTACTACTACTGGAAACGTACAATTATATACATAGGTGTTGGTGGTACAAGCTTAGCCACACCATTAATGGCTGGTATATACGCAGTTATACAACAGGGCTACAAAACAAAACTGGGTTTTGCAAATCCGTATCTCTACAGAATGCATTTCACAATGCAGAAACAGTACCAAACAACTTTCAATCCAGTAAAACCAAATGCAACACTAACAATTGGCGGTACAGCATATTTCTGGAATACAGTACCACTAATGTATACATCTGCCCTAATATCATATGTATCAGGAGCTTGCGGACCGGCCCGGGCTAAGCCATGGCAATATAACACCGTTGTAGGGCTAGGAAGCCCTAACGCATACTACCTCTACCAACTAATAAACAGCAACGGAACAGTACTCAACCTATGGCAAAGAACAGCAACATATGCAGTAACAGTAAGTAACATAACATGGCCAGGACAATTCACAGCATCACTATGGGCATACATACCATCAAACATGAGTGGAAAACCCCTAGTATTTGCAAGCACTTTAGGATCCTCAATAAGTGCTGCAAAATGGATCATACTAAAGTCTACAATAGATGATATTGTGTTCAGACTTTACACATCAACATCAACATACGTAGAGTGCAGAGCACCCTCAGGAATTCTACAGAAATACTTCAACACATGGATACACATAGCAGTAAGCTACAACAATGCCACTGGTATAGCAAAGATATACCTCAACGGAGCACCTGTAGCAACATGTAGCATAGGGAAGTACAAGCTCTTACCAGCACCACTATACATAGGTATGGGAGCAACACTTGCAGGAGCAACTTACTACACAGGTTACCTAGCCAATATCCAGATTTACGGCACTGAGCTACTGGATAACGAAATTAAGGCATTAACCCTAGCAGGACTCCACGGCTCAGCCGTAGGCAACTACACCATCGTTATAAAGTCTCTCAGGAGTGAAACAGTCATAGTTCCAAAGCCAATGCTCGCCTGGTACTCACTAGACCAAGCAAAAGGAACAACAATATACAGCAAAATAGGTCCACAAGCAACAATAATCGGAACATCATATAGCTGGGCACTACCATCATACTACCCAGCAACACCAACATACCCAGGAATCTCACAATACCAGTTCTACAACGTAACAGCACCAGTAATACCTAAATAACGATAAATATTCAAAACAAATTTATTTTTCCTACCCCTCTCCAAATCCTCCTTAAAAAGTTCCTTCAATAACCTTGCAACATTCTCAGACCTTGCCTTCTGAAGAAGCTCTATAGACCTATTTATATGAGCCCATCTAGTACCCAACCTATAATCAAGAAAAGACGCAGCAAACATAATAATTCTCGCCAAAGTTTTATGAAATAATCTGAGAAGGGCCCACAGCTTTTCTCTTGATGCAAGCACACGACCAATATGGTACACCAGCTCCTGTGAGATTGAGGAGAAGCTAGGAGGCAGTAAATAGCCTTGATTGTTTCTTACTAGAACCTTCTTTGTCAATCTATATATAGTTGCTGATTGAATAGCGTAAACAGGGTCAATCTCAACAGCCTTTATGTACCCAGCCCTTATAGCACTCTCAAAAACATCTAAACCCTTCCTACTCCTAACAACAACAAGTGTAGCTCCTCCAAGTCTCTTAATAGGTTCATATGGAAGAGTCCAGGGGTCAGCTAGAGATATATCAGCTGAGATATTTGTTTGATCATTGCATAAATAGCATCCTAACCCATAGAAGTATTGACCAAATCCGGAATCCCAATATTTGCTAAGCGGTATCCAAATATTAGCTTCAGCCTTCTCTGATTTTATAAGCATATATCCAGGCCAACCATTCCCCCTAAACTTTACAAACCCTATGTCGTTAGGGTTCAATCGGAATAGCTTAGCAATATACCTAAAAGCATACGTTGCTGGGGTATTATTACAGTAAAGACCTACAATGAATACATCGTCTTCGGATCTTAATGACTTCATAAGAGCTCGCACAGCTCTAGCATGGCAAGGCAATGCAGTTACAGCTATACGCATGAATTTATCCTTTGCATAACGTAACACCTTTGCAAATCCATATGTTGGTGCATAGATCGATCCTGAGAATCTACATAGCTCATTAGGGTCTTTAACAATAGTCCAAACACCATATACAAGCCCCTTCCTAACCCGGAGCTTAGGAACTATAACAGCCTCAACTAAACCTTCTCTAAGCATGTGCGTAAGAATAGCTGTGCCAACACCACCACTTGCCGCACCCCATCTTATCCTTGGATCTGTTGCCCAAGCAAGAAAAACCTTAGTGAAAGGCCCTATAAAATACTTAACAAAGCTACTATCATCCCCCATTGTAGCTCAACCTACTCGTTAGATTCAGCCTTTAATGGCAGAGATAAGAAAGTTGTATGAACGACGCCTATGAAACTCGAGCTTTTCTCTAACACCTTTATAATCTACTTCTTCCTTAAGTCTCTTCAAAGTCTCATTCACATCATAAACAGCTCTATCTCTAAGACCTAGCAGATTTAACAAATCTAGGATTCTAATACTTTTGCCCCTTGGTAGTATTGTTATGAAGTTCTTTTCGAAAAGTATGGAGAAGATTGTACCATGATAACTATTTATAACAGTGTATCTCGACTTAGCTATGAGATGCAGAAATTCAAATGGGTTAATATACTCTAGAAACTTTATCTTTAATCTCTTTTTTAATTTAATGTAATGCATAATGTCACTGAGACCTTGCTGAAATGGAAAAGGTTGAGGCCTTGCATAGGCAATGATCTGAAACCCATATTTGTTAAGCTTAACCAGTAAAGGCTCAATGGATTTGATCATTTCAAAGTTTAGGTTATATACAAAAACAGTATCACCATCCTTTAAATCGCTGAAAGTATGTGCTGAAGCTAGCGATTTCCAAAAGCTTGCATCAAAAAGGAGTGTAGGATCTAAAACGTGCTCCACTTCTCTGTTTATGGGTCTGGAAACCCATGAGACATGGCTTTGCTCTCTCACAGAAATTGCTGTAAAGTCTCTTAAGCTCCTTGAGTAAATGGTGAGAAGCTTAGCGGGAATAGTATCCAAGTTATCTATACCAAAACTTGCAGCATACGAAACCTTCTTTAAACCATCTACTTTAAATGGTAGAAGATATGCATAGTCAGAGTATCGAAGAAATACAGGGTTCCATACCTGATCACTACCCACAACAATAACATCAAAATGCTTAACCTCTTCCTTAAGTTCGTTAAGCGATCTTAACGGTCTTGTGAGCTTCAACATCTTCAGAATTTTTCTATGATTTAATTCTTTTCTTTGCTCAGTACCAAATTGAAATAGGTAATTCGCGATCTCACCAAGGGATGTTCTCATGGCAAATCTAATGCTATTACCACGGTATTTTTCAACAATTTTGCCTAGGTTTATTGTGGGTCTTACAAGAACACTAAGCCTTGGCAAAAAATTGATTATTGATACATTAAACTGTGAATATAATACATGGTAAAGCGCTATCATCTGCAACAATGCACCTATATGAGGAGTCCAATGAAATGTTAGTACACCAACATTTAAGGTCATTTATATCTACACCAACTTCCTAGACGACATAATTTCTTATATATTCAGCTAAACTTAGATTAGGTTTAATTCAGTAAATAAATTCTTTATGGCACTGCTTCTATCAGGGCTCGCATCACAATATAAACCTTTGAATATTTGAATAAATATTTGGAATTGCTAGGGATTTTCTGATAACTCAGCCTTTATAATTTATTACACTTTCAAAGAATTCGATTAGTTTTTCTACCTCTCTCTGTGGATCAACTTTCTCGTAGCTGTGCTTAATAATCTCCTCTCTATTGAAATCCTTCTCCAAGACCTTCACAACTTTCTTGACAAGATCATCAACATCGCCAGCCTTAAAAATGTAGCCTGTAATACCATCAATAATGATTTCAGGCAAAGCACCAGCAGAACTAACAACAGCTGGAACCCCAAGCCTATTAGCCTCAACAGGTATCCTACCAAAAGCTTCTGGAACTAGTGAGGGCATTACAACTGCCTTTGCCTTGTACATTAAATAATAATATCGTCTATCTGGCGGTAATCTTTCCATGAATACTATGTTCCGCAGATTCATCTGACGAGCTTTTCTTTCGACCCATGTATTCTTACACCCAACCATATAAAGCTTCAGATCCCTAAACTCTCTAGAAACCTCTCGCCAGGCCTCCAACAATAGGTGAGGACCTTTAACAGGGTTAGATCCAGAAGCATATAGAACATAATCGCCGTAAGGCTCATGAGAACTTGGTTTAACGTATTTCAGAGGCTCTATGGTAAGATTATATATCACTTCTAACAGTTTCTTTTTAGAATTATAGAAATATTTAGTATGTAGTTCATAGAGAGTTCTGGAAACAGCTATAAAACCATCGATATTATTAAAAGACTCCATTATGATTTTTCTCCATTTTGCGTAATATAATGAGGTCCAAACAATGCCTGGACCCAAAGATATTAATCCATGGGGTAGAGTCTTTGCGCCTAGTGCAATTAAGTGTGTTTCGGATCCAAACTTGCATTTGACAATCTTTGAAATTGTGCAAGAATCATTACATATCTCTTTTAAGGAGTAGGTAAGCCACATAAAAGGGCATAGAAATTCATATGAATGAAGATGTGCTACTATGGGAAGATTTTTGATTTGCTTAATCCTTGACGCCAATGCGAATTCTCCTGTAGCAATCCATGCGATGTCAGCCCATTCAACAAACTTTTCAACTGCATGATCAGTTTTCATGATTAGGAGTGCTCCAACGTTTTTGCAGGGAAGGCGATATGTTGGTGCTGGTACTTTTGTCAAGAATCTTTCCTGATAGCATGTAAGAATTCTTAGCTCTACACGATCAGCCAAGGACTCTATGAATTCATTTGTGCTTATCTGTGCTCCACTAGGCCATATCCCATTATTTATAATGAGAATGCGCATAATGATTCCCTCTGTACAACTGCAATCTTTACTTAAGAATCAAGATGATAGGATATACTTAATAAGTGGTGCTTTAACACGATCCCAACTTCTACGCGTAGCAAGGAAATCCCGTAGTTTCTTAGCGTAATAAGGTTTCCAATAGTCGAGGTGTTGTATATAATCGCTTAGCATATCTACAAATTTTCGTGGTGAGGAAGCCCACAGAATCTCATCTTCATAATCCTGCCTCTCCACATATCTTGGATGTGTCAACTTGGCTATGGGGGTACCAAGTAGTGCTGCCTCTATTGAGCTAAGCCCTAACTCTTCATCAATACATCTCTCTATGTACAGATCTGCTTGCGCTAGGAGCTGAAGAAACTCGTGTCTTTGTAAAGGTTTCATAAACCTAACCTTAAGGTTAGAATACTCCTCTAGCTTCTCTCCCACTCTCGGATCAATTATTAATAACTGTATCCTCCTACCCACAATCTTTCTACTCACACCCTTTATCAACCTTATAACATGATAGGGTTTTAGAAGCCTTGGCGACAATGCAAATGATGTGTATACAAGCACCCTGACCTCATTGTGATTACTACTATCACTTACCAAGCCTTGATATAGCTTCGCATAAGTGATAATTTCCTCAGGGAACACAAATTGTGGAAGGATAATATAGTTTTTCACGATTTTATTTGCTTCACAAGTCGTAATACTATGGCATATAAAAAGATCTATGCTTTTAGTTGATGTACCAACATTCCATAGGAAAATGTTGTAGAGGGACATCATTTTTCCACGCAACGATATCTGCACGCTTCTTAAAGCATTGAGAGTTTCGTGAAATAGAAATCCATGCACAAATAGAATAGTTTTGTTCTCTCCTCTTGTAAGCTTTATAAATGTTGCACTTAACTGAGGAATAGAGCCCATGTAAATAACTGTGTCAAAATTCCTTAGCTGTGAAGCATACCTTAGATCTAGAAGCGTATTTATAGCAAGATTTTTGCCATATAAGAATACTTTTACATTTAACCTTTCTCTTTTAAGACCATAAACAAGCTTATCTGTAATGGTTTTAACACCTGCTATACCTCCAGGTATTACCATAGCAATGCTTTTCATATTTTTCATCGCCTTATGTAAAATAGTATTACAAAGTTATTGCTACTATATACAAGGCTTCTATGCATCATTTCATAATCAATGGCTTTTGACATAGTAGGAGAATAAGCCTCAGGCATATGAAGGGCACGCACTCTAAGTATGAATAAACCGTTAAAGTTCCTTAAGTATTCAGGTGTTACAAGGAGATCAAATGAACCTGCGTAGATAAACATGCACGAACAGTTATAGTCATAAAATCCTCTATATCTCGATCGAGCCCATAAGTATGCCGCGTACCTCAAGTAACTCCCGGCTCTCCAATCAATTAAAAAGTTGCTACAACAAAGTGTAGGTGCTAGATTTCTCAATTCCTGCGCTTCATCATATGTAATCAAACCTGATACGGACCATGGTGAGTATGGATTCGCTGTATATGGATTCTCAGGCATTAGGGTTCCAGCAAATCCAAATGATAGTATTGCTAGGAATAACAATGCATAGGCGTATCCTGCACCTAATTTTCCTCTCCTGGTTAGAGATTCGAATGCTTGTGGTGATAGTATTGCTAGTAATGTTGTTGAGCCTAGTCCTAGGTATCTAGGCAGGTCAAGCGCGGGAAATGCTACGGCACCTACATACGCTACAGCTAATTCAGCTAAAGAGATGAATGCAAGCAAGCGTAGAAGAATGTCATTATCTTCAAGCATTCTTACCAGACCTAGTGCTACAAGGATAGCTATAGGTATAATTCCTAGAATTGAAGTTATAGGAGCTTGGACTTGGATAGGGGGTGTTGCGATCATTATTTTTTCACCACGTAGAAAAGCCATAACTGCTTCAAAAACATTTGTTACAGCTCCCTTTAAAACCATTAAAATCACTGTGTAGGTAGCGTAAACGCTGAATATTATGAGGAATAGTGCTAGCTTTATGTTTAATTGCTGAAGGAAGGCATGTGTCGAGGTTTTAGCCTTGATCATCTTCATGAATATGAACAGAACTGTAAATATGCCTAAGGTCCATAGAGCCATGCCTCCATGTCCAAACACAAGAGCTAAGGTTAAGATCATTACAATTATTATATGAAGTTTTAGGAATAGAAGTGGTAGCACCATTAAAAGGGCGTATGCTTGAGGTATGAACCAAACAGACCAGACAACGATCAAAGGTGTGGTTAGAACTAGCAAGCCAGCTATTCTACAATACCCTGTATTCAGCTTCTTAGACAGCAAATAAATCCATAGGATAAGCAAAAGAATGTAGAGAATTCCCATAATATTGCTAGACCAAATAGTATCCATATTGGTTACAATGCTGTGTGCAGCATATAGCAATGGAACTAATGGAAATGGATACGCAGTATGAAACACCGTTAAATCTCTTAATCCTCCTCTTTTAACTATTTGCATAGCTTGAATAGCATCACGCCAAGTATCATTACCAAAACTAGGCATGTAAATGCTATAAAGAGTAGCTATAATCATTACTAGCGTTGTAGCTCCAAATAGAGCTATGTCAAGGTCGCGCTTCGATAATGTTAGTATGGTAAAGACCGCTATGAGCAATAGAATCGAGAATATATCCAAATGCTTATATAGATAAACATCTATGATTGTAAAGAAGAATACCATGCTTGGCAACAAATATACGATCCAATTTAAGTTGAGGTTTAGGATCCTAATCTTTTGTTGAGTAGGCTTAAGCAGTATAACTATCGATAAAATTGATAGTAGAACAGTAATAGATGCAACTAAATATTGATTAATGGTTAGAACGCCCTTATAGTAGTAATAGCTTAGGAATGCGTAACCCGAAACAATGGTTATGATTATGAATATGTGTAGAAACTTTGTTAATGAGTGCCAGGATCCCATACTATATCACACTAGTTAGACCTTCTGTGTATCAATTTAAAAGCTCCTTAAACATTCCAACTATCTTCCTCTCTATATTCTCTTTATTGAATATTTCTATAATGTGGTTTTTACACTCCGTGGCAAGACTTAAGATGTTTTCCTCGGATTGCAATGTGAGGATCTTTAATTTCTCAATAAGATCGTTGACGTCTCCTGGTTTAAACAAGAACTTCTTTGCGGGGCAATCACCAACAATTTCTGGTACACCCTCAACACTAGAAGCTACAGGTATTGTAACTAGAGTCATTG
>Ga0080005_127272_pt1 | contig 11204 bp, 6 predicted proteins | sample JossMetagenome_2_FD_69208 | JGI IMG/M metagenome (GOLD analysis project Ga0080005, IMG submission 69208) | Hot spring sediment microbial communities from Joseph's Coat, Yellowstone National Park, USA - JC3_ASED (SPADES assembly) (version 2) | ecosystem: Environmental > Aquatic > Thermal springs >... | reverse complement strand
TGAAGAGATCGTGAGACCCGTCAGAGATCATGTTAAGAGTGTTGTTGATGTTCAATTGAAGCCTCTGGTGATACCGAAGACGGAGACAATTGATCAGACCAAAACAATCGCTCGTGAGCTTTATGAAGAAGTTGTGATCCCCGTGAGAGACTATGTTAGGAGAGCCACAGACGTGAATCTCAAGCCTCTGGTGATTTCGAGAAGAGAGACGATCGATGAGACCACAGCTGTAACCACATCAGAATACAACGAGATAATCAATCCAGAGAGACAGGAGACGAGCGGAACAGTAACGGTGTTGCCCACATACGTCCCGATCTATGGCGTCCAAGTGAAGACTACATACGTCCCACCGCCAGAGGAGGGTCCGCCTGTCTCAGTCTCAAGCGGGGTCGCACCTGCCCCGCCCGCAATGTTCCCCTCGGGAGCCCCATGGAGAGAGATTTCTGCTGGAAGAGTAGAAGAGAGGAGACCTCAGAGAGAGAAAGTCGTGTTGTAACTATTTCTCTTTTTTTTCTGTTTTTTAAATATTTCAGTTTCAAAAAATTGTTTTAGAGAAGTGGAGCTAAGGTGGTCTCTAGATGAAGTCAGGGGGGTTTTGGTTTCTTATTTTATCAGAAAACCTCGTTTTAAAGACGAAGAGGATTAAAAACTTAAGATAGTCCACAGCTGTGGTCTCCACCAGCCTATGTCTTTTTAACTTTTTCTATTATTTTATTTTGGAGATCATGTCGAAACCTCATGAGAATATTCGTGTTCAGATGACTCATCTTCTGAAGGATCTTCTCAGAGATGTTTTGAGAGAGAGATTGAAAGTGTCTAGAGACCTCAGGACTGTCACTCTCATGAGAATTTTAGATTCTCCTGAGAAGATCATTCTTATAATGCCTCAAGAGATATATGTGTCGCCTTCTGAGAGAAAAAGTATTGATATGGCTCTCGGGAGGCTCGCTTCTTTCGACTTCAAATCTTCTGAGAGAGAATTTGATGATGCTGTCAGAGACGCTCTCTCTAAATACTGGAGCGTTGTGTCTAAAACAAAATTCTTCATAACAACATCATGGAGCAAATGGAGGATCTATAAGGTATCCTCATCAGGTCTTCAGCTTGTAGGCGAATATGATTATGATGATGCTGTGAAGATCTTCAGGTCTCAGATTCTCACAATGATTAATGAAGTGAAGATCCCCCCGATCCCCGAGAACATTGAGATACTATTCAAACATGGTCACGAAGAAATTCTCAAGACGCTTCACAAGATTTTTGATGAAATGAAGAACAATGAGAAGGTGAGACCTCTATACGAGGCTTATAAAAACATCATGAGCATGATCTATGGGAGAGCTGACGAGAGATTCTTCACAGATCTTTTCATGAGACACACCTACATGCATATGGCTGTCATGACATCAATATCAACAGCGTTAGGGAAGACTGGAAGAGTTGAAGACATGTGTAGCGGATCTCTTCTGAAGGTCGATATAGCTCTTCCATATCTAAACTGGTGGAGGGTCGCTCTCAACAGAAGAGGTCTGCGAGAGATGCTCGATGAGATCCTGACGGATGTTGTTGAGAGAGCTGGTCTGGTGGACTGGTCTCTCAATACTGCTGAAGATGTTTTCAGAGTTTTATACGAGTTTCTGGTCGAGCCCTCTGTGAGAAGAAAAATAGGTGAATACTACACTCCTATATGGCTTGTTGATATGATTGTGAGGGAGTTTGATGTTAAAGACAGAATAGTTTTAGACCCTTTCTGCGGATCAGGAACTTTTCTCATCAAAACGTTCTACAGAAAAATTGAGGAAGGAGAGGATCCCGATGATGCTTTAGGTGAGGTCGTGGGCTTCGACATCAATCCTCTCGCTGTCGCTGTCGCCAGAGCGGAGATGCTTATAGCTTTTGAGAGAGCATCTGGTAGAGAGCCTGAGGATCCTCCTCATATATATCATGTAGATACTTTAGCATCGTGGTTCGGCGAAGGATCTGTAATGATGTCTTCTCTTGAGAAGCTTGTTAAAAAAGCTGAGATTTTTCTCAAGACGCTGGTGAACATGGGTCAGATAAGATTTAGAAGAACATCTGATCTTCTGAAGATTTTGAAAGATCTTGAGAAAACTCTCACTTTCTCAATAAGATTCTCAATAAATCAATGCGGTCTAGATGTGGACTGTCTAGACGAGAAGATAATGAGATATCTTGATGAAGGTCTGAGAAGATATTCAAACGGTTTCGTGAGAAGCATTTTAGATCATTTTAGAAAAGCATCTGTGTCGAGAGCTGTCGCTGAGCTTATAAACAGCTATGGTGGTGATGACGTATGGTCTGTCGTTCTCATGTCTATATACGTATCTATGATCATGAGAAGCATAAAGCCTGACATTATAATGACCAATCCTCCTTGGATATTAACTACTAAATATAAAGCTTCTTACGCTGGAAACATAAGAAGATATCTTCAGGAGAAGCTTACAGGAGTGGTGTCTGCAGATAAGATATCTGACGTGATAAATGGTGCAGACATATCTGTGGCATCTCTAGGAAAATCAATTGAGATAGCGAGAGAGGGAGTGGCTTATATAATGAATAGAAATCAGCTTTTTAATCACAAGACATCCGCACTTGCTGGAATAATAGCTTCATACGCTGTTTTAAAAAAGCTGTTGAAAGGAAGAGATGTCGATATCAAACTTATAGATTTTGATTTTGACGTCTTTGGACACGGGATATATCCAGCTGTAATAATAATAAAGAGAGGATCAAGATGAAGATCAAGACTTTCGTCGCAAGACTTAGAAAAGGACAGTCTATCGATAAAAGACTTGGACTTGAAGAGATAAAAGATCTTTTGGAGATAAAAGCTTTTGAAAGAGAATACGAGGAGTATATGAGGCCAGGACTGTTATATTTCACAGAGAACATCGACAGACTCGCCTACGAGCTTGACGTCGAGAAGATATATCCGAAGGGAGCATATATAATGGGTTTATACGGTGGTGAGGAGAAGAGAGGTGAAGAGAAATATGCTGGAATAGTTTTAGAGAATTATTCTTTTGAAGATGCAATATTTAGATTCAGACTTTCAGGTGTTGATAAAACTCTCATAGCTCCGAAAGATCTTTTGAAGAGATATGGAATAAAAATATTCAGATTAGTATATATGGGAGAGATAAATCCTTTCAGACTTAGAAGATTTCTAAACATCATTCTATCTGTATATGGATCTGAGGCTTTGAAAAGATTTCTCTCTGAGGCTCTCAAAATTAATGAGAGAGATATATCTACACATATATACAGACGTGTTGAGAAGCTTATTGAAGAAGTTAGACAGCCCAGCAGTGTGAAGCCTCTAGATATGAACAAATTTTATGTTGTGTATAGAGGAAGCAGAATTTTTTCTTCAACAACAATTCAGCCTTTCAGCGACAACATAATTATTGAAAGTAATGTAAGCTATGTTGAGACTAAAGATGAAGATAAAGCTTATTATTATTCTGCTGTTCTGAATTATCTTGCTTATAAAGTTATCGAGTTTGAATGGACTTTCTCAAGATCTCAGTTTGCCAGACCTCTTTTTGCGATTCATCTCTCAGGGCTCTCGTGGAGAGATGTTGATGAGGAGACGAGACTTAAAGTTGTTAAGCTCTCTAAAAGACTTCACGAGAAGGCTTCAGACAAAGAATATAACAATCAGAAGACTGCTCTCAAAGACCTTCTCTTCATACAAGAATTTAGAGAGCTCGTCAAAACCCTGGATCAGACTGTTGAAAAAGAGAGACTTGAAAACTCTCTAAGAATAGTTTCAGAGGCTGAGGAGAGCTGAAGCCTTTAGAGCTGTATTTCTTAATGAGGACAGCGACGTTTCTATCAACATTTCTCACATCAATATATCTGGCGGAGAGGCTGAGAGATAGAGATAAAAAACCGTTCGTAATTCTGACGCTCGTGTCGTTCGTGGCAGTGTTCACAGCTGTGGACAGTCTCACCGCAGGACTAGCAATATTCCTCTCGATAGACTACACAGCTGTGATAATACCATACATAGACACAACAGTAATACAAAACACGTTGACAGCCTCAGCAATACTGCTGATGACAGTCATAGGATTAATACCGCCAATAATATCATACATAATCATAAAGATGTTGAATAAAATAAGAAGAGAAGCAATCCTATAAGGCTGAAACAAAGTATATAAAGTGATTGAAATGAAAACAAGTGATTTTTATGAAGCAATCCTATAAGGCTGAAACAAAAATCTGAATATTATAAACCAAATGCCTGACCATATAAAGGAAGCAATCCTATAAGGCTGAAACTCAACAAGATCCTCTTTGTAAGCCTCTTCGATTACGTCTAAGAAGCAATCCTATAAGGCTGAAACATAACGAGCTTGAGAAGATTAAGAGAGAAAAAGGAATGTCATCAATGAAGCAATCCTATAAGGCTGAAACAACTTTCTATTTTTTATTTAATGAGAAAGTTTTTAATGAGAAGCAATCCTATAAAGCTGAAACCCATAAGGCTGAAAGTATTTAAATCTTTCTTTATCACAATTTTTAACTGGATGAGAAGCAATCCCATAAGGCCGAAACACAGGTGAAAAAGATGATATAAAATTGGCAGGGTGATAATATTAATATGGATCTTGATGTTATAATTGCTTCTCTAGTTTCATCATCGCCTATCATTGCTTTTGGGATTGGATCATTGTTTTTCTCATGGAAAGTGTTCTCTAAGAGAATGAAAACTGTGAAAGGCTCTAAGATATTCAAGTTATTTGCTTTCATAGTTGCTGTGTTCTCATTTTTATCTCCAATTGGTTTTCTATCGAATGAGTCCAAAGAAGCATTCAAATTATCATATGACATTATTATAGGAATGATTATCGCTGGATTAATAAGTGCATTGGTCGGAGGAATAATATGGTCGTTCGTATGGTATAGAATATTTAGGTTTTTCGAGAGAATTTTAACTGAAAAATAAATGATCATGTTTTTTAAACTTTCGGCAACCTACTATTTTTTATTTAAAATGAGAAAGTTTTTAATGATGGTGTAGTAAATGGGAATATTGTGTGACGTATACGATCAACTCCCACGTGACATACAGTATAAGGTCGTTCTGGCATCATTGATCATCAAGCTTAATAACATTTTATCTTCAGGCGAGAGGCCCACAGAAAAGCTGAAAAAAGCCAAAGATCTTGCCGAAAAAATATATTCTCGTTTTCATGAGAAAGAGATTGAGAACATCGTTAAGTCTCTCGACATACAGCTGAGGCTTTCATCACTAGTTGATCAAGCGGTTGAATCATTGAATCAAGCTATAAATCTTCAAGATGTTGATCAAGCGTTCTCGAAATTAGAAGAGACAAGCAATAGGATTAAAGTCTTTTTCGAGCCTGAGACAAGAAAATACACATCACAATATTTGTCTGAGGATCAAATGCGATTCTTTGAATCATTTGTTAGCGATGTTGAAAAACTATTACACTCAGGATTTAAAGAAGCTGTGAAAGATCTTTCTAACGTGATGAATGAGACAAGGTCATTGATCAATGATTTTCAGAATGCCAAGGCTGGATCATTAGAGGAATCCATAAGCTTATGGTCTACCCTGAGAAACAGGTCAATGGATCAGCTCAATAAGATTCGTGATATTGAGAATAGACTTAAAAACATTGCTTCTTCACTTAACCTATCCGTTCTTTCAGGTTTCCAAAAATCATTGGAGCAAGTTCTTGGTAATATTAACAATATTAAAATAACTTTAAACGATCTGTATGTATTCAGTAGTCGTGTTAATGATGTATATTCTAGTCTAAAGTCATTCGTTGATCTTGTTAGATCAATGGGTTCTGAAGATAGATATCTTGTTAATGATAATTTTAGAAGGTCTTTAGTAGATGCTTTAACAATTCATTTACAAACTGTGAATCGTTTGAATACGGCTGATCTGTCTAACAAGGATCTTTCTAACAGTTTAAAAGTTTTTGCTAATAACATGATCGAGGCTTTAAGAAATTATAAGCAAGAGCTTGTTGATTCAGACCCGAGATGGCTTGACGTTTTTGGTGAAGCCGAAAAAAAGGTTGGAATATCTCTTCCAGCCGAATTTCGTTTCAGTCCTCAGTTTATTGATGTTTTAAAGAAGGCTTCTGATCAACTTCCAGAACCTATTAGGTCTGCTGTAAAAGCTTTCATTGATTCATTGGCATCTTTATCATCAACTGATGCTTTTAAACAATTTGTATCTATTATTCAATCATTTGGATCTGCCATAGATCTTCCAATAACCAAGTTTACAAATGATCTAAGAGAGAGAGCGATCATGAATCTAAACAATAGATCATCATCAGCAATAGATCCTTCTAAATTGTATGGTGGTGTTCTAATGTTTATTACTGGACTAATAGATACAGTGTCATTAATCGTCAGACCTGTCACAGCGTTCAATTTAATGACAAGTAATCTCGAAATGCTTATCGGCGGACTAAAAAACATTCAACAAAAAGGTTTACAAGGTCTTTGGGAAGATCTTACGTTTTTAGGCAACCAGCTGTGTGGATCTCCAGAGAGATGTATATATTTCGCAGGATCTCTCGCTGGAGCTGTCTTATTATCTAGTGTAGTCTTCAGAATCCCAATTCCTGCAACTCTCAGAGGCGTGGTCACAGATCTTGCTCTGGGGGATCCTGTTTCACCTTTCATCCGTGTGATTGTTGCTGAGAGACCTATTACTTTGTTGAGAAATGTGGTTGTGACTAGGGCTGGCGAGATTGTTGAAACAAGCAAGGTTTTTAACGCCTCTGAGTATGTGAATAAGCTTAGAGAGTTTCTCGTTCAGAAGGTCGCTCGTTTCAGCGATCAGGTTGAGAGAAGTGTTAAGGCTCTTGAAGACAACATTAAGACTATAATGAAGAGCAAAGGCTCTTTAGAGGCTTCTATGAGCGATATTAAACAAGGGGTTCTGAGATATGGTATTGATAATCTCAGAGATCTCGCTTTGAAGTATATTGATTTTGTGGACACTTACGTCAAGCCTTTCACAGCTATGGATCTTGTGAAGACTTTTCAAAGTCTTGTTGAGTCTATTTATATCAAATCTGTGAAGATTCCTGAGAAGATAATTAGATTAAAGACTGATCTGTTTAAAGAGATTGCTATGAAGATTCCTGCTGTGAAGCCTGTGATGTCTCTTGAAGTTCTCAAAGATCTTCTGGAGAGAATGAGACTGATCAGAGAGGCTTTTGCTAAGGCGAAAACTTTGATGCCTTCTGAAGTTCAAAAGATCAGAATGCCTGAGACTTTAGTCATAAAGATCGGTGCGTCTCTAGCTGATCTTAGAAATCTATATAAAGTCTTAGGATCTGTAGAGCTCAGAAGAATAATCTCAGCGACAGAGACTATAAAAGATATGACTTCAAAAGCTAGAGACGCCTTGCGATTTGTGAAAATCTTCTCTGAGAACCTTCCTGAGAGCCTCAGAAAGACTTTTGTGGAGAGAGTCAAAGAGATACATGTGAGCGTAGCCAAGCTGGAGTTTCTTGCCAACAAGATCTCTGAGAGCCTAAAGAAGCTTGAGGAGAGGGTTAGAGAGGTTAAAAAGCTTGAGGAGGCTGGAAAGATAAAGCCTGAGGAGGCTTTCACAAGAATCAGAGAGACATTCACAGGATTTACAGAAGATCTTGAGAAGATCGTTAGAGAACATCCAGATCTTCAGAAGCTCATTGATATAAACAAAATTAGAGAGGAGATTCCTAACGTAAAGAACATCGATGATTTAAGAGCTTTAGTAAACAAAGAGATCCTCAGTAAACTGAGAGGATATATCACCTCTGAATCCATGTTGATCATTAAGAGATTTGGAGAGCTTTTAGATGCTTTATCCAAAGATCCTCAGGTGGCATTAAGATTCAAATCGTTTATAGAGACTTTAGTGTCAAATGTCAATGAGATGGTCAGAGTTGAGTTACCTAGATCCTTTGTGATAGTTCTAAGCCCTAAGTCGCTGGAGCTTTTGAAGGAGGTTTCTAAAAAGATTCTTCCGTTTATAGAGCTTCGGGAGTCTATAAAGCTTCGAGAGATTTATAATGTTCTTGAAAAAGCTTTTTTTGAGGGGAGACTTACACTCTCAGAGTTTGAGAAAATTACTGACGTTATTGCAGAAGAGAAGCCTATAAAAGCTGGGAGAGTAGAGGTTCAGGCTATCAGAGATGCTTTGAAAAGCATTTTAGAGGATGTTAAAAAAGGCATTGAGAAGATTCCTCCAGAGATAAGACAATATCTTGTTGAGGCTGTGAGAAATGTTGAAGGAAAGATCTATGAGGTTGAGAGAATTCTCTTCTTAGAAACAGAGATGACAAAAATGAAGGTTATAGAAGGACTGTCATCCACTATAAGAAAAGAGAGTGAGACAGTGTTATCGCTTCTGAAAGAAGTCTCTCCAACGCTTGAGGAGAAATTAAGAACAACGCTTGATAAATTATCTAGAGAGATCTCAGCTGGAAAAGTTAGTGATGAAACTATTAAAGAGGTTATGAACACTCTCAGAGAAGCTTCTAAAGTTCTTAAAGACGCTGGGATAATGCCAGGCATGTTGAAGAGAGCTTTAATAAGATTCGTAGATCTTTTGAATAATAATGTTTCAGACGATGTCAGATTAGCAAAATTGTTATCGCCGATTGCTGATGAAATAATAAGGATCCTCAACACAATTCCAGAGATAGAAGGATGGGGATTTGTATCTCTAGACATCTCGACCTCTAGGGCTGGAATGTTAATGGCACCTCCAGAGATAAGACAATGGATTAGAGAGGAGATTGCCAAAGGAAGAACGGTCAAAGAATTTAAAATAGGAGATGTTGATATAAAGCTTTATAAAAACATAGTTCTAGATCCTAAGACGAATACGTTCACAATAGAATATAGATTGATATATCCAGAAGGTCGTGAGGCCGTCATAGGTTTATCAACAAGAATAACAGACGGCTATGTCCATAGGACGTTCTACTCCTCGATGGATCCTGTGTTAGTTCAAGCGTATAAAGATTATGCCTCTGGAAATGTTAAAAGCTCATTGTATAAGATTGGAGAGTCATTAGATGAATTATATAAAGATTCTCAGAGATTTATGAAGATGATAGACCCTGATTTCGATAAGTGGAAGAACATAGCTGTCTACGGATCGAGCTCGGGAATGATTAAAATAGGCGACATCTTAAACGCTTCTCTTACAGGACTAGTCAATATTCTATCTACAGCAAGGATGGAGGCTAAGCCTCCTGAGAAATTAACGACTGAAGATCAATTGTTCTTAGCATCTGCATCCGCTCCTAAAGATGCTTTGATCAATGCGACCAGACCCTTGATTACTGCAACACCTGAGGTGATTGCTCAAGAGGTTGTCTCGAAAGGATATAGCCCTGTGGGGTATGTGAATCCTAAGATATTTATAACTGAGTATATAGCTCCAGCGATTGAGAAGCTTATGAAGACTAATGATGATATTAGAAGAAGAATATTAGGTTTCTTCAACAATCCAAACATTCTTAAACAATTAGGGATATCTTTCAGTGATATAATGAAGTCTATAGGTGTTGAAGGATTCCTGAAGAACATCTTTAACGCTCTTCCAGTAACTACGCTGATAGATCTTGTTGATAAAATGAGGTCAGCAATTCCAGAGATCCAAGATTTGATAAAGAAGATAACATGGGCTCTCGATAACATCATAGTATATGCTGTTCCAACACAAAAACCGTTTATTCCAAGCAAGGAGGAATGGACAATAATTAAGATTGGTGATCTAACTATTCCTGTGCCTATAATAGGAAGATTCATGGGGAGAAGAGTGACTATTGTGCCTATAATGACCGAAAGGATCGCTCAGGAGTTTCAGACAAAAATAGCACCTGTACAGACACAAGAACGAGTTCAGCTTCCGCTTCTGACAATCCAGTATATCACTCCTGAGTCAGCAATCCAAGTGCCAACATCTACAGAGATCCCAGTAGCAGGAATGCCTCTCACAATAGTCTCATTATTTGGCGTGGCTCCATCTCTAGGGCCTCTGGCTGGTGGCGAGAGGAGAGGAGTTGGTAGAGGCGTTCAGAGAGAGGTTCTGACAGTGTTATAACCTTCTCTAACTTTCTATTAATTAGCTTTTTTCTTATTTTTCTCTCAGGGGTTGTGATGCCTCCTCCGCCTAAGAGGAGTGCTATTGATGAGCTTATTGAGTATGTTGAGGAGAGGCTTAGAGAGCTTTCTAAAGAAGGTGGCGAGGTTGGGAGAGCTTCTGGCGAGGCTTTGAAAGCTATTAGGTCTCCTGAGAGAAAGTCGAGACTTAAAGAGGTTTTGTCAAAGATTGTTGATGTGATGTCTCAGCCTCAGTTCAGAAGAAAGTTCTGGGGCACGCTGTTTTATACGGCTCTGCTTCCGTTTCTTCTAGACATAGCGTCTGCTCTACCGCCTAACTACAGAGGTTTTGCAGTAGCAATTATAGCAATGGTTTTTCTAGAAGGAATATTCAATCTATGGTTTGGAAAAAAAGAGCAGAGTCAGACGCAGACTCAGACGGCTTAAACGACAAATCTCAAAAGCCAAGCCTCATTGTTTATAGGCTTTATAGTTATTCTCATCCTTCTCTCTTCAACAAGTTTTTTAACGAAGCTTCTCAAAAGATCTTTATTGTGAACCTCTATAAAAAATAGGCTGTTCTTCTCAACAATGTCTATAAGGTCGAGATTCAAATGCTTCTCACATCCCTCACAATCTATTTTTATGATGCTTCTCCTCCCTTTCGCTCTTACAAGGATCTTCTCGAAGACGTCTGGAGAGTTTATAGCAAGATAATAATGATGATGATTATCTAAATATCTTCCTGAGATTATAAATCTTGTGACTGCGAGAGGCTCTATCGTAATGATCTCTCCTCTAAATCCTTTATACATAGCGTATAACGAAAACTCTCCAAGCGTAGATCCTATGTCAATCAAAAGATCATATGATGAAGGATCATCGATATGATAAATCTTTTCGCAAAAAATCTCTCTCAAAGATCCTATGAAGAATCTTTTTAATATCTCAAGATCTTCTCTTCTAGCGACAAAATTTCTGCTCTCAACATCTCTGAGAGAGACTACAGCTAGGTAGCCTTTTAACGCCACAGATCTTCTGATTTTTGCATGTATTCCTGTCTTAAA
>Ga0080005_127278_pt1 | contig 11205 bp, 12 predicted proteins | sample JossMetagenome_2_FD_69208 | JGI IMG/M metagenome (GOLD analysis project Ga0080005, IMG submission 69208) | Hot spring sediment microbial communities from Joseph's Coat, Yellowstone National Park, USA - JC3_ASED (SPADES assembly) (version 2) | ecosystem: Environmental > Aquatic > Thermal springs >... | reverse complement strand
AACTGTGGTGGCCGTCCCTGAGGAAATTGGTTATCCTACGCCTAACAATGTCTGGGTTCTTCCTGACCCTATCCAGGGCATCCTCGATACTATAGGCCCTATAGACAACGTCGGTCATTGCCGCTACCAACTCCTCACCACCCCACGTAAACACCAACATAACCCTCGGACTAATTATGTTAACCATACCCAACAGCATCCCTTCCATCTGAATATATATTTAAGCTTTTCTCTTATTAGAGAGGATGCCTCCTTTTCTTGCCTACCTACCTCATCCCTTAAAGCTATCCTTTAAATACCCACATCTAAAACGAAGCATAACAAACAAAATGAAGGTAGAAGAGCTACCTATAGATGTGCTGGAGTGCTTCCTCAATCTCCTCAAGCTTAGTAAGATTTATGCCAACTTCGTAAATTCGCTCGGTTACGAAACTATAGAGGAGATTGACTTGAAAACCGTACAGCTACTCAACTGTAGATTTACATGTGCAGAAAGCTCAAATGTTTCAGGTATCTATAATCTCTGGTACAGCTGTAATAATATACGGGTTAACATCACGGTTGAGGAAAGAAAAGTCTCTCATGAACTTTTAAGAAAGGAGTGCACAAAATCGCCTCCTTATAACTTCTATCTTCTATTTGGTGGACTAATTTATCCTGAAGAGGGAGAAGTAGTTTGGACCATACAATTTGGGTTGAAAAATAAGGTACCGTTTTCACTAAGGTTAAACAACCTCTCCTTCACCTTAGTAGATGGAATAAGCCTCTATAATGGTACTCAATTGACTTTCTCAATTTGGGAATCTACACGAGGGAACTATATTGACGTTAATTTATTATCCTTTGATAAGGGCTTAGCGAAGGATAGAATCCGCATAGATTATGAGGGCAACATTGAGGAATATGAAAAGAACCTCAGACGCAACCCAGAAAACGCCTACAAGCTTGCAATTTCCTTGCTTACATACCTCTACAACAACCAGATATTCAAGGACAATGTAAACGAAGCAACAACGTTCCTTAGACGCTTCTTTTCTATGTATACGGCATTCTTATTATATTAAGAAGAAAACCTTTTAAAGGAATTAAAGAAGCAGTGCAGTGTGAGGACGATTCATTGTTTCTTCAGTGGGGGCCGTGACTCTGCCTTAGCATGCTATATAGCGCACCAAGTTGCAAAAATAAAAAATTGGAAGTTCATGCTTGTGTTCATCAATACCACAATTGCTATACCTGACACCATCGAGTATGTGCATAAATATGCAGAGTGGTTGAATGCTGATTTAATCGTGCTAAAGCCCAATCACTCATTCGAGGAGCTAGCACAAAAGTACTCATGGCCTCTCTTGTGGCATAATCGTTGGTGCTACTACGAGCTTAAGAGAAAACCAACAATTGACTACTTGGAGAGAAACTACAGAAGAGGCGACTTGGTAGTGATGGGCATTAGGGGTAGCGAGTCATTGTTTAGGTTGTTGAACTACGACAAGGTGTTCACGAATAAGTGCTACGGCAACGGGTTATGCGTCCATGCTTGGTACCCAATTCTGCGTCTAAGCGATACCGAGATTGTGCAGTTGATAAAGAAGTTCAGTATCCCCGAAAACCCAGTGTGGCGAGTTGGCACATCGGGTGAGTGCCTATGCCTAGCAGGCACAACTGAACAGAAGCTGATACGTATCGCTATCCACTACCCCAACGTCATGGAGAAACTCGTAGAGATAGACAGGAAAGTTCAAGCAAACAGGAAAAGCATAAAACCGAGCTACCCGGCCCCGCTGTACCCAAGGAAACTCACGCTTACGGAGTGGTATGAAAAATTCAGGAAGCAACCAAGGATTGATGAGTACTTAACCGAGTACAGCTCATGCCAGGCTAGCTGTATGATTGAATAATTCAAACGATATCTGGATAGGATACATAAGGCTCATTATCTTGCAGTAAAGATACCGGCTATAAGCTCTTTGTAGGAACAAGAAACACTGCGAAGAACATGTTATAGTCTGTTATATCAATACTGGGTTGAGCATTACCACCACCTCTCCTCAACATATCTACTAAATGCGACTAGGTCGGCAAAGAACGACAACATATCCGCGAATAAAAGCCATGCTATTATGCCAAGCAGATATTCATCAGAGTTCGGTGGATAAGTAGTAGAGACCAAAAATGTAGCAAAGGCAAAGATAAGTATCGCAGAGATCCACAAGCCAAGGTCAAGCTCCGTCGGTTTCTCACTAACCTCCTCACTTAGTATATACAAGATTATGTATCCTACACCATTCCCAATGAACCATAGTACCGCGAAAATCAGTAAGTTTTGATATGATTGAACGAGCATCTACATCACCTTGTAAGCGCTATTGCTATAAGTATGAATAAAATTATTGGCGCATATGTAAAGCCAAATATCCATAATGCATCTATATGAAGTATTTGTGATAAGATGAAAGGCCCAGCAATCCACATAAAACAAGCCGTTAAAACCGCAACCATGAAGGCCACTTCTCCAGTATCTGATTTTCCTGCTAGAGAAAGTGAAAACCACCAAAATACATTGTATATTATGTACAGCGCTAGAGCAACTACAGAAGCGTGATATATAACTGCAATAATAAAACTTATCATGCTGAACAACAAAGCAAATATAATCGCAACGCCAAGCAAGCCAAGGGACTCATTTGGTCTATACATAGTGTTCACCCCCTGCACATCCTCCTAAAGACATCTTCAAAGTCCTTACAGTCCTCCCCATAACACAACCAAGCATCAAGTTCCTCAGCATTGTTTGTATCAACTACCTTAAACTTCTTAATAACTGCCTTGACTAGTCCTCCATTTTCAAAGAGCCTGTATACCAGTAGATATATGCCAGGCGCTAGTGGATATTCGTCGCTGTTCACTGTCGTTGCGCACATGAAGCAACTAGAAGATACAGTAATGGCCGGCAAGCTAAACGGTGTCAGCTTCTCGCAGGTGCCCGCGGCATAAACCTCCGCCTTCTCGAACAAGGTGTTATAGATAAGCTTTAAGCAAAAGTACTTCTCGGCCCTCTCGCCTTGGCAAAGCGTGCCAAAGCCCTTCCTTATCTCCAGCGGAGGATTTATTGGTTGAGGGACCGGCATCCTACCATAATCTATGGTTGGAACAATTTCCCTTACAATTCCCTCATCATATTCTACTCCTCTTCTGCTGGCCTTAATGTTCCTCATACCTATCACTACCTTCTTTTATTTGAATATATCTTTTTAAATTTTCTCTTTACAACCAAGGCTCGTATTACTGCTTGTTATTTTGGTATTGGTTGGGTCGTTATAGCCTTAATGGGTATCTTTATTACGGTTGCTGTTGGCACTTGTATTGGCTCATTAAATGTTGTGACCTCTATTAGTCTCGCTGTATGCGCTATCTTGTTGAGTAGCCTCCACGTCTCTTGGTCGTTGTAGTCGTACAGCACCCAGTCGCTGAATATTATGACTGTGCTTCCATACTTGAGCTTGCTCCCCTCAAGCACGTACCTTAGGGCAGGCTTGATTATTGTACCGCCGAAGCCAGCCCTGCCCACCCGCGGTATGTACTTCTTGTCCGCGTGCATCACGACCCTCTGCACATTGGCGTCCCACTCAACGATGTTCACCTTCGCGTTGAACTGCTTTGCTATCTCATAGACCTCGGTCATGAACTGCTTGAACTCGTCCATGCTTATTGAGCCACTCACGTCAATCAAGACCCACACATCCTTCAAGCTGAGTCTCTTGACGCCTGGGTAGTCATCAATTCTCCTGTTCGGTTTGTGCCATGTCTCCACCACGCTCCCCAAGGAGCTGACCAGGCTACGCCTAAGCTTCTGTCTCCAGTCAATGACCGACCTGCCGAGGGGGCTCAGTTCAGTCTCCAAGTGCCCGGGCACCGAGCCAGCCATCTTAGCCATCAAGTAGCTCCTCATAACCGCATCAACCAGTTTCCTCTTGATTTCATCCTCAACCTCTTTGGTCGTTGGGGTAGTCCCCTCGCCGTATATCTCCTTGCTACCCTTGTTTATTATGTATGAACCGTCATAATCGGTTTCTTCGCTACCGCCCTCGCCTTCCTTCAGTTCTTCATTTCCTGCGCTACCTCCATCACCGCTGTTCTTATCGTCTCGCCCTCCCGCGCCCTTACGTTGCTTGTCCTCCTTGCCCGACCCCGACCCATGCTGTTGCTCATTATCCTGCGCTCTATCACCTCCACCGCTGTTTTGTCCCTTGTTATTACCTCTCATATCCTTGTTTTGGTTGCCAGCTCTTGCTTTCCCCTTGCCCTCCTTGCTTTGGCCTTTGCCCTCCGCGTTCTCTGAGGATTTGTTTTCATTTTGCTGTGCTTGCTTGCTTTGCCCTTGTCCCTTGCCTCCTTTGCATCCTTGTTGAGGATTTGTGGTTATGTCATATCCTGGGAATATGTTTGGCATGAAGTTCCTCCTCTGCGGGAGCTTTCTCGCCAGCAATTCATATATCTCCTCCATGTTCATCTGTAGTATCTTCTCCTTGGGTACGTCCCCAACACCGAGAAGCGGTAGCGTATCTGCTGTCACTACACCATTCGGCAACTTCACCTCCCTCTGTAACATATCATTGACAACCACGTCAGCCGCAATATTGCACGCCATTGGGTCCTTATCTGCACACCTACCCACGTGTTGTAACCCAAGGTGTAGCGCCTCGTGAGCCAGCACAGCTATCCTCTCCTCATCTTGCAAATTAAGGAATCGCCTCCCAATTATTATCCTTGTCCCATCCACAGCGGCTACGGCATCGCTATCCGGCATATATACCACGCGTAACTTGGGCAATAACGAACCAACGAATGGATAGATCCTAATCAGCGCGGAAACTGCCACCGAAAAATATTCCCTCAGGGCATCGATATCTTCATTTGGCTTGTTCATTAAGCTTTGAGAAGACAACTTATTTAAAAATTTTACTTTTCATCATTGCTGGGCCTTTATGGACTTTGCAAGCGCGGCTACTTTATACAGCTCATTGACTACCCTTGGGTATTTCTCATTCAGTGACTTTAAGTACGTATGGCGTGGTGACGAACCTGCCTTCGTCTGCTCTCCGGACAAGGCTATTATGAACATTGTAAGCATCTCAAGCCAGTGCAACGACATCCTCTTGATTAGTGCTTCCTCCACGAATTTCTCAATCTTTGCCCTCAAGTTTTCATCACCCCTTTTGATGGCATTGTTGTACAGCTCGCCCGCGGCCCACATGACGAAGAGCTTCTTGTCTATCTCCAACATGTCGAACTTGCCCGGGTTGTTTATTATACTCTCGACATCGATTGACAAGGTGATGAACCCAAACAGCGCCTCACCAATCGACGGCCCTAGGAGGCCCACGAGCACTACCCTAACCATTTCCTGCGTAATTGGTGCATTGGCTAGCTCGGCCAGCCTGACCGCTGCCATCGTGTACGTCCTCGGCGTCGCAAAATTATCGAGCCTCTCCAGCTCGTTCGTGTTAATTGGCTCTATGAACTTATCCGATTGGTACATTAAGAACGCGTACACCCTCTTGTCCCATTTGTCCCCGTACCTCTCCTCCATGTACTTAGCCCACTCCTCAATGCTGGGCCTGTCCGCCCTCATCACGAGCGTCCTATTTATCAACGATGTGGGCAGTTGCCTCGCTATCGGTGAGTCCTCGGGAGTGTTGCCAGCCGCGACCACCATAACGTCTGGATGGAACCTCGTGAAGCCAGCCGTCCTGTCGAGCAATATCTTGTGCGCCACAGCGAATATGTCGTCGCGCTGTACTTGCGTCAGCTCGTCCAGGAACAATATGCCCCGCGCCTTGCTCAGCACCTTCGCCCACGATGGCGGTATGTAGAACATAGTCCCGTTCTTCTCGCGTGGTATGCCCATCAAGTCTGACGGCTCAACCTCCGTGAGCCTTAGGTCCACAAATACGAAGTATTCATCTGGATGTTGCATTATTTCATCGTACTTTTCATCATCATACTTGATGAACTTCTTGTTCAACTTCCTCGCAATCCTCTCCGCGGCTTGGGCAACCGCCTCGCTCTTACCTATGCCGGGCGGCCCCAGTATTATTATTGACTGCTTCCCCAGCGGGCTTCCGTTGTACATGTACATGTTCTCTATGAAGTCTATTATCTCAGGGGTTCTTAGCTTGACAGCCACTGATGCAGAGGACATACTCCCTTCATAATTATGGAGCACTAGAGGTTTATAAGTTTTTTCCTTTCGTACACTATTTGCAAGCTCGCAAGCCTAATACGGGATAATAACGATAAACCCCGCCCTTCGGGGAGTTGTCTCACTACGTGAGTTTCACGGGGTTATGTTTATTAACCTCCTACTTTACTGTGGTGTTTGTGCCCTCCCTCGGTAAACTCTCTATGGGTTCGTGGGGGCCGGCGCCGACGCCAGCCGGGATGCCGGGGGAGGGCATCTATCCTGTCGAAACTAAGAATAGGAGGACTAACGTAGTTCGTCTACTTCCAAACGGTGCACAAGATAGGAAGCTGAGGAGACTTGCGGATACTACAGCTAGGCTATACAATGAGTTGAACTACGAGAGGAGGCAACAGTTCTTCAGCGGTGAAGGTGTTGATTTAAAAGGCACGTGGGATAAGTACTACGAAAAATATAAGGGGATTTTAGGTTCAGCCAATGCCCAAGCGGTAATGCAGAAGAATAATGAGGACTGGAACTCCTTCTTCTCGCTACTCAACATGAAGAGGGAGGGTAAGCTACCTCCACGCATGAGACGGGTTTCACCGCCAGGCTATTGGAAGGATAGGGAAACTGGAAAGAGAAAGCTGATAATTGTTATTAGGCAGGACCGTTATGAAGTTGATGAGCAGAGACGCGTCATTATTCTCAAGGACTTTAACATGGAGATAAAGTTCGTTGGCGGGCTTAGGTGGTATGGCAAACAGGGAAGATTGGAAATAATTTACGATGAAACGAAAGATGCTTGGTACGCTCACATACCAGTGGAGGTTGGCGTTGTGGAGACGAAAACGGGTAAGAAAACCAAGCACATTGTGAGGGGTGAGAGGAGGGTGATTCAATTTGAATCACCTAAAGGCAATAAGGTCGCATCTATAGACTTGGGTATTAACAACCTGGCTAGTGTGGTTGTTGATGACGGTACGTGGATTCTGTACAAAGGTGTTAGGGCCAAGGAGGACTACTTCTACTTCATGAAGAGGATTGCTGAGATTCAATCACTTAGAGATACACTCAGGGGCAAGCTCCTTGATGATGCAATTGATGAACTAAATCACGAAATGAGAAGACTTTATGGTAAACTAATGAGGAGGTTGCTTCACCTGTATAGGAACTTCGCAAAGCACCTAATCGAAAAACTCCACGAGCTGGGAGTCTCAACTATTTATCTTGGCTATCCTTTCAACATCGCTCAAGATAAAGGCAATAAATTCACGGTAAACATGTGGTCCTACCGTAAACTCATGGAGGTTATCGAGCTAAAGGCCCAGGAGTATGGAATCAAGGTGTTCGAGGTAGTTGAGTACAATACTTCAAAGTACTGCGCTTATCATGGCGTTGAGATCAAGAGATATCCGAGGGGAGTAGTCAGTTGCCCCAAGGGGCATAAACTCCACTCAGACCTAAACGGTGCACTAAATATCATGAAGAGGGCTACTGGAAGGATACCATTGGTCATCAAGAAGCCCTTATCATTTATTGTAGAACACAACCAAGTAGCCCCCACCAAAGGGGGAGGTAACCCCCAAGACCCCAGAACATCCCACCCACTAGGGCGGGAAGGGGTCATCTCAGGCGTCCTCAACCTAACAGCCACTGGCGAGGACATGCATTGTTTGAGAAGTATCAGAAGTTTATAAGTTTTTCCTTTCGTGCATAGCTTTCAAGGAGAAACAGCACTAACGACAGCGCTACTATATTAATATAGGAGATAGGGGGCGTAGATCTTCCCTATCCTCATGACTGCTTCATCGACCGCATCCTCGATCTTCCTCCTCGTCTCCTTATCCTCTATTATCTCCTTAATTATTTCCTCTGGTTCAACAGGCTCCTCGTAGGCGTATGACTTACCAATATGATAAAAATTAAGGCTTTCATCAAAATAGGCATATATCTTCACCGGTGGAAACTCTGCTTCTTCCTCACTCCGTGAAAGTATGAAGTTTAAATACCAACTTTTATATCCCTCTGCCGATTCTTCCTCATAAAGCGAGACGTCATCTATATAATACAAATACTGATCTGCAACCTTAACCTTTGGGGCGAAGTGTTCGATTAACCTGACGTGGCAGAAGCTTTCCCTTACGGCAAAGGGGATGCTTACACCTACGCCGAAGGCCCCCGTCTCAGCAAGCCAATCCACATAGTATTGTATTGGTGCAAGATGTTCAGAGACACCAACAGTATAATCATCACAACCTAGTACGGTCCACTCATTATCGCCTACCAATTCGGTTCTCAGTTCACAGTTGCTCAGCTCTGATACCGCCTTCAGCAGTTCCTTCATCACTTCAAGGCAGTTGAGATCATTCAATATCTCCCATAGGAACTTGAGCTTCCTGGCTTGTCTTGTTAACCAGTTTATTTCCTTCTTGGTGAAGACTGAAGACATCTTGAACCTAACAAGGAATATCCCTTTAAGGGTTTAGGGCTAATACAGTATGTATATCGTCAATGGTTTCTCCAACTTGCTGAAGAGCTCATTTGCGCAACTTATCGCTTGTATTAATTCAGTCTTGCAACAATTAAGGTAGCTCCTGAAGAGCTCAATCGCAACATCTATCCTCTCCTTTGAACCTGATGGCGGTATAATGCTGTGGTAGACCAGCCTGTCGCCTGTAAATACGAAGGTGGAGAAGAAGTGCCCTGGACGGGGAGTGATATGTAGCATAACTGCATCCTCTCCATCTTGCGTAAAGGTCAACACGACCCCCTCTAGGAAGTAACTTTTCTCGCGCTTATATTCGTATTCTTTGTCTCGGAGGTAGAAGTTAATGCATGTGTTCGTATCTAGCGATAAAAACTCAAATCCGGTCCCCCTCTCATATTTCTTTATTTTGGGATCCTCAAGGACCTCCTTTGGGATTGCCCAGTTAGGTATCCTTAATGCGAACTGACACCCATTGAAGGTAAAGTATACTATCCCCATGTTGGAATATAGACTTGGTTGTGGCGCAACGCCCCATGGCTTAAAGCCAAAGTGCTCCAGCAACTTGTACACTGCAACGGGGTCTTGATGACATAGTGGCAATAAGGCACGCCATGCAAATAAGTAGAGCTGGAAGTACTTCCTCAATGCATCCGCCAGGTCAAGTGAAAGCTGTATCTCTTGAGACATCATTATAACAAAAATTAAAGAGAGAGAATAAAAGGTTTTAGAGATTAATTAAGCATCCCATCAAAATCATGGGGAAGAATATCCTCGGCAGGCCATTAGGGAGAGCATAACGTTCTTCGCTGTTTCTAGGTGATTAATTGCATCATCCCAGAGACTTCTGAACGTCTCCGGTTCCAGAGCTAATTCGCAGGAGTATATATGAAGCGGCTCGCCAGTCTCAAGTAAGTTACTGAATATTTGCCTGTTTTCCTTCTCAATATTATTGTACACATAGTTATAAAGATTCCCGTGGCTCCACTCAGCTATGGTCATTCCCTTCAGCGCCGCGTGTAGTTTTATTAATGCCGTTATCGCGCCCCAAAGCTTCTCTGCCGCCTGTGGGTAATCATTATTATCGTAGTGCCTACGGGCCTCCTCATAGTACTTGTTGAATAATTCCCAGTACTTATCAACCCTACTTGACGGGTCGGCCCACAGGTTCCTAAGTTCATCACCTACATCATCAACATCCCAACCAGAGGCTTTGGCGAGCTCCCTCAACCACGCTCTATCAACCTCATTCAACTCCTCACCACGGGAGAGCTTATCTGTCAATAAAAGCAGCTCTGGGTATTCACTATATACCTTGGGGATATTCATATGCAAGCTAAGAACACAAAAGGGGTTTTAAATACCCTTCCCCATGCAGTGCATATCCAAGAGAAAGAAAACATCATTTTTAAGTGCCGTATTGAAAAAGGAAATTGAATATTAGTGCTCAGCTAAGGCGAGTAGTTGCTTTAGCTCCTCTCTTACCTCCTTTAGTGCCGACTTCACTACATCCGGCTTCTTCTCCGCTTGTTGCTTGATTGCCTTGATGTTGGATGCAATAAATGCACGCAGTAATTCATTGGCATATGGCGACTCCTCCGCCATGTATGCGAGGGATGCTTGAAGACTCGCCGCCAGCACCTGGCCTAGTTGGCTTGCTCCCACTTGCGGAGCTACTAATTGCGGGCCAAGTCCAAAGAGGAACTCAAGCGCGGTATCAAGGGCTCGCTCCGCTATGTTGCCAAACCTCTCAATGAAGCGCGCGGCCTTCAGCGCGTTTTCCGGCGGCTCACCCCGCTCTGCCGCCCTCTCCAAGGTTATTCCGAGCACCTCCATTAGGGCAAGGGCCAGGTGTCTCCTCGCTATGTCCTTTATGACGTGCTTCTCAACGGGTACCCTTGCTATCGAGACTGTGGCTGGGAAGGGCGTGAGGATCCTAGGCGGCAACTCCTCTTTCTTAGTGTCTCCCGAATTGTTGCTCATTAATAGCTTCACTAGAGCTTAGCTTAATAATCTTTCTCTTCTGACCCCTCCTCGCCCTTAAGTGCGAGGTTGCCCACTTCGCGGGTTTCACGGCAATAAGTTTATTAACTCTGGCTTTTTGTTGCTTTAGTGCCTGGGGTGGTGCCTTCTTTTTCCTTGGATGAGCCGGTGGGTCGATTACCCACTGTTTTCACCACCCCGGGCACTAAATCCTCCAAATCGAGGAACAAAAATAAACGTAAACGGAACGAAAACGTACGCACTGTTAGACTGAGACTGCTACCTAGCAGTTCTCAAGATAGGAAGCTACGAAGAATAGGTGATGCCACTGCTAGGCTATGGAATGAGCTTAATTACGTCAGATTAGTACAATATAGGAAATCGGGCGTGGTAGATTTTGAGGGTACGGAGCGTGAGTTTTACTACAAGTACAATGACGTGTTGGGCGTGAACGCTGGAGTTGTCATTCAGCTGAACAACCAAGAGTGGAACTCATACTTCAAGCTAAATAGGATGTACAAACAAGGCGAGCTGCCGAAGTTTTACGGCAAACCAT
>Ga0080005_158787_pt1 | contig 11230 bp, 9 predicted proteins | sample JossMetagenome_2_FD_69208 | JGI IMG/M metagenome (GOLD analysis project Ga0080005, IMG submission 69208) | Hot spring sediment microbial communities from Joseph's Coat, Yellowstone National Park, USA - JC3_ASED (SPADES assembly) (version 2) | ecosystem: Environmental > Aquatic > Thermal springs >... | reverse complement strand
TCGTTAAGTTCTTCTGCCGCGACAAGGCCCGGGAGGCCTATGAGAAGGCGCTGAAGGACGTCTACGGCAAGGAGGTCGACGCCTCTGAAATCTTCGCTGCCCTGCCTAACCCCTGGTGAGCTCAGCATAATCGATGAGGTCGCCAGGGCTAAGGGCTGGGCAAAGGCCTCAGGGGTTGAGAGCGCAGCCCTGGGTCATTGGGCCTCATCCTCATAGCCGCTACAGGCCTTTGACAAGTCGTCCAGGCACTCCTTAAGCTGCTCGGACATCTTATTCAGAGGCACCCCTAGCTCCTCGAACAGGCAGTCCTGCACCTTACCTGGATCAGCTTTAGTTATGGGTATCTTCCTTAAGCACTTCTTACACACATTCATTAAGTACTCCTTCGATTCATAGGGGAGGCCTTGGCAGGGCGGAGAGTCCCCCAGGGCCTTCATTGCCTTCTTTGTGATCTTCTTCATCGTTTCCTCCTCCCAATCCTCAAACACCGCTGCCATGGTTCCTTCCCACAGGCCTTTTAACGTCCAGAGTTTTTAAGACGTAACGATACCATTGGGTCATTTTTAGGTAACGTAGATGGATGTTCTCTCCATCACCAGTGCTGACCTCAGAGGACGTCGTTATTAGCTCTTCCAATCAAATCAAGGCTGCGGTCGCGCAAGACCTTAACACCAAGCTGACGACCGACTTCATTAAAGGCCTTCTCATGTCTTCAACTTGGACTTGATCTTAGACGCTTTCGATAGCCAGCAGTACACGCACTTTCCATTAATGCTAATAGCCTGGAGCTTAGCTTTATCTGTAAATGTGACGGACGATAACAATGTTGTATGGAAGAGGCCGGCAAACGGCCTAAAGAATCTTCACAAAAAGATAGAGAAGCAATTAGATGATTTATTAGACGATTTCCACAAGGCTAGAAGACATCACCTTTACGCGCTAATACTAGCGATCGCTAGCTTAACAGTATCGGCTCTGTCCAGTTTTTTCCTATCCCGTCCGCTTAATGCGCTTGCACAAGTGGCGTCGTCATTCCTACTTATCTTTGCCTTTATGCTTGGGCTTCACGCTGACACTCTTTCGATTTCTATTTTTATCTCTTTTTTCGTGAAGTAGCAGCAGCGATCCTTAACTTGTGGGAGGACATTGATGTCCTCATTATAGAAGCCCTAAAGCGCTCCAAAGTGTGCTCCGATGAGCTAACGTCAACCTCTTCACGCCAGCCCTGCGGCACTTTAATAAGCAGGCTTGCGGAGCAGATAATGAACGGGCTTGCGGGGCAGATGATAGACTTGTATGTATACCCACTAATTTCTATACCTTATATATCTTACCTGGATCCGACACCAATAACTAGCATCTTTTATACAATAGAGTTTGGCGGAATTTTTAATGTAATGTTCAACTTAGCAACTAGAGTTTTAGGTCTCTCCATACAATTACAGCCGCTCTTAAGCGCCTTCTCTCTGATCGTGCCAATCTCTGCATCAATACTTCTGGGCCTGAGCCAATGGGGCACGAACACGGCAGTCGGAGGCTTGCTAGAATCCAACTGCACATCTATATGGCTTGAGATGCTTAAGAAAGTTAGAGAGCGCGTATTCATGAACTTTATGATCATTTTATTTATATATATATTCTCATTTTATCTGATACCTATGTCACTAACCCCTAGCACGGGAGCTTTCAGCATATTATGGGGCTCGCTTTACTTTGGTTCGGGACTAGGCTTACTGGCGTCTCTTGCGCTTGAGCTGATGTTACTAACATCGTTTAGAGACTTTATGCATCTCAGATGCTCACTGAAACAAACACAGGAAAATAGAGGATAAATTAGGGAAACAGCAACATTTATAACACGTGGTAAGGGATCATATGTCGCAGAAGGCAGAGGGAAGGCGTGAGCCCAAGCCGTGGGCCGCAGGCCTGCTTAAGCTCAGCATAACCCTTTCGCGATGGTACCCCTCTACTTCTTCATGGGCGGCTTCTTCACGCCCTATATGGCTACGGGCGCCGCGCGGGGGATAGGCGTTTGCACGCCCGATGTTCTCCTAGTCCTGCTAGCGCTCACTGTCGTGGCCCTTGGAAGCCTGAGCGGCGGCCTCATGAGAGGGGCTGGCTGGGCCTGGCGGGCAGAGGGCTCATAGCTGCTGCCATGTCGCTTATACTTCTTGACGCCTCGGAGGGCAGGGGCTGCGACGTAGCGCTCTTCAAGGTCGCCCTCCTGGCGGCCGCCCTGGGCCTCACGCTCCTTGGCCTGAGCCTCTTCAGGCTCGGCGTCCTCCTCCTAAGCCCTTTCCTCATAGCCGGGGGCCTCATGATGACCGTGCCCTTCCTGGAGACCTTCATACCCGCCGTCTATGAAGGCTTCGCTAAGGCGCCGGGGCACCCCCCTGGCGGCCATAGCTGGGCTCCTGCTCAGCTCCACGAATATAGCTGCAACGGGCTTGCTGATATTCCTGTGGGACTCGCTAGGCCTCATCTTCAGTTACACGGGCCTCACGAGGCTTAGGAGGAGAAGGGTCCTGGTCAAGGTTGTGGTCAAGAAGTGATAGCTGCCGTAAAGCGCTTCTCCTAAGCGAAACCTTAAGCGCTGGCTAAGACGTAAGTAAGGCCATTCGCACGGGACAGGTCATCTTAGTTCTGATCTTTGACAACTGATGAGCGCTTCTTCCTCGGCCTGAGAGGCCACTAGATGCGACTATACAACTGAGCCCTTGATGGCGAAAGGGCTAAAATGGTGGGAAGCTTATAACTCTTGGTAAGACCTTGGCCTTAGGCCAACCCTCAGGCTGGTTCATCTACAGGCCTCCCTTCAACGGATTCGATGACCTCAGGAAGGTCCTGGACTGGCTTAAGGGCCTTAAGGGGACGCCATACATCTGCGTCTTCCCAGGGCCCTCTAAGCACTGGTACTGGTCCCTGAGGTACTCGCTTGAGGGGGAGCCCGGCTACGTCCTGTGGGGCGACAACACTAAGGGGCCGAACAAAGGGGGCCATGGGGCTTTGGGGATTCTAAATAGAGCCAGGCAACGTGGGTCACAAGCCCACTCCTCAGGCTTGTGGCGTAGATAACACCAGTCCGAGGACAACCCTAGTGCCCCAAAACCTCCTAACCCACTTAATATTCCTCTCAGTATCAGTCACGAGGACTAGGTAGCCGAATAATTCACCATCAACCATAGGCAACGCGCTAGTACTAATGCCCCCTTTGGAGGTTGCTAAACAATTTGGTAGACACTATGAGGAGTACCTGGATTACTGCGAGGATAGGGAGTGCAAACGTAAGTGTAAAGAGGAGACTACATCAAAACCGTGTACAACGATGTAGTATAATGACGCGGTCTCCTCTACAGAGCCCTCAGCCAGATGCTTGTTCATCAAGTCATTAATTGCTTTAAGAACTTGAAATAGGCTTTTGCTCCTCAATCCACAACTCACTGTGCTCCTTAATCTTCTCACCGTTGATCTTGATTTCCTTAATTTCTGGCAATACTCTTGCTGGATTCTTTAGGATCCACAGTCTCGGGTTATTGGGTATACTCTCGACTACTGCAAGCCAGTACTTATCTCCCATGTTCAGCGCGGTCTTTGTCTCGTTCTCTGTCAACTCGATAAATAGCGTATTAATGGGCACCTTCCGTCCCTTAACCTCTACACATGTCGTCTCCCCACTTACATCAATAATATTGAAATCACATCCAGAACCCTTACCACTAATCCTGTACCCTTTCTTTTCAAGCATTCTCTTAGTAAACCATTCAGCAAATTCCTCAACTTCTTCAATGTCGGCAATCTCCTTAACGCCTAGGACGTTAACAAAGAACTCTTTCCAAGAAGGTGCCTCTTCAGATTTCTCAAGAAGATACTTCGGGCTTACGAAGGGTCCTATATTGAACTTTTCAGCTTTCCACTTAGACCACTGCTCCTTAGCACCATAAATATCATGCAGCAGTAACTGGTCTGAGTACGCAAAGCTATCTTCATCCGTAACGAGCTTTACCCTAACCTTGCCCCATTGAGCTGAAGTTGAATGCTGCCACAATCTGTGTAAAAGTCGAACAAGCTTTATGTTATTGTCAATGTTGTCAATGGAGGCGCTCTTCTCCAAAGCTTCTTTAACCTTGTTGATAAGATCCTGGACATACTTGTGTAACTCACAGCGCATGGTCCTGTTCTGGGGCGTGAACTGGGGCGTGAGCCACTCCATCTGTGACGAGGAGTAGCATTCGTATAGTTGTCCATAGCCTAACACAACCTTTCCAAAGAACCCTCTCCAACCCTCAACATCACCGTCATACTTCGTGTAAGCGTCAATATCAAGTAGCTTAACTCCTAAAAGCTTTGCAACATCCTCAAAACCTGTAAAGAGTTCTGGATTCCAAACATTATATGACTTTTCAATATCTCCATCTTTCGTTAATACCCATATAGGCTTATCAGCGACCATACCCGCCTGCTTAACCAAGAGTGTGGTGATAAGCAACCTCTCCTTATTTGGTGGTGGATTACCCGTACCAATTTGGTTCAAAATTATTCCAACTATCTCATTCAAACTAACTTCCTTAACGCCAAGCGACTTAAGAGCCTCTTCACCGACAAGTTTAGTCATCTCCTCATTAACAAAGTCTAGAGACTTGAGGTATTTGTCTACTTCAGGGAACTTACTGCTAATCTCAATAACGCGCTCCGGCATCTTAGGAATATACACACTACTAGCAAGCTTTAGCTCCCCAGAAGATGTTACGATGAAGCGTTTCTCAGGCGGTATACGAATGCCTTTTCCACGAGCTAGCTCATAGACTTTGCTTAAGAATTTTATAACCTTATCCAAATCCCTACTCATCAAAGCCTTAAGCAGGTTTTCATTAAGAAGATCTACTAAGGTTAACTTAGGCACCCTATTCTCGTCTACCTCACGCAATTTAAGCCCTTGATCTAGGATGTGCTTCTCAACACCATAAATGTACTTGAGGTCTTCCTCGTTGAAAAGCTCATGCTTATCATACTTAATAAGCTCGTAAACCTCCTCAGAAGCTTTCACCACCTGGGTTAACTTAACTTCATGCCCTTTGTAACATAGAACTGTAGGGTCCTTAAGAACTTCCTCTATTGTGTTGACTATGTATGGCTCTATAAGATTGTCCCAGACCTCGTCACCCACAGGCCTATAGTCAAAGGCTGTCAGGTACGATTTCTTGAACTCATTTCTAACGTAATCGATGACGCTTTTCAAAAGTTCTGCTAAGCATTGCATCATCCATCGATTCCACTTAGCACTAACATTTATGTACCTTCTACCAGGGTGAACAATGAAGTCTGCTTGAATAAGGAACTTAAGACCTGTTCTAACCTCTGTTAACGGCAGGAATGAGTACATCAACCAAAACCTGGTTTCCTCAATAGGTCTTAAATCACCCGTGACAGGATCTAACTCAAAGGCTATCGCCACCTCCCTCTTCACAACATCTCCTCTCTTAGCATTTATACTCACAGGATCTTTCTTAACGTCTTCAGGTACCTCAAACTCCTTCTTAAACACCAAGAACTTATTCCATGTAGGGGTACCTCCCTCCTCAGAAACGTGAACCGTTACAACCCTTACCTTTACATCGTTGAACATCTCCTCTTTTTCTACAGACCAGCTTATGCTCTTGCGTTCGTTGTTTACATGATCAATGATTGTAATGCTACTCACGTGATCTAGGAATAGAAATATTGGAGGCTTCAATTCGTCAAGCACTTTAGCGATTTCGCTGCTTAGGGATGGGTTCTTGAGGTATATGGTGAAGCGAGTTTCGTCTTTTGGCAAGGCCGCTGTTGGTTGAATCAGTATTGGTGTTACTTGCCATAAGACTTCATCCGGCTTCAAATCGTACTTCTTCAAAATCTCTTGTGCCTCAGGTTTCTTCCAGAACTCCTCATTAAACTCAAAGCATATTCCAGCTGAACATACCTCTACATGGTTAGAGGCTTTGTACACAGACTTCCATCCAATACCTATGAAGCCTTTATATCCAAGTGCGGGCTTCTTCTTACTTGCAATAGCACATAAACTTTCAAGATCTTTCTCATCAAACGGCTTACCATTATTACTTATGATAACTTTATCTCCGTAAAGCTCAACCTTGAAGTACCCTGTCCTACCAGCTTCCAGTAAGGCATCTTCAGCGTTCTGAAGGAACTCCAGGACGAATTGACCAGGCTCAACGTATATAAGCTCAAGAAGGTTCGTTATATTCCCAAGACTTTCAGCTTGCATCCTGTAGTTAGGATCCTTTACAAAGTTTAGCCAGCGATCTCGAATCTCTAGAACCTTACTCTCTAAATCTGCCCTACCCATGATTAATCACCCCTGGCTTGGTGAAGTGCTCGGAGACGCTGAAGTCCCTCTACCCCCTTTATTGAGAGATTCTGAATTGTCAGTTTATTAACTCTTCCACAAGTTTTCCATGCCCGTTCACAGACCTCGTCAGAGGGTTTATCCGGGTGGTTATTTCACGACTTGTCAAGCCTCTGACGGCGGGTTTGGTTCTCCTGGTTGCTAGGTGGGTACTTAACCGCACATCGGTTAAACATTACTGTTCACCAAGGCATGAGAAACTAAGGTAATGGTACCTCAAACGCACACCCATGAGGCTTATTGCCACAGAGGAGCGATAGGGGTCGCGACTACATGCCTTGAAGCGGGTTTTTAGGGCCGCTGAAGCGGTTACAAGTCCTTGAACGTTAACGTGTCCTCCCCGGTCGGCTGGGATGAAGCCCTGCCCAGGGCTGTCGTAATACGCCTTAGGAGGGCAATGACCTCAAGGCCCCTCAGGCCCGGCTGAAATCGTTTTAGGGCGAGGGAGTTTTTCAACCACTACCAGGGGGTTAGCCCTAAGGAGGAGGAAATCCGAGTCCGTGATCAGAGCTGAATCGGGGGCTCGATTAACAGTGGGAGGGTGAGCAGGTTTGTCTCTTAAGCCGCACGAGAATGTCCGCGTTAATGTTGTCAATCTCATTGTTCAATCCCTGAAAACAGTTCTTGAGAGGAGGTGCAGGGTTTCACAGACCCTGGACTGTTATGTCTTGAGGAAACTGCTAGAGAGGCCTGAGGGCATCACGATACTGATGCCCCAGGAGGTATATGTCGGTGGAGAGAAGTGGGCTGTCGACACGTTGCTGGGCGACGTGGCGGTTATTGAATATAAGGGCCGTGAACAGGAGTTCGAGGAAGCTGAGAAGTCGGCGCGCGGTAAATATTGGAGCATCGTATCAAAGAGGAAATATTACATTGTCACCACGTGGGAGAAGTGGAGGATATACAGGGTAACGAAGAACGACTTAGAGCTGGTAATGGAAGGGGATAGGGACAAGGCCAGGGAGGTTCTCGAGACGCAGATCCTATCGCGCCTCGAGGCACTAAAGATACCTCCCCTACCCGAGAACATTGAGGCCCTCTACAAGCTCGACTATGAGAAGTACCTGGAGGACTTGAAGCAGGCCTTCAGGAAGGTGAAGGACGACCCAATGGTAAAGCCGCTCTACGAGGCCTACAGGAGCATAATACAGTTCCTGTACGGCGAGGCGGACGAGGGGTTCTATGAGGACTTATTCATAAGGCACACCTACATGCAGATAGCTGTTATCGCCTCCCTAACCATAGCGCTGGGCAAAGGAGGGCTTCCCGAGGATGTCTGCAGCGGCTCACTAATAGGCGTGGACGTCGCGCTCCCGTACTTGAACTGGTGGAAGACAGCACTCTTACGCGAGGACGCTAAACCCTTGGTTGAAGGAGCGCTTAGGGATATAGTGGGTCGCGCGACGCTCATTGACTGGTCTCTCGACACAGCTGAGGACGTCTTCAGGACGCTGTATGAATTCCTCGTAGAGCCGCCTGTGAGAAGGAAGCTCGGCGAATATTACACACCAATATGGCTCGTTGAAATGATGCTCAGCGAATTTGACCTACCTGGAAAAGTGGTTTTAGACCCCTTCTGCGGCTCGGGCACGTTCTTAGTAAAGGCATTTCATGAAAAGGTGAAAAGAGGGGAAGACCCTGAGAAAGCGCTGTCGGAGGTCGTGGGCTTTGATGTAAACCCCCTGGCCGTTACGGTCGCCCGTGCCGAGCTGGTGCTGGCATATAGGCGCGCATCGGGGAAAGAGCCCGAGAACCCGCCGCATGTTTACCACGCGGATACTTTCGCTATATGGTTCGGCGGCTATAGGATGCCAGCCGTGGAGCTGGAGGAGCTGGCGAAGAAAGCCTGGGACTACTTTGACGTGCTGATAAAGTTTAGACAAGTGGACTTAGGCAACGCCTCAAACGTCCTTACCGTGCTTAGGCACATCGAGAAAGGCCTCACACTCGCGAGCAGGTTTTCCTATAGCGAGTGCGGGCTAAAGGAGAGGTGCCTGGAGGAGAAGATAGAGCGCTATGTAGAAGAGGGCCTGAGGAGCGCTGGGAATTCCTTCCTTCAGCACTTCCTGGAGCACTTCAAGAAGGACGCGGTCGCCAGATCTATAGCGAACCTGATAGTCAGGCACGGCGGAAACGACGTCTGGGCGGCCGTCTTCACGTCCATATACGCGCCAGTCCTGTTACAGGCGTTCAAGCCAGACATCATTGTGACGAACCCGCCGTGGATACCAGTAACGGAGTACAAGGCACCCTACTCCGATAAAGTCAGGCGCTTTATGATAGATAGGGTTAGAAAATGTATAGGTGAGAGGGCGGCGCAGGTAGTTACTGGGGCCGACATAGCCTCGGCCGCCTTGGTTAAGTCGATCGAGCTGGCCTCCAGCGGCGTAGGCTTCGTAATGAACAAGGATCAGCTGTTCAACCATAGAACCTCAGCTCGGGCTGGTATAATTGCGACGTACTGTATGTTAGAGGAGACACTCAAAGATAGTAATGTTGCCCTCAAGCTCTACGACTTCGACTTTGATGTCTTTCGGCAAGGAATACCCCCTGCTGTGGTGATCGTTAAGAGGATGAGAACATGAGCTGGAAGGATGAGCTATACGTGGTCAAGTTGGAGACCTTAAGTGGTAGGGAGTATGACAAGAAGATGGGCCTTAACGAAATTTGGGATTATCTGAGGGTGATTAGGTATGAAAAGACGTACGCCGAATACCTTAAACCCGGTTTACTTTACTTCACCGAAGACCTTAACATCCTGACGAGAGAATTGGGCGTCGATAGAATAGTGCCAATGGGCTTATATATAATGGGCATTTATGGCGGTGAGAAAAAGAAGGGGGAGGAAGAATATGCAGGCCTCGTATTGTTAGAGCACAGCGTTGAAGGCGGTACGTTTAAGTTTAAGCTATCTAACACAAAAGACACACTCATTGTACCCGCTCACTACTTGAAAAATTACGGAGTAAAAGTGTACAGGGTGATCTACGTTGGCGAGATAAACCCGTTCAGAATCAATAGACTTCTTGGCATAATTCTATCGGAGCAAGGGGAAGCCAAGCTAAAAGAATTCCTAGGGGAAGCCCTCAAGCTGAATGAACGCAACATCTCAGCTGAGACGCTTAGCAAGGTGAGAAAGCTGATCGAGGAGGTACGGCAACCCCCTGCAGTGAAGCCGTTAAGCAAAGACAAATACTATGTTGTGTATAGGTGTAATAGGGCTTTTACGGCATCCGTGTATGTTCCTGTCGAAAACAGCATAGTGGAGTCGCACATGTCTTATATTGAGACTAGGAGTGAGGACGTGGCATATTACTACGCTGCGGCGCTCAACTATCTCGCATATGCGGTAGTAAGGAGCGGAAGAACCTTTAACAGGAATCAGTTTGCAAGGCCTCTCCTAGCAATCTACATCACTGGCCTGTCATGGGATAACATAGATGAAAAGTCTAGGGGTAAGATCGTAGAGCTATCTAAGAGGCTCCATGAGAAAGTTCCCAGCAAGGAGTACCCTAACCAGAGAGTCGCCCTACAGGAGGTGGCGGAGTTCCCCGAGTTTAGGGAGCTAGTTGAAACACTGGACGCTAAGGTCGACAAGGCAAAGCTCAACGATGCGCTTTCCCTTATCTCAGGCATCGGTAAGGAGGTGGATGAAGGAAACGCTGAATGAAAAGCCCAGTTGGCTTTATCACGATCTCTAAAACAATAGCCTTTATTATCTTGCAACACGTACTTCTAAATAGGTTAAAGGCCTGGGCGAGAGCCATGAGTGACGCTGACTTTGAGGAGTCCGAAGACGAAGAGATCATTGAGGAGCTGACCCCAGACAAGCTAAGGACTGCCCAGGACATAGTGGGCTACCTAGCAGACGCCATATATAATGGGTGGTATAACGGTCTCATAAACCCCAGGCCTCATCCTGGGCGAGCGCGAACGAGTTTGTTCACTACATCACGGGCTTCGTTGGCTCAGGCAACGTCGACGATAAGTCGCTGATAAACACCCTAGCGAGGGCGAGCGGCCTTGACTACAACACGTTCAAGCGCCTGTGGGACAGGCTTCCGAGGAACAGAAAGGTCTCGCTCCTGAACATAGTAGCCTACGAAGTTGCGCAAGGAGGGTTTGCCAAGTTTATGGAAAGCCTGGTCAACACCCTAAAGAACTACAATGACGAGGTCAGAAAGCAGGTCGCGAAGGCCGCCTCGAAGTACCTTAAGGGGAAGATGGGCTACACGGAACTAATGGGCACGATAGCCAGCGCGCTCTGGCCTATGGGGGCGAGCTGGAACGACAGCCGCTACGTTGATTTTCTGCGCGGCATGGAGCTGGCCAACTACCTGCCGAAGTTTGACGTTGAGATGCAGATAAAGTACATGCTTGAGGGGCTCAAGAAGCATAAGTGGTTCTTCTGATAGTTCTCTCTCATTATTGCGTTGCGCCCCAGCAACTGGCCCCTCTCCCAGGAACGTGCTCAGGGAGGCCCCAGACGCCATTGTGCCCCAGGGGTCTGGCTGGGAGCCATGTACTCGCGCGGCGGCTAGCACGTCAGAGACCTTGGGAGGGCCAGAGGGCTCTTACAAGTGACGTCGGAAAACGTGCTAAATACGCAGGCGCCTTAGAAAAAAGCGCGAACTCTGCGGTCTGTCCAGCTATAATACACGGAGAGGCAGAGTCCCCCACTTTGAAGTTACAAATTTGTTTTCTTATTTTGATTATACATTTAGTGAAGCGTCATCTTACATCCCTAAGCTGACAGAGTGCCCTGCCAGAACGTGCTGGGGATCCGTCAGCTTTTTACGGTCTCTTCTACAAAAGCTGACAGAGGGG
>Ga0080005_125923_pt1 | contig 11233 bp, 9 predicted proteins | sample JossMetagenome_2_FD_69208 | JGI IMG/M metagenome (GOLD analysis project Ga0080005, IMG submission 69208) | Hot spring sediment microbial communities from Joseph's Coat, Yellowstone National Park, USA - JC3_ASED (SPADES assembly) (version 2) | ecosystem: Environmental > Aquatic > Thermal springs >... | reverse complement strand
GGATCTTTTCTATCTCATCAAGATCTTTATATTCTATCTCATCAACAGTTATTGTTGGTGAGGCTAACGAGACGTATAGAAGATCCGCAAGAGCATACATGAGAGGATAGTTATGAATATACTGTGAAGGTCTGTAGACTGTGTATGAGACGCCTTTGATCTCAGAGAAAGTTAGATGAGAAGAGAAGACAAAAAAATCATTTAGTTTAAGAGTTATGATATATATCTTCATCCCTTTGATTCACCCAGTCTTCTTCGTCTTATCTTCTTTCTTCTCTTTCTCAAAAGCCATCGTGATGTATTTCTCTACGGCATCAACATAGTTTTTCGCATTCGACCAAAGCTCTTTAACAAGATTCTCGTTAAGAACATCTATTACAGAGATCTTTTTCACAAGATCTTTATTGAGAATCATATACACTCCATGACTAGACATCATCTTCTCTTTAACATAATCTGAGACATATTGATACGCCTTACTAATATCAACATCGTCATCAGATGAAAGGATCCTCTCAGCAACCTCATATGAAGATCCTATCTCAGAGAGATCTCCTATTACTGCTACGGGATATGTATCTAAGGTTCCTTGAACAGATGTTCTAGCACCAACTCTTATCACTCTTGTGAGAAGCCAGAGAGTATAGATGAGCTCTGGTGGCGAAGGCATATACAGAACTATTTTTCCAACAAATATCGTTCCTGGAACTACGAAAGACATCGTATATAGAGCTCCTGTTCTAGCCTCTTTAGACTCTGATCCTTTTAACATTATTGTTGTATATGTTATCTCATCAACAGCATTTCCCATCCTCCGCTCTTTCTCCTCGACATTTGAGACTGCATACGCTGAGTCTCCCACGAATCTGCTCACGAGATTATATTTCTCTTTTGCTGAGACGGCTCCCATCAAGACATCCGCTGGACACTTCATGCATCTGCCGTGTATAGTTCCCCTCCCACCAGCGATCCCTACCGAGAGAGAGCATGACGAGAGAAAGTCTACATCTTTGAACCAGACGTTTTTAATGCTATTCTCATAAACGCTCCATTGAGCTCTAAGAAGGCCTAGAAACTCTCTTAGGTAGACAGCTTTTAATTTTCTGAATATGATCGTTGGGGCATCTTTGTCAGCAATTGATGTAAGGATCATATCGTCTTCTCCTTCGGTTCTGATGGTCAGTCTGTCAGAAGCTCTCAGGAGGTAGTAAATCATCACTCTTTTTCTTGTGGGCTTGACGCTTTTTACATCTTCAGATACGTAGCTATGCAGATACATGCCAAGTTTTTTGATAAAGTCTTCTCCGAAAAGTCCTTTCAAAACCTCAAACGAATGTGTGTAGTTCATCTCTTTTCACCTCCTCCGCTATACATCTCGAAACTTATAGTCACGTATCCTCTCACATACATCTCGAAGAGGTCTCTCATTCTCTTGATGAGATTATGAGTGTATGTTGGACTTTTCCTTCTCCTGATGATCATGATCTGCTCGACTAGTGATGAGACTACTGTGGATGCTTTTGCCTTCTCCTCTTCGCTTAAGCCGAAGTCTGCAACTAATATCTTAATCATCTCGCCGACAGCAAGCGATGCTTCTCCTCCTGACACAAGATCGAAGAGAGGCTCCAGAACCTTGGTGATCCTATATTTTGAGATATCTCTTTCTTCACGTCCCTCTATCTTTTTTCTAACGATTTCCGCAAGATCTATTAGAGGTTTAATTAATCTATATTCATTCGGTGGGACATACAATTTACTCATGCTCCCACCTTATCGAATTAATTCAGAAGAGAGAGAATCAAGAGTACAAAAGCCTGTTGTGAAACCAAAGCTTCTTTTAAACACGACATCAGAGCCTGATGATGTTGCCTCAAGACTTGAGACATAATTTAATAATGATGTGAAAAGCCAGTGCCTCATTTGAGATGTGAACGACAGATATGAGCCGTGTGATGATGCCTTCTTAAGGATTTCAAGATATCTAGATGAACATTCTAGAAATATCATGTCGTTAATCTCAAGTCTTACGGGAGCATCAATTAATGGAGGAGATGTGAGGGGATTCGTGGTGATAAACATGTTTCCTCCGAAGGTAAACCATATCCTCAGAGCGTTTAAGAGGGCATTTTTGTCGAGACCTTTCCCCCTCTCACTAATTCCGATGAGGATCCTTCCAGACATATAGTCAGGGATAACTTTATAGGTCTCAAAGGACTTATCAAGACCAACGATAGTCTTTATGCTGTTGCTTATCACATCCGCAAGATCTATGCTGATGTTAGGATAATAAGTTAATACGGCAGACCATAAACCATCCGCAAGACCGAGCCTAGGCATGAGCTCTTTAGTCTCGAAGAAACATATTTCACAGACATCAGTTTTGTGGCCAAGCTTCTCGATAGAGCCTGGCCTGTCTGGAGATCCTTGGATACTTGGGAGAAAAACCTCAACTGTGTTGATCTCCCCCACAACCTTCTTAAGCTCTTTGAGAAACGCTGATAGAGGTCTTGCCTCAAGGATCTCTTCACCACATACAGGACATCTTCTCGTAATATTGTCTTCAGAAACATCTTCTTCTCTCGGGAGAGAGATATACCTAGAGATCTTTCTTCTCAAAAGATCTGGTTTGACCTCTTTCTCTCTCATCTCCTCTCTGATCATCTCAAGGATCTTCTCTTCAAATCTTCTGATGAAATCATCATCGCTCTTCATGAGAACATCTCTGATCGTGATGAGAGCTTCACAAAGTTTTGAAACGGAAAGATTTGTATTGAGGAACTCACTTATTTTTCTAAAGATTTTTTCTCTTTTCTCTCTATGGCTTTTTCCTTCAGGCCTCTGAAGAATATAGATTAGTGTAAGCAGATAGTTTATATGGTCGATCCTGCTTATCTTAGCCTCCTCAAGTCCTTCCAGAAGATCATCGTAGTCATAGCCTGATAAAGATTCATATGATCGAGAGAGATTCATTTTACAATCTTCTAATGCTCTGACAAGCTTACTTGCATCAGGAGACTTCGTCTTAGATCTTCTGAAGCCTGATGAGAGAAGCGGGATCATTCTTTTTATAACATCGTCATAAGTGATCGATACTGATGATCTTCTAAGAAAAATCATTCCTTCTGAAGATGTGATGAGAGGAATCATCCCTCTCTCAATAAGCTCATCTTTCACAAGATGAGAGAGATAAACCACGGCAAGTCTTTGTCTCCCGAGATAGATCGGGTATATGGACTCGTGCCCAATGTTGATCAGAGGATTGTTTCTGAGGATATCTATCACACGACTGATTGTCCATGCTCTCTCGTCTCCAGAGATGTAATCAGAGATCCTCACTATCTCAGAGATCCTTTGGAGGTTTCTCGAAGACCCGCCTCTCTCTAAAGTCTTAGCGATCTCAATAGAATCTTTTATGATCCTTCTAGTCTTCTCCTCACCAAAAAACTCTGTAAAAATATTATAAAGCTTCGTGTTCTCGAATCTTTTTATAATCTCTTCTTGTGAGACCACCCATTTATTAAGGTCGTGAAGCAGACCTGAGAGAAAAGCAGTTGCAGAAGAATAGTCATCGAGAGAGAGGAACTGAGAGATCCTGAGAGCCAGGAAGGCAGTCCCGAGGTAGTGCTGAAGACCTGAAGTCGAGTAGAGCTTCGGGTTTGAGGCTATAATAGGAAAATAGAAGTCTTCAACAACTGATGATGATAAAACATTGTTATGTATACTCACGAGGTCGTTTTCAACAGCGTTTTTCAATTCGTTTATCATATAATCATCCTAAGAGATATTATTGTAAGAAAGTTTATAAATTATAGGTATCTCATAGATACTTGTTATTTATAAGTTTTCATAATAATTTTTCTAGTGGTGTGAATATATGACGGAAAATAGGGTTGTGTTCACAACAGTAGGGTTTGAGCCTGGGCTTGTAATAAGAAGTATGGTCAGGATCGGTCTGACAAAAAATGATCTGGTCGTTCTCATATACTCATCATCTGGAGATGAATATTCAAAAAGAAAAGTGTATGAGGCATTAAACAGCATAAAAGAGTTTCTCAGAACCATAGGAGTTGAAAACATTGATTGTGAGATCTCTGGGACGAACTTCTATGATGATGTAAAGAAGATTGTGAAAGTTCTTGTTCAACATAAAGATAAAGACATCATGATGTCTCTGGTTGGCGGAATGAGAATGATGATACTCGCCTCATTGTATGCTCTAGAGATCTTAACGACATTATATAAGATAAGAGCTAAGATCCATATAATGCGTGAAGACGGTTTATATGAGATCTTTCTGAGAACTCCTCTGGTTCCTCTCATCGGAAAAAGCGAGATGAGACTTCTCCACATGATAAAAGAGAAGGATCTTAACAACGTGAGAAGATCAGAGGTTGTGAAAAAACTTATAGAGCTGACAGGTCTGACAGAATTCAGCCTGAGAAAAACATTGAACAATATGGAGAAGAAAGATCTTATAAAAATAGAGAACGGAAACCTCAGACTCACGGAGCTCGGAGAGATCTTGGCGGATCTTTGAGGAGAGAATATGAGGTCTTATCTCTTTGAAGTATCTGCGGAGATAAGATCTGACTGGGAAAAGCCTCTCTTCACAGGAAAACTTGTAAAATCAATTCTCATAAAGTCAGAGTCTTCTCTCGAAAAATTTTTTGAGAAGAAAAATGGCGAGGCTCCGAAGCTTGTTCATATAACTCCTCTGTATAAGATTAATGGAGATAAAATCGAATGTGTCTACAGTCGTGTCGTCTCAAATAAGAATGGTGTTCCTGTTGTGAATCCTGTGAGAATAAACGGTCTATATAAATTCTACATAGGCTTTTTAGACGGAGACCTCAAAGGATCTTTATCTTATGACTTGGCATTCAAGACGTTTACAAATATCTCTGGGAAAATCTTTTTTAAGAACCATATGTTTAAAGTCGAGCTGATCTCTGTGAGAGAGATTGATGTGGAGAGAATAAGCAAGGAGGCTGTTAGAAACCTTCTAAAAAACGGCATAATAAAAATGATCTTTTCATCACCAACTCTTCTAAAGGATCCTTTTAGAGAAGGGAAGCACAAGTCTCTTATACCGACGCCGATGAACGTCTTCTCAGTCCCAGCCTCCATATATCTCTACGCCTACGGAAGATACTCAAAGAAAAATCTCCTCCAGACGCTGAAGATCCTTCATAGAGTCATTAACGAGACACACTCATTGATTGGAGACGGAATAAATAGAGGGACGATAGAGAAAGTTTTCGTTCAATATGAGGAGAAGAAAAACCCGATCCCAAGCATAATAGGATATGTGAACTATAGATTGAATAGAAAATATCTAGAATATTATCAGAAGAAAATAGAGATAGAAAAACTGCTAGAAGACATCACAAAGATAATACTGACACTAGGAACAGGAACATCAAGAGCAACAGGATTCGGTCACATAACAACAAAATAATACCACAGCTGTGAGTCTGATGAAGCTTAAATTTATAAGCTTTTTTAAGATATATATTTCTACGGAGAAAACAGACAGATCGGAAGCAATCCTATAAGGCTGAAACTTTCTCTTTCGAGACAAGATCATAAATCATAAACATATATCTAGAAGCAATCCTATAAAGCTGAAACCGACCTTGTTGTGATAGCAAAGACAGATGGCTATAAGATCGGGAAGCAATTCTATAAGGCTGAAACGGTCTTAAGGATCTTTTGGACAACATTTCTGAGACTGTGAAGCAATCCTATAAGGCTGAAAAGATGTTGAGAGGATAAAGAGAGAGCTTGAAGAACTAGAGAAGAGAAACAATCCTATAAGGCTGAAAAGACCCATCGATCAACTTCCTGAGGGTCTAGAAACAATTTTATAAGGCTGAAAGAGGGAAAAGAAAAAGAAAAAGTGAAAAATTATTTTTTTATGATTATTTTTTCGAATCCTCTTATTATTGCAAACAAGATGAATGATGCAAACATTCCTCCTGCTGATCCTCCTAATATTGATATGCCTACCATAGTTAGAAGCGATAGTGTGTCTGGAAGCGGAGAGCCGTATTCCCTCCAGAAGTCTAATACTGCTAATGCGATAATAATTATTATGCCTGATATCAGAGTTAGAAACACAATAACATACGTTATTATTTTATATGCTTTCACTCCTTTCTCACTCTTCAGTCTGTCCATGAAGAGATAGAAAGATGAGAATAGAAAAGCTAGAGACGCAGAAATTGTTAAAGATGATATTGTTACAATCATCTCAACAAACATATGTCTCTCCCGTAAAGAATCTTATTTTGAAAAGATTTATTTTAATCCTCTTCTTATTTTATTCAACATCTTTATGATTATGTATGATATTATTGGCGGTATTAATCCTATGACTGTCATCAGCAGTATTGCTGAGGCTGTCAGCGTGTTTTGTATTGTTGTTGTGTCTGTGTATGGTATTATCACAGCTGTGTAGTCTATCGAGAGGAATATTGCTAGTCCTGCGGTGAGACTGTCCACAGCTGTGAACACTGCCACGAACAGCACGAGCGTCAGAATTACGAATGGCTTTTTATCTCTCTCCCTCAGCCTCTCCGCTAGATATACTGATGTGAGAAATGTTGATAGAAATGTCGCTGTCCTCATGAAGAAATATAGCTCTAAAGGCTTCAGCTCTCCTCAGCCTCTGACACTATTCTTAGAGAGTTTTCAAGTCTCTCTTTTTCAACAGTCTGATCCAGGGTTTTGACGAGCTCTCTAAACTCCTGCGTTAAGAGAAGGTCTTTGAGAGCAGTCTTCTGATTGTTATATTCTTTGTCTGAAGCCTTCTCGTGAAGTCTTTTAGAGAGCTCCACAACTTTAAGTCTCTTCTTCTCATCAACTTCTCTCCACGAGAGACCTGAGAGATGAATCGCAAAAAGAGGTCTGGCAAGCTGAGTTCTTGAGAAAGTCCATCCAAGTTCAATAACTTTATAAGCAAGATAATTGAGAACAGCAGAATAATAATAAGCTTTATCTTCATCTTTAGTCTCAACATAACTTACATGTTCACTAATTATAACATCATTACTGAAAGGCTGAATTGCTGTTGAAGAAAAAATTCTGCTTCCTCTATACACGACATAAAATTTGTTCACATCTAGAGGCTTCACACTGCTGGGCTGTCTAACTTCTTCAATAAGCTTCTCAACACGTCTGTATATATGTGTGGATATATCTCTCTCATTGATCTTAAGAGTCTCAGAGAGAAATCTTTTCAAAGCCTCAGATCCATATACAGATAAAATGATGTTTAGAAATCTTCTAAGTCTGAAAGGATTTATCTCCCCCATATACACTAATCTGAATATCTTCACACCATATCTCTTCAAAAGATCTTTCGGAGCTATGAGAGTTTTATCAATACCTGAAAGTCTGAATCTAAATATTGCGTCTTCAAAAGAATAATTCTCTAAAACTATTCCAGCATATTTCTCTTCACCTCTCTTCTCCTCACCACCGTATAAACCCATTATATATGCTCCCTTCGGATATATTTTCTCGACGTCAAGCTCGTAGGCGAGTCTGTCAATGTTCTCTGTGAAATATAACAGTCCTGGTCTCATATACTCTTCATATTCTCTTTCAAAAGCTTTTATCTCCAAAAGATCTTTTATCTCCTCAAGTCCAAGTCTTTTATCGATAGACTGTCCTCTTCTAAGTCTTGCGACGAAAGTTTTGATCTTCATCTTGATCCTCTCTTCATAATTATTACAGCTGGATATATCCCGTGTCCAAAGACATCGAAATCAAAATCTATAAGCTTGATATCAACATCTCTTCCTTTCAACAGCTTTTTTAAAACAGCATATGAGGCTATTATCCCAGCAGGTGCAGAAGTCTTGTGATTAAAAAGCTGATTTTTGTTCATTATATAGGCCACTCCTTCTCTCGCTATCTCAATTGATTTTCCTAGAGACGCCACAGATATATCTGCACCGTTTATCACGTCAGATATCTTATCTGCAGACACCACTCCCGTAAGCTTCTCCTGAAGATATCTTCTTATGTTTCCAGCGTAAGAGGCTTTATATTTAGTAGTTTGTATCCAAGGAGGATTGGTCATTATGATGTCAGGCTTTATGCTTCTCATGATCATAGATACGTATATAGACATGAGAACGACAGACCATACGTCATCACCACCATAGCTGTTTATAAGCTCAGCGACAGCTCTCGACACAGATGCTTTTCTAAAATGATCAAGAATGTTTCTCACGAAACCGTTTGAATATCTTCTCAGACCTTCATCAAGATATCTCATTATCTTTTCGTCTAGACAGTCCACATTCAGACCGCATTGATTTATTGAGAATCTTATTGAAAACGTGAGGGTCTTCTCAAGATCTTTCAAAATCTTCAGAAGATCAGATGTTCTTCTAAATCTTATCTGACCCATGTTCACCAGCGTCTTGAGAAAAATCTCAGCTTTTTTAACAAGCTTCTCAAGAGAAGACATCATTACAGACCCCTCGCCGAACCATGATGCTAAAGTATCCACATGATATATATGAGGAGGATCCTCAGGCTCTCTACCAGATGCTCTCTCAAAAGCTATAAGCATCTCCGCTCTGGCGACAGCAACAGCAAGAGGATTGATGTCGAATCCTACGACCTCGCCTAAAGCATCATCAGGATCCTCTCCTTCCTCAATTTTTCTGTAGAACGTCTTGATAAGAAAAGTTCCTGATCCGCAGAAAGGGTCTAAAACTATTCTGTCTTTAACGTCGAACTCTCTCACTATCATATCTACAAGCCATATAGGAGTGTAGTATTCGCCTATTTTTCTTCTCACAGAAGGCTCAACCAGAAACTCATATAAAACTCTGAAAACATCTTCAGCAGTATTGAGAGACCAGTCCACCAGACCAGCTCTCTGAACAACATCTGTGAGGATCTCGTCGAGCATCTCTCTCAGACCTCTTCTGTTGAGAGCGACTCTCCACCAGTTTAGATATGGAAGAGCGATATCAACCTTCAGAAGAGATCCGCTACACATGTCTTCAACTCTTCCAGTCTTCCCGAGTGCTGTTGATATTGATGTCATGACAGCCATATGCATGTAGGTGTGTCTCATAAAAAGATCTGTGAAGAACTTCTCGTCAGCTCTCCCATAGATCATGCTCATGATATTTTTATAAGCCTCGTATAGAGGTCTTACCTTCTCATTATTCTTCATTTCATCAAAAATCATATGAAGCTTCTTAAGAATTTCTTCGTGACCATGTTTGAATAATATCTCAATGTTCTCAGGGATCGGAGGGATCTTCACTTCATCAATCATAGTGAGAATCTGAGACCTGAAGATCTTTACAGCATCATCATAATCATATTCGCCTACAAGCTGAAGACCTGACGAAGATACCCTATAGATCCTCCATTTGCTCCATGATGTTGTTATGAAAAATTTTGTTTTAGACACCACGCTCCAGTATTTAGAGAGAGCGTCTCTGACAGCATCATCAAATTCTCTCTCAGAAGATTTGAAGTCAAAAGAGGCGAGCCTCCCGAGAGCCATATCAATGCTCTTCCTCTCAGAAGGCGTGACATATATCTCTTGAGGCATTATAAGAATGATCTTCTCAGGAGAATCTAAAATCTTCATGAGAGTGACAGTCCTGAGGTCTCTAGACACTTTCAATCTCTCTCTTAAAACATCTCTGAGAAGATCCTTCAGAAGATGAGATATCTGAACACGAATATTCTCATGAGGCTTCGACATGATCTCCAAAAAATGAAAGATTTAAAAAGTTAAAAAGATAAAGGTAGTCCACAGCTGTGGTGTCAGGATGTTATGGGACTCTCTCTCCTCCCTTTACTTCTCTTGCTTCTCCTGGGCTTGTCGCTCCTCCTCCTGCTCCTGCCTCTGCTTTTCCTAAGACGCATTCTACGTCTGCTGTCTGTGCTCCTGCAGTTCTTAGTATTGAGGCGTATGCAAGGTCTGTGTATGCTGTTCTTCTCTCTGGGTCTTTTGTTTTTGATGCGAGGTCTAGAAATATTTTTGTTGATGTCGGGTCTCTGTTTTTCATCAGGACTAGTCCTTGGTGATATCTTATAAGCTCGTCATATGAGTCTGTGTTTTCAGCTATTGTTGCTAGAAGCTTTCCATCGCCTACGTCTGCAAAGACCATTAAAGCGATGACTTTCTGAAGATCATTGTTCTCTCTTAACGCTTTCAGAACTCTCTCAAGATCATCATAATAAACTTTTGAGAAGCTCACATCATCAATGTTTTTTCCGCTCTGAACGGCGTTTCTAAAGCTCTCTAAATCATTCATTATGGCAGTCATGCCTTCTTTAAATCCTTTGATAGATGAATAATTCATTTTGTAAAACGTGAAGAGACTTGGAGCGTCCGCAAGAGTGATCGAGACATCTCTCCCAGCGATCTTCATTGAGAAAGGTATCTGAGAAAGGATCTCTCCGTATCTATCTGCGAAAGATTTGACCGCAGACTCATCGCCAGAGCTGAAGCTTTTCTCCCAGGCATCTCTAAGCTCTGACATTATTCTGTTGATGAAATACTCTTTGAACGCTGAGACGTCTAGAGAAAGAATCATCTCTAAGAAATATGTTCTGTCTCCAGCACCTACGCTTGTGAACAGCTCCTCAAGTGTTTTGGCGTCGTCAGGCTTCACAGCTGTGGATGCTTTAGATAAGAAATATGCTAATGCAGAAGCTCTAAGCTCTTGAGGAAGCTTGTCGAGAAGACTCTTCAGAGAGTCGTAGCTTATGCTTCCAGACTTCACAGAGCTTTCAGCCAGAGAGTCTATATCCATTAGGACAGTTGCGAGAGGAAGTCTGTTCAAAAGATCTCCGATGTTTTTAGAGAGAGATTCTTTAAGCTCTGGAGATATTGAAGAGAGATATTGAGACAATATGTTCACAACATCCTTCCAGCTTTTAGCCTCAGAAAGCCTTGAAGAGAGATATCCAAGCTCGATCATAGACAGATAGTTTTTAAGCTCCTCATCAGATCCCAACACTCTCTTCAGAGCCTCAATCTTCTCTCTATCAGCTGTTGTTATCAGCCTGTATGCTGTGTCGAAATCTTTCTTCTCCACAGCTGTGAGAATGTCTGAGACAGAGGCTATATCTCTCCATCTTTTAGCTTGGTCGGAGAAGCCTAGAGAAGAGAGAAGATCAGCAACTGCAGAAGCGTCTTGATAAGATGCTACTGAGACTGCCAGAGAGGCTGTGAAGCCCGCCA
>Ga0080005_133343_pt1 | contig 11241 bp, 9 predicted proteins | sample JossMetagenome_2_FD_69208 | JGI IMG/M metagenome (GOLD analysis project Ga0080005, IMG submission 69208) | Hot spring sediment microbial communities from Joseph's Coat, Yellowstone National Park, USA - JC3_ASED (SPADES assembly) (version 2) | ecosystem: Environmental > Aquatic > Thermal springs >... | reverse complement strand
GGGTGACCGTTGTGCGCCTTAGGACGTGCTCCTCATAATCGACCCATGGAAACTGCATTTTGACCCAAGCAAACCCTGGCGGGCCCGGTGGGATTTGAACCCACGACCTACGGCTTAGGAGACCACTACAACGTAACAACATCATTCAATCCCGCATGTTTTAATCCCACATTCACCGTAACCATTAATTCCACCTCAATAGAATCATTCAAATAGCATCTACAGTAGTGGCACTATTGGTTACGGTTAGTTGACTGCGAGCGAACCTGTAGGCTAGTGGGATTGTTGCCCTCTTGGCACGTTCCGCAATCTCATCGAGAGTCTTCATGAGCTCGTTGATTAATGACTGCTTCTCCTGGCCTTCTCCAACCAACTTATGGAGGTAGTCCTCTACCTCCCTCTTAAGCGACACGATACTGTAGGATAGGATTTCATAAACTATGTAGTAGGTATTATGATACGTGTCTACAATGAGGTTGGCGAGTAGGTCCTTTGGCAAGCCCTTGACCTCACCCTCAGTTAGTGCTTTAATTATCATAGAGTAATCAATGGCACTGCCTGAGCGATAATCGTACTCGCTATCCAACCGTAGGTAGAATTCAAGGTCAGGGGGTGTAGTCCTGGCGATGATTGCCCCAAGCCTCTTTAGCACTGTGGAAGCAGCCACGCTGAAGAAGAACTCCCTCACCGCAGCCCAGAAGACAACACCCCTCATTGTAGATATAAATATCCTGGCAGTCTCAGGGCTTGGTGTAGCTCCCCCATACAAGGTGTTGACGACCGCCCTGTAGATTCCTGCGTCCACGGCACCCAGAAGTGTTGGTACGTAGAGGGGCCTCTCATTACCACTGTTCACATTTATAATGTACCCATCTTGGACAGCTGCATTAAGCCCGGCGTATATGTTTCGCATACCCCTGTAGCCCCACTTCCTCATACAGTTAACCAAGTCATACACCGGCACAGGCTTCCCAAGTAGCTCACCGTGGCGGAATATCACGCACTCCACCGTTGGGTACAAGTACTTGTTAAATCGTGGTGCTACAGCCATAACCACAGAAACAACGCACCTGCTTATAAGGATTTCGCATTAGAACCATGAACTCCCGGTTGAGAATGCGTATCAATTTCACATCCCACCATTAATTATGCGAACCATCCCACCCACATCAACATTTAACATTCGCATTCGCAAGGCAAGGTTACCTTTATAAGAGGCATATGAATGGTGATTCTATGCAGAGTGTGGTAGTCCAGACTCGAATCCCCATAACGATAAGGCTATGGAGGAGTGGGAGGAACTACCTAGCTATTGTAAACGAGCAGAGTGCAATCAAAGAACTCAGCAGGTACCTTGGGCGTGATGCAACTCTTGAATTCAATAACGTATCAGCAAGGGTTAGGGTGACGTTGCTGAAGCAGCATAATATATCGTACATTGCATTCTTCTTGCCTAGCCGCATGGCGCCAACCTGGGAGGCAATTAGAAGCAGGGCAAGTGAGCTAGATGCCACACTAGTCATTGAGGAAGAGAGGAGGGGTGATGCTTGATGAGGGGTTGCGAGTCGCCATTCAAGGCATACTCGCGGGCCAACTGAGGTGATGGCCCATGGTGAGTGCTGAATCCAGCTTTTTAAGCATTACCCCTGGCCTCCGCTGCAGGGATGAATCAGGCCGCATTGTACTGAGGGCTAGGGTTCATGGTGACTGCTACCTATACATCCCAATTAGTCTCAATGGTGGTTGTGTTATTTTGGCACGCAAACTGGTGGGGTGTCGTGTATCTGTGACTGTGGGCATTAATGGTGATGTTATTGACTTTGCGGCTAAGGTTAAGGCACGTAGTAGGACTACCATTGGCATCGCCATTCCACTGAGGTACAGGGGAATGTTCCACAGGGGTGAGGTTGTGGAAGTCAGGTTAAGGCCAATTGAAGGTGATGGTGTATGAGTCAGAGTCAAAATTCACAAGGTGGGGTTAAGGAGGCTGGACATGGTGGGGGTAGGCGGAGGTTGAGGGGTAGGGGTGTTAGGCTGGTTCACAGTGAAGACTTTGGCGAGTGGACATGCCCAAAGGTTTGGGTCGTCGTCGGAGTATGTGGGCCAAGTATATTCTTCAGGGATCAGGGTCTTAACGTGCATGGTGGGAAGATACCGAGGGTTGTTAAGTTCACTCTCCAAAGGGATAAGCAGAGCGGCAAGATTGTTGAGCTTAGGCTGGCGATATCGAGGAGTCTTGGTAGGGTTGTCGTAACGGCGGCGGCAAGCGGAAGCAAGCCAACTGGAGAGTACTTGATTCCTGAGGATGAGGGCGACCTTATGGGGTTCCTTTCCGGGTTGCTTAAGAGGCACTTCGGTATTGAAATAACAAAGGATAATTACGATAACTTCAGGTTCGAGGTAAAGCCAATTCTGAACGCCTTCAAGCGGTTGACAGCGGCCCTACCGTTCATCGACTTCTTTGAGAGGAGGGTAAGGAAGCTGAACCCCCTAAGAAGCCTAAACAGCATCGATGAGTTGAGGGAATACTCACTTGTTGACAAGGTTGCCAGGAAGTGTGTTGATAAGTTATATAAAGATAATGAGTGGATTTGCCATGAGTACTTCTACATTGTGCCAAAGGGTGATGTCATTGCGCTGTACACCATCAATGTTTACCTTGGGGGTGCGGTTAGGAAGCGTAGTATTGGCGCATTACCTTCAAGATTGGCAATTGTCCATGACCAAATTACAGGCGAGGATTATCTTGTAGCGTTTGTGGATGGTGAGTTAATTAAGTCACCAATCGCATTCGACCCAAGCAACCCAGCTAAGCTCCTGGAGCCCATATTGGCCAAGCCGGGCTTACAACTAACAGGTGATGCAGGGTTCATCACGGCCATGCTTTTAGACTACCTATCGAGGACCAGGTACTTTGAGGCTACATTAACGCCGGGCCTATGGCCTGGGTACGGCTTCGTTGACCCATTCGGCGCCATTGATGTTAATAACTATGGCCCGAGGGCGCTTGTGGATATTGTCAAGTGGGTTGATAAATACTATAAGATGAACAACATTGAGGCTAAGGCGAACATAGCCTACGCCATTGTGAAGTTAATAACCCCCGCCATTAAGAGGTCGAAGACTCAATTTGTCGACCCAGTCATCATTAACATGAGCCAAGGTGGCTTAGGCGTCTCAACATTGGCCAGGGAGATTATAGCCAGAATTATCCTTGGCGTTGAGCCTGGGGATGAACGCTACATGCTCGTGCTCTCTGGTTCAGTGCGCTCTGAGCCACAATTCAGGAATCTTGTTGCCCACAATGGCCTGCCATTAATACTAGACGAACAGAAGGCGGGAGACCTAGCCAACAATCGCCACATTATACATTCCGCAGCCGTTGGTGAGAATATTGTCGGCGTACACGCTGCAACCTACGGTGAGGGCTTTGGGGCAGTCTTCAAGAGCCGCAGGGGAGTAATCATCAATACTAATGTTACCGATAGGAATAAGATACTCAACATCCTTGCCGTCAATGAGTCACCATACACCTATATTAGGCGAATTCGCTTCATCCCGTGGATGGGTGGCGCCAATGCACTACTCAACGGGAAGGCTGCCTATGCGGACTTACCCAACACGAAGCCCCTCATAGGGTACCTTGCCAACCTATTCAACGCACATTGGGAGGAGTTAATGAAGCCTGGCACATTCGATGAGCTTACCCATGTGGCGCTTGAGTTGATTAAGCGTGACGCCGCCAATGACCCGGACGTTGTTAAGGCTATTGAAGAACTTGAGGAGGCTGTTAGGGCAATCGAGGAGAAGGAGGCTGAGGAGAGGGTACAATACTTCATAAGCGGGAATGATATTGTGACGCTCATCAACGGGCTTAGGGAGTTGGCCAGGGCTAACAGAAAGCAAACCGATTTGCCGAACTTATTGTTGACCCTCCTTGAGGCCGGCATCCAGGAGGGTGTTGCCTTCACCAGGGACACAAGGGAGAGCCCTGATGAAGTTAGGGCGAGGATTGAGGATGCGCTGAGGCTTGTTGGGGTAATTCGGGATGCCACGGATACTACTATTAATAGTAATACTGGGGCTGCCTCACTTGATGCAGCCGCCAACGAACCCGGCGCTTGGGGTGAATTCGCCAAGAGGATTATCGGCATGTTAAACAACGGAGTTGTGAGGGTCGCCTTCATTAACGGTTCAGCATTGATTGGTGGGAGGAGGGACACGTTCATGGGTAAGAAGCCGAGCAAACTCAGGTCTCTTAATGGGAAGGAGGCATTCTCATTCACGATTGACGAGGTGATTAATGCAATCATCAATGTCAGTGTTGTTGAAGGTGAGGAGGATGGTGAGGGTGGTGGGGTTGACAGTAAGCAAACTGGGTGATGGAGCTGTGTCAAACGGTTTTTTGACGGGGGTGCAACCATGGTGGGTGGGGGAGGGGGGTGGGGCTCTGGGGTGCAACTGTAAGACAACCGAATGTGGGTGGCTATGGTGCAGTGCGCAGAGTGGGGGGTGCAACCCATTGGTTGCGCCTGGTTGCGCCCGGGTTGCACAGTTGCACTTATGGTTCTTTTACAAAGGTGAGGCGCCATGGAGCCCACTGATGTAGCCAAGGCTTTGATAATAGGCAAGTTTGCAAAGGACTTAGCAGAGGAGCTTTACAGTGGCGAAAGCCTAGATGAAATTGAGGATTACCTAGCAAGGGATTTAAGAATAGTAAACCGTGAGGCACAACAACGCTTCGTTGCAATAATCGGCCCTGGCCTTGGTTTAGACGCCACATCAACCAACGTTTTTGGGACTTTAACACCCACAATTGATGATGTGCTTGGTTATACACTCAAGGCTGGGTTTGCTCTTCAGGTTGGCTTTAATTACGGGCTAGTTAATGGTGACTGGAGGAAGGCGAAGGTTTACTCTAGCGAGCTCTATGCCCTTGAGAAGGTTGTAATCGAGGTTGAGGGTAAGGATGCTAGTGCCCTTGATGAGGTTAGGAGGGCTGCAAGGCAGATTACCAACCACCTGTTATCCTACGTTAAGGATGTTTACCTTGAGTACAGTGGGAACAGGTCAATCTACATTGCATTATGGCTCCCGAACCCTGTCGTTGAAGTGAGGGCAGGTGGGCACGTGGTACCGCTTCATGACTTCTACAGGACACTTGGCGTTAGCCTCATCGGTGGGGTTGCAAGGAGGGTCAGGGGCCTTGTGGACATGCAGTTCATAAACGCTGTTAAACTACTAAGAGTACCTGGGTACCCTCACGAGGCAACGGGTAAGCCAGCACAGTACCTTGATACCGACCTCAAGCCAGCTGAGTTTGACCCTGGGGTTATGGATAGGGCTGTTGTGAGCCCGAGGTTCCTCAGTAGTATTGTAAATAGGATAATACTCAACTGGGTTGATAGACAGCCGAGGCGTAGGCCAAGGAAGCGTGTTAAGCTGGGTAAGGTTGAGGAGTGGAGCATAGTGGTTAAATACATGCTTGATGAGGGGGTTAGGGTTAATGATGGGCGCATCAGGTTCAGTTATGTACTAGGCAATTGGTGTGCCGCAAGGCGCATGAGCCTTGACCAATGCCGTGAGCTTCATAGCCGCCTTGTTGAGGGTGCCAGCACTAGGGAGTACCAACGCTACCTTGAATATGGATACCAGCACCCCGAGTACTTGCCTTGGCCATTCGTATTCTTCAAGGGTAGTGAATGGTACAGTGTGCCTGATGTTGAGGTGTTCAGGGACGTGTTTGAGGCATTGAGGGGTAGGGTTAGTAGGCATGTTGAGGCCAAGCCCACTCCCAAGCTTGAGCCGAAGCAAAGTGAGGTTGAGGTTAAGACTGAGGCTAGTCCAAAGCCTAAGCCTGAGGTTAAGGTTGAGGCAAGTGAACCGAAAACTGAGGCTAATGCGCAGTCAAGTGGGGTTGAGTCCAAGCCTACCCAAAAGCCTGAGGTTACTGAGGCAGGCGCAGGGATTGAGGCTAAGCCAACTGAGGGCACTGAGGGGCCTGTGGTTGATGTGAAGGGGATTGTTGACAGGGTTAAATCGTGGTTGATTATCCTCTTCAAGTATAATAGCGAGGTAGTAAACAAGCTTAAGCCCATTATCGAACAGATGGTGAGCTTCATCGTTGAGAGGGGTGTGGTTGGGAAATGGGAACTATGGGACAGGTTCTACAATGAAGTTAAGAAGCTGAACACGGATGATGCGGGCTCTTTGTTCTCAAATACCTTAGACATCATCATCATGGCCATGGAGGGAATGGGGTTGCTTAAGGTTAATAAGAATATACTTACGGTTGTTGGCAAGACAAGTGAGGCAAAGCATAGCGAGGCAAATGCGGCTAAGACTGAGGGTAAGTCAAGTGGGGTAAATGAGACTAAGGTTGAGGTTAAGACACAACCCGAACAGGAGCTTGAGCCACCAGTGGGCAGTGAGGTTAAGGTTGAAGAGAACGTAAGTGAGGCAAAGGCAGGCGAGGCACTTGTGGTTGAGGGTAGTTCAAGCGGGGCTAATCAGAGTGGGCAAGCGGATACCCCTGTGCCTGAGCCAAACCAAGAGCTACATGGCGCTTACGCCAGTGGTGGAATGAACCATGATTCCCCAACCCAACCCGAAGCAAAGGCAATCATCAACATTGGTGACTTCATCAACTACAGTGAGACTCCAATTGCGGCAGTGGTAATCAGGCAATCTATAATACACAGCGGGGCAGTTGAGGCGCCAGTGAACATTGCCACGGTGGATAGGATTGCTAGGAGGCTCTGCAACAGCGAGGATTGCATAGTCTCAGCCAGGCTTGCAATAACATTCATAATCAATACCGTTGTGAAAGGCCCAGTGAGGGTTGGTTGGCTTGAGAAGGAGCTCGAGAGCAGGCACCCAATTCACTACGAGGCGCTTAGGAGTGAGGGCATTAACATGTGGGTTATCTTAACACAACTCAGGGGCTTAGGCATCGTGGTGGTTGGGGACATTGCAACACCTGGTGGTTGGCACTCAAGGTGGGTCACAAGCCTAGTCACAAGGCTCCTTGAGGCTAGGGGTAGGGTTAGCCTCAGTGAGCTTGTGAAGATGGTTAGGGAGAGTGAGCCTGACCTACCCGATGCCTTCGAGGGTGGCTTAACCCTAAGCGACCACGTGGCCCTGGCGGTTAAGTACCTGGAGTGGCGTGGCGCCGTCAAGGTTGAGGGTGAGGCTGTTACTCTAGTCTAGTTGAATAATAAATAGTTATACACAGCGCAGGCAGGCCATTGTGGCCCAGGTTCATTTTACATGTAACGTAGACGGCACCATACGTTTGACCATGGATCATAAGTGCAACTGTGCAACCGGGGTGCAACTGGGTGCAACCAATGAGTTGCACCCCCCTACCCCTGCTGGCTCTACATTAGGCGCAAGGAGGCTTGATGGTGCAGGCACCCCCCCCCCCCCCTCAGACCCCGTGGTTGCACCCCCGTCAAAAAACCATTAGACATATTTGATAGTGGCAAAGGTGGCCTAGAGTCTCGGTTGGCAATTGGTAGCCACGGTACAGTCTTTTAAACACCCTGGTGGCTAGCCAAGTATGCCCAGTGCAATGCCTCAACCTAAACCGCAGGGTAATAGGCCGCAGCAGGGTAGGCTTAGGCAGGTTAAGCATAGTGATTTTAGTGAGTTGTATGTGGGTAGGCTTGTTACGATTACGCTCGCCAATGGTACAGTCCTCAGGGGTGTTGTTAATGAGGCTAGGAGGTTTTGGATTCAGGTAACGGTTGATGGTAAGGCTCATTACGTGAATAAGGCATACATTATTGAAATCGTGCCTGGCTGATGTATGCCGCCTAGAACCCCCAGGTACTAACACCCAATGCGCCTGGTGGTTTATAAAACTTTTGAAAAGGGGCCTTAGTGGCCCCGTGTTTTGAATCGGGGGGTTGTGAGGGGGCTTCACTTGGTTGTACGCCACACTATTACGGCTACTACCACTAGTACTATTGATGCCGCAAAGCCTCCTGGTATGAACAGTGCCAGTACTGCACCCACAATGAACCACCATGCATAGCGCCTCCTTTGCCTCCCAGCCCCCTCCTTGGCTTGTTCCTCGGGCTCCCTGGGGATTCTAGGCGGCATACGCCATGTTAATTGTGCGCCTGGCTAATAACCCGGTCCATTGCCCAGCCTTAGCCAGGGGTAGGGCTTATATAACCCCACGGTGTAATGTGCATCATGTCCAATGTGGTTGTTCCAATTAGGGGTAGTGTTATAGTTAGGAGGGGTAGGAATGAGGTGTACATTTACGTGAGTAGGCGTGAGCCAGGTGGTAGAATGCTGGCCAGGTACAATGGGGCTAGGGTTGATGGTTTAGTCATAATACTCAGTGAGGGTGGTGGGGATGTACCTTGACCGATACATTGCCTCATGGGTGGTGTTGGGTATTGTGATTGGCATTGGTTTAGGTATTGCAGTAGGCGGATTCACCTCAATACCATGGCTAACCCACTACAGGACTGTAACATCGGCAATAGTGAACAGTACCACGGTGACAGTACCAGTCACTGTGACGAGTACTGTGGTATCAACCACGACTATGAGTGGGAGGGTTGAGACAGTAACCTACACAACAACATACACATCAACGACAACAGCCATCATAAACCACACTACAACAGTAATACTACCTACAACCACAACAGTGAACTATACTATCACCACGACAAGCGTGAGCACCACGACCCTACCCTACACTCTAACCGTGACAACAACCATTGTTGAGAATGCCAACCAACTACCACCCCTGAACCTCACTAACCTCAACGAGACGATAACCTGGATGAAGACTGACTACGCACTAGGCATGATGACCCTAGCAAACCTAAGCCTACCCTTGGGCTACTGCCTAGCAACCATGTGGGTGTTCCCGAATGCAAGTATTACTATTGTGGGCGCCTGGATTGCGCCAGCAAGCCTCATACAGCAGGTCACTGGTAGTAACTACAACGATTACACGTACCCAATACTAGTTTACACGTTCCCAAAGACGGGCGTGAATGAGTACCAATTCTACCCACCTGAGGTGGTTTGGATTAACCCACAGTCATTCATGGTCTCCTCAGAAGTCCTTGGTGACGCATGGGCGGTGAATGTTACAGGCTACCCATGGAGCGGGTACACTGTGGTTGCCACAGCTTACACGAGCCCAAGCCACGGAGGCTGGGAATTCAGGTACCTGAACAACGGGACATACCTCATGATACTGGCTTGGCCATGGCAAACACCTGAGAGCGCAATACAACTACTGGCTAACCCACCTGGCCTCTGCCTCATTCAAGTAATCCGTGTGAAGCCAGGTACACCAGACAGCTACATTGATAACATGACGTATCTAGGGGCTCAGTATGTCGCCTGGTTGTTCACTGAGGCGGCTTGGGGTAAGCCTGCACCATGCTATTGGCCGCCACTTTGGACTTACGGCGGCTGGGTTTATGATATTAACAATCCGAACAGTACCAAGCCCATTGGGGCTAATTGGGATTACTATTGCGCAACAAGCAAGGGCGTTTGGTACCCCTTGAAGCCTTAGGGTTCAAAAAGGATTGATTTGAAAAAGGATTGTTTTTGAGGATTGTGTTAAGTTAACCTAATCCTCCTTGACGCTGGCTTGGCTAGGATTGGCATTACCAAGGCTAGGAGTATTAGCAGGTCTAGAGCGAAGCCGTTCTCAGCAAGCCAGGCGCTGACATAGGCATCCCACGCACTCAAGTAGAGTGGCGCAATAACACCCTCAACGTTAGTCCCACCCCTTAATACCCAGTCAATGGGTAATTCAGGTGGCGACCAAGTGCTGAAGAAGGCAAAGGATGGTGAAGGCCCACGCCCAGATGGCCAGCACCATGCCTCAACGGTCACGTACCATGTTGTTGTGGATTGTGTACTGTACCCATTCCAGTTAATGTTGCCACCATAGTAGGTTACCGTTGGCTCGAAGTGGGGTGGGCACGTGCCTGCTACGCCCCAAGTCTGAACGTACTGACCAGCGGCGCTAGTCCCAGTCAAGGAAATGGACTCTGTAACGTAGACGCCTGGGGCACGAGCCTTCGCTGTTAGTGTTGTTACCGTGGCGCTAGCCCACTCAGCCCAACACTCGAAGGCGTAGGCCTGCCCCACTGGCACCGAGCCACCCACGCACTGCACCACTACACCATTCGTTATTGTTGGTAGTGGCGTAGTCACGGTGTTGGTTGTTGTGACGGTAGTTGGCGGTGGGCTTGAGGTCGTCGAAGTTGGCGTACTAGTGCCCGTTGGGGTACTGGTGGGTGATGGTGGCGGTGTTGAAGTTGGCGTAGGCGTCGTACTAGTGGGCGTTGGTGTTGAAGTTGGAGTGGGGGTACTCGTGGGTGTTGTTGTTGGTGTTGGGGTAATGCAGGACACTGTGAAGGTTACAGTGGCTGGCGTTAGTGGGTTACTTGGCTGGTTCACGACTGTTGTTGATGGTGCGATACTGCACTCCCAACCACTGGGCTGGCTGATTATGCCTGCCGTTAGTGTGACTTGGCTTACACTGTATGGGTACGTGTGGAATGGGTAGTACCTCAATGGCCCGCTCCCAATCAACCCATTCCCAAAATCATCACTAATACTGTACACGACACTAGTCCACGGGTCATTCACGCTTATGAGCAATTCCCAACCCTGGTTCACTGTGGTTGTGGTTGGCGGTGGGCTTGTTGCAGTGCCTGTACCAGTGCTTGTGCCAGTGCCCGTTACTGTTGATGTACTGTTTGACACTGCTGATGGTGGGCATTCAATAATGAATGTTGTGTTACTGCCAGTGCCTGCAATCACGGTGACTGTACTACCTGGGTAAACCGTGCATGATTGAGGCACCGTTATGCTCAATGTGTCTGTTACACCAGTAATGTAGAATACTCCAGTGGCATTCCCATTCCCATTCACGTAGTAATTATACGAATCGTGTAGAGTCCACTCCACTGGAGTGCCGTGTACAATCACAGTCCAGTAAATCGTATTATTCCCAGTTAGCGTCACCGTGGTCACTGTTGTCGCTGTCCCATTCACTATTGTAGCCGTGACTGTTGTAGTCCCATTGTAGGCTGTACCGTGTGCGTTGGGTAGTACAATGACTCTGGTTCCGAAATTGTAGTTCCAACCCCACTCCACTATTGGCACGTAGAATTCGCCCTGCACGCCCTGGGTTATTGGCTTGAAGGCGAACCTACTGGCAAGCCAGTGGAATCCCTTAGCCAG
>Ga0080005_161032_pt1 | contig 11245 bp, 18 predicted proteins | sample JossMetagenome_2_FD_69208 | JGI IMG/M metagenome (GOLD analysis project Ga0080005, IMG submission 69208) | Hot spring sediment microbial communities from Joseph's Coat, Yellowstone National Park, USA - JC3_ASED (SPADES assembly) (version 2) | ecosystem: Environmental > Aquatic > Thermal springs >... | reverse complement strand
ACGTTGGTAACGGCTGTACGGAGGTGATATACAATTCAAAGGCGGTGTTAAAACTAGACGGTAACATCTTAGGCAATATACTGAGACAGCTAGAGGCGCTCCTCCCACCGTGGCCGACCTATATCCGAACCTGTCCGTACCCCACAACTTACAGGGTCGCGTTTATCATACCGTCGTGGGTATTCATACCGCTGATGATTTTTGCCCTCCGCTACAAGCTCTACTACCGATTCCGCCGCGTGTGGTAACTTTATAAATCCTAGCACATTTTTCCACAATGATTTTAGAAAACGTAATAGTGTGGGCCTGGGCATGGTTCATGGCCACGGCGTTTATAATTGCGTTCATAGCCTCCATGCCGCCCAGGCGGCCCCTGGCCACATGGCTCGGTGACTTTCTGGTTAGGTGGGGTCTCGCTGGCATACTGGTCTGGTTTGTGGTAAACGGCCTGTGGGCGGTGAGGGAGCTCATGGGGATGAAACTGGCGATACCCTTCGCACCCCTTGAGGGGTATCTGGAACACGCCACGGTGTGGGGCGCCGTCTTCACCGGCGTGGCGACGTTTATCTTCTTCGGCTCCGTCCTGCTCATAAACGCCATATTCTCTAAGCCGGCGGCGGAGCCCCAGCTGATTTACTACCGCCAGGCGGTGTTTATAGTGGAGCCGGCGTCGGAGAGAGCTGCCAAAGAGGAGACCAGGGTCGCGGTTAAGAGGGCCACGAGGAGGTAAAGTTTTAATATATTTACGTTTTTTAGCACATGTTTAGGATTCCGATACCGGTTGCGTTAGCTACGGTAATTGTGGCAAGTGCAGTTGGGGTGTACTTCCTATTGACTGTCGTCTCCAACCCGACATTGGGCGCCTGGACAGACCAAGGCCCTGGTATGGTATATACATACAGTGTGCCAGGAGGCGGTTGGGTAATGCTAGGCACCTTCGGCGGCTCCTCGATAACCATAACGTCCAACGTAACAATCGACATAAGAGCCGACGCATTCACCGCCCAGGTATGGGCAAACACACTCCTGCCCGCTGGCACGTGGGATAATAGTGGCCTAAAGTTGATAGTATACAACGACACAACATACGAATTAAGAGTGTCCAACTACTACGGTTATCAGGACACATGCACAGGCGCCTCCGTAATGCAACTAAGCAGTGGCATGTATATGTATTACCCCGACTACACCGCGCCAGGCGCTAGCTGCAAGTACAAGTGGCCATTTAGCTCATACACAATAGATTCATCTGGTTACCTAAGAATAAGTAGTACCGTATACTGGCCCTATACGTCATTTGGGGTGTCTGCAGACCGTGTTACGTCGTATACTATCAAGCCGCCTGTGTATTCAGTGACGAAGGGTAGTAACACTACCATGTACTACATATACTGGAGACCGGTCTATGGCATTTGGGTGCGTCCTAGCGCCAATGCCAACATAACGGTTACGGTCAACCCCTAAAACGTATATTTTTTAATTCCTTTCCCTTATGTTAAGATTTTTAAGACAGACATAATTTTTCCCATGCATAGGGTTCCGGTTCCGTTTCTGGTGGCGTTGGTCATATCGATGAGCGCAGTTACTGTGTACTTCTACCTCCAGATCGTGCCATATGCCATTCCTGCCATATTCCCCTCTGGCGAGACGATACAGACCGCCAGTTGGGACTTCTCGTTTGCATACGCATCTGCGTGGCCTGTCATTGTGGAGGCAAACGCCACGCTAGACAGGGTGGTGTGGGCGCCGTACGGCCTCGTTGCTGGCATGCAGAAGATCCCCGAAGGCACAAGTGTGTATTCATATGGCTACAGAGTCACGTTTTTAATAACAAACATGAGTGGCACGATATGGTCGTGCTGGTACAACCCATATGCGCTGGGGACAGGCGCCTACCTGTGCTCCAAGAATAGTGTCGTAAAGCTCGCAGACTACTTCTACGTATACATACCCCTACCGGAGACGTATGTAGATACCAACGCGTACAACAGCATTGTTGACGCGCTGGCGCGGGTGTCCAATCAATATGGTTTGCCTTTTGACAAGCCGGTCTACAATTTGTACGGAAATGCGGTTATGTACAACGACACGACCATAGGCATAAGGGCGTACCAAGCCGATGGCAAAGTTGTGACAATTCCGATAAAGTCAAACGTCGTGTACTCTGTGTCCAACACCACGTTTTACCCGATATACGAGTCGGGCTCGTTTTACTCAATTAAGTCTGAAATAAACTACAAGGTTTACAGACGTGCGATATATATAATTGCGTTTAGGCCGCCGTACGGCTACCAAGGCGAGATCCAGGTTAAGCTGTCCGGCGGCCCAGGGCCATGAACCGACATAGGGAAACATTAGCCGCGCTTGTTTTTTTACTCCTGGCCTTGCTCCTGATTTGTTGCATTTATTGCTACATTATGAGGGCGGCGCCTAAGTGGCAACCGGCTACGGAGGTCTACCGTGGCGTAGATGTGGTGGTACTTGAGGACTTCGTGACTACGGAGGGGGACAGGTATGTCGTTAGGGCGACTGTGCCAGAACGTTTCGTGCAGGTCCCTGCCTGGGGTGGGTGGTCTGTCTCTGCAAATATCACGTACTCGACCCTGGCTGTCAACCTAACAGACTACCTCCATAGCCCGGCGTACTTTACAATATTGATATTTGGCGTGGCGTCTAAAAACGCGACGCTCGACCAGGATCTGGGCAACGGCTTTAGGGTGCACGCGTCGGGGCAGGGCGGCTACGTCGTTTACAACGACACCCTGGCAGGGTGGTGCCTGAGGCCTGCCGTTTACGACCAAGGAGCGTACGTGTGGCTCCCCGCCTCTACGTGTTCGCTGAACGTGAAATACAGGATAACGGTGGAACCCGTCTGGGGTGGCGTATTTGTCAACGGTAGACCAGCCGAGGTGGTCAATGTAAAGTTGAAAAAGGTTGAAGGCGTCCTGCCAGGCTGGGTCGTGTATGCGAATCAGAGTGGCACATACTACCTGTCAATAAGGAAATAAGTTTTTTAATCCAAACATATTTTTACCATATGCAGAGGTATGAGCAATACATCGGGCTGATTGTGGCGTTTGTGGCGTTACTGGTGGCCATATACGCAGTTACGACACAGCAGAAACCGTATCAACCACCGCCCACCGCTTCGGCCACCGTAAGGCTTACAGATAATGTAGTTGTGGACGTGCCAGGTATCTACTCGGTAAATCTTGGCTGGATCTATGTAAAGGACGCCCCCGCCGTTGTCCAGCTCACATCTAACTACACGCACATATGGTTCCTGCTGGACGGCAAGATGTACGGCAACGCGGTCAACGCGCTTCTGGCGCCGGGCAACCACACCGTCTCCGCGGTAATCGCTATCTATGGCAACGGCACAAAAATAAATATAGACTATAAGGTGGTGGGTTAGTATGATGAGACTTCCACTACCAGTAGTGCTCGCGGCGCTTGCGCTAGTGGCGGCTGGGAGCGTGGTGGTGACCACGCTATTTAAGAGCGGGGAGTACGTGGTAAATGTGTCCGGGTTGGCGGTGGGCCAAAACGCCACGGTGTCGCTTAGCTTTATACCGTATAAGATAAAGATCGTGTCTAACGTAACAAACGCCATTTACACGGTACATATATATGCAGAAGCGGCATTTGTCGCGGGAGACGGCGCGGTTCACTACGGTAAGTACGTAGTTACAAACGTGGCCAGTAACGCGACAATTACAGTCAACGTGCGGGAGGTGAGGGCCACCGACGCCAAAATAGTGGTGGTACGCACAGCCTAACCCCAACCTTTTTTAAACTTTTTAATCCGTACATATCATACACTATGTTCATACCACTAGCGCTGGGGACGTTCATAGCGCTTCTAATCGCGCCTAGGAGGCTGTTCTGGCGGTTGCTAGCGGCCGCATTTGTGTCGAGCGCGGTGGCTGTGGCGGCGCCGCAGTGGTACTGGCTCTTTGCGCCTGCCTGGATCTTGGCGGTGGCGCTTAAGGTCATGGCGTCTGAGAGGCCGTCGGTAGTGGGGACGTTTACGCTCGTGCTGGCCGGCATATTGGTGTGGGCCTCGGATAACACCGTGATTTCGCAGGCACTCACGGCGTTTGCAGGAGCTTTAGCTTATGTAATAATACAGATTTTCAAGGCGCTAGGGACGGCGTTAGGATTTGCTGGTACCGTTGGTAGCGCGGTCGGCGCCTCTCTGGCGTGGACGTATCTAGCCAGGAGGCTTGAGAGGACGGCTGAGGAGGTGCCTTTTGCGGTGCTGGCGGTGGTGTTCCTCGGGTGGATAGTCTTAACGGCGGTGATAGACGCAGTGGGCACGGCGTCTTGGCACTACTCCGAGCTCACGGCTATGGCGTTTCAGGCGCTGGCGGTGGTGATCGCATTTGTGAGCATATACAAAATGTATGAGGCATTTAAGGGCGTAGTCGAGTCGGCAGTTGACGCCGCAGTGGGTGTGCCGTTTCTGGCGGCAGCATTTCCCACTCTGTGGACGTCGTTAGTGCCCTTAGTTGCCGTCTTTGTCATACTAGACACGGCGTTTTCAGCCTTTAGCCGGCGGTATGGAGTGGCCGCAATTGCCATTGCCTTCGCGATGGCGTATGTCCGCGGCTCCTGACATACTAGCTGCCTTAATACGGTTTATAGCGTACGCCCCATTTTCAGTGGTACCTGTATTGACGTGGTCGGTGTTTATGGCTGTGGCGCTCTCGCTCTACTTCTACTACAAACCCATGCCGCTAGACTATATATTTACGCCGATAACCATCGCCTTTATTATGTATTACGGTTACAAAAGAGATGGGTGGGCAGGCGTCGCTGGAGCCGCGCTAGGGGTGGCGCTGATACCTATACTTAACTTCGAAGGCATACTGGCAGACGCGACTATGCTATTCTGGCAGGTGGTGCTGTATATGCTGGCGGCCCTATGGCAGTTCATAATGGCCTGGGCCACACCGATTTTCATCGCTGGAATATTGGCGGGATTACTGCCGTTTGTCAGTATCCTATTCGGCATAATAGCTGGACTCGTCGTGGGTTTCGCCATATCTGGCGTCTCTATGTACATTTCATACATAACGTCGTCCGTAAAGAGGATGATCCACAGATTAACGGGACGGTTGCCCCCAGGCGTCCAGGCGCTTACCGCGCTCCCCACTGCGGCCCTGGTTATGGGTCTAGAGGTTTCATTCGTCATGGTAATACTGTTTTTTGCGATTATATTCGTCATAGGGTACCTGGTTGGGTCTGCGATACTCTCCACATTTATACCGTTTAAGATAGCCGGCGACGGTGCTTCGTTCGTGATTGGCCTGTTGCTGTCTAAATTCTGGCACAACATGCAGATAGAGGCGTTTTCGCCCGCCGCATTCATGGCTGTGGTGGTGGCGTACCTGGCAAACGCGGGAACACCAGCCATGCTGATGGCCACCTCCACGGCCCTGCTGTTGACCCCGAGGTACGGCCGCGTCGCATATACGTGGATGGCCGTGGCGCTTGCGGCGCATGCGTTTTTGAGTATGGTCGGCCTAATATAAACCCCCTTTTTTCGAAACCTAGATTTATATAAATGATAAAGAAAAAGTTTTTAAAGTGATGTGTTTAAGACACCTATGTCAGTAGAAGTTGGTGAGCTGAAGATTGCCCACGTGCCAGACGCGGTTACGGGTAGCGAAATTGTCGAGGCGGCTGAGGAGCAGTACAAAATCAAATATGCGATGCAGACCTGCGACTTCTTGAGGAACGCGTTCCCCGACCAGTTCAAAGTCACATTCAGAAGCTACGAAGACTGCGTCTACCAGCTCAGCGCCGGCGCCGACATCGCCTTCGACAAGTGGAAGACGGCGTACCCAACCGGCATCGCCGCGTGGGCCAAGGCCTCCGCCACCAGGGCTCGTTAAAAAACTTTTTTTCTATCTACATTCTTTTTTACTATGTGCGAATGCCTAGAGAAGGTGCTGAAAATGCTGGAGGAGCGCGGACTCTTAAATAAGAAGAAGGGTGTGCGGTGATGCGGTTGCTTTCTTTCATACTGCCTGCGGCCTACACCGCCGTTAGGCTGTATCTTGAGAGCCAGGGGGCGCCGGCCGCCGCGGTGGCCGTCACCGACGTGGCGTTTCTGGTGGCCTTAATTTATTCGCTAAGCGACGACATAGAGAGGGGTGTGGCGGAGCTGGGGATACACAGCATCTACAATATCATGATTGTGTCGTGGGTTGCCGCAATACCGCAGACCGTGGTGGCCGTATACTTCGCAACGGTGGGGAAGCACTCCGCCGCCTTTCTTGATTCTATGGTGTCCACCCTGGTGGACGCGTTTCTAGTTACGGCGCTGGTCAGACTACAGTACCTAGATGCCGTGAGGCGGGATTGGCACCTAATAACGCTATGGGTGGTATCGACTCTCGTATTTGGAGCCCTCGTAGAGGCCCCCCTGCGCCTACTAATACCGCAGGAGCCGTACTTCTGGTCGTGGTTCTTGGTCGGGGCGTTTGGGTTGCCGTATTTATTCAGCCGCGGCCTGCCGGGCCGTATATATTTCAACGCCCGAGCCGCCGTGAGCCTTGTGGTAAACACGGCGTTAATAATATACGTGGCGTGGGATTTGGGCCAAGCGCTGGTGACGTGGCACATGTCTGAGACGCAGTTGGGCGCCGTGGCGGCTGTGGTGGCGACGTTGCCCGACTTGCTGGTGGCTCTGTCAATGAGGTCAACGCTGGCTAGGGCGATAGAGGAGTTCGCCGCGGCCGAGGACGCAATAAGGACAATGTTCTCAGCCGCAATCCACGACCAGATATCGGTGCCCGCACTGATTGTGCTTATTGCGCCAGCCGCAATCGGCGTCTTCCCGCACTGGTTGAATGTGTGGGTTTCCGTCCTCAAGCTTACGCTCCTGTCTAGGCGCGCATTTATCTACATTGGACTGCCGGCCTCGCTGGCCACCATTGCCTATCTGGCCTTAAGTATTTAAACTGCGGAAGTTTTTTCTATATATGCAGAGGATACTGTCGATATACACGTTTGCGGTGGCGGTGGCGATATTCCTGTTTATATTGAGTCCGATATTCCTGTTCTTCTACGGCAAGATTGCGGTGGTTGATGCGCTGGACTACCTAATAAGCGGCGTACTGGTGTCGCTGTTTATCTATGACTACATGAACTACGCCGTGAGGGAGTGGGGCGAGTTTGCGCCGCAGGGCGCCAGCCTCGCCGCGTTCTTCACGCTTGCATACGCAATCATGTATATGAGCTTGATGGCTGGTAGCATATTGGGCACGGGGGCGGTTAACCTGGTGGTGTGGGCCTCCGTAATGATATCCGCCGCGCTTATGATATACATCATGAGACACGTGCCGCTCAACATATACGCCACAGACCCCGTGACCGACATCGCCGCAGGCGTAAAGACGCTCCCGCTGGCGTTGCTCGTGGGCTTCCCGCTGGGGTGGCTGATAGCCGCGTTCTACGAGGCGGGCAGGATGATTGCACGAGGCGCCAAAATCGCAGGAGCCGTCGTATTCATATCTCTGTTTGTGCCGTTTCTACTGATTGCGTTGCTTCCATTTCTATCGCTCGACACTACGGCGTTTACGATATCTGTATTCGCGCCGTTTCTAAGCTCCATGCAGTACTCCGGCATCGAAGTGTTAGTATGGCCTGGTATAATCGGCTGGGAGGAGCTTTCTTCTAGGTTTATACTCCCTGCCACGGGGCCCCTCGCAAACTACATGTTTGTCGTGCTCCACGCGCCCAGCCGGTGGATCTACCTGACATCTATGGCGCCGCTCATACTGGCGGTCATCTCTATGGGCACTAGGTGGCTCACCGATCTCTACAAGCGCCACGGCTTAGTCGGCTCCATCGCCGGCCACGCTGTCTACAACGGCATGATATCTTGGCTGATTGCCTTGATATTCCTGCCGTGGCTTACCATAGCCACGTTTATAGTCATGATGATAGCTTATATACGTGTAAGTACTGTGAAGACATGATGGCGGAGTACGCACGCCTGGCAATAGCCGCCGCCGTGGTGGTGGTGATGGTGGCCGTGGCCGCCGCAAACCAACTAAAACTACACGACGACACAGTCAAGCTAGTATCTGATTCCCTAGTCGTGGCCAAATACATCGATATAATAAACGGGACATGTCCCGTCATCAAGGCAGGCCCCTTCGAATCAAGCGACTGCATCCGCCAGGCAGGCGAATACTACGTCGCGTATCTGCCGCCGAAGACAATAGTCAGAGTGAAGGACGGGTGGGTCATCGGGTTATATACAAAGGTTGAATAAAAAACCAATTTTTTCAACGCTTTACTTTTTTCAGCTCCTCAAGCTCGCTCTTACAGGCGTTTATCTCTGCCTCGTACCGCCTTATTGTGTCCACCAGGGTGTCTATGTCCTGCTTTTCCGCCACGCACAGCTTGGCACGCTCGAGGGCCCACATGGCCCTCGCCGCCTCATACGGCGGCGCGATGCACTCTATTTTAACAGAGTCTGCCTTCTCAGCCACATGCCCCAGGCACATATGGATGTCGGTCGGCGCTGTCTTGAACCTAGCCGCCGCATCTATGCCGGCCACCTCCACCAGCCTGCCCTTGGGGTCTCTTAAGAACCCCCTATTGTCGTAGTACACCTCCACGATTTTGACGCCGCCAGGCTCCCACACCGCTGTGGTGTAGTAGTGGAGCGCCACAAAATCGGGGGAGCGGATTACGTACGGCACCCGCCTCTCCCGTAGCAACATCTCGAATGTGGACAGCGCCCCATGTGGGTAGGGGTAGCACTCTTTGCCTCCGACTCCGACGCCCCACGCGCCGTCTTTAGAGACGCATATCTCCCTCCGCACCTTGTCTATAGATATATTGACTAATTTGTCGAGCGTGGCGTCGTAGGCCTTATACGACGTACTGTATGCTATGGACATAGCACCGCCACGTCCACCTCCCTGCCCACGAGGTCTTCGAGTATTTTACGTATCTCAGGTGGCAGGTCTCTCACGTACAAATACAGCATGTAGTAGCCGTGGCTCGTCCTCCACAGCTTACCCCTAAGCTTATAGCAGATCATGCCTCTTCCCAGCCTCTTTTCTTCCTGCCTCTTTTCTTAGACTCTTGGGCCGCCGCCTCTGTCTTTCCCTCCTCCTTCTCCTCAGCCTTCTTCCTGCCCCGCGTCTCGAAGCAGTGCCTGCCGAACTGAAGCTTAAGCCAGCGTAGCTTGGCCTCTAAAAATCTCCTCATTTCGTGGAACTCCTCAGGCGACTTTACCACATGTTGATATACTCTGGTCCACCCGCCACGCTCCGTCTTGACCAAGCACGCGACTTGAGGCGTGGCTATCATCAGCCTCAAATCGCCGCCTTGGACGGAATACGTGGCCAGGTGCTCGGCCTCCGGGAAGTCCTCCACGTTGATTATTAACATGCCGCGGCGGGTCAGCAACTCCACGGCGTCTTTAGCCCTGTGGAGTAGCTCCCGGCAGTGGGGGCAGTCCTTAGACACGACGAGGAAGCACTGGGCGCAACTCATAGCGATGCGTCGAGGGCCAGGGCCATTATGTAGCTCCGCAGGTTTCTGAGGGCCGTCACTGTGCTGTAGTGCACCCTGCATGGAGGCTCGTATGCGACCGCCGCCAGCCACGCCCTGGCTACGTCTCTAAGCGGAATACTTGTGGTGGCTAGGAAGTGCATCCACGCAGACTTGATCGCATTAAGCGCAACGCAACACTCTACACGCGGGTAGTACCACCCCGCCGAATACCTCGACGACGTTATCCCCTCAATGGCGGCAGTTATCATCGACGATATGTATGACAGGTATATGTAGTTCCTGCCCAACATGTAGAGCGTAGTAGCCATATCTTTGTCTACGTCTGTGGCGATGTTCACAATTTCGCGCAGGTATTCAGACCTCGTCAAGTACTTGATGTAGTCAATTACTGCAGATAGATCGCCCGCGTTTTTAGCCTTGACTGCGGCGGACGCCACCGACTTAAGCATGTCTGGGTCTAGCTCCGGGTTTATTAGACACATATGTCTCAGCACTGCGTATGTATAAAAATCTTGCCGTCATCGACAGTTAGATTTATATAAATGTGGCAAATTAGACCCATATGGCGCCTACGTCGGGACACGAGATGCCGATCAACACAAAGACCTTCATAGTAATAGTGGCAGTGTTAGCGGCGGTGGCGTGGCTGTGGCTCTCCAACATGCCGCCGGCGCAACCACAGCAACCTAAGGTGGTTAGGGTAAACGCCACGTCCCCCCCGCCTCCACCGCCACAGCCTCAAACCGCCGCGCCGACGCCCGCCACGTCGATGGGTAGCCTATTTATGTGCCGCTCCGAGGCCTACCGCACCCGTGGCGGCGTAGTTATCTGCGGCGTCGATATGGTCACCGACCAATACGTGTTTATAAGAAGCGGATGGATCTGGGCCGCCAACGCCACTATAAGGTTCCTAGGCGACATAAGCTCGTGCTCATTTAGGCTGGGCGTAAACATGCTCCACCTAAACTGCACGTCCCCCATCATGGTGGCGAAATGACGGACTACATATTTCAAATAGCGTTGGTTGCGCTGGTTGTTGCGGCGTGGCTCGAGGTGGGGCGCGTGGCGCGCCAAATATCTAGAATTGAGGAGCACCTACGCAACATCTACTACATGACGTACTACATATATGCGCAGTCCGCCGCCGCAACCGCCGCGGAGCATGAAGAAGACGAGGAGAAGGTGAAGGAGGGTTGCGTCTTAGAACTAGTGGGTAGGCGCGGTTGCGTATCTATTGACGAGGTTGTGGAGCTGTGCGGCGTCAGCAAGACCTTCGTCACGCACAGGCTCTACAGGCAGAGGAAGGTGGTGAGGGTAGACAGGGAGGGGAGGGTGTGCCCCCGTGAAACTGAATAGCGCGTAAAAACTCGAGTTTTTCAGTTAATTAAGCTATCTTTTTTCAACCTGACTGAAGCAATTGTGCCACGGCGTAGAAACGCCACCTACGTCGCAGAATCTTCTTCAACCGGCGGCTCAGAGTCTAGGAATATGCGGAGGAAATTGGCTAGCGGCATGGAGTAGCCGTGCCGCCTCACGCCGTTTACCGCGTAGACGCTACGTGGGGCGCCCAAAACCACACGCGGCACCCCCGGCACAAGGGGGCTTTTGGCGAAGATAACCACGTTGACCCTGCCCTCGTTGATTAAGCTGTTTAAGATGTTGACCACCACGGTGGCGTCTTCTGCCAGCTTGTCTGCCG
>Ga0080005_174120_pt1 | contig 11252 bp, 11 predicted proteins | sample JossMetagenome_2_FD_69208 | JGI IMG/M metagenome (GOLD analysis project Ga0080005, IMG submission 69208) | Hot spring sediment microbial communities from Joseph's Coat, Yellowstone National Park, USA - JC3_ASED (SPADES assembly) (version 2) | ecosystem: Environmental > Aquatic > Thermal springs >... | reverse complement strand
TCTCCTTGAATGTTTCTGGGTTGTATGGCGGGTACCTTGCAGGTGCTATCCTCTTCCAGCCGGGGTTCCTAAACACGCTGCCGCCGCGGCCCCTCCTCTGTACGAGTAGCCTTTTACCCATTCATCACCACCCTAGACTAGACCCATCCTGCTCGCTATATCCATTGCGGAGTATTCTTTTGCGAGCTTTACATAAGCTTTTTTCTGCCCAAGCGGAGTTATCAGTGTCCTGACTTTTTCGACCTTTACGCCAAACATGGCCTCTACTGCCCTCCTTATCTCGTCCTTCGTAGCACGCCTGTCAACTATGAATGTGAGGGTGTTGGTCTTCTCGATTAGCTGTAGAGTCTTCTCTGTGAGGTGGGGCTTGACTATTACCCCTAGGTCTCCCTTTTTACCCATGCTACTCATTTATACAGCACCTCGTCCTTCAGCCTCTCCTCCAGAACCTTTACGGCAGAAACAGTATACAAGGTGAGCCTCCCAGGAGCCCCGCCCGTCGCCAGGTGCAGGACGGATAGGTCGCTTGCCCTGACAACGTCCACGCCAGGCATGGACCTCGCGGCCCTCTCTACGCCCTGCTTCTCGCCCACAACAATTAGCAGGCTCTTGGGCTTCTTGTATCTCCTCCCACGCATCTTGCCCTTGCCGGCCCTAATCCTCGTGTTTTCCTGTGCCCTCTCAACGTCCTCCCATAGGCCGAGCTTGCCGAGCGCCTCCCTCAGCTCCTTCGCCGTGGATATCTTCTCGAAGTCGTCCGCAACGATGATGGGCAGCTCTTTGTCTGGGACAACGTGGCCCCTGGAGAGGACAAGATCCTTTACCGCCGTAGCCGCGATAGCGGACAGCAGTGCCTTACGCTTCTCCTTCTTGTTTACCTCTTCGTGTATGACCTTGTCTACCCTTGGCGGGTGAGCCCTGCGGCCCTTGACCGCCTGGACTACGCGTGCAGCCCTCATGCCGCCCTTTATGCGTGCAACCCTTGCTATGCCGTGCCCTACGCCTAGGCTCTCCGCGGTTGTCCTTAGGCCCGCTAGTGGGTCTGTGCCCTTTGGCTGTAGCCTAGACGTGAAGAGGGCCAGGTAGACCCTCCTGATGAGGTCGACCCTTATCGGGGACGCGAAGAAGGCTGGCAACTTTATCTTTTCTACTGGCTCCCCGTTCAAGTTGTAGACGGGGACCTCTAATAGTTTAGCTGTCTGCGCCACTGCCTATTCACCCCGAGACCTGCCATGGAGCGGTACTTAGATAGGTTATCTGTGGCACAGGCGTGACCTTGCCTGGCCTAATTGCGTGCCTCAGCTTTATGAGCCTCTTCGTAGGCCCTGGGACGCTGCCCTCGATGATTATGAACTGGCTCTTTACTAGGCCGTAGTGCTTCCAGCCTCCCGGCGGGTTGATCTCCTTCACTGTCGAGGCGTCGCCGATCTTGAGGATCTTCTTGTTGTACTCTGTCCTCTGGTGGAACCCGAGCTGTCCTGGGAACGGCGCGTAGAACATTATCGATGGCTTCTGTGGGCCCACGCTACCGATCCTGCTGTGGCCCTTCCTGTGCTTGTGCCAGCGGGGCATCTCTTCTACGCCGAACCTCTTGACCGAGCCGGCGAAGCCCTTGCCCTTCGTCACGGCTATGGCGTCGACGTAGTCGCCCTCCTTGAAGACGTCGGTCACTGTTAGCTCCTTGCCGAGCTTCTCGAGGGCGAGCTGGAGGGCCTTGTCCGGCTTGCCGCCAACGGCTATCTCGAATACCTCTGGCTTTTTCTTGCCGAGGCCCGCGAGCCTTGGCTGCGTAGCCACTATGACCCTTACCTCTGCTATCTTGTCCTTGACCTCTTCCAGCTTCTTCATCTGTTCCTCCTGGCTTGCCTGCTCCTTTGGCACAGTGAAGACCCTCTCAAGGTCCTTTGGCAGGTCCTTTGCCCATACCTCGCATAGGGCTTTCTTGCCGCCCGGCGTCTTTCCGTAGACCCTGAGAGCCAGAACCTTTAGAGGCGGGACCTCGATTACCGTTGCTGGGTAGACTACTTCCTGTCCCTGGAACGGGCTAAACTTGTGCGTCTCTACGCCTACCACGTGGAGCATGCCGACCTTGTAGCCTGCAAACCCCAAGAAGCCTTCGCGCCCAGTAGGCCACCTCCTAACCCTGCCAACTATGCTGCGTGCTCTCTTCCTCGGGTGATACGCGCGCGAACCACGACGCGGTCTATGCCCCTTAGCCACTATACATCACCAACCATGACTACAAAAAGCTACCAATAAACAACACTTATTAAGCTTTTTGCATACACGCCGCCACCAGACACAATGCACGAAAAACACCAATAACGCTACACAGAAAAAGCATCGAAGACTGCAAAACAACACGGAAATGTAGAAAAATAATAATAGAAGACTGGCACCTGAAAATGCTCACGTGGTCTTGTCGGAGTCACACGTTTACCAGGCTAGAAAAGCTACTCGCGGGAAGTGAATGTTATGTACATATACACGTAGCTCTTCTCATCGGCAACAATAACATAGTCATACTTTAAGTCATACTTTAACCCGTGCTTCCTGGCAATCCTCTCAACAGCCCTTATATGCTCCTTTGTCAAGCCGTCCTCCCCACTAGTAACCGTGAAGTGGTACTCCCACCTATAGTTGCCAGAATTAAAACTAGCCTCAACAATCGCCCACATAGTTTCTAGGGCCCTAAACTCCCCCAACAAGACATTAAAGACCTCCTGAGCCCCACTCACATAGTACCTCGACACCCTAACCGGCCTCACGATGCCCTCAACCCACACGCTCCCACCCCTCCCAGTATCCAGACCTCTATTCCCAGATTTAAACACAATTCCACACCCCAAACATCTAGAAATTTAAGCCACCCCCATGCAAGCAACTTTCAAAAACAAAATCATAAGCCCAGAGACCCCCAAATCCACTCCTCTCTGAAACAGAACAAATCTAGACTGAACAAGACTTTCAAGGAAATAAGCTTTCAATTCATTCGTTTCTGATACAAGCTTGAATATGAGATTGCACGCTTAATTGCCAAATACTTTCAATTCATTCATTTCTGATACATAAGCCGGTAGTTATTGTAACTGCCCCCTATGGATGGGGGGACGTAGCAACCTTTCAATTCATTCGTTTCTGATACCGTAGATTTTGTCGATAAAAACGTTCTTGCCTCGAAGGACTGCGACTTTCAATTCATTCTTTTCTGATACTATTTTCCTCATAGCCCTTTGCTCTTCGAGGTATTCTCTTTCAATTCATTCTTTTCTGATACTGTTTCCTTGGGATTTATTTTGTATTGGTGTTATTTATTTGTTTCTCTGTGGTGTGAAAGTGTATTTATGTCAAAGTTTTCCATGGAAAACATTAGCTTTGTTTTAGTTTTCCAATTGTGACTTACAAACGATGTAGATCGAGAAGAGAAGTTAGAGAAGTGTTTATTTTACAAAAAGTCTACTCCCCCTAATCTGCAAACTTTTCCCGTGGAAAACGTTTCTACAGAGATTTTTAGGGGAACCATTTCCTCCCACCCCGTATCACGATGGAAAAATCTCTGTTTTTCTCTTTTGGTTAAATTTAGGCTCTATTTATAAAAACAGTGTTTCTTAAGATACCATTAATTCTCAAGACTCAAATTTCTTTCCTCTATAATGTGTGTTAGACTGCAGAGATAGAAAATACTAAGATTTATTGTAACATTTATCTCGCTTTTGCATAATAATAATTTGTCATTTTAATCGTTCTTTCAATTCGTTTTCCAGTATGGTAATAGCTTTTTTGGTAATTGCTTCAGGTGATGGTTTTGCTCCAAGAACCTCTGAGATCATTTTTAGCGTGTCTTCTCTTGGATTTATTTCTATGCGTCCAAGGCCTCTACTTTTAAACCGGCCTAGACGGAAGAATCCAGAATTGATAAGTTGTATGGCTAGCCAGATTGTAGCCACGCCTAATTGAATAGGATCGCATGTTTTTGCTCTTAAGCCCCGAAGTTTTGCTAGATTGGAAGCAAAGGATATTTCAAGTGAAATAATGGTTCCAGGTTTTATAGCTTCGAAAATTAGTGGATTTAATTTTTTCTCAGGTTGATGCTTTGATCTTCCGAGCTCATTAAAGAAATAAAGTTTATATTGTGAGGTCTCGACGGGGGCCACGGCGTCTCCGTTGAGACTGATTCTGACCAATGATTTTAGTCCAGGAGCTCCAAAAATAGCGCAGGGAATACAAGGATAATTATTATAAACTATTTTGTCGTCTTGAATGTTAATCCATTTTGCCTTCATAAAAACTTCAACTTTTTTTCTTTGTTCATTGTTTTCCAAGTCGATAGGTAAAGCACAGCTGGGAAAACCTATGGATCCTTCTACATCCAGGAAACTACATACAGCATGACCTAACCCAAGCTCAATTGATTTTAACTCGACTATGTATTCGCTGGCTACACGTAAGAGACCTTTAAAGCTGGAGGCCCTGACAATGAATCCTGTTTTATCAATACTTAAAAATCCATATTGTTGAACAACTGCCTTTGCTTTCTTCATGTGGGAACCTATAAGCATCGTTAAGATAGCCTGGCTTGTTTTCGCATCTTCTCCGGTAAGAGTTGGAGTTTTGGTCACCACGTCAAAATGCAACTTGACCTCGCTCATCTCCTATTCCACCTTTTTCCTATGGAAATCTCAACTCATCGACAAGTTCCAAACGCAATTCTTTGCATGCTTTTTTCACAATGTCGGAAGCCATGGCTGATTGTGATATTGGAAAATCTTTAATATAAAGAATTAAATATTTCCATTCCGTTTTTATGTTAATTTTGGTTTCTTCCAAAGCTACTGATTTCTCTGGTGGTAACAATAGTTTTAGTGTCTGCAAAACTCTTTTTACTTCTTCACCTGAAAGGATGTCAAAATATGCGCAGGATCCAAAAGTTTCTCGCCGAGCAGAAGAGCCAAAGAGGTATCTCCATTGTGAATCTTCGAAACTCATCTTCAGGAAGATGTACCTCAAAACTCCCTTTAGCAACCAGGCAGTTAATTGTCCTTCATCAGTATATGATATATTGTTTTTTAGGGGATGAGCATCTACATACTTGCGAATGGTGATCATCAATCGATAGGGATTATAAATTAGGACACTTAATTGTATTTTACCATCTTTAGCTGATTCTTTGATGAGCGTTAAAACATTTGTAATGTGCTTGTTTCTACTTTTTCGTATATATTTAGCCATCATTTGGCCTTTATTAAAGATTTTCTCTATTTCAATGATATCATGGCCACTCAAAACATGTCACCTTTAGTAATTGTCTAAAATAGGAATGCTCTAGCTCGTTTCCTTGAAAAGTAATATTTTGTAACTCCTCATATAACGTTTCTATATATTCTATTAGACGAGACTTCCAGTCTTGTTCCTGGATACAATTGGACAATATTTTAAGCCTATAATAAAGTTTCAGCTTGGATTTTGCTCTTTCTAGATCGTAATTCATACTATTCACCCTTGATGAATGCCCTTACCCAGTTTACCGGAACTAGAATGTTCCACCCTAACGAGCTTAGCTTTAATTCGGGATGACCTCTTATACACCATTCCGATTTGTACCCCTTGCTAATCAGAATTGTGCCCGGTTCAAACATCACCAAGCGATCGTTTTTTTGGTCAAGAATGTAATCATAGAGCGAAAAATACAGAGGAGACATTGCAAGATTCTCATAAGACCACTGAATACTTAAGGAACGTAAACGACCATATGAAATTCTAAGCGAATCATGCTGAGTGTCTGTAGATGCCGGCATACACCGGGTCAACTCCTCTTTAGTTAAAACGAGCCCCACAGGAGCAATGAGAGAAATTTCGCGTGAATCATCCTTGCATGAAGTATCTTCTTTTTTCTGAGGGTTTTTTAAAAGGTCATTTAAATGATTTGTTTGTGAGTTAACTATCTCTACAAAGCAATACTTGCTTTTTCCTCCGATTTGCGCAACGTTAAGAAAACTGAAAACTTCATCAACCGCATTCTCGAGACTTTCATCCAATATGGTTACGTATCCATAAAACTCATTTGATGGAGGCTTCCATACTTCGTCTCCATAAAGAATACCTCGCAAGTCCGTCTCATCAGTCCACTCGAGAACGCTTTTTAAAATCCTATTTATAGCTATATGCGTATCAACCTTTTTATTTGGAGCATATTTATCTATATTAAACCAATAATTAAACCAATACTTGAAATATTCGTTTAAATTTCCTTGGGATTTTATAGGAACGAAGTGAGAAATGGTTACAGTGTGATTTCTTAGAGCTTCTAAGAGCATCTTTACTGGGCAAGTTTTATCTCCACATTGACTACATATAGTAGAACTTCTACAAGCCGAAAGAAGGTATGCGCTGAGAGCAGCGCCAAGAACGGTAGACCCCGGCAGAAAGTCGAGTAATGTTCTAACTACACCTTCTTTTGTTCCTACGCTACAGTTTCCGTATAGCCTAAGAAGGTATTGTTTAACTATTGCTTGTTCCATTACTTGCATTTTGTCCCCCAGATATTTTATTCCTTGCCTCGTTGACCAAGATACGTGCTAACCTTGGATAGAGCTCCTCATCAAGATCAGGAATTTCGCCCGGATTTGACACGCATGCCTCAATTTTATCGCTAATTTCCTTGGGGTCGATTGATTGCTTTGTTATGGATCTTATGAATTTTTTTGTCTCCTCCTCGCCATTTATACTCATGACTGCAATTTTCCTTATTTCAACGGTTCCAAATCCGATTGTTCCATGTGACCCGATTGGCACAGCTCCACTATTTATCAACTCTATGCTTTTCTGGAAGAGACTAAAATAGGTGAAGCCTGTATTTCCATGTGGGCAATTTGATTGTTGTCCTTCATCCAGTCCTAGAAGCTCAATGTATTTTTTTTCCTCTAAGCCCTGGTCATGTATCTTAATTTTGCTAAATGCGTTATTTATTACTACGAAGAAATAAAACTTTGCGCCGGGAGGTATCGCTTCTAGGTCAAAGAGCTTTCCCTCCTCGGCTGCACCTGTAACCCTGTTTATGGCCACTCTTGTCATCACATCCAGTGGAAGAGTTTCCTCGAGTTCTTTGCTTGGATAGGCATTGAGTATCCGAACTCTACCTCTTAGACCCGGTGCTCCAAAAAGCTGACAAACAAAGCATGGTAAGTGGTTTCCATAAGAATCTTTCCTTAAAACAAGGTTTGTCAAATATTCTTTCTTATCGTTGGGAGCAGGAAGTTGGCAATTATCAAAGTCAAGTGTAGTATAGCAAACTTCTCGATATAGAGGAAGATCCTCGAATCCAGGGATAGATTTTTTAAGCCTTTCAATTTTTCTTTTAACGTTATCGCTTACAGAATTGTCTTTTAATACTTCTTTGACCGCATTCACAGGCTTAAGCATGTTTCGGAGATAATCTTCAAGTGCCGACCTTAAGATCCCATGAAGGCTTGACGCAGGAATATATACTGTCCATCTCAGCTTTGCTGGACCTTTTTGGCTACCTTCGCTCTCTCCTCCACTCACAGCTGTTGGTTCTAGTCTCAATATTCTTGATTGAGAATTATCGATAGGTGTAGGCAACTTTATGTTTTCGCCAGTACCTATACGTACATGGCTCAAGGTCTTTAACTCGTATAGCACAGCAACAAAACTTTCAAGTTTCTCATGCCACACCATAAGGATTCACCCGTGAGCATGTTTCCGGATAAGCAATAAATAATACATCGCATAATTATATAAGGTTCTCAGCTTTGGAACAACTATCGTTCGAAAATATTCTTCTGTCATTTTACTTTGACTGAAGTATTTATATAAAAGCTCCAAAGTTTTGAAACTGCCATTTGTTCGATAAAAATAAAAAGCAATAACTGATTTTGCCTCTTCAGGAGTAGTACATGTTGCAAGGGCAGAAAACATCCTACGTAGCCGACCTGTGTCTTGTGCAAAGTCCCGAGCCAGACTCTTAGCAAATTCTTCCAACGCAGATTGAGATTCAAAAATATTCAAAGATTGCCGTGAGGCTTGAGAGGAATTCATAAGCCCACCTCACCACTTATACAATATATTTTCAGATTAATTAAGTTTGCTAATAAATAATAACTGCTTGGGGTTAATCGGTCACATTCTAATAGAAGTGCCTTATCTAAGGAAGTAAATCCTCTCTCATAGCTCCTTCGAATAAAAGCTATAATGCTTTCGCGCGCGTTTTCGTAGCCACCTTGAAGGATAAGGTTATGTGCCAGTTTTAGCTCATCACTATTAGCTTTATCTATAATGCCTTGTTTTAGAAGATACATTAGCCATATAGGACCAATTGTCCACGGAAACGGTGAAGGGTCAAATCCACTCCTAAGATCTGCATAAAAGTAACGTATAGGATGCTTTTTCTCGTCTGGTTCGAAGGGTTTTCTGGCTAAGGTAAAAGCGGTTCTTAGAAGCCTATACAATGGGAACTTGCCATCGGCGAGAAATATAGAGACTGTAACTGCTGGAGCAGGGACATCTAAAATCTCCCAAACAAAAGTATCTACTGGCAAAATTTCTTGGTACAGCTTGTTGTCGTCGTATCTAAGAATAAAGCCTTTTTCTTTAAGCTTCTCAAGTAATATATCTTGAACGCGATAGAGTTGCTTGCCTGGAACAACTATAAATAAGTGGTCACTTAATAAGTGGTCACTATTTTGTTCAGGTTTAGGTATAATCAAAATATTTGGTGAATTATCCCTCGAATTATTCTGTTTAAATTCTTTTTCTAGCTGTTCTTTGATCTCTTGGAGTGTCTGCACCCAAAAATCAGTTCGACTAGCTATTCTTGCAGGATGAGTCAAAAAGAATGGGGTTCGTAGACAATCCGGAATATCTTTTATATTTGAAAAAGATTTATAGAAGGGAGAGATACTTTCCACTATAAATTTAACTGTATTAACAATAGCCTCTTCCTTTTCAAAAATCCTCTGCATTTTAAGGCAAAGCTCATAGTAAGTATCTGGTCGATCGACTCGTTGTTCATTATTTTTCGTCGGTGAGCTTAAGATAGCTTCTAATTCATTTAAGATTTCTAACAAGTCGCGCTCAAGATCATCAAAATACACGCTTGAACTCCATGAGTCAATTGGAAATTTGTTTTTAAAAATTGAGATAATTTCTTTAATATTATCTCTTAATGGATCAAGGTTTTCCCGCAAGAATTCCTTAAACTCATTAGAGGATATCTCTTTTCTCATATACTTCTTGAGTTCTTCTTTAAATTTTTCTATTCTCTCTTTAAATTTTTCCATTTTCTGCAAAGCATCGTCTAACTTCTTATAGAGAATAATGTTTCTTTTGTCCTCTATTCGCCAGCTCGAATAGAAAACCTCTAAATTTGGTATAAAAGCAACGAGGCCGATTTTTTGTCCCTCAGACAGCCTTGCAAATTCTTTAGATTCATTTGTAGCATACTTCTTAATGATTTTTTGACATGCACGGCAAGCCTTTATCTCGATATCTGTTTGACCATATCGATACGTATCTATTTTTTCAAGTGCCGGGTTTACGCCACAATACCAGCAATACTCAGAACTTTCGGGTGAGGTATCTATTTTAATTGAAGAAAGTTTTTCAGTCATAACTCCTGAAAGAACTTCAAGAACTTCTTCAAGAGATTGTTGCAGTTTATTAGCAATTCCATCGAAGACTTCTTCATAAGAAGTATCAAAAATTACATCATGGGTAGAAATTCTAATATAGTTTTTAAGAAGATTTTCAAACTCAACTTTCAAGTCTGCCCAAGATTCCAATCGTGTCTGTACCGAATCATTAGTGTCGTCAATATTTTTCATAATCTCTTCTATTAAGTCGAGTAAGAGCTTGTCTTTACATGCTTTGGCAACATGGCTCGGCAATAAAGCAACTATAACGCTACTGTTCTCCGATAAAGGTATAATTATCTTGATGATTTCCTCAATCATTTTTTTATCTTCTTCTTTATCTGTGATGGCCTCGACTAAGCACCTTCTAATTTTTTCTGCGATTTGGGTTTTTAGGTTTTCTACAAATAAGGTAAAAGCAACTAGGTCGTTTGGTTTTAAGGCATGGGAGATTAAGCTCCAGAATGGTGTAAGATCAACAACTAGCCATGTTAATCTCCAGCTTTCTGATAAATTCTTCATTATTTCGTTCTGCTCGTTTTCCGAGATCTCTTTAAATTTCGTTAAAATATTTTTCAAAACGTCTTGATCTAGGAAAAGCAGTAAAAAACTTAAAGTTGCAGCAAAACGTGCATGCTCGTAAAGAGAAATGTCGCAGGCCGGTTCATATGTTCTTTCTCGAGATTTATTTCGATATTTCTCTAGAAGTTCCACGCTATTTATATTATTATTTTTAGGGTTGTTTATAGGGTTTCTTTCTAAGACTACTCTTGTAAAAGGATTTACTGTAATAAATTCATCTCTTCTTCCTCCTCTTTCGAGTCTTTTTCTGCACTCCTGATCAACAAAGCCATATACCGAGGAAGCTATAATATCGAATGGATGCGCGAATATTGCAGCCAATTTGCTCTGAACCACTTTGCCATCAAGGCTAGTATATCCATCGATATATACTTCCATGTGGTGGAGCAGGACAGCTTCCCTAATTGATTCTAAATCCTTATCACTTAGGTTGTTTACAATTTTATCGTCTATTCCGATACCTTTAAGAATCTCCTTTAAAACCTGGTCTTGAAGTATTTGGTAGCCTCGAATTGAATGTTTAGATCCACCTAGCACAAGGGGTTTCGCTATATCGTGGATTAGCATTCCCAATGTGAACAATGCCACATTCCTCGGTGTGATGTCGACTTGAAAATCATTATTTAGTTTTACAGAAATAGAATACTTATTAGATTGATTCTGCAAAAGTTTTAGAGTCCATGTCATTATTGAAAAAAATGAAAATGAGGTTAATATCAATTTCGCTTCCAAAGGGATTAGGTTATAAAAACTAATTTAGGTGGCACCACTTCTTGAAACAAGGACATATTATACAGGAATATCCTGAATTTCCCCTTGCCAAAATTTAGAATAAGTTTGCGAAGAGAATGTTTGGTAAATAGCTTTTGTTTTTCTTTTTTGAGAAGCTACATTGTTGTTTGTTGGTCTAGGAGGTTTAGTATTGCCATTGTTGTGAGTACTGCTTCTTCTGTTCTGATTGTTTTTGTGCCTTGTAGTGGTGCGGTGTTGACTGTGTAGTGTATGTAGTGTTGTGGGTTGATG
>Ga0080005_127327_pt1 | contig 11294 bp, 11 predicted proteins | sample JossMetagenome_2_FD_69208 | JGI IMG/M metagenome (GOLD analysis project Ga0080005, IMG submission 69208) | Hot spring sediment microbial communities from Joseph's Coat, Yellowstone National Park, USA - JC3_ASED (SPADES assembly) (version 2) | ecosystem: Environmental > Aquatic > Thermal springs >... | reverse complement strand
ACAAGCTTTATCCCATCCCCATCAAGGTCAATCACAAGTGGATCAATGCGACGTGAACCTTCTCTAACTTTATTTCGGGTTTCTTCTGCATAAGTATTCTTAATTAGTCTCCAACCATTGAGCGTTATATAGGATAAAGCCTCCCCGCCTACCATTCCTCCTATTACTGCACCTGGAAGGTTTGCTTTTGCTCCACCTATAGCTGCTCCTATTATTCCACCTAAAAAATGTGAAATTGCTATTGCTGCTGCTTCATCCATAGTGTCCTCTTGATTGTATAAAAAATTCTCCAGGAAGAGCTTGGTAGTTCCCCGATTTAATCTCCTTAAACCCCCTTAACTTCCTTGAGTTTAACCACTCATTCAACTCTTTCAAAATCAAATATAATAATGTTTCCATTGATCCTTTATCCGGAAATACATCTATGACCTTTATCCTCCTTTTTATCTCCTTTGCTAATCTTTCAACCTGATTATAAGTAGGGCAGGTTACAACTTGTAATGCATTCAGTCTTAGAAAGTTAGAGTTAGAGGGGGCGCAATCCCTTTTTAAGTAAGACATGTTTCAACATTATTCAGTTGTCAAAGAGCAAACTTAATACAAACATTATTATATGCGCTTCTTTAAAATGTCAAAAAGTGGGAGGGGCTCAAAAGGGGGATGCCTCGCTAATGCTCGGCAGGACAAAGAGAGGGGGAAACGAAGTGGGGGATGCCTCGCTGACGCTCGGCAAGACAAAGAGGGGTTGCTCGGCAAGACAAAGAGGGTCTAAAGGGATTGCGACTCTAAGGGTCGCTTCAGCTCGACAGCAGAAAATGCCTTTCAGCAACATAGAATAGGGGAGACGGGTTAAACCAGACTACTTTTATACTTTTACTTTTCAAACCTTAAGCCTTAGGTCAGTTATCAAATACACGAAATCCTTGCTTCTTAGCGGGTTTTTAGAAAAATAAAAGAGATGGCTTTCGCATTGGCAGTCAGAAGACCCAAACCTTGGAACTTCAGCATCAGCAAAACGCTTAACCATCCTTGCAAGCTCGCACTCTGATATTTCTTCTGACCTTATAGGAAAATCCGCTAAAACCTTTGCCCTTGTCGTTAGATAATCTATATGCCACTTCAAAGCCTTGGTCTTTCTTTTATGCCTTTCTATCCTTTTCTGCAGATTAGCCTTTGCGCTCCCTACATACACATAATATCCTGGCTTAAAATTTAACCTCCCCAAAGCTCCAACCTCAACCTCAAGACTATCCTTAACTTCTATCACCAAAAGATAGACCCCGCTATCCTTTACCAAGCTTTCTAATCTCTCAAAAGGAACCTTTACTTCTTTAACAAAATTAAAGGTCTCTAAGCTTTCATCGGCGGAGATGGCTATAGCTCGAAGCTCTACTGAATTCCTAACCTCAAGAAAGGCGTAAGCAAAGGCAAGGTCGATGTGAAAGGCTGGTAAAAAGTAGTCTGGCTTTCTGCTCATCACCACAAAAAGACACTGCGGAACATATCCCCATTCCTTAGCCTTAGCTAAGGTCAAAAGATGCTTTGTCCCCCTTTGAGATACCGCATCAGGGAACATGGCAACCTTATCGTTAAAAAGCGTGCAGGTTTTGACTTCAACTAAGAGCCTTTCGCCCTCCTTTTTTAAAATAAGGTCAAACCTTGAACCCTGAAAGGAAGGCTCAAAGGCTGAAACTTCATATCCCTTGTAGAGAGGCACTTTTCCTTGCTTTATAAGGTCTGCGATGATCCTGTTTGTGAGATGCGTGTGAAGAAGGACAGGCTCACCATCCTTTAGGACCGCTAACACAAGGTAGGGGAGCTTGTTTGCCTTACAGTCTTCCGCCTTCCCTCCTTGAGACCTGTTTAAAGTAAGTATTAAAGTTTCTCCGGGTAGAAGGAGCTCAAGGAGCTTTCCGGGGTTTGGAAGGTAGGCTTGGATTAGCTTTCCCTCAAGCTCAGCCATCACTACAAACCGGTTTATCCGTTCAACAAAGGTTGCTTTAAACTTAGGAAGGGTTAACACTTCATCAAGCTTTATGCTTTTAAACATTTCCTGAGTTTTTCTAATACCTCTTTTACCACTTTGTCGTAGCTGTTTTCTCCTTTAGCAATCTCGTCAAGCTCCCCTTCAACTTCGGCTGTATACTTATAGTCCATAAAGAAAGGGGTCCTTTGACAGAGGAAATCGCAAACCTGCTTGCCAAGCTCAGTCGGCACAAGTTCCCTTTTTTCCTTTTTTATGTAGCCCCGCTGGTAGAGGATATCAAGCATGGTTGCGTAGGTCGAGGGTCGCCCGATGCCAAGGCTTTCCATCTTTTTGATTAAGGATTCTTCAGTGTAGCGGGGAGGTGGCTTTGTCTCATGCCTTTCTATTTTATAGCCGACCAAGGTTAGCTCTTCATTTTCGGATAAATCTGGGATTTGAGAAGGCGCTTCTTCGGCGAACAGCACCTTGAACCCAGGAAAAAGGAGCTTTTTACCAGAAAAAACAAAGGTAAAGCCTTGGGGTAGGGTAGGAGTTTTAATCTCAGCTTTAACTTGTAAATAAACTGCGCTTGCCATTTCGCTTGCCAAAAATCTCTGCCAGATAAGCTGATAGAGCATGCGTTCTCTTGAAGGAAGCCCAACGCCTTTTTCTTCAAGCCTTGTCGGTCTTATCGCCTCGTGAGCATCTTGGGCAAACTTTCCGCTAACACGCCTCTGCCTTTGGGCTGAGTATTCCGGACCAAAGTTTTCAATAATGAACCTTCTTGCCATTTCCTTAGCTAAGGGGCTAACTCTGGTTGAGTCTGTGCGATGATAGGTGATGTAGCCCTCTTCATAAAGCCTTTGAGCTAAGAACATCGTCTCCTTGGCAGAAAAACCAAAGGCTTTTCCTGCGGACTCAATGAGCGTGCTTGTTTTGAAAGGGGGTGGGGGAGCCTCTTTTACCTCCTTTGTCTCAACCTTCTCTACATATATCCTCTGCCCCTCCACATACTTTTTAAAAAAATCCTCTAATTCTTCCTTGGTCTTTGCTCTAAAGGCTCCCTTTTTCTTATGAAGCTCGGAGGTAAAGGTTATTCCGTCTTTTTTTAAGGTTAGGATTAGCCCGTAGCTAACTTCGGGTTTGAAGTTTTCGATCTCTCGTTCGCGCTCAACGATGAGCCGAAGGGCTGGGCTTTGCACCCTTCCTGCGGAAAGGGGCTGTTTGAAGGCTTTTGAAAGATAGGGTGAGACTAAGTAGCCGATGAGCCTGTCAAGCACCCTCCGGGCAAGAAAGCTTTCATAAAGCCTTTCGTCTACCTCTCTTAGATTGCTTAGAGCTGATTTTACACCCAAGGGCGTTATCTCTCGCAAGTCCAGACGATAGAATACTAAATCTTTCCTGTGGTTTAAAAGATATTCCCTAACATGATAGCTTATGGCTTCGCCTTCCCGGTCAGGGTCGGTTGCTAAATAGACCTCAGAGACCTTTTTGGCAAGCCTTTTTAGCTCTCTTAAGACTTTGTATTTGCTCCGAAGGTAAACAAAAGTAGGCTGTAAAGTAGTTAAGTCTACCCCGAGGGAGGTTTTTGGTAGATCTTTAATATGCCCAAAGGTGGGGAGGAGAATAAAAGAGTTGTTTTGTCCACTTAGTATTTTTTTTAGGGTTTTAATCTTCGTTGGCGACTCTACAACAAAAAGCTTTGTCATTCATCCTTTTCCTCGCCTTCCTTAAGGAGATTCTTTTCCCCTTGGCTTGAGGGTTCCTTCCATCCAGGCATGATGTGGAGTTCAAGGATCTGTTTTAGCGTTACCTCAGCTGGGGCTCCAGTGAGTAAGCATTGCCCTCTTTGAGTCTTCGGGAAGGGAATAACCTCTCTTATGCTCTTCTTACCAAGCATCAGCATTATGAGCCTGTCAAGCCCAAAGGCTATTCCACCGTGAGGCGGAGCTCCGTATTCCAAAGCCTGAAGCAAAAAGCCAAACTTATCTTCAGCCTCCTCTTGGTTTATGTTTAAAAGCTTAAAAATCCTTTCTTGTAGGTCTCTACGGTGGATACGGATGCTACCACCTCCGACTTCAATTCCGTTTAAAACGATATCATAAGCCCTTGAGCGAACAGACAAAGGATCGCTTTCAAGCCGGTCAAGGTCTTCAAGCTTGGGATGGGTAAAAGGATGATGAACCGCGACAAGCCTTCCTTCCTCATCGTCCCATTCAAAAAGCGGAAAATCAACCACCCAAAGGAAGGAAAACATCCCTTCTGGGATCAACTTTAGCCTTTCCGCAAGGTGTTTTCTTAGCTCAGAGAGGACAAGGTTTGTCTGCTGTGGGGTATCAGCTACAAAAAAGAGCGTGTATGCCTCATCCCTAAGCTCAAACCGCTCTTCAAGCCTTTCTAAAACTTCCCGAGGGAAAAATTTAACGATTGGGGATGCCCATTTTTCCTCAAAGGATGCGGCATTCTTCGTATACTTTATCCAGGCAAGACCTTTGGCTCCAAGCTCTTGAGCAAATTTTGTAAGCTCATCAAGCTCCTTTCTTGAGAAATGAGCCGGTGCTGCTAATCCTTTGACGATGCCACCTTTTTCAACGGCTCCGCGAAAGACCTGAAATTGTGTCTCCTTAGCAAGGTCGGTTGTCTCTTTAAGCTCAAGCCCAAACCTCAGGTCTGGTCGGTCTGTTCCGTAAAGCTCCAAGGCTTTATCAAAGGATAGCCTGGGAAAAGGCGTGGAAAGGGTTATTCCGAGCGTTTTCTCGAAAAGATGGGCTAAAAGCTCTTCACAAAGGCTCATCACATCCTCTTCGTCAACGAAGGACATCTCAAGGTCGAGCTGGGTAAATTCTGGCTGTCTATCAGCCCTTAGGTCTTCGTCCCTAAAGCATCTAACTATCTGGAAGTATTTTTCAAACCCAGCAATCATGAGGATCTGTTTAAAGAGCTGGGGAGACTGGGGAAGGGCGTAGAATTTACCCGGATAAAGCCTGCTTGGCACAAGAAAATCCCTTGCTCCTTCAGGGGTGCTCTTAGTGAGAAACGGAGTCTCTATCTCTAAAAAGCCCCTTTCGGATAGGAAATTCCTTATAATTAAATTTACATTATGGCGAAAGATGAAGGGAGAATGCCCGCCAAGCGCCCGCATCTCAAGGTATCTATAGCGTAGCCTTGTAGCCTCCGAGACTTGGCTTAGGTCCTCATCCATGGGGAAGGGGGGCGTCTTAGAGGTGTTGTGGATCTCCACATCCGAAGCTGAAAGCTCAATATACCCTGTGGGGATCTTAGGGTTTTCCATGCCCTCTGGTCTTCTTCTTATAATTCCTTTTACTGAGATGGGATACTCAATCCGAACCTGGTCGGCTACATCAAAGACCTCTTGAGCCACCCCCTCTTCAAACACAACCTGCAAAAGCCCTGTCCTATCCCTAAGGTCTAAAAATATGACCCCGCCATGGTCTCGTCTTCTCAAAACCCAGCCCGAAACAACAACCTCTTTCCCTAAAAGGTCTTCCCTTATCAGGTCTTCGATAAAATGCGTCCTTTTAAGCCTCATCCTCTAATTCCCCCTTCGTTAATTTCAAAAAATCTGTAAAAATTTTTGGTTGTTTGCTCTGCTACTTCTTCGACAGGTAATCCCTTTAGCTCGGCGATAGCTTCTGCGGTATAAACAAGGTAGGCTGGCTCGTTCCTCTTTCCACGAACAGGCTGAGGGGCAAGAAAAGGACAGTCTGTTTCTAAGATCAAACGGTCTAAAGGGATGTTTTTTACCGCTTCCCTTAGGTCATTAGCAGTTGGATAGGTCACAACCCCGGGGATGGATATCAAGCTCTCAAATTCAAGAAGCCTTTTTGCTACCCCCCAGTCTGCTGTAAAGCAATGAAACACCATCTTTAAGTCCTGGTAGGGCTTCAAGAAAGAGAGGGCAACATCCCAAAACTCGGCATTTCCTCTTAGGTGAAGCACAACCGGTTTTTTTGACCCTCTTGCCAAGCTTAGCAGTCTTTCAAAGTGCTCAAACTGAAGCTCCCGAGGAGAATACTCTTTATAAAAGTCAAGCCCAATCTCGCCAACCGCAAGCGCTTTCTCTATGTTTTCTCTAAGCCAAGAATAATCAGCCTCTCTTATATTCTTTACCTCATGGGGATGAAAACCAAGGGCAACTTCAATAAAGTCTTTAAATTTTTCCTTTAAAGCAAGGGCTTTTTCTCCCGTTTTTCTATCAATTCCAACTACAAGCACTTTGACTATTCCCTTTTCCTTTGCTCTGGCTATAACCTCGTCTAAATCCTTTTTGTAGTTTTCCATGTTCAAATGGGCATGGCTATCAACAAGCCTCATTGTTCTACCTTCCTTTCAAGGTCATGAGGAATAGATACAAGCTCATAAATATAATAGCCCCTGCCGAAAAGGGAATATCAAAAAGGTAAGAGAGCGTCGCTCCTCCTGGGATGGAAGTTAAATTTAGAATAAGGAGAAGAAGAGGAGCTTTGCGAAAAGATGGAGAAAGCTTTAAAGCTACAAGTCCGCTAAAGTTGTAGAAGGCTGAAACAAGGAGCACCCCCAGAATCTTTGCCCCAAGAACAACCTGAAGACAAAGGAAAAGCAAAAAGATAAGGTTTAGCCTTGCGGTGTTTATGCCCGGAAACTCCCAGCCAAGGGCTGATATAAGAAGCGAATATCGATGCTTTAGGAAGAAAATAAGCGTAAGAGCAAACACAACAAAAGAGATAAAGAAGGTTTGTTCTGTAGCAAGCAAGATGTCTCCAAAGAGATAGGAAAGGAGCCTATAGTCATACTGCGAACCCTTTACCGCAAGCACTAAGGCTAAAGCTAAGCTAAGGTGGATAACGATTGCGCTTGCCGAATCTTCAAAGATGGAAAGCCTTCGCTCTAACACCCAAATAAAAAGACTAAGGATAAGCGTTAAAGCAACCGCTAAAGGAATAAGAAGGAACTCATCAAGGTTAGGGAAGAGTAGGGAGATGACCAGGAGAGGAAGAAGAAGGATGTGCGTTAAGGCATGGGGAAGAAGGGCGTTTCTGTTTAGCAGAATAAAAGGAGAGGTTAGCCCTGCTGAAAGAGAGAAAAAAAGGCAGGCTAACAGCCCCCACTTTACCAGGCTTAAAAAACCTAAAAAATCGTCCATACCCTTTTACCAATGGTCGTGACCAATAAGATGAAAATCTGGAGAAGTCCCCTCCTTCGCAAGCCCTGCCAATTGGCAGAATTCCTCGTGAACCCCATGGTAGTAAAGTCTCCTATTTAGGCAGGCAACCTTGCTAATTCCACTGTGTAGAAGCCAAGTTTCATGAGTAATGACCACGATGGTTAGCCCCTGCCGGTTAAACTCCGTTAAAAGCTCATAAAAATTCTTTTGTCTCATAAAATCTAAGCCCACGGTAGGCTCATCTAAAAACAGGACCTCAGGCTCTAAAGCTAAGGCTTGCACAATCTGAGCCCTCTGGACCTGTCCAAAAGAAAGGTTGGCAAGTCTTTTACCCAAAAGGTCGTCCAAACCAAAAACCTTGGCAAGCTTAGCAAGCTTATCCTGATTTAGCTTTACCCCGTAAAGCTTTGAGGGAAGGGCTATAAACTCTTCAACGGTAAGAGGATTAAGCTTTATGTGATAATCCTTACTCCTTTGGGGCACATACCCAATCTTTTCCCACTCCCTAAAGCTTTCAATAGGCTTTCCAAAGAGTTTGATTTCTCCGGTTTGAGGCTTCAAAAAACCAAGGATACACTTAAGGAGAGTGGTTTTCCCTCCGCCGTTTGGTCCGATTATGGCTAAAAAATCTCCCTTTTCAATGGTTAAGTCTATGTCTTCGAGGATTCTTACTCCGTTAAAATAAAGGGTTAAGCCTTTGACTTCAACGATCCTTTTCAAGGGCTTTCACTTCCTCCCAGAATTTATCAAGCTCTTCCAAAGTGAGAGCTTCTATCTTTAATCCTCGCTCTTTTATCAACCTTTCCATCTCCTTGAACCTTCTCTCAAACTTCGCTAAAGTTTTATGTAAAGCCTCTTCAGGGTTTATACCAAGCTTTCTCGAAAGGTTTGCGATAGTGAAAAGCAGGTCTCCTATCTCAAGCTCAAGTTTCTCTTTATCTTTTCCCTCCCTAATCTCTCTTTCAAGCTCAGCTGTTTCCTCGCGAAGCTTATCCAGGATATCCTCAGCTTTTTCCCAGTCAAACCCAACCCTGCTTGCCCGCTCGCCAATCCTAAAAGCCCTCTGCAGGGCTGGAAGTATCTTCGGAATGTTGCCAAGGACAGAATCTTCCTTTCCCTCCTCTTTCTTAATCCTTTGCCACTGGGCTAAAACCTCCTCCGCAGACTTTGCCACCGCATCCCCAAAAACATGAGGATGCCTTCTAATCATCTTTTGAAAGTTAAGATAGACTACATCCCGAAGAGTAAAATCCCCTCTTTCCTCGAAAAGATAGATGATGAAAAGAAGGATGAAAAGCAGGTCGCCAAACTCTTCCCTTAGCTCCTCAAGGTTCCCTTCTGAAAGGGCAGACAAAACTTCGTAGGTCTCTTCAAGGAGATACTTCTTTAGCGTTTCAGGAGTTTGTTTTTTGTCCCAGGGACAGCCATCCTCCCCACGCAAAGCCTTGATAAGCTCCCAAAGGGATGAAAGGTCAGCCGGTTTCTCAAAGGTAAATTTGGGAGGGGAAGGCATGGTTTGAGTTTGCCGTAAGTTTAGACTAAGTTTAGACTAAATTTTACAGCTTGCCTGATAGGTTTTCATGATGTGGGGAATGAGCCCCCCGTCCTCAAGTATTCTTTTCATAAATTCAGGTATGGGCTTGAAGTAATAGGTTTTTCCCTTGGTTAAGTTGACTATCCTTCCTTCGTCAGGGTAGATTTCTACCTCGTCTCCGGTTTCTGCCTCCTTGGCAAAGTCCGGAGCCTCTAAGATCAAAAGCCCGGTGTTGAAGGCGTTTCTGTAGAAGATGCGAGCAAAGGATTCGGCAACCACGCAGGCTATTCCGCAGGCTTTTATGGCGATGGGAGCATGCTCCCTTGATGAGCCGCATCCAAAGTTTCTTCCGGCAACTATGATGTCTCCTTTTTTAACCTTTTTAGAAAACTCTGGGTCAGCATCCTCCATGCAATGCTTCCCAAGCTCCTCTGGGTCGGTTGTGTTTAAATAGCGAGCAGGGATGATTACATCGGTGTCAATGTTGTCTCCAAACTTCCAAACCCTACCTCTTATCCTCTCCATAGCACCTCTCCTTAGAAAAGTTTTATTCCGGTTCTTTTAGCCCAAGCTCTTCCGGGGTCCCAATGTAGCCAAGGACGGCAGATGCTGCAGCAACCGCCGGTCCAGAAAGATAGACCTCACTCTCCGGATGCCCCATCCTGCCAACGAAGTTTCTGTTCGTAGTGGCAACAGCCCTTTCCCCCTTAGCAAGGATACCCATATGCCCACCTAAGCAAGGTCCACAGGTTGGCGGAGATATGATGGCTCCAGCCTCAACAAAGACCTCTAAAAGCCCAGTCTTTAAAGCCCGGCGATAAACTTCTGGCGTTGCCGGGATGATAATGCACCTCACATTCGGGTTCACTTTTCGCCCTTTCAAAACTTTGGCTGCTATCAACAGGTCTTCATACCTTCCGTTCGTGCAAGACCCGATCACCACCTGGTCTATGTAGATTTTTTCCCCAAGGTCTTTCACAAACTTTACATTTGAAGGAAGATGAGGGAGGGCAACGACCAAGTCTATCTTTGATACATCGTATTCCCGCACATCCGCATAGTTTGCGTCTTTATCTGGATAAAGGATGACAGACTCTCTCTTAGCCCTTCCTTTCAAAAATTCTAAAGTCTTCTCATCGGCAACCATAAGCCCAACCTTTCCGCCAGCTTCGATCGCCATATTAGCCATGGTCATCCTTTCTGCCATGGAAAGCCTCTCGATAACCTCTCCCGTAAACTCCATTGACTTGTAAAGAGCACCGTCAACTCCTATATCGCCGATGGTGTAAAGGATCAGGTCTTTTCCTGTGACCCAGGGCTTAAGCTTTCCATAATAAACAAACTTTATGGTTTCTGGCACTTTAAACCAGGTCTTACCGGTAATCCAGGCTGCTGCCAAATCCGTTGAGCCAACCCCTGTGGCAAAGGCAGAAAGTGCTCCATAGGTGCAGGTGTGGGAGTCTGCTCCAATTACCACATCCCCTGGGACCACGAGCCCAAGCTCAGGAAGCAAAGCATGCTCAATCCCGCAAACTCCGCCCTCGTAGTAGTGCTTAATTCCGTATTTTTTGGCAAACTCCCTGCAAATTCTTACTTGCTCTGCGCTTTTTATATCTTTGTTCGGGGTAAAATGGTCCATAACCAGAACTATCTTTTCTGGGTCAAACACCTTGTTTATGCAAGTGCTCTCGAAAACTTTTATAGCAAGAGGACCGGTTATATCGTTTGCTAAGGTTAAGTCAACAGGGACTTCAACGAGCTCCCCTGCGCTAACCTTTGGCACGCCAAGCTTATGGGCAAGTATCTTTTCCGCTAAAGTCATCCCGGAACCACTCATCAAGACCCTCCTCTCCGAATTTCCCTTAATTTAGTATTTTCTAAGCAAAATTCAAGAAGAAATAAGGGCTGTTCAAAAACTTCCCTCTACTTTGTCCTCTTCTATTTTGTCCAGCCTCTATTTTGTCCTGCCCCTTATTTTGTCCAATCCCTTATTTTGTCCAGCCGAGCCTCCTTTTCCTGCCATGCCGAGCGTTAGCGAGGCATCCCTCACTTCGTTCGGGATGACGCTTCATGAGGAGACCCCTCGGCTGACGTCTCGGGGTCAGCGCCCATCCATGTCTTCCCGAGGCCCACAGTGCCGAGGGACCCCCTCGATTGCGCTCGGGGCGAGAGCCCTTTTCTGTCGTTTCGAGCGTAGCGAGAAATCTTCTCTTTGACAATTGGAAGACCCCTCGCCTTGCGGCTCGGGGCGACACGGAGGTCTTGCACAAAAACACTTTTAAAAGAGCTCAGAACACTCTTTCCAGATTTTCTAAATTTTTTATACTTTAGACTATATGGCGAAAGATTTGCCGTCTCAACCCACAGAGGTTGACCCAAAATCTCTACTTCAAAAGTTTGCTTGGGATAGGGTCGTTAGCGAGGAGGAGCTTCTCATCAGAGCTCTACTTTATGCGAATCCCATTGACCTATCAAAAGCTTTCCCCAAGGAGAAATTAAAAGAGGTCTTTTTAAACAACCTTCATCGTTTTGATAAGAAAAATTTAAACTTCTGGAAGATAATTTTGGAGATAGACGAAGATGAGTTTAACAGACACGCAGAAAAAAACTTTAGACTTGCTAATAAAATC
>Ga0080005_138892_pt1 | contig 11319 bp, 20 predicted proteins | sample JossMetagenome_2_FD_69208 | JGI IMG/M metagenome (GOLD analysis project Ga0080005, IMG submission 69208) | Hot spring sediment microbial communities from Joseph's Coat, Yellowstone National Park, USA - JC3_ASED (SPADES assembly) (version 2) | ecosystem: Environmental > Aquatic > Thermal springs >... | reverse complement strand
AGTTTCAAGCGATTATACATCTCTATCTCATGTGTTAGAGAGATGTGTCTCAAGCGATAAATCTTTTATAATTAATTCTGAAGAGATCATATATGGAGTTCCTCTTTCACCACTTAATTATTTCAGGATTTCAAAAAATCTTTTCACATGTAATGATCTTCTTTACAACAATTTATATAATTATATCTTCAAGTGATCATGATGAACATTCTAGAGATGTATAATATATATAAGAGAGTTGGTGGAGAAATTGTTTTGAGAGAACTGAATCTCGTGTTGAGAGAAGGTGTGATAATTGTTGTCAGAGGCAGAAGTGGTGTTGGAAAAACTACTCTAGCAAAAATAGCTTCTTTAATATCAAAACCTGATGATGGGATCATAAGATTTATGGGGGTAGACACCAGAGGTTTAAGAGATGATGAGCTTTCAAGTTTGAGATTAAAATATATCGGCTATATAGATCAGGAGTGTATATTGTTGGAGAAGCTTACTGCATGGGAGAATGCTGAGATATCTTTAAAACTTTTAGGTGTTGAGAAGATTTTGAGAGAAAAAATTCTGAGTGAATTATTTGAGTTGTTAGGTCTGAAAGGTCTTGAGATGAGAAGACCTGATGAACTTAGTGGTGGTCAGAGACAGAGAATTGTTCTTGTCAGAGCGTTGTCTAAAAGACCTAAGATGTTGATTGCTGACGAGCCTTTTGCGCATCTTGATGATGAGACTATTAAGATTGTTATGAGAGTTATCAGAGATATGACGAGAGATATTGGAATGTCAACTATTATAACAACAACTGAGTTGCACACAGATCTTGATGTTGATGAAGATTATATATTAGAAAACGGATTTTTGAGAAAAAGATCTTGAGATGAAAATCTCAAGATTTTTATATGTATATAAAGATTTTTATGTGGAGAATCATGATATGCCTGATCTATTGACACACTATGTGGCGGGACTTCTGATCTCTAGCAGAATATTAAAACTTAGATCTGCAATGTTAATAGCTTTAGTAGGTCTCTTGCCTGATATAGATGTTTTATTCAGGATCCATAGATGGATCACTCATAGTCTTGTCATATCATCAATAATCTCTCTCATAATAGCTATGATAATGCTATTCTTCTTCAGAAGATATCTTCAGATAATGATTCTGGCGACAATATTATATATTCTTCACATAATACTAGATCTTTTCACAGCATCAACACCTATTTTCTGGCCGATCTATAATAATGCGATAATGATAAAAATAGGCGTAGACGGAATATTAAGATCTGATAAAATCAATATAGTGTTTAACAACACATTATATTATGAGCCTGCAGACTTCTCACAGAGAGACGAGATTGAGGGGCCACTGATATCAAGCGTAGGCGTGATTCTGACTATAACTACTGTGATAATTTTGCTGGTAGAATATTATCATAAATATTATCATAGAAAAAGCGGCGTACATACATAATTTCATAAGCTGTTAGAAATATCATACGTCGCTTATATTATATAACATTCATGAAAAGATTTTTTAGATAGCTGTTTCAGAAAGATCCTAGATATTTAGAGAGATCTATAGGATGAAGATGTTTTCTTGTGTAGACTAGCTCAATGAAAAGGATCCTAACAAGATAAGAGAGAAGCTCGGTCTTTTCAAAAAACTTCTGAATAAAATATCCTCAGAGATATGTCGTGAGAAATAGATCATCGTACATTAAGATCTTTTGAGAAACTTTTTATCATGAAAAGATCAGTACTTAAAGATTTCAGATATGCATATGCACTAATAATAGATAATAAAATAAAATTTAGCTCACCATATAATATATTAGGATTGTAATCATGAGGCGTGTTCGCGTAGGCTACATGAGAATTAAAGAGTTTCATGGAATAGTGAAGATGGAGATCAGACCTATCACGAGAGAAGAGGCTTTGCGTATGTTAAAAGGCGGTGAACATGTCTCTGAGAATAAGACTTCTAATGAAAAATAGTTATAAAGAGGTTTTCACATAAGGATTATAAAGATTATTTAGAAAATCATTCCAAGGATCTTGGAGATCTAGAGGGTCTGATAGAGGAATGAAGTTCTCGAGTAAACTAGTCATATTAAAATAAATGCAGTAAATATATTTTTATAATTATGTAATAAATGATGATCTTGGGGTTAGCAATAATCTTGAAAAAACTTGTGTGGTGAAAATCTACGGGCTCCTTCGATGAAATAGATCTTTTGATTAAACGTAGCAAAATTTTTTATGAATATGCTCTCATGGCCTTCGAGAGAGGAGATTATGATATGACTCTTTTTATGTGTGAACAATCAGCGCAACTTCGTATTAAAGCTGTTCTCCTAAGATTATTAGGGTATATTCCTAAAGATGACCCCTCCCCGCCCTTAAGGGCGGGGTTTCGAATCTCTGGGTCTCGGGTGTTAGCCCTCTGGTGAGGGATTAATTTTTTCATTTTAATAATCATCGGGTTGGAGGCAGACATCGGGGCCTCCCCCCTAGGGTCATCGGGATGCTCTGACGGGGCATCCATCCGAGGAGTTAGCCTCCAAGCCCTCAAAATAATACATCTCATCACGACCATAAAAATTTTCTTGAAAGACTTATAAATATAAACGTTACCCAGCCCTGAAGAGCGAGGCTTGCCCTTACGTTGTCATAGAGTGAGAGAGCTTCTCATGATGTTGAACAAGACTTTAGAAAGCCTTGGAAGAGAGGATCTTGTGCGTGAGATATCTGATCTAATCAGTCTTTATAGAGATGATCTGAGGCTTCTGGAGGAGGCTCACACGGGCTCTAGATATTTATTAAGGATCTATGATAAAGATGATGCTGAGAAAGCTATAAAAATAGTTGATAAGATATTTAGTTTAGTTGAGAAGGTCGAGAGAATTGTCTTCTCAAAATAATGAGGCTATAGATCTTATTATAAAGATCCAAACTTATAGACTTAAAGAGCTTCTTAAATGGCGTGAATATCTTAATATACTTGTTGAGGCTGTCAAAAAAGTTTTTGATGAAAAAGCTGAGATATATGTCTTTGGCTCAGCTGTTGAGGATAGACTGACTGTTGAGAGCGATATTGATGTTGCTATCGTGATTGAGAAAGTTCCTGAGAAAAGTGTCGAAAGAATAAAGCTGTTGAACAAGATATGGAGTTATATGGAGGAGAGAGGAGTTCCATGGTGGTATCCATTTGAGATTCATCTGGTCACTCGTAGAGAGCTTATGATGTTCAGAGGATCCAGATTCATCAAGATCTTATGAGCTCAGCTATTATTACCAAGATTTTTAAAGATTTTTGAGAAAAAAATATTTTGAGAAGATTAGATGAGCGATATCTCTCATGAAAATATTTTGTTGAAAGATATTGTTGAAAAACTTAGAGAATGCTCTAATATTCTTAAAAATTTTTTAAAGAAGAGTTTCTCTGCATGATCCTTTTTGGGAGCTGGGCTCGTGGTGAAGCTAAAGTAGATAGCGACATAGATCTTTTTATTTTATTGAGGAGTTTAAAAGGTTTTGAGGCCAGGTCAGAGATTTATAAAATATTAGCTAGATGTATTAAAAGACCTGTGACATTAATAGATGTTCGTTTTGATGAGCTTTTTAGAGAGAGTATTAATTTGACTCCTCTTCTTCTGAATATTCTTTATGATGGAGTAGTGATTTATGATGAGACAGGTTTATTAACAAAACTTGTGGCTAAGACTAGAGAATTTGTTAAGTCGACAGGTCTCGTGAGGTATAAAACTAAAGACGGCAAATATGGTTGGGAGAGAAGTGATAAAAAGCCTCTTGAGGTTATTAAATGGAGTTTAGAATAGATCCTGATCATGAGATCAGTTATAGAATAAGATTAGCAAAAAATTATTTGAGAGATGCAGAAGAAGCTTTTCTACGAGGAGATTATAGAAGCACGGTTGCATCCTCACAGCTTGCGGCTGAAAATGCTGCTAAGGCTATCATTGCTGTATATAGGATCCCTAGCTGGTCTTATGATCCTTCTAATGAGCTTAGAGAGCTTCTCACTAACATGTCTATGAACATAAGATCTTTTGTAGAAGAGCTGGCTGAGATAACAGAATCACTTGCTTCAGAATATGGGAGAGCAACATATGGAGAGCCTCTTCAAGGATTAACTCCTTGGGAGATCTATGATAGAGATTATGCGAAGAAAGTTCTTGAGAAAGCTAGAAGAGCTATTGATCTTATGAGAATTGTTCTTAAAGAGATCATGAGGAGAGAAGTCTAGCCCTATCTTGTTTATCATTTTGTTCTTCTAACTACTCTGCCAATCTCATCTCTAAAACACCAAAGTCCTTCTCCAATATCTATTGCAACAATACCTAATCTCCCAGCCAGTTTATCACTTATGAGAGGCTCTTCAGCTTTCTCAGCAATAACAACTGAAGATTCAACAGGGCCTACCACTCTGTCTTCTTCAACAACATATATCTTCACAGCCTTAGGTATCTTAATAAGTTTAGATGATGATCCATCGGCTAATCTATATTCTTTCACTAAAGACCCAGGCGGAAGCTTAGGATACAATAAAAGATCTCTCGCAACATCTGATGGAACAAGGATCTCTGGCTCTAAAGTCTCATAACCGCTTTTTATCAATGCTATAACTTCTTTCTCAATGTTTTCTCTCACAATTCTTATTCTAAGTCTTATAGCCACTCCTCTCATCCTCATCGACAGGTCTGATCCTTCCGATCTTTTCTATGACAATCTCTTTCAAGTAGCCTATCTTATCCATAGGAGTCTCCATAAATATGAGAGAATTAATATATTAATATGTCTCACTCTTATGTAAATGTGATAGATAAGATTTAAATATCATGATCATAAAAATGTTTTGGGTATACATCTAGTGTCTGGTCATCTGATTGATTATATAACAAAGGCCTTTGATGATGATCATTCTCATAGTCTTTATAAAGATTCTTTTGTCAGAAAAATTCTTGAGAAGATTATTCTTCCAGATGATTTTGATAAGGATCTTGTCGAGTATTATATAAAAAGATCTGTTAGAAATGGGAGTTGGAGAATGCTCAGGCCAGAGTCTCGTGCTCTGCTGCTTGTCGTCAGGTTTTGGAGAGGTTTGTTAAAATCTGTTGTTCTGAAGAATGTTTTGAGAAAAATCTTTATAGAGATCGAGTTGTTCACTCTTCGTGGGAAAGCTTTGTTCTATGGGATCCTTCTTCTACTTAAAAAATCTATTAATATAATATATGATTATATGAAGGATCCTGAGAAGATACTTATCATAGGATTATCATATCTAAATAATCCTCCGTTATACAGAGTATATGGATAAGATCATTGGATATCTAAATATAAAGACCGTAGGATCCTTAGTTAGAGAGTTTAGCGAATAAACTGTTCATGAGAAGAATAAAACTTGTGTTTACAAGAGATGTTGAGATTGATTTTAGTGATAGAGAGAAGGCTTTGAAACAGATATATGAGGTCTCTGAGAAGGGGACATCCTACCCATTGATAATATATGGGCCGGAGGGATGTGGAAAAACATCTCTACTTAAACAGGCCGTAGAGATATTTAGAGAGCAAGGTTTCGAGACGTTTTATATAAATCCTCTGCAAAGAGATTTTATTGCACACACAGATGTTCAGGATCTCATAAAAAGATTTGTTGAGACTTTGCCGGAGGCTGTCGGTGTTGCACAACTTAAGCTTGCCAGTCTAGCGATATTTGTTGTTAGAGAGCTTTTGACAAGATGGAGAAGAAGAAAGATTGCCGTGTTGATCGATGATGTTTTTCAGGCTATTGGATTAGATAAGGCTGAGACCTATGTTAAAGAGTTTTTAGGATTAATAGAACATCCACCGGCAAGTTATGATAATATTGTTGCCATTATGGCGACCAGCGAAGGAGTTACTAGAGAGAGGATCGGGAGACATAGATGGGCTATTCTCAGACCTATGTGGAACATGTCTCGAGAAGGATTTGAAGAGCTTGTCGAAAAGATCCCTGGGACAAAGCCTTCTACAGATGATCTTTGGATGATCACTGGAGGAAATCCTGACGCCCTCAGAAGATTATATCAGGCCAATTGGGAGATAAATAGCGTTGTCAAAGACGTTATTACATCAAGAAAATTAGAGGCGTTAGTATCATCATTAAACGATGAGGAGAAGAAATGGCTTATTGAGGCTATAAAGGATCCAGACACGTTATTCGTCAGAGAAAGACTAGAGCTCTTGAAGAGACTTGTCGAGATAAATCTTATAATAGATACTCTCCCAGAGAGAAAATATGATGAATGGATTGATCAGCCTCCTCCCGAGAGAGAAGTAGAGATAGGTGTAGGTAGATATGTGGCGTGGCAAACACCTCTATATAGAGAGGCTGTTAACAAACTGTTTGGTAGATAGAGATCTGAGGCAAAACTTTTGAGGATAAACTCTCTACTAGATATAGATCTTAGGATCTTGATAGAGGCTATCGAGAAGAAGACAGGCATTAAGCTGCCGAGAAAAGTTATAGAGGCTTATCTAGATGATGAGCATGATCTTTTGTTCATAAGATTTAAAGAGCCTAAAAAGGTAGAAATTGGAGAACCGCTTCCCACAGAGGTGATAGCAACTTTATTCACTGATGAAGAGACTAAAGAGGTTACAGCATTAGAGATCATAGAATTAGAAGAGTTTCTAAAAGAAATAGACATATAAAGATCTTTCGAAACATTATGATAAAAACAGAAATATAGTCAGCAACCAATAAAATCTTAGAGAAATCCAATGCTTAAATCTCTATATATAAGAAACTTCAGAGGCATAAAAGAAGCTGAAATAGAAGAACTTACAGATGTGAACATATTCATAGGAAGAAACGGCGTAGGAAAATCATCTATTCTAGAGGCAATCTATCTAACATCATCATGGGTAGAACCAATAGATCCTATAAGAGAAAACGTTGCGAAGGCTGATTATATAATTAGTAGAAGAGGTGGAAGAGGAGGCTGGGATATGTATAGAGATATGATCTGGTATGCAAAAGATGTCAAAAAAGATATAGAGATTATACTAAGATTTGTCTCTTCAAAAGAGCTTAAATTAAAAACATTTTATGAAATAACTATATCGTATTTAGTGCTCGGACAAAGATCTCCAATGTTCCTTGAAATATCTGAAGACACCTTATCAGGTGTCAACATAGTTTCAGAGGCTACTAGAACCACTAAACCCATCTACTATTATAATTTTGTGACCAACAGATTCTGGGATCCTAATACTAAAAGTTATAGTGGTTCTTTAAGGATTATTAGAGAAAAGATTTTTGAGAAATTTAGAGACGAGATGGAGTTCCTGAGAAATACTGTATTTCTTGATAATAAGATTTCTATAAAAGATGTAGAAGAGAGAATTTGGCAGAAGCTTCTTGACAATAGATTAGATAAGATTATAGCTAATCTTGTTAAAGAGGAGTATGAGCCTAATGTTGAAAACATTATATTTAAACCTACTAAATTAGGTAAATATGCTTTAGCTTTAGCATTACCTAAGACAACTATAGAGATTGATGCTTTAGGAGATGGTGTTAGAAATGCTATCTTTTACGCTTCGGCATTGAGTCTTGCTGAAAACACTATTGCTCTTATAGAGGATCCTGAGGTTCATCAACATCCTGGTGGTATGGCTACTCTTATGAGATTTATTCTTAGAACAAGCAAAGAGAGAAAACTTCAGCTTTTCATAACTACTCAAAGTATTGAGCTTATAAATATTGTTAGAAGGATCTGTGAGGATCTTGGTTTGAGACTTAGGATCTTTTTTGTAGAAAAAGATTATTCCACAGATATTGTCAGCATAAGAATTCTCGAGAGTATTGATGTGGAGCATCTGCAGAAGCTAGGTTTAGATCCTAGGTTGTTATATCTTCTATGAGTGTCTACGAAAACCTTATTCAGCTTAGAGAGACTCTTTTTACTGAAGCTATTCTCAGAAAAATCCCTCGGCTGGATGTTATTATAATTGGTGAAGGCAAGAATGATATAGAGATTGTTAAGAAGATCCATAGAAAACTTTTGGGAGAGACGAAGAAATCTGACAATGTGTTTATTGCCTATACTGATGTTGAAGGAGTAAATAATATACCTTCAATGGTAAGCATTTTCTTGTCAATAATAAAATCTTCTAGAGGAAATCTTAAGAGCGTTGTAATTATTATTGATGCTGATACATATAGTGTTGATGAGAGGGTTCAGAGCCTTGTTGATAGTCTTCGTTCACGTTCTGAAGCAGGAGATTTAAAGATTTATTTTAAAGATCCTTTGAGAGATGAAAGATGCAGTCAAGTATTTATTGTAGAGACGATCTTGCATATGAAGAGAGGAGATAGAAAAATATATCTGATAATAGGTGTCAATGGCGATTTCACAAGATCTTTCAAAAGACGTTGTCTAGAAGATCATTGTATAAAACTTATGAATATCATTGTTGATAAAGAGGTCGAGTGTTCTAAACAATTAGTTCCTAATATTTGAAAATTGCTTAAGTCATCTAGATAAAGAAAATATCGGAAAAATATGTGAAGCTTTCGATCATATCTGCAGGATCTTTCAGATATTGTTTAAGAAGCTAAACTAATACTCCCCATATATTACAAAAACCATTTTATGCAAAGGATCAGATCTTTATATGCTTCTGTGCTTCCGTGAGATAGAGAATGATGTGTAGTTTCTTCAGGCTGATGAATTTATAGAAGGATCTTAGTCTTGGATCAGAAGATGTCTTCTGAGAAAAATCTTTATATAGATGCTATTGATCGTGAGCTTAGAAGACTTACTAAAAAGAGTTATTATATCAAGGTGGAGTATGATGATGACTGGGCTGTTTCGGCCTTCATAATCATTTATAGTACTCATATTCATTGATTTCTGAGACCTCTTAACGTTATGAGATATGCTGATGTTTATAAACCTCAGAGATATATATCTATTGGTGACCCCGGGTTTCCGAGAGCCGTAGGGCTATGAGTCATCAGGTGACTGGTGGTGAGCTTCTGCGGTGAGGGGGCTCGGGGAGACCGTTGAGAGGCAGATGGTGGAGAGCCTTAAAATAATCAAACATGAAAGACTATGAACCACCATCTGCTGAGAAACGGCTATGTCTATTTGATTACTGTGGATGTTGATGCTAGAGAGGCTTTGGAGATTAGTCTCAGGCTTCAAGAGATGTTTCCAGGGATCCCTATAGTGGTTAGATGGACTGGTGTGAATAATGTGTCTGAGAGAGAGCTTGTGAATTTTCTTGTTGAGATTCTCAATAGAGGAGGCTTCAGAGCTAAAGCTCCGAAAGGTTTTAATGCTGTCGATGTCGTAAATGAGATCCGTGGAGAATAATAGTGATCAGGATCATATGTGAAGATCTATGGTGAAGAGATTAGAACTTTTGTTTGCGCCTGGCCTCAAGATTGAGTTTACTGATAGAGACAGGGCTGTTAAACAGGTTTATGAGTTTGCTGATAGAGGGACTAGGCTTCCTATTGTTGTTTTCGGCTCAGAAGGTTGTGGGAAAAGTGCGTGGCTTAGACAGGCTTCAGAGATTTTGAGAGAGAGCGGTTATGATGTGATTTATATTGATCCTCTTCATAGAGAGTATGCTGTCTATACAGATGTTAGAGAGGTTGCTGAGAATATTTCTGAGGCTGTGGCTGATGCAACTGGTCATGCGTCTCTTAAGCTTGCAGATCTTGTTATTTCTCTAGGACATCTCGCGTTGAAAAAATGGAGAAGAAAAAGAATTGCTTCGTTAGTTGATGAGGTTTTTCAGGCTATTGGAATAGAAAAATCTGAGACATATGTTAAAGAGCTGTTGAATATTATTGAGTATCCTCCAGAGAGTTATGAGAATATTGTTGTTATAGCAGCCACAAGCGAGGGGCTGTCTAGATGGAGGATCGGGAGGCATCTATGGGCTTGGATAATGCCTATGTGGAACATGTCTAGAAAAGGTTTTGAGGAGCTTTATGAGAAGATGCCTAAACCTAAGCCAGATTTCAATGAGGTCTGGAGACTTACAGGTGGTAATCCGAGGATGTTATCAATGTTTTATCAGGCTAAATGGAGCGTTGACAGCATTATTGAGAATATTGTTAAGTCTAGAGGCGTGTCAAAAGATTTTGTCATAAGATGGAGACAATATCTAGCCGATGCTATTGAAGATCCTGACACGCTGATGGAGAGAGATGCTCCAGAAGAACTTAAGCATGTTCTCATAGAGAAAAATCTTATTGTCTACGACTTATACTCTAGAAACTCTGAGCTTTGGATAGATGAGCCGCCGCCAGAGAGAGATCCTGAGCTTGGGATAGGAAGATACGTGGCGTGGCAGACCCCTCTATATAGAGAGGCTGTGAAAAAAGCTCTTATAAAGTCTTAAAGCTTGGCAATGTATTTGTATAATGCTAGGCTCTAGACATAGAAGCGTGAATCTATGTTGAAAAAAATAAAACTACCTTTTGCATCTGGTCTTGAGGTTGAGTTTAGTGATAGAGTTAAAGGTGTTGAACAGATTTTTGAATGGGCTGAGACAGGTACTTGGAGACCGATTGTTGTTTTCGGTCCTGAAGGCTGTGGAAAAACATCTTTACTTCTACAAGCAGTTGAGATTCTTAAAGAACAGGGTTTAGCGTCGTATATTTTAATCCTTTGAGGAGAAGATTTGAGACTGAGGTTGGTGTTGAAAGTGTTAAACAACGAATTTTGAAGCATCTGAAACAAGTCTCTACGGAACATGAGTTTGCAAATCTGATATGGCTTGTTATTGATGTTGCTCTTGAGGCTCTTAGACATGGAGAGAAGAGGCTTGCGATAATAATTGATGATGCTTTTCAGCTTATAGAGGTTAGAGAGGCTGCAGTATTGATCAAAGGTTTGTTAGAGCTTATTGAACATCCTGAGGAGAAGTATGAGAAGATAGTTGCTGTTGTTGCCACAAGCGAAGGCTTGTCGAGAACTGAGATAGGAAGACATAGATGGGCTGATATTAGAGCTATGTGGAATATGAGTAGAGAGGGCTTCGAACAGCTATATAAGTTATTACCAGATCCGAAGCCTAGCTTCGAGAAGGTTTGGAGGATTACAGGTGGAAACCCAGGAATGCTCGCAAAGCTATACAAGGCAAAGTGGAGTGTGGATGAGGTGATCAAGAGCATCACAACTTCTAAAGATCTAGACACATTCATCCTTTCGCTTAGTGCTGAGGAGAGGAAGTGGTTACTGGAAGCAGTTGAGAACCCCGATACCCTGCCAGCTAAAGAGAAGCTACCACTGATGCAGA
>Ga0080005_136419_pt1 | contig 11323 bp, 9 predicted proteins | sample JossMetagenome_2_FD_69208 | JGI IMG/M metagenome (GOLD analysis project Ga0080005, IMG submission 69208) | Hot spring sediment microbial communities from Joseph's Coat, Yellowstone National Park, USA - JC3_ASED (SPADES assembly) (version 2) | ecosystem: Environmental > Aquatic > Thermal springs >... | reverse complement strand
GGCCAGCGCCTCTCTGATAAACGAGCTGGGGGTTGAGAGGGCCGAGGAGGTCGTTCTGAGGCTGAGGAAGGCGCTGGTCGAGGAGCTGGAGGACCTACGCCTTGAGGTACTGTCGCCGCCGGAGGCCAGGAAGGCCAGCGGCATAGTCCTCTTCAGGGTCCCTGGGGGCCTGAGGGAGAACTACATGGCGGCTATGAGGCTGAGGTCAAGGGGGGTCATGGTCTCGGCGAGGGGGGCCGCTGGCGTCTGGGGGGTAAGGGCCTCCGTTCACTTCCCAAACAGGGAGGAGGACGTAGAGGCGCTGAGGGAGGCACTGAGGGGGCTGAGGGCCTAGGCAGGCCTTGTGTTACATAGTATTGTGTAAAGGTCCTCTTATGGGCTTTAAGTTATTAGGAGAGCGACTACAGGGACTTGAGAGGCGAATCGAGGCTGACAACGCCATATTACTTGCGAGACCTGGCTCAGCTTCATGGCAGCACATATCTTCAGAACGCTCTGTTAGGCTGTCTTAGCTTAAAGTTTTACAGTGGTAGATGTTTTGACCTAGCTTTGGTTCAAGCATTTTGTGAAGCCTGCACTCGAACCCCAGCTCCTTAAGTGAGGCAAGTAGCTTATCATTGCTGACGCCAGTAATGTGAGGGTGCGTCTCAAGTATTATGTGCTTAAAGGCCCTCAGCCTCTCCCTCTCGGGGCCAAGTATAGCCTCGACCTCGCAGCCCTCGCAGTCCATCTTGAGCAGGTAGGGGTCATCAACCATGTTGAGGAGGTCGCTTAGGGTGACGCCAGGCACCTTACAGGGGCCACTAGCGCTGAGCGTAGAGAAACCGACAGACGACCACAGATCATAGTCGCACGGCACGCTTACAGGCCCACTGCCAAGAGTGGCATTTATCACCTTCACTTCATCAGTAATCCCACTTAGTTTCAAGTTCTCCTCAGCACACTTGGCGACGTTGGGCAGGGGCTCAACGGCTATCACCTTCCTGGCCCCGTTGAGGATAAAGTAGAGGGCCGTGTCGCCCACGCTGGCCCCCACGTCAATGACGTCCCTGCTCCTGAGGCCAGAGAGCACCTCAGGGATTTCATACTCACCCTTTATAAAGATATCGGCGAGAACGCCGCTTACACAATGGAAACTGAAGGCCACAGAAATGCCGTTAACCTCTAGACTTGCCCCCTCGGGAATTATGTTAATTGAGGCCTTCTTGCCTAATCTTTGTAGCTTACACGCATAAGGTGCCAATGAAAGGGCCGTTAGCAGTGAATAGAGGGCCTCCTGCGGCTTAAGGAGGCTGCCGGCCGCCCTAGCCAGCTCCTCAGGCAGCTGTGGCCAGCACTTAGCGGTGTAATACGCATTTGCAGCTAACGCCTCGAATTCTGTCCTCCGCAGCGTTACGTCACCTATGTACTTCAGCCTAACCTTCAGCTCGTCCCTTTTAGCTAAGTAGCCCAGGAGGGCGCTGAGCCAGCCTCTCTTCATAAGCTTCCTGGCGGACAGCGCCTTCAGGGCCATCTCCTTAGCGTTGGCAGGGCTCAGCAACTCAGCCCAACATAACGTGGATGACCTAAGGTTAAAACGTATAATGCCTTCACCTTAACGCTGTCTTGTAAGCTCACTACCTCTATTAGGATTTTTGCCTTCTCAGGCTCTTACGAACGCCCTCTGCAAGTCTGCCTATAATACTTCTCCCTTTAGGCGGCACAGGGAGGTGGCTGAGAAGGCGTTTCCCATTACGAAGACTACGTCAGTGAGGCCGCTAATGTTGACGTTCTCCTCAGCGCAGCTGGCTGCGTTTTACAGCGACCCAAGGGCTATGAACCTCCTGGCGCCGTGACGCACAAAAGTATATGGCCGAGTCGTCAACGTTTGCCCAAATCTATTACGTCCCTGTCCTTAAGGCTCTGGAGGGCCTCAGGGACAAAGTATCGGCCAGATATTGGCCAGCTACGAGACGTTCACCATGTCTCTGTTCAACTGCTTTTATCTTAGACTCTCTCTTTCTCTTCTTAGGGTCCTTTTCGTGGTCAGGGCTTCGACGGCTCTCTCTAATAGTTTGCCTATGACAAGCCTCCCTCTGGGCGATGCGAGGAGAGGGCTAAGAAGGGCGCTTCCCATGACAAAGATCACATCAACTAAGTCCTCGGCTCCAACTTTATAGCAGCTTAGGGCCAACTTAACGTCGGACAGGCTCAGCCTCAGCTCCGGGGGCAGAGTGCCAAGCTCCGGCAGCGGCAAAAGTAGTAGCGCTCCCTTGTTTAGCCTTTCAAGACATAGATATCTATTGATGCTCCCATCGAGTAGCCTAGAACCTATTAGTCCAAAAGCCTTGATTATCTTTATGAGAGCTCTGGCCCGCTTTAAGCGTGTCTCATTACTTCCACTTCTCGCTATGTTCGCATAGTAGGACCAGTTCTCCCCATGTACTCTGTAAAACGTTAGCTTTTCGTCAGTGAAGTACATGAGACCCCCAGCCCTTAGTGAGCTGGCAAATACGAAGTTGTCAATGTTTATTGGGAGTTCCTTAAGTAGATAGGCGCTGGCCTCAAGCGCGTCTCTTTTAACGGCCGCTGAGCTACTATTAACATCCGCTCTAACCCTTACTTTAAGTATTATGTCAGGTGTTATATCAATAATGCTCATACCATATTTTTTGGCAAACGTGCGCAGTTTGTCTACATCAACAATCACGGTGCTTCCTCCGACTATATTCTTAGAGATCGGAGGCCTCTCAAGCACATTCCCATTTTCGTCAATTATCGTCTGCGAGTTATGAAAGTATACAAGGCGATCATATGAAGTGAAGGCCTTATAGACTTCCTCGAGCCTGTTACTGACATAAACGTCGTCATCTTCTAGGACCGTTATAACATCACCTTTGGACTCCTCAAGGCCAGCGAGTATCTTCCTGCCGTGGTACGTGCTGTCTTCATATAAGTCCTTCCAGCCGTTCCTGGATATTATGTCGTCAGACTCCTTGTCCTCGAAGTTCTTAACGACAATTACCTCAAACCTGTCCCTTGGAAGCGTCTGGACCTCAAGGCTCCTCAAAGCAAATGGCAGGTACCTCCTCCTGTTGTAGGCAGTCACTATGACAGAGATGTAAGGCTGATCCAACTCAATTACCCTAATGGCCGAGAGCCTAGACGTTGCTATAAATTTTACATACTTCCTTTTTAATATAGAATGAGGCGCTTAAGGTATCAATATACGATGTGTCTTACTTAGCTAGAAAGACAAATCCGTTGCGTCCTCAGCTAAGCCGGATCGTTAAGCCGTTTTGGCATAGAGTTCTTACAGTGATATATGCTGCCGCCTACCCTTGGGTCGTGCTTCTCCATGTGGAGTCTGCATTCAAACCCCAGCTCCTTAAGTGAGGCAAGTAACTTCTCATCACTGACACCGCTGTTCAAAGGGTGCGTCTCAAGTATTATGTGCTCAAAGGCCCTCAGCCTCTCCCTCTCGGGGCCAAGTATTACTTGCGCCTCGCAGCCCTCGCAGTCTATCTTGAGCAAGTAGGGATCGTTAACCATGCTGAGAAGTTCATCTAAAGAAACGCCAGGCACCTTACAGGGGCCGCTGCTGCTAAGCGTGGAGAAAACGCCAGACGAGGACAAATCATAGTCACATGGAACGTTCACAGGCCCGCTGCTGAGGGCCGCGTTTAACACCCTCACCTTGTCAGTGGCGCCGCTCAGCCTCACGTTCTCCTCAGCGCACTTGGCCACGTTAGGCAGGGGCTCAAGGGCTATCACCTTCCTGGCGCCGTGAAGAATGAAGTAAAGGGCTGAGTCGCCAATGTTGGCCCCTACATCAACTGCTTCCCTACCCTTGAGGCCAGAGAGCACCTCAGGGATTTCATACTCGCCCCCTATGAAGACCCCGGTAGGGAGGCTAGCACTTACGCAATTAGGGTTGAAGGCCACAGAGACGCCGTTAACCTCTAGGCCTACCCTCTCCGGGCTCACGTTAATTGAGGCCTTATTACCTGTACTTTGTTTTTTACATGCATACGGGGCTAATGAAAGGCCTGCTAATAGCAAAGAGAAGGCCCTTCTCGGTTCAAGGGAGCGACTAAAAGTCTTAGCCAGCTCCTCAAAAAGCCCTGGCTGGCACCTTGTAGTGACGTAATATGTAAGCATTGCCAAGGCCTCAAAGTCCTTCCTTTGTAATTTTATATCACCTATATACTTCAGCCTGACGCTCAGCTCCTCCCTTTTAGCTAAGTAGCCTAGGAGGGCTGTCAGCCAGCCCCTCTCTATAACTCTTCTCAAGGACAGCGCCTTCAGGGCCTTCTCCTTAGCCTCGGCAGGGCTCAGCAAATCAGCTCAATGTAATATGGTTAGCCAGCTTTATATAAGTGCTCTGCCGCTCTGCACGCCCTTACTTGCTGTCATTACTTTGACGACTTGAAGCAAACATATTCAGCACTCTTCAGCCGACTCAAGAGGCCTACAGCTCTGAGCCTCGAAAAGGTTGAAGTGAAGATAGTCGTTTATAGCCTCTACGGCGTTCAAGCTCCTCACCCCAACTATTGACTCCCCCGTTCATCTGCCTACACTTGTAAGGCCTTAGTCCTATGGCCATGAGCCTCCTATCTATCCAGCTAACGCCTATGTAGTACGCCAACTTACATGGTATTGTGAAAACAACGTACTGCTCATCAGCCTTTATCTCCTTGACTGGGTCCTTGAGCTTCTTTAGCGAGTTATAGAAGCTAAGTTCGTATCTATATATGCCTTGAAGCGCTGCAATGATATAAGCAGGCAAGAGCAGCGCTAGGCGACCTTTATGAAAGCTGTAAAACTGCAGTCATCATCTTAGTTGTCCTAGGACGATCTTTTGTGGCAAGAAGTTGCCTGTTGATAGTTAAGTCTTAAGCTTTATATTCAATTAATGAAAGTATGTAATCTAAGCCGTCGTCCACGTTGATCTTATCTTTAGGTAGCCGGTCAATCTCGTCCAAGCTCCTGTACCTAATTACCTGTGCCTCTTTCGCCCTCAGGTTATCCTTGGCGTACACAGGAACTCCGAGGGCCGCCGCTAACCTCATGGACCCGGACGAGGGGTCATCGGCCTCGTGGAAGAAGATGAACGCCTTGCACTCTGAGAGCTCCCTGATCAGCCCGTCGTGCGGTATGTAGTCTTTTATAACCACCTTCACGTTAAAGAACCTTAGCAGAGAGCACCTTAACTTTATGAGCCTTCTGACGTTCTTTGACGAGACCAGGGGAGTACCACATACGACATCTAGAGGACGACCTAACATCTTCCTGCATACGTCCTTAATGAAATTATCGTCAAACATCACGTAATTAAAGCTTGTAACCAGCTTTTTCCTCCCCTTTAGCTTCCTGATCCGGTCAAAGTGCTTAGACGGAAACCAGAAGCCGAAAGAGCAGTAATCATATGTTTTCTTAGACTCTGGAAGCTCTAGCTCGTATGCTATGTGAGGCACGTAATACCAGGGGACCCCTGAGAAGTCTAAGCCATAATGCGATGGCACCGCGTGATAAAGATAAGTTAAGTCGCCTCTGGGTTTATGAAGAATCTTCGAGTGAACTTCTACGTAAGAGTTTCTTGGTAATTCTTCTAGCTTCTTGATCTTATTGAGCAGGGACAGCCTCTCCTCGAACTCCACTAAAACGAAGTCGTCCTCGTCCTCCTCATGCGGCAGCCCCTCCACGACGTTAAAGCCCCTTCTCCTCAGCCTGTAGATCAGGTGCCTGGCATATTCTGTGATCCCGTCACCCTCAAGGTTGGGGTGGTACACGTAGATCTTGCTCACAGACCTCCTGCTCTCGGCCTTCCTGTTGTAGAAAACTAGAATGCTCCCCTCGTCGTTGGCCAGCTCGAAGCTGTTGCCTAACAACTTTATGTAGTCCTCCCTCGCCTCCAGGGCGCCTTCGCTCAACAGGAACAGGTAAAGCCTGGCGTTAGGCTTTGATATCCTAGCGAGCTCGACAAAGGCCTCGCTGGAGAGCCCTTCACTCGAGTTCATGAAAAGCGCTACCCCGTCGAACAGGGAGTGGGGAAACCTGACCTCACTTAGGCTTGCCTTAATGTACTTTATCCTCCAGTAGAAGGGCAGGTCGTAGACTTCGTCTGTTTCACCTAGCGCCACGACCTTAGAGTTTAGGTTGCCTATGATGTTCAGCGCTGAACTTAACTCCTTACTTACGTTCAGCAGCAGAACCCGCCTGTTAGCGAGCGAATCGGCGCTGCTCTTCAGGAAGGCCTCAGCGTTACCTACCAGCTTCTTCTTGTAGTTGTTAAGCATCTTTCTCACTTTGACAGCTTTAGCTGAAGCGATACTCCCATTCAGTTGTAATACAGAACTTGTTTTAAGCCTTGCATCTGCAAAGTCGTACGCGATGTAATAACGCGAGGACGGCTTTGTAACCGTTCACGTTAATTACGATTGATACGGCGAAGGCATTAGAATATGGATTAAGAAGGTTCTACCTTACGATTCCGTTAAATCTTCACGCTTGAATTTGAAGCAGGAGGCGCTGCACGTGAAAACGCCGGTGCGCTATCACTGAAAAGAGGCGACTTACACAACAAGGGTTAAAGGTCAGCACGTCCTATCTGCTTTAAACTCTCTCAGTAAACCGGCTTGTGGGGCTACTACATTGAAAATAGTAACAATTCACTCGTTCTTTGAGAAGGCTGACGAGGGCTAGGGAGGTGGCCAAGAGCCTCGGCTACGAGAGCTCAAGATAAAGCTTAGCGAGGTCATTAACTCTCTAAGCAACAGCCTTGCAGCTAGATAGTATGGTAACCTTCTTGATGGAAGATTGTAGCGTCTTAAGTCTTCACTGCGTCTTCTGAGGATCTGGCATAGGGAGGCCCAGAAGGGACCAGGTCCTTGATACCAACCCTTTCAAACTAGCAGGCGTCACCTCCATTAGGGCCACGTAGTCGTCGGCCCTAAGGACCCTGAGAGCCCTCACAGAGGCCACCAGGGCCACGCCGCCAATTACTATGTAGAGGGGCAGGAGGACTAAGCTGAAGCCTGTGGCCGCTTCAACAACGAGCGTGACCACAAGAGTTGTGATAGCCGCCGAGATAGTCTTAGTGTACTCCTTAAGGTCAATCTTCAGGAGACCCAGCGACTTGGCCTTTGGGGCGGCCACGCCAAGGAAGCCAACAAGCCTCGCCAGGACGTACGCGACTGCTGCACCTGTAGCGAGCCAACGCGCAATCAAAGGCGGGCTCAGCGCAGCTATGACGGCCGCAGACACTATAGCCTGGATGCCAAGCGTCCTCGTGGCCTTCCTGGCCTGGAGGGCCTGGGTTATAGGCAGGTCGTAGTTCATTGCGGCGTGGCCCACCATGAGGACAGCGAAGGCCTCCCAGTCGTGGACGAAGGCTGGGCCGAGGAGGAGCCGTATCAGGGGCCTGCCAAGAGCAGCCAGGAGGAAGAAGGGAGGCACCGTGAGCGCTGTGACGTATCTTATTGCGGCTGCAACAGCCTCCCCGCTCAGAGCGCCGCTCTCCTCAAACTTGACAAAGGCAGGGTAGATGGCGCCCGACAGGGAGTTATAAACGACCGTTTGAAGTGTAACTGAGCCTATCATTATAATAGAATAGGAGCCCATCTCAGCTAGGCCAATGTACCTCAGGACAAAGAGCTTGTCAACGTTCTGAAGTACGGTTGCCATGAGGTAACCTATGGCTATGGGGACAGCTATAGAGAGGGCCGGGAGCAGGGGGGCCTTATTCCTGTTACCTACTACAAAGTCCAAAGACCAATAGGTTCCTAAGGCTGCTGAGGCAGCGTCGCCAGCTACCCAGCCGGCTATCAGGCCTGCGGGGCCGAAGCCGGCAAAGAGGAGGGCAAGGCCTATGCCGTACCTAGTGAAAGCCCAGACGGCCTGTGTAAGGCCCCACCTGCCGAACCTCATGGAGGCCTGAAGGGCCACGTAGTAGACATAGTTGTAGTAAGCATATACTACTAGGTCAAGGGCCGTAAGCCTTAGTAGCCAGGCGTAGTGGGTCGTACCATAATATAGTTCTGAGAAAGGCGATGCGAGGGCCCAGATGGTCATGGCTACAGCGACGCTGAAGGCGAGCACCATCATAAGGCCCCTAATATATAGCCCTCTCGCCTCCTCAAGCCTGCCCGTCTGGTAGTAGCCTATGACGTACCTGCCTATGCCGTATATGGGCCATACAAGGAGCGGCAGGAGCAGCGTGAAGAGTGTGCCAGCGGCTGCGTAGGCCCCAAGGCCCTTGAGGCTCAGGACCCTCGCTATGATCAGGTAGAAGGCGGCCTGCAGGGCCAGGGTTACCACGTAGCCGCTGAACAGCTTCGTGGCGCCGGTGAAGACCCTGGCCCTGTATGACGTATGGCTATTCCCAGGCGATAGGCTATAGCGAGGATTAAAAAGACTCGAGAATTAGACCAGGGTGAGGGCTTTACTTTGTTTTAGGGGCTGCTACATCTTAGCTTTGCAGTTAGGACTACAAGAGGTCTAACTCTTAGCTTTAGGTCACGCCAGCTCCTTAATTACCTCGCTGAGCCTTATCTTGAACCTCTCGTAGCTGAAGCCCTTTGCCACCTCCCTCACCCTCGCCGGCGAGACCTTAAGCCTCCCAGGGTCGTTAGTAGTGACCTAATGATATGAGCGGCCTCCTCAACGCTCGTGTACCCAAGGCCCTGATCAATTCTTGAAGCTATGTCAGTCCACCCTTCCCCGTCCCTGTAGACCACGGGCACGAGGCCTGTTGCCGCGCCTCAGCACAATAGCTATGCCGAAGTGCTCAACTAGAGGTGGATGCAGATATATCGAGGCCTGGGACATAAGCTCAAGTATCCTTTTCCTAGGGGCGTCTATCTCTAGGTGGAAGTTCCTCGACCTTTAGACCTCTCCTCTATAAGGTCAAGGATTCTCCTCGAAGATGGGCCTGTACTTCCGACTAGATAAAAGTCGGCCTCAGGCACAAGCTTAGCACCTCCGGGATCTCCGTCACCCTCTTGCCCCGGTCTATCCTGCTCACGGTCAGCACCACCTTGCCCCTCTCGCCGTCTATTGACGACAGCTCCTCGTCGTTAGCCAGGGTGAACAACGTAGACCCTCTGGCTTCCGTCCGTATGTCCTTCTCACGCTCAGCAGTCCATGAACTATTGGTCATTATAGGCTTAGTTCTATCAGCGATCGATCTTGACCACCAAGCTATTAATGAGTTATAGACCCTTTCATGCAAACTTAGCTTAAGGTGCTTATAAGAATAATACCTTGGGAGCTCCGCGAGCAGGAAGGCGCGTAGGTGGCGTCAGCCCACTTAAGGGGCACGCCAATGAAGGTCTCGATTATTAGGTCATAGTGATATCTAAGCTTTTTAGCGTGCTTTCCCAGATATAGCGCCGCCAGGAGTAGTCTGAGCAGCCACGCTCTGTTGAAGACCTGTTTATCAGCTCTATCAGCGGCTCTCCGAGAACAGTTGGCCTCGTATGTCATCCATGCCACCCGCCAGCACTTCCCAGGCCCTCTCGTTCAAGCGGGCAGTGTAGAGGTCGACCTCGTAGCCGAGATCTCTCAGCCCTGTACATGTCGAGGGTTGGCCTCTCAGACCCACCGACCCCCTCAAGGAGCGGGAAGACTAACGCTATCCTCACGGGCCTCTCCAACGACAAGGGGCCTTAGGCTATTAAAAGTGAAGCGCCAGCAAGGGCTTTTCACACAAAGGCTATTAGGTCTTAGCTAAAGTCAATCAAAAACGCTCTTACCATGCCTTTAACATTACCTAGAAGTCCTCATAAGGCCTCTAACGCCCTGCTTTGCTAAAAGGGCTGCTTAAGTCGCATTATAACAATGGTCCTGTTGCTGGGCGCTTACGGCTTAAGGTGGCGGACAAGATACTATGTCGGGCTGCGTGTAAATTACTCTCGCATAGGCGTGCTCTATGACCTCGGGCCCGTAGGGCCTCAGCCTCCGTAGGAACTCCTCAAATATGCTATGCCAGTCCCTCACGAAGTATATGTCCTGGACTATGTACTTGCCCTCAGGGCTTACGTCCTCTATTTTGCCCATGTCCCTCAGCTCCTGCAGGTAAACGAGCTCCGCGTTTGAGAAGCCCCTGGAGACCCTGTCCCCGATCAAGCTCGAGAGGGGGCCTAGCAGGAAGGCCCCACTTATCATCAGGGGGTCGCCTCCCCTTACCACTTGCGCTACCTCTGAGGGGGACAGGGCCAGCCCCCTCAGCCTGTGGACCTCGTTCTTGAGCTGCCTAAAGATGAAGTGAAGGAGGCCGTTTGTGTAGCGTCGCTCGCCCCGGTAGCCCCTCACTGCGTAAAGCCTCGGAGCGTTGCAGGCGACCCTGACTGGGTAGTAGAGGGACTTGCAGAAAGTGAAGGCCCGAGCCCAGAAGTGGAAGTCCTCGCCAAAGTTAAGGTTTGAGAAGCCGCCTGTTAGGCTATAGCACCTCCTGGAGACCATATGGACGCCCGTGTGAGCCAGCGAGAACCCGACCCCCTTCTTAATGGTCGTCGACAGGAAGTTGTAGAGAAGCTCCCTGTTGGCGTACGCGTCAGCGTCGTAGAAAAGGAGGTAGTTGCCCCTGCTCATTGAGGCGGCCACGTGCCTGCCGAGGCCCCTCGTGCACTTCATGGCCTTTACCCTGGCGCCGAACTCGTTAAGAACCTCTACCGTGCTGTCGCCTGACTCGTTGTCTGTGGCAACGATCTCATAGTCGGCTCTAAGTTCATTAAGAACAGACGTTAAGCCCTCTAAGGCCTTCCTTATAGTCTTCTCAGCGTTGTATGTTGTCATGATGACTGATATCACTGCTGCAGTCCCGCCTACATCGTTGGTTAGGAAACGCCTAGCCGGTATTTATAATGTCTGTTAGCACGGTGAGCTCTAAGCCATGGTAGAATCTTGGCTTGACCCCAGGAATTTAGAAGGTTTACATTGGATGCTGTCTTTCCATAAGTCACCGCCTAGGCCGCTCACGCAACTTTTAACTGAAAACGGACTGGGGCTTACGCCTTACTGGCGGAGGCCAAAACTCTAGAGTAGCCTAACCTCAGGTCCTGGCTACAGGTTGGAGCTTTACACGGACTATAGTGAAAGCTACTTTAGGCCATTTTATGCAATTTCGAAACGAGATTTAAAGCTGCCCATGGTCTGGCCTCGGCCGGCCTCAGGGCTGACTGCGGCTGTCGGGCTCAGAGCTCGGTGTGCACTAGAGCCTCCGCCAGGAGATCTTCGTCGAAGCCCTCCTTCTCCTTCAGCACATTGGCGATCTCTATGAAAAGCCTCCGCGCCTTGGGGATCACGTAGGCCACGAGGTAGTCCCTTGCCTCCTTGGGCAGAG
>Ga0080005_130659_pt1 | contig 11335 bp, 13 predicted proteins | sample JossMetagenome_2_FD_69208 | JGI IMG/M metagenome (GOLD analysis project Ga0080005, IMG submission 69208) | Hot spring sediment microbial communities from Joseph's Coat, Yellowstone National Park, USA - JC3_ASED (SPADES assembly) (version 2) | ecosystem: Environmental > Aquatic > Thermal springs >... | reverse complement strand
CCGGGAGCGAAAATAAGGGTGTTCATAGGAAAGCCCAAGGATTATTCCCATGAGAAAAACTACAAAGAGGTAGCCATCAAAATAATGGAGGAGATAAAGGCACTAAGCTATTTTTAACACTTGATAATTCCAGAAATTAGGTTTAAAATGATCACCGGGAGGGTCAGAGATGAGGAAAGTTTGGATGCTCGCAGGATTTTGTGCTCTGATCTTTTCATGCGGTGGTGGTGGTGATGGTGTAGGTGGCGGAAGCAGTTCTTCTGGTACTAGCTCTGTAAGCCTTTATTTTACCGACGATGCAAGCATGTATCCTGAGATTTTGGTAAAGGTATATGAGGTAAATTTGTGCTCTGACCATGCATGTCAGCAAAAAGTTAGCCTCTTTACAAGCCAACAAGGACTTCAGGTAGACCTTGCAAAGTTAAAGGACGTATATCATTATATAAACACAACAAACATTCCACAGGGAACTTACAACAGGCTTGAAGTGGTGATGGACAAAAACCTCACAATAACAGACCAAAGCGGTCAACAACATCAAGCCATCTTTGTGCCCATGCAAGAAAAACCCAACAAACCCAACACAGTTCAATGCACCACAGACGGAAAATGCTACATAAGGTTCAATGGGGCAGTTCAGCCCTTTGCCACGGGAAGGCTTGTGGTTGATTTTGTTCTAAAAGAGTTTGAAGTGAACGCCTCCACAGACCCATGGCAGGTTACAGAGGTAAAAATGAAGCCACTCACACCTCAAAGTGTTCAAGATAAGGATAGAGAGGTATATATTAAGGTGCAAAGTGTAGGTACGAACAGCTTTACTGGGACGTGGATGGGAAAAACTTACACGGTATATATAACTCAGAATACGACCTGTGAGATAAATGATGTGAAATACTACGGAAGCGGATGCATAAATCAGATTACTCAGGGTATGTGTCTAGAGGTGAAGTCGCAAGAGGACCCGGCAACCTCTAACGTTTTAAATGCTGTAAAGATAGAAAGCGAGAAACAAGCTAAGTGTAAGATGTGATCAGCAGTTCAATGTTATAATACTTCCTAATATGCACATATTAGTAACAGGCTGTGCGGGTTTTATAGGCTGGCGTGTGTCAAAAAAACTCTTGGAGGAGGGACATCAGGTAGTAGGCATAGACAACCTCAACGATTACTACGATGTTAGACTGAAGGAATACCGACTTGAGGACCTAAAGGCGCACAAAAATTTCACCTTTTATCAGGGAGACATAGAAAACCTTGAGTTTTTGGAGGGTGTGTTTAAGAAATACTCCTTTGATGCGGTGATAAACGAGGCTGCAAGGGCGGGAGTTAGGGCATCTCTGGAAAATCCCTTTGTTTACTTTACCACCAACGCCTTGGGCACTTTGAACCTTCTGGAGCTTTGCAAAAACTACGGTGTGCCAAAGTTTGTGCTTGCGTCCACCTCTTCCCTTTACGCAGGACAGCCTATGCCTTTCAAAGAAGACCTACCGGTCAATACACCCATTTCTCCCTACGCCGCATCAAAAAAATCTGCGGAAGTGATTGCCTACACCTATCACTACCTCTATGGCATAGATGTTTCTGTGGTTAGATACTTTACCGTCTACGGTCCTGCGGGAAGGCCGGATATGAGCGTCTTTAGGTTCATAAAGTGGATCATGGAAGGAAAACCTTTGGAAGTCTTTGGAGATGGCTCTCAGAGTAGGGATTTTACCTACATAGACGACATTGCGGAGGGGACCATCTTAGCCCTAAAGCCCTTGGGCTATGAAATAATAAACCTTGGCAACAACCAACCTCACAAGTTATCGGAGGTGATAGGGCTTATAGAACAGTTCACGGGCAAAACCGCAAAGATAGAAAACAGGGAGTTTCATAAGGCGGACCTAAAGGCCACCTGGGCAGACATAACAAAGGCAAAAGAGCTTTTGAGCTGGCAACCAAAGGTTTCTTTGGAGGAGGGCATCAGGCGAACCGTTGATTGGTTTAAGGAAAACTGGCATTGGCTTAAGGATATAAAGCTATGAAGGTTTTAGTGACTGGAGGAGCTGGCTACATTGGTTCCCACATGGTAAAGCTTTTGGTGGAAAAGGGGTATGAGGTTTTAACCTTTGATAATCTCTCCAACGGTCACGAGTGGGCAGTCATAAACCGTAGGTTAGTGGTGGGAGACCTTTTGAACTACAAGCAGATAGAAGATGCGCTTTTGGACTTCAAACCCGATGCGGTTATGCATTTTTCCGCAAAGGTGGTGGTTCCCGAAAGCGTGGAAAAGCCCTTGCTTTATTACGAGAACAACTTTTACGGCACTTTGAACCTACTGCAGGCTATGAAGAGGGCAAAGGTGGAGTATTTGATCTTTTCCTCCACTGCGGCAGTTTATGGTATTCCCAAGAGGGTTCCCGTCAAAGAAACAGACCCTACACATCCTATAAGTCCCTACGGCTGGAGTAAGCTATTTTCGGAGCAAGCTATAAAGGACTTTGGAAGGGCAGAAGGTATTAAGTATGGAATACTCAGATACTTCAACGTGGCGGGTGCAGACCCAGATGGGAAAATAGGACAGGTGAGCAAAAATCCCACACATCTGATCCTAAGGGCACTGAAGACTGCGAAGGGAGAGTTGCCTTACATAGAGGTTTATGGCACAGATTATCCAACCCACGATGGGACAGGAATAAGGGACTACATCCACGTAATGGACCTGTGCCAAGCCCACTTGGATGTTCTGGATTACCTTATGAACGGTGGAGAGAGCGATGTGTTCAATGTGGGCTACGGAAGGGGCTACTCGGTGTTGGAGGTTATAGAAACTGTAAAAAAAGTGACGTGCATAGACTTTAAGGTGGTCTATGCGGACAGAAGACCGGGAGACCCTCCTCAGGTGATAGCTGATGCAACAAAGCTAAAAACTCTGGTGGGATGGACTCCCAAATACGACGACCTGGAGTTTATAATCAAAACCGCGTGGAATTGGGAGAGGAACTATACTTACAAAGCGTGATGTGATAAACTATGTTCTTGAGCACCTTGGAATAAAAGCTTAGGAGCATAAGATGGAACCTTTAGGAGATAAGTTTAGGGCGTTGGCGGAAGCCATAGAAAGGGAATCCGTCTTGGTGCATAGGGCTGCACTCATTGACGGATACAGAGACATATACAAGTTTTCAAACTTGGGCATAGATAAGCTTATTAAAAAAGCCACCGAATACGGTGGAAGAAAGGGTGCCAAGATTCTAAAGGAAAGGTACGGCGTGATAACCGACCGTCTGGACGAGGCTTTGGAAATTCTAACGGTGATCGCAGAATCCTCAAGGCTTATAGACGTTTTTGAGTTTGACATAGACGCCATGGAAATAAGGGTGGAGGGTTCCATCTTAGTGGAGGCGGTGGGAAATAGTAAAAAGCCCGTTTGCGAACCAATGGCTGGCTTTTTTGCCGGCTTTTTAAGTGAGCTTTTGGGCAAAAAAGTAGAAGTTAAAGAAACCGCATGCGCTGCGCAGGGACACGAAAGGTGTATTTTTAAAATATCTATCAAAGAATGAGTGTGCTGAAGGTTAGGACTACAAAAAGGACAAGTTTTGTGAATATAACTCATCTGGTCAAAGAAGAGGTTAGAAAATCTGGGGTAAAATCCGGTCTTTGTTTGATATATGTGCCTCATACTACCTGTGCGGTCTTTATAAACGAAGGGGCGGACCCGGATGTGATAAGGGATATTTCCTATGCTTTGGAAAGGCTGATCCCTTGGAGCGATCCAAGCTACGCCCACGCAGAAGGAAACTCCGCTGCCCACATAAGGAGCAGTATAATAGGCAACTCAAGGGTGGTGCCTGTAGAGGATGGAGAGCTTACCCTTGGCACTTGGGAGTCCATATTCTTGGCAGAATTTGACGGTCCAAGAGAGAGAAAGATTATAATAAAGGTTATCCCATGCTAAAGGAAGATGTGGTAGAGAAGGTTGCTCAGTTGGCAAGGTTGAAGCTAACAGAGGAGGAAAAAGAAACCATCGGAAAACAGCTGATGAGTATATTGGAGTTTATTAATCAGCTGAACGAGGTTAACACAGAGGAAGTGGATGCGGTATGGTATGTACAGGAAGGAACACCCCTGAGGGAAGATATCCCAAAAAGGGAGTTTTCCCAGGAGAAAGCTTTGGCGAACGCACCCGAAAGGGAAAATGGCTTTTTTGTGGTGCCCAAAATACTTGAACTTTAATCCAAGAGTGTTAAGATTAAAACTATGATAGAGGAACAGCAAAAGGAAATTTTAGAAAAGAGGAAAGCTTTGGAGAGTGCGTTAGCCTCCATAGAGAGGCGCTTTGGTAAAGGTAGCATAATGCCGCTGAGAAGCGCGGAAAAGGTAAAGGTGGAGGCTATTCCCACAGGCTCCATTGCCCTGGATATAGCCACCGGTGTGGGCGGAATACCCAAGGGTAAAATAATAGAGATTTTTGGACCAGAGTCTTCGGGCAAAACAACTTTGGCATTGCATGTGATAGCGGAGGCTCAAAAGAGAGGTGGCATTGCGGTTTTCATAGACGCAGAACATGCCCTTGATCCCAAGTATGCCCAGAAAATCGGGGTTGATTTGGATAACCTCTACATTTCTCAGCCCGATTATGGAGAACAAGCCTTAGAAATAGCAGAAAGTCTTCTCAGAAGCGGGGCGGTGGATGTGATCGTCATAGACTCTGTTGCTGCGCTGGTGCCAAAGGATGAACTGGAGGGAGAGATCGGAGAAGCCCATGTGGGAAAGCAGGCAAGATTGATGGCTCAGGCACTCAGAAAGCTAAAAAGCTTAGCCCACAACGCCAACGCTGCGGTAATATTCATCAACCAGTTGAGGGAAAAGATCGGTGTTATGTTTGGAAACCCAGAGACCACGCCCGGTGGAAGAGCTCTAAAGTTCTTTGCGGACATGAGGTTGGACGTTAGAAGGATCGGAGACGCAAAGGAGGGAGACAGCAAAATAGGTAGCAGGGTAAGGGTAAAGGTGGTAAAGAACAAGCTGGCACCACCTTTCAGAGAGGCGGAGTTTGACATGATATACGGAGAGGGCATATGCAAGCTATGCGACCTCATTGATACCGCCTCAGAGCTGGGCGTTATCAGGAAGAGCGGAGCGTGGTATAGCTACGGAGAAACAAGGCTTGGACAGGGTAGGGACCAAGCAAAGAAATTTTTGCAAGAAAACCCTGAGCTTGCCCAAGAAATAGAGAAAAGGGTAAGGGAGGTAGCAAAAATTGCTGGCACTGATACTCAAGAAGGCGGTTGAGCTTGGCGCATCAGACATCCATTTAAAGGTTGGCTCCTTACCCGTACTGAGGATCAAGAAAAAAGGCTTAGTTCGTATGGAGGATGTTTATCCCATAGACGATAAGATAATGGCGAGCTTTGTGGAGGAGATCATAGGAAAAAACGTGAAGAAAATGGCGGAGTTTGAAGAGCTGGGCGAGACGGATACCTCTTACTCCTTAAAAGGCGTAGCAAGGTTTCGTGTGAATATATACAAACAGAGGGGCTCCATAGGTATGGCCTTTCGGGTTATACCTTACACAATACCTCCCTTTGAATCTTTGAACTTGCCCGAGGTTATGAGAAGGATAGCTTTGGAAAACACAAAAGGCTTAGTGTTGGTTACGGGTCCCACTGGTTCAGGAAAATCTACAAGCATAGCCTCTCTGATCAATGAAATAAACCTTAGGAAAGAGACAACAATAGTTACCATAGAGGACCCAATTGAATATCTTTTCAAAGACGAAAAGAGCTTTATAGTCCAAAGGGAGGTGGGAATAGACACCTCTTCCTTTGCGAGGGGGCTGAGAGCTGCCCTCAGAGAGGACCCAGATATCATATTTGTAGGTGAGATAAGGGATCCAGAGACCGCTATGATAGCCCTTCAGGCCGCAGAGACAGGGCACTTGGTCTTTTCCACATTGCACACTCTGGATGCAAAGGAGACAATAAACAGGCTTATTGGTATGTTCAACTTAGAGGTTAGGGAACAAATAAGGGTTCAACTGGCGGAAACTTTGTTGGCGGTTTTTTCCCAAAGGTTGGTGCCAAGGGCAGATGGAAAGGGTGTCGTTCCTGCGGTGGAGGTTTTGGTAAACACCGCATCAATTAAAGAGTGCATTTTAGACCCTACGAAGACTGATGAGATCCCGATGCTATTAGAGAAAGGAAGAGCTGTCTATGGCACACAGACCTTTGACCAGCACTTGGAAGAGCTATACATGAAGGGCATTATAGATTACAATACCGCCATTGCTTACGCCAACAAGCCTACGGATATGGAGATCAGGCTAAAAGGTATTTCTGCTGGTGGAAGGGGCTACTTCTGATGAAGATAGCCATAGATGGACCCTCCGCCAGTGGCAAAAGCACCATTGCAAGACTTTTATCCCAAAGACTTGGAATTCCGTACTTAGAAACTGGGCTTCTTTACAGACTCTTTGGCTACATAGCCTATAAAAGGGGAACCACAGAACTACCACCGGATGAGCTTTTTAAAGAGGATTTCAAGGTTGTTATTGATGTAGGAAAAACCGAAGTTTATTGGAGGGGCAAAAGGCTTTCTGAGGAATTAAGAGGAGAGGAGGTGGGAAGGTATGCGTCCCTTTTGGGAGAAGTACCCGCCTTTAGGGAAAGGATGATAAAGTTTTTTAGAGAGCTGGTAGGTTCCTCCCAAGTGGTAGGTGAGGGTAGAGACGTGGGCACCCACATATTTCCACAGGCGGATTACAAATTCTTCATCACCGCATCTTCAGAGGAGAGAGCAAGGAGGAGATACTTGGAGCTAAAGGAAAAGGGTATGGATGTTTCTTATGAGGATATTCTAAAAGCCATCCAAGAGAGGGACTACAGGGATGCCAACCGCCCACTGTATCCTTTCAAACCTGCAGAAGATGCCCTTATAATAGATACCACCAACAAAACGGTGGAAGAAGTCCTTGAATACATACTCAGCATAATCAAGGAAAAATGAGCACAAGAAAGCTAATCGCCACCGCAAGAGCATTAAGGGAGCTTGGCTTTGACGAGGTTTATATAACGGAAGATATAACAGAAGAAAAGCGTAAAGAGCCCATCAAGGAAAAGGAAAATAAGGCTGAGCTTTTGAGGAAGCTTTACCAACAGATGGAAGAGGAAAGAAAATGTATTCTCTACGAAGGTGCCAGCGGTTATGTTTTCGGAGAGGGAGACCCAAACTCTCCGGTGGTCTTTGTGGGTGAAGCGCCCGGAGAAGAAGAGGATAAGCTAAAAAGGCCCTTTGTAGGAAGAGCAGGGCAGTACTTAAACAGCAAATTAGAACAGGTAGGGCTAAAGAGGGAAAAGGTTTATATCACCAATGTGGTAAAATCAAGACCGCCCGGAAACAGAACACCCACAAGGGAGGAGATGATGACCTGCCTTCCTTATCTTAGAAAGGAGATAGAAATAATAAAACCCAAGCTTTTGGTTTGTCTGGGCTCAACCGCCATGAAGGGCATTCTTGGGAAGGAGTATTCCATCACCAAATACAGAGGACAGACCTTCCCATACCCTTACAACCCAAGCATAAAGGTTTTCTTGACTTACCATCCCGCCTATGTGCTGAGAAATCCTTCCGCAGACAAAGAATTCACAGAGGACTTAAAAAAGGTAGTTCAGCTCATTTCTCAAGCCTGATCTTTAAAAAGCCATCCTCCAGCTTGGCACCCACCGGCTCGTAATCCCTCAACTTTCTTGGAAGCATTATGTGGCTTTTGAAGTTTTTCCACCGCACCACAATCTCTCCATCGCTCTTTATAACAGACAGACCCTCTTTGCTCAAAAAAGGACTTCTTAGCTTTACAACGTATCCGTCGCCTTCCTCTATGAATTCATAAGGTTTTTCCTTGAAGAATACCGTGGAAGGGTCCCTGTCTCCGTAAATGAGGTCCGCAAGGATGTTCAGCCTTTCCTCGCCAACCACCTCATCCTCCATTAGTGGCACTTTAAAAATGGGAATGGGATAGAAAAGGGCTTCCATCTCTTCTAAGTATTTCTTTTGGGTTATAACCCACTTGGACATGCTTTCGCACTCGCTCAAAACGGGTGGCAACACCTTATTGACCACCACCGCATCCACATTCACACCAAAGAGGTTGAAGTATAGCATAGCCCTTTGGCTCTCTTTTAGAACCATCTTTTCTGGATTAGCCACAAGCCTAACGGAGGTTATCTCTGGGTCTATGAGTAGCTCATCCACACCCTTTAGCTTTTCGTAGAAGTTTTCGAGGGCTTTGAAATACTCATCATCGGGCAGTGGCACATCAGTAAACCTTTGGGCAACAGGTCTTGCTATCTTCATTATAGTTCTTTCCACCCTGAAGATCTTTTTCATGTACCACTTTAGAACGGTGGGCATAGAAACAAAACGCAGAGACTCACCGGTGGGCGGAAGGTCCAAAATAAGCACATCAAACTCCTTTTCCCTGTAGTATTTATTCACATACAGAAGACTGGTGACCTCCTCCATGCCGGGCAAGATGGCAAGCTCCTCCGATACGATCTCGCTTAGCCCAGTTGTATTAAAGAGCAATTCCAAAAACCTATACACGTCGCCCCAATACCTGTCTATCTCCTCCTGCACATCTATCTCTTGGATGTAAAGATTGTCGTTGATCTTTATAGGTAGTCCCTTTGCTTTGATCTTTTCTTCCTCTGGGATGTCAAAGGAGTCTCCAAGGCTGTGGGCTGGGTCCAAAGAGACCACGATGGTTTTGTAGCCAAGCTTTGAGAGCCTGTAACCCGTAGCAGCGGAAACCGTAGTCTTTCCAACACCACCCTTTCCAGAAAACAAAATAATTCTCATAGGGTAAAAATATAATCGCTTCAATCTTCCCTTTTGATGGCAAATTTTGACCGAAGGGGTGTTATAATTATTCCCTAAGTGAAATAGAGTTTGAGGGTCCCATTGGGACCCTTGTCAACTTGGCAACTGAATATGGGAGTGGTATTTTTATTTTGAAAATCTCAATTTTGATAGGAGGAAAATTTCTGATTTTCAAGCTTTTGGAGGGACAGTCTCACCGTAAAGCCGTAATTATGTAATGCCGTAATGCCGTAATTATGGTCAATGGCGGAAGGCTTTGGAAGACAAGGGTTTAAATTTGATAACAACAGACTCAACTTTGCATGATCTCGGATTTCGGAAAATTAACTTCATTTGAAAGGGGTGCCCTCTTGACAAAATGATTGATATGTCTTATTTTGGTTAATGTGGTCGTTTGGGGTTCCTAATGTACCGTGTGGAGTTGAAAGATTCCTGTATCCAGCCACGGACGCTACCTTCATTTGTTCCTAATGTACCGTGTGGAGTTGAAAGCTGTGGGTCATTCCGCCCCGCCGTGCCCATGCCATGCGTTCCTAATGTACCGTGTGGAGTTGAAAGATACTCATTGATAATAGGATTAGGTGCTCGGGGATGGTTCCTAATGTACCGTGTGGAGTTGAAAGGTTGTTGCACTGTTGCTTCGTCTTCGTCCATCAAAGCTGGTTCCTAATGTACCGTGTGGAGTTGAAAGACAGCAACGGATAACGCTTAGCAACTGCAAAGCATCGTTCCTAATGTACCGTGTGGAGTTGAAAGCTCGCAATACTTCAAGCTTCATTTCCAATAGCTCAAGTCTGTTCCTAATGTACCGTGTGGAGTTGAAAGATAGTATACATAGTATTTATCTGGATTTTTCAATATCTGTTCCTAATGTACCGTGTGGAGTTGAAAGGAAGGAGTTTAACTTTTTTGCAAGAAGTCTCCATCTTGTTCCTAATGTACCGTGTGGAGTTGAAAGTAGCGTCGCTAAATGTTAGTTTTTTATTTTTTTGTAACGTTCCTAATGTACCGTGTGGAGTTGAAAGTTGATGAATAGTCTTTTGAACGCCCTCGTTATCGCTTCCGAGTTCCTAATGTACCGTGTGGAGTTGAAAGGCGGTGGTTGATAATCTCACGGGCGAGTTGCATAGCGGTTCCTAATGTACCGTGTGGAGTTGAAAGAAGCGCAAAAGTGGCGGTGTATTACCTCTTGCAAAAGTTGTTCCTAATGTACCGTGTGGAGTTGAAAGCTTAGATACATAGACATGGAACAGGCTATCGGGCGTGTTCCTAATGTACCGTGTGGAGTTGAAAGGCAGATTACAGGATGCAAGTAATAGCAAAGCAGGATAAGCCTGTTCCTAATGTACCGTGTGGAGTTGAAAGGCAAACTATCTATCGCTTTGGCAAGTCTTGGTTTTGGATGTTCCTAATGTACCGTGTGGAGTTGAAAGGAAGGAAAGGAGATACCTTGCCCTCCTCCCACCTTCTGGGGAAGTTCCTAATGTACCGTGTGGAGTTGAAAGCCATCTGGAGGGGATATCTTAAACACCCCTTTGGGGGGTTCCTAATGTACCGTGTGGAGTTGAAAGCGAAATCATCCAAGACCTGGACGAAGCGTTCGGCCTCCTCCGTTCCTAATGTACCGTGTGGAGTTGAAAGCTGAAATCTACGAGCTACGGGAACCATACACAAAAGAAGAAGTTCCTAATGTACCGTGTGGAGTTGAAAGGTGTTCTGAGATAAATCATATCTGAGATTTGAAGACTAAGGTTCCTAATGTACCGTGTGGAGTTGAAAGGTGCAAAAACTCGCACACACGCTTGGCGGTAATACGCATGTTCCTAATGTACCGTGTGGAGTTGAAAGTTTTCAATCTTCCAAACTGTCCTGAGTTTTGCTCGCATTAGTTCCTAATGTACCGTGTGGAGTTGAAAGAGAATCAGCTTGACGTTGCAGTTGCTGAAGATATTCGTTCCTAATGTACCGTGTGGAGTTGAAAGTGGCGATAGCTTCAGAAACAGATATCTCCCTGATCGGAGTTCCTAATGTACCGTGTGGAGTTGAAAGAAGGGCAAAGCTGAGAGTTGGAGTTGTGTTGTGATATAATTCTTTCTATGAGGTATTTGTGGGGGAGTTTATTGTTGGCTTTGGGAGTAGTCTTTGCTTCCGATTGTGTGGCAAAACTCAGTGTAGAGGAAGCAAGCAGGCAGGCAAGTCAGTATGTGGGAAGGGTTTTGTCTGTAAGTCTTTCTAAGACTAAGAAGGGAGAGTGTTATTACAGGGTTAGGGGAACGGAAGGCTCCGCAATAATAGATGCCAACGATGGAAAGCTCTTAAGGTTTTACAGAAAGAGAGATTAAGGCATCCAAGGGTAATTTACACGTAGTCCGATTATACAGAGGGGCTATATTTAATCTTTATGATTTTGGAAAAATACACTGGACCCATAGACCTTAAGTATATGACCTACGAGGAGCTTGAAAAGCTCGCA
>Ga0080005_145294_pt1 | contig 11336 bp, 11 predicted proteins | sample JossMetagenome_2_FD_69208 | JGI IMG/M metagenome (GOLD analysis project Ga0080005, IMG submission 69208) | Hot spring sediment microbial communities from Joseph's Coat, Yellowstone National Park, USA - JC3_ASED (SPADES assembly) (version 2) | ecosystem: Environmental > Aquatic > Thermal springs >... | reverse complement strand
GGATCTGCCCAGCCTCCACCGCGACTTCTGCACGAAGGTACCCGAGGGGCAGGACTGCCGCCTATACGCCATAGAGGACGCCGAGAAGGCCCACGGCCCCCTCCCCGAGAAGCCGTGGGCTGAGCTGGCTTAGGGCGATCGGCTGAGACAGCTATTTCCCATACCTCCTAACGTCAATAAAATATAAATATAAGTTATTTCCAAATACACATGACCAGGAACATCCAAGAGAACATCCAAGACCGGGCCTCGGCGCCGGGCAAGCAGGCAGTTGGATGGCATATGGGCAGGTTGAGGAAGCTCTGCATCTACGCCGGGGATGAGTGGATCAGCGTCATCAGGCTGTACTCAATTGAGTGCGGGGGCGGCTCCAAATACCTGCTCTTAGACGTAGAGGAGGAGGCCATCTACGCGTTCGACCGGATGGAGGATGCGGTCGCCTTCGCCAAGCATGAATACATCGGTGAACGCTTGTTCATCAAGATAGGGGAGTGTCCATGAATCGCCGGGGTGCCTATGGATCGCTCGGAGGCATCGACGAAACCCTTGAAAAGCGCCCATAGATATGGCTGTGCCTAAGACCAAAGCCTTGGAGCTCCTCACCAGGGAGGAGAAGGCTAGGGAGCTCCTAAATGAGAGGGGGTGCATCACTGCGGTTGAGGTTGGGGAGCGGCTGGGGATATCCTACAAGCAAGCGTACTACGTGGTCAAGCGCTTGGAGAGATCCGGAGAAGCCGTGGCGTATATGGCTGGTAAGATCGCAGTCTGGTGCAGGCCCGATGTCGAGGGCGACGTGTACGCCACCGCGGTAAACTGCCTCGGGAAGGTTCAGCCGGCCTTGGCCAAGGCCTTGGAGGGGTTCAAGAGCAAGAGGGCGTCGCTGACAGTCCAGCGGCTCATCAAGATACTCAACGTGTTGTGCCGCGGCAAGCTCAAACCTTCGTCTACCTTGTACTCATTGGTGAGGGCCTACGTCGAGCCGATGCTAGACGGCGCCATCGTCGAGAGGATAGAGCGGGACAGGGGCGTGCTGTACATACTCGATGTTGAGAAGCTTAAGGGGAAGCTAAAGCTTTTTTAGCCGTACATCCAGAACTGCATGGCCACAGCCCCCGAGCCGGCGCCAACTCCTCCTCCTAACTCCACAGCCCCCACTCCTGCGCCGACTACGCTGTCGCCCGACGCTGTGTGCGGCGGCCTTAAGTGCATGCCCTACTTCGAGTGCCTAGCCTCCGGAGGGGTCTGCAGGGGCAACTGCACCTTGGGATGCTGTTGCGAGCCGGGGCAGAGCAAAGGCCCAACGTGCAGGGCCGGACAGTGCATGTCCCCCTATGACTGTGAGGCGTCCGGCGGCATGTGCGGCGACCCTTGTGAGTTGGGCTGTTGCTGTGTGCCGAAGCCGATATAGCCCCTTGAACCCAACATTTTAAATAACTGCTGACTCCTACCCATGCGGCTGGCGGAGATGTCCTTTATGCGCGAGCCGCTTGTGTTTAAATCAACCATAAGCCTCACGAACACGCGTGGGTCCTTGATCCTCGTCAGCTTTCCCCTATCGGTGTGGCTTCCGCCGGTCGGCGTGCTTTTCATCCCGACCAGCGTGCGCCCATGGCCCAAGTACGCCATAAAGGACGACGAGCCCTCCTACGAGCGCTTGAGGGTCGGCAGTAGCGAGGCTTGGGGGAGCCGCGGAGGCAACGTAGCCGTGGTGGGGATAGAGTTCGAGCTCTACTCCGAGAAGATGCTTATGAAAGCTATGTTCGTCGAAGAGAGGGGATTCTATGCCCCTGACGGCTCCTTCAGGGAGGGGAAAAGAGGAGAAATAGAGATAATTCTTGGAGACATGCCGCTGGTCTGAGCGGAATTAAAAGAAGGACGGAGGTTAAGTGCCGCTCAACGCTCTATCCACTTGGGCCTCTCCGGCGTTCCCTCCAACCCTGTGATCGGCTCGCTCTGCGGCTGTTCCGGCTTCAGCCTCAGCCTCCTCAGCCTAAACTCCGAGTTCAGCAAGCCGACCTCGGAGCCGGGGGGCTTGACCGGCACAGGGGGGTTATCTAAGGGCGGGAGGATCGTCTTCTTCCTCCTGCACTCCGCCTCGTTTTCGCAGATCCCTCCTCCGCATATGTACAGCCGAACGCTCTTGTACGGCCACTCGCAGGAGCCGCCGCCCTTCTTATATAGGGTCAGCTTCCCCTCGACTATCCTGTATATCAGCGCGTTCCTGGCCACCAAGTCCTTCGCCATATTTACCGCGGTCTGTAAGTCCACTCTGCAAGCCGTCATTATTAGGAAGACCAGATCGTCGAACCGCATATCCTTGGCATGTATAAGCTTCACATCCTCGGTGTAGTCCGTCTTGTTCAACAGCTCCTGCAGGTACACGTCGGTGGTGAGGAGGTTGGCTATGTCCGTAAGCGTCGCGGGGGGTCGGACGTTCGCGAACCATTCTTGGACGCAGTGGCATATATCGCCGCGCTCGAAGTACGGCACGAAGGTTCTTGCGAAATCCCCCGACTCGTCCAAGCGCTTTGCCAGCTCCTTTGCCTTATCCAAGTACGTCTTGCCCACGTCCAGCACATCGGTGTGGCAGACGCCCCAGAATACGCCGGGCAACGGCATTATAAATTTATATGGATCTTTCATGGCGAACTCCCTCACAAGCGGCTCGTCAGTTTTGTTGCCCAAGGTGTAGAAGGTGTACGCCTTCTCGTTGACCAAGATCTCCATCAAGATCTCCCCTATCCTGTCCATGGCCTCCTGGCTGTACTTGGTCTTCAAGAGCGATAGGTCTGCCAGCCAGGCAGACATGTTCTTGGTGTTGTACTCAAGATGGATGAGCTCGTGCCAGAGGGAGAAGTTCACCGCGGCTATCGCCCACCTCCGCTCGCCCAGCTTGCCGAGCCTCAAGGCCAGCTCTTTGTCGAGATATATCTCGTAGCCGGTCGAGGTGGGGCTCATGGCGGCCCAAGCGCCGAGGCCCGGGACTATGCAGACACGCCTTAGGAACACCAAGAACGGCTGGCTCAGTCTTGCTCCTAGCTCTGTGATGAAGTTGACCACATAGCCCGCCGCGCCGACCAAGGCGTCCAGCTCGCCGAGCAGGCGCTCTGCGTACTCGGCGTTCACCCCCGGCTCGGCCTTTCCCTCCTCCATCTGCTTTATGGTTTCATTGAGCCTCTTCCTCAGATTCTCGGCCTCTTCGTAGATGGTGGCCGGCCTGAAGCAGATTGGGGGGCTCTGCAACCCCGGAAGCATATGTGTTGCTGGACAGATGATTTAAAGATTTTCAGATAGAGGCTGGGCTGAGCCCTATTATCTCCACCCTGCTGGCGCCTACGACCTTCACGTCCTTGTTCCCCCCGGGGACTATGTAGACGTATGTAGGCACCGGCACCGGCACCTTTATGTCTTCGATGAAGCCGTCGGTGAATATGTATATGGCGTCGGGATCCCTGCCGTATTCTTTGGAGCCCAGCTCCGCTAGAAATGCAAGGAGGGGGTTCGGGTCGGTGCCGCCGGTAGGTATATTTATGTTCAGCTTGCCAGCGGCGATCAATGTCTCTATGCCGCCGGCGGTAGCCCTGATGAGCTTGAACACGTCCACCTCCTCTCCGGCCCTGACGCCTGCGGGGGCCCAGATCAGCGAGAACAGGTCTCCGTCCACCTTGAAGTCTTCAGTCTTGGCCGAGAAGAAGGCGAAGTAGCCGTTCACTATGCCGTACCTGTGCGCTATCTCCGCCAGCAACGAGAGGGCTGAGGATATGGCCAGCTCCACGGCTGTGCTGAGGTCTATGTTCAAGCTATCTCCGATATGCCCAAACATCGAGGCGGAGGTGTCCACCACGAACCATATGTACATCTCCCTCTCCACCGGCTTTGCGCGGAGCCTCAAGCTGGGCTCCAAAACGAGGAGCTTCCTCTCAAGCTCCTTGTCCATCTACTTCCTTATCTGCCTCTCTATGTAGGCGGAGGGCTCAAGGGCTCCGGGGAGGGCCTTCAGCGTGCCGTCGGCTATGCGCTCCGCCGTGGCCTTGAACGACATCATTGAGGAGAGGAGCGTGCTTATCCTCTCCCAGCCGGCGTACTCGTCGCCGTCTCCTCTGAACCTAATGGCGTCGGTTATTATCCTGAAGAAGTTCTTCTCCATGGCCGTGAAGTAGCGGTCGGCTGGGAACTTGCTCAAGTCGAAGTCCACGTCGTCCAGTCCGGGCGGCGGAGTGCAGACCGCCTTGTCCGAGGATATCTCCACGCGCTCGCAGTAGATGTACTCGGCTATCCTCGCCACGTCCTTCTCGCTCAGCGGCGGCAGGAACACCTCGTAGCCGTCGCCTAAAGGCGTCACGAAGTAGGCCGTGCCGGGATGGACGTTGTCCCTCCCGAACGTCACCACTATCGGGGTGAACGGTATCGGGAAGTCGAAGCCTTGCTTCGTCGGCATGTCCTTAATGCCGGTCTTGCCGGCAAGCGCGTAGTTGGGCAAGAGCGCTATATTCAGATACATCTTGTGAGCCCTCGGTTGCTCCGTCCAGTCGTAGACCGATATCGAGGCCGGTATCGGGGGTATCCTGCCGGCGTAGTGCATGTTCAGGATGTTGTATATCGGTATGTTCATCCTCTCGTACTCGTCCAGCATGTCGGTCGTGATGGAGCCCAAGTAGGGCACCATCAAGTCGTTCAAGATCTTGTCCACATCGCGCTTGCCCTTCTTCCTCTGCAGGTACATGAAGTGCCACATCAGCGCGTTTATCAGCGGGCCGTTGATCAGCGCACTCGCCGCGCTCATGTACGTGGTCAAGTACGACGAGGACGCTATAGCCAAGGAGTTCTTCGACTTGCACGACTCGACCACCTTCCTCGCGAACTCCAGATACGCCGGGCACTTGACCAGCTGGTCGGCGTACTTGCTACAGACGGCCTCAGCCGCGCGCAACCACAGCGTCGCCTTCGGTATGTACTTGCACCCGACGCTAACAGTGGTGTATATGGTCGGCTGGTAGGGGTGGTGGTAGAAGTAGAAGGAGGGATAGACCTTCCTCATGCCGTTGAACAGCCTGTCGACCTCCGCCCTCCAATCGCCGGAGCACGTGCTCCCGTTGCAACTAATCGACGAGAACGACGCGGATCCGTCCAGCATGGGCATGTTGAACGGCGGCCAGAACGGTATTATCGGCCTATCCCTGGGCTTGGTGCCCGGCGCGCCTATGTCGTCGTCCTCGTACAGCGACCTTGTGAACGGCAGGTTGGATGCGTCGTAGCCCACGTTCATGGGCACGAACACGTTGAACCTCTCGTGCTCGAACTCGGGCATCGGCCCGTAGACGGACGCCAAGCCGTTCGAACCCCACGCCTTCACCCAAGTGCCGTAGTACCACACCCCCTTGTACTTCACGAAGAAGTCCTCCCCTGTCTCCTCTATCTTCTTGGCTATCTCGACGAGCTCCCCGGGCGACGTTATTTCTTTTACATTGTTGTGGCGGTCGTACTTCTGCTGGAACACGTTGATTAGGGTGTCCATGGCGGTCTCGGCTAGGCTGACCATGTAGTCCTGCATGTCCAGGCACTTGTTCAGTATATCTCCGCCCAGCATACTGCAGTCCACCATAAACCCAGCCGAGGCTATCTTTGCGTACATCGCCAGAGCGAACGTGTCGCACTCGCCGCGCTGGCAGTCCTTGATCGGGCTGGTGACGGTCTCTATTATCTCGAAGGGGATTGCCGGAGAAAGCGCCTGTATGTGGGTATAGCCCATCCACCCGGCGATCTTGTTGCCAGTAACCTTGAGCATGTCCTTCAACCGGTGCTGTTTAAAAACAATTCTTCCGATTTAGGCGATCGCGCTCCCCTTTCTACTGCCGGCCGCCCTGATGCGCTGTATTATGTTCTCCAAGTAGTACACGTATATGTCCCTCAGCAAGATCCGCGGGTTCCTGTAGTCCTCCTCGTCGCACTTGTTGTCGCTGAACTCCGGCGCCACCTCCTTCATCCTATCGCACGGCAGGAGCTCGTTTACTAGCTTCACCGCTACCTTCCTCGCCACCCCCTCAGCGTTCCTCTTTATCTTCTGCAAGCACGCCGGGTCGTCCAAGTTGTCGCATTCCGCCGCCTCGACCACGTACTCCCTTAGGTTATCCAGTATCTGCTTCGGTTGCACCCCCGACTCCAGTATCGTGGACGCCGCCGCCTGCAGTATCAGCCTGGAGGCCTCGGCCCCTCCCTTCACCTTAATCATGACCTCCACCGCCTTGAGCATCGGTATCAAGGAATTGAAGCGCTCGATCCTAGCTTCCTTAGGTAGCTCCAGCAACCTCAAGAACGGGTATGCCGACGCCGACAAGCCGAACTTGCCTATGTACTCGCCCAACAGCGCAGACAGCGCTTGATCCTCCACCGGAATGCCCAGAGTTCCCAAGATCGTGTAGATGAGGAACATCAGCGGGTGCATCCCGGAGCTCCCGGAGTACTTAACGGCGACCTCAAGGAACGACTCGGGCGACATGGATACGTTGCTCTGCAGGAACTCAAGAGACCTGGGCGTCACCACCACCAGCTTCCTGACGTTCTCCGGCGCGATAGCCCGCCTTGTTGACGGATCCAAGTTCTCCAGCCTTCGGTAGGTGTCGCCTATCCACGCGTCCATGCCGCCGGTGGGGATGCCCATGCGCCTCAGGTACTCGATGAACTGGTACTCGGACGAGCCCTGCTGGCCATATGTGGCCTCGTATATATCCTCGACCAGCAGGTCGAAGTTGAAGTACGGGGTCACCCTCACGGTCGAGAGCATGTGGAACATCGGGGCGAACCTGTTCCTGAGCGGCGGCGGGAGCATCCTGGCCACGCCGGGCGCGTATTCCGGCTGGTTGCCGGCCGCCACGACCATCACCGTCGGCGACAGGCTGTGGCCGGTGCTTATCCTCCTGTCCAGTATTATCTGATACGCCGCGGCTTGTATGTACTCCCTGGCCTGGTTGATCTCGTCGAAGAACAGCACGCCGAGCCCCCTAGTGGTTATCCAGGGCGGAGGAAGCCAGAGCGTCTTCGCGGCCTTGATCTTCTCCAAGCCTCCCTCAAGCGCGAGCACCCTGGCCTCGACGTCGCTGGGGACGCCCTTTATGTCGTCCAGCTCAAGCTGGCCCAATCTCAAGTCTATGTAGTGAAGGAACATGCCCCCGAATATCATCCTGCCCTCCTCGACCTCCCCCACCATGTCCTTGAGCGCCCCCGAGTCCAGCCCGGCCAGATCCACCTGCCTGACTATATACTCGTACAGCTCATCCTTGTCTGTGACGGCTATGCACCCTAGCTCGCTCTTGGCGCGCCTGCACTCGCTGTTCTTCTCCACGCACTTCATGTTCAGCGCGGCCAGGTCGGGCAGTCTGCCCTTGAATACGTAGAAGCACGGATAGTCGATCAGCTCGATCTTGTCGTTGAACACCACGAAGGGCATGGTCGCCTTCAGCTTGCTGGCCAGAACCGGCAGATACATGCTTATGTCCATCAAGTTGTAGATGTGCCTAACCACCTCCGCGAAGGCCAGCGCCTTCCTCCTGGTCTGCACCGAGCTGTTGCCGAAGGCCGCGACCACTTGGCTGTAATACTTCTTGGGGCTCTCCGCTATCTCGGACACCCTCACCGCTGTCCTCTTGCCATCCCCTAGGCTCACAAGGAAGTCGTAGCCGCCGTTCCTCCTCTCAGGATATGAGGAGAAGATGAGCGCCGACAAGCCCAGGACGAAGTCCTCGTCGTACCTGCCCAGCCTCCTAGCCGAAGACAGCACGTAGTACACCGCCGATGACAGAGCCACGGAGATCTGGTGGGCCGCCTGCAGTACCGCCGCGGACTTGCCGCGCCCGGGCGGGCCCCAGACCATTACGGACGTCTGCCCCCTGAAGTAGTGGACGACCAGGTAGTCCCTGAACGCCACGGGCGTGATGACAGGGGCCAGCGTCTCCTTGACCAGACTCATGGATGCCTAGGACGCCATTTTTAAAAGCTCTCTCATATGAGCGGAAGCACTTGGGGCGCCTCGTAGCGCGCCTCGCCGCTCCTTATGTGCACCTCTCTTCCATCGAAAAACTCATCGGTAGCCTTGAAGGCGGCCAGGAAGAAGGTGCGCGGCGTGCTGATGCGCCTCGCGTAGATGGCCCCCTTCTGCTTCAGCTCGACAAGCTCCGAGCTGTGGTGGATGGCTATGTAGACGCTCCTATACCTCTCGGTGCAGTTGGTCAGAGTGCAGTTGTGGAAGATCTGGTCGCCCAGCGAACTGCTCCTCGCTATGCGCCCGACCCTCCAAAACGGTGCGGCCATGTACTTTATGTCCTCGTCGTGCTCTCTGTACTCCAGCATCCTCTCCGCGGCTATGGACAGCGAGCCGGAGGTCAGCGCGAACAGCACCATGTCGATCCTCCTCACGTCGAAGTACACCGCCCTCATGGCCGCATCCCGACGGCAATTTAAAACTGCGCGGGAGGCGCTTGATAGAAACATTTAAATATATGAATTTCTCCAGTTACCATGTCGCAGGAACTCATGAACAGATGCACCCCTGAGGAGCAGGGAGGCGAAATAGAGGCGGCCCAAAAGCTGGCGAGGAAGTGCAGGATCAGCTTGGTGCCCGACGCCCTGTTCATCCTGGCGGCCAGCAGGAGGGAAGACGTGAAGCTGTGCACCTCTTGGTTCAAGGACTTGCGCTACTGGGAGTGTGGCCAGTATGTCCTAGGCTACAGGATAGCCGGCTACGACATAGTGGCCGCCTCCACCGGCACCGGGTTCAGATATTTATACTGGGGCCCGGCGGCGGAGAGGAAGACCGATAGCGACAGCAAGCACGAGGCCCTCATCGTCAACGACATAAGGATCGATGATTATGACGACCTGTGGGCCAGGGCAGTGGACGGCGGATGGTACCTGCACAGCCGCGAGGACGCGCCTATAGTGTACGAGATCCTCAAGCGGCTTGCGGCCAAGGGGAACGCGGCCATCTAACCTCCGATTTTTCATCTCGGAAAGTATTTTAGCCCCTTGGATCCATCCCCTCATGGAGAAGAAGCCGCAGGATAGGTTCTACAGCTCCTTGTTGGAGACGTGCAGGAAGTGGCCGGAATATCACATCTGCTCCGAGCTTCGGCTTAACGGCATACTAAAGGTATGATACCGGGAACGGGCATAAGCGTAGGAGGCTTCACGTTCATGACCGCCACCAGGTGGAGCGACACCTCTTTCCACTACTTTCCGATCAGCCCCAGCTCGCCCCCGTGTTCAGGCACGGTGGGATACAGCGGAAGCTTCAAGATGACCTATGAGTCGTCAGCCGGCCTCAGCTACAGATGCGGCTACTGGCTCATCACGAACGCGTTCGCCAAGGGAGGGTTCTCGCTGACCGGGACGTTCACGGCATATAACAACTACAGCGACAGCAGGGCCAACTTCGGGTTCTCAATAGCGCCGCCGAACCAGTTCGACACGACCGCATCCCCATCGATATACATCGACTTCCAGTGGAGCATGTCGTCCCTCGGGGCGACCAGAGGCGGGCAGGCCTCGGTAAGCGGGCTGATGCTGTTCACCACCCCGCCGTCCTATTCGTTCACGCCGGCCAGTCCTGGTGTGAGCTACTCGAACTTGAGCGCCTTGGTTACCTCTAAGGTCAACGTCCTCTTCGGCTGGAGCGATTATTGGCCCATCAACTATAGCCAAAACGCAGGCTCCACCAACACGAGCACGTACGTCATCTTCCAAGCCACCCCGCCGCCGCGGGTGGAGGTGCTGAAGGCTCTGTCGGTGGGGCCCGCCAATGTATACATAGCGAAGTGGGACGACGAGGTGAGGCTGTGGATAGACGCCGGGGAGAAGGGGCTTATAGTGCCGCTGGGGAGGTCTGTGACCCTCACTGGCATACAACGAGTAGGGCCGATGAACGCCTCCGCGGTGGGCTCTCCGGACAGCATAGAGCTGGGCTCAGGGATCCAGCTGGCCGTCGCCACGGACATCTACAACAGGGTGAAGGTCAGCAACAGCTGGCTTTTGCACGTCCTCTTCGACGATCGGAGCGGCGTATACAACGTGGCGTTCGGAGACGCGGGCTGGAGGGGAACCAAGAACGAGTTCTTGAGGTACTCCTTGAAGCTCTAGGCGAGGAGATCGGCCGGGCTTCCAGATATGCTGAACTTAGTGGAGAGGAAGAGCTTGTACACCTGCTCGGTGCTCATCCTGGCCACCGAGTTGAACTTGTCCGCCAGCGCCATCTGCCACGGCTTCACCTCCCTCACGAAGGTCTCGTACGGCGAGGCCCCCCACTTCTCCCTGGGCACGTGCTTGTAGAGGTAGACCCCGAAGCTCTCCCTGAACAGCTTGTTCTGCTCGTCGTTCCACCTATTCTTCCAGAAGTCCTCCTGCCCCGTCGAGAACCTGTGAAGGTACCTGGTCGGAGAGCACATTATCTTGTACCCCAGCCTGGCCAGCGACATTGAGAGATCCGGCGTCTCCGCGCCGTACCCCCTGCCGAGGATCAGCACCCCCGACTGGATCTCCATGAGCCTCCTTAGGGCCGTCCCCGAATACGCCGTCAGGGGCTCGTACGTCCACGGCTTGTGCTCACAGCTGTACACCTCCACGTATCTCGCGAGGGATATCGAGTACATCCTGCCGAACCAGGGCCTAGAGGAGGGGGATCTGGTCAGTAGCTGTTGCTGGTTGACGTCTATCCTCAGCCCCTGGGCTCCCCCGCCGGCCACGGCATCCCTGCACAGCTCGTCTATGCCGTCCAGGAGAACCACGTGGGAGTCGGCGGTGGCCACGCAGTCGTAGCCGGCCTTAGCTAGGTTCGATAGGCCCAAGTTCCTGGCGGCCCCCAGGCCGGGCTGTGGGTTCACAAGCCACTTCACCTCCTGCGGGACGTACGGAGCAAACGCCTTGTACGCCAGCGGCGTGTCTATCACTATGAAGACCTCCGCCCCTTGCTCCAGAAACGACGCGGTTGTGACCCTAAGGGCCAGCGGAGACTCCAGCTCGTGGACCGGAATGGCCACGGCGACCTTCATAGGCAGATGGAGGCCAGCTCCTCGGCCATGTCCAGGTAGGTGTAGTCGTAGCCCACCTTTGGGGGAACGGCCTTGAGCGCGGCTTTGGCTATCGAGACCGCCTCCTCCATGCTGTATTGGTAGACCGGCAATAAATACTTGAAGCGATCAACCTTAGTCTTCTTATACCCGGCGAACTTGGCGGGTATCCTATACCCCTGGGCGAACTCGTTGTGCGCCGGCGCGTCTAGGTAGACGACGGGCGTCCCGCAGGCCATGGCCTCCGCGGCCGGCAGGCCGAAGCCCTCCGAGAACGATGTG
>Ga0080005_123328_pt1 | contig 11336 bp, 11 predicted proteins | sample JossMetagenome_2_FD_69208 | JGI IMG/M metagenome (GOLD analysis project Ga0080005, IMG submission 69208) | Hot spring sediment microbial communities from Joseph's Coat, Yellowstone National Park, USA - JC3_ASED (SPADES assembly) (version 2) | ecosystem: Environmental > Aquatic > Thermal springs >... | reverse complement strand
CCCCCCCCCACGTCGTATCCCCCGTGTAGCCGCCTGACGGCCTCCTCGGCCAGCTTGTCTATCTCCTCGACCTTGGCGGGGCCGCGCGCCAGCCTCCTCATGATCACTAGCCGCAAGTATTCGCCCACTGGTGTGTAGCGGACGTATTGGGAATATACAGCCATAGACGTTTAGGCGTAGGCCAATGAGATGAATTATTTGACCTCCTCCCCGCCCTAAAGGGCGAGGGCTTATTGCACTGTAAAATAAAATTGAACAAATTTTTATGCTTCAACAACCGTACAGCTTTTTATTTTGCGGAATAGCTTGTTCTCGTGGAGGAGCATGCCGATTTTGTCGTTAAAAATGAGGAGGAGGCTAAACACCGCCTCCGTGTCGAATTCGGCGAATTGCTTCATGCGTTGGTAAAGCAAAACCCCGATCTGAAGAATTGGGCCGACAGCGTCCAAGACTGCGTCTACGGCGTGCTTGAAGGGGAGGCAAAAGATAGCTGTACGGCGGTGGACAGAGAACACATCGGCGACGAGACAAAACATACTGTTTGGCGGATCGTCGAGAGGATAAGGTTTACGAAGCGATGTAAAGTCGTTGCAAGCCAAGAGGCCGACGAGAAAATCGCGAAGTTCAGAATTAGGATCTATGACCTCGAAACGGTCGTCCTCATGGTTACGTCGGTTGTCTTGCTTCTCTCCTTCTATCTGCCGACGCCGATGGCTAAAATCACCTCTATTGTGGGCATCATCTACTCGGCTTTAGTCGCCTGGCTCAAACTGAGGAGGTCTCCGCTATTCTTGGAATGGCTGAAAACTCGCGAAGTTAGGGAAAGAACTCTGGCTTGCCTAAACGACATTATGCCTGAAATTCTTTCGGAAATCCGAAAAATCAAGGAGGGTTTAAACCGCCGGCTTTCTAGCTAATTTGTCTTTTATAACGGAGTTGACGGCATATTCCGGATAGTTCACATATATATACTCCATGAGGTCGCGGACATCCCACCCCACGAAGAACACGACATCAGCGTAGGGAAGCCTCCATTTCGGATCCTTAAGCGGGATTTTCTCGACAGCCCTACGCCCCTTCTCGGTGAGGCGGTAGACGTACATAAGGCCCGTGTGCTCCGGCCCCTCCGGCGGCTTCTGAAGCTCCCTCTCCTCTATAAGTCCGAGCTCCACAAGCCTCCTTAACGCGTCATCAACATCTTTGCTCCAAGGTCCGTAATTATACGGCTCAAACTTAACGCCAATTATGCCGTAAACTATCTCCAGCAGGAAAAGTATCTTCATTATCTTGGTCTTGCAACAAACCTCGCCGCCAGCCGCCTTTAAGATAAGGAGGATCCACAGCTCCACGGGCTTCAGCTTTTTTATCTCTGTTTCCATGTCTCTATCTTTTTTCCTCTTTATAACATTGAGCCACTTCACAACGCCTAGCGCCTCTACATAGAAAAACGAACTAGATTAAATACGGACAAGTAAACGTAAGAGCGGGGTCTGATGACATACGTAGCTGGCCGCGGAACGATGGGATTCGTCTTCCTCACAGCTTCCTTAGACGACCTCCTTTTTCAGCCTCTTCTTCACCTCCCGCCAGACGCTTTTCACCCATCCCGCGGGGTGGCTCTCTGCAACATATTTAACGCCGCCGCGCCACAAAATCCTCCGCAATGCGGCGGCATGGCTCCTCTATCCTCTACGGCGCACAGCCCGGGCTACAATGTGTACGCGAATCCGCTTAGATAGAACCCTCGGGTAGCGGACGCCCTCTTACGCACCGGGGCCTCCGTCTCTCACCCCGTCCCACGTCTTGGCCCTGGGCCTGAGCTCCGGCAACGGGCTAGGGGGGTGCACATGTTCCTCCCCGCCGGGCGGCGGGAGGGTGGGGCGGGCCGGCTCGTAGACCGCGTTGCGGGGGACGTACCATCCGGGGGGTGGGTGGGGAGGCTTTCTCGGCCTCTTGGCGGGGGTCTTCACGGCGTAGGGCGGCCGATATGCTTTGTGCAACCACGCCTCCCATGCGAGCGCCAGCGATCTGCTCCTTGTGCATGTCAGAACGTAGGCGGCGTCGGGCCGGAGGCCTCTACTGGCCGCAGAGGAGTAGCCCTTGAAGTGCCTCCGCAACCTCTCCTCAATCCGCCTGGAGGAGCCGGCGTAGGCTATCCTCCCGCCCGCCGCGAGGAGGTAGACGCAGTACACATCATAATAGAGGGTTTAAAACCAGCTTACGTCTCGTTCCGCGCGGAAGGTGATTATGCGTTGGTTTGATCTATACAAGGAGGGGTGGCGCCCGGGGGCTCCTCAAAATGGGCATCGTCGACGGGCGGCTGTGCGTACAGAACCTGCTGGGCCAAGAGGTACGCGATTTATTGATGAATTGAAAACCTCTAGGGCGGGGAGGGGGTCAGCTGGCCAAAGGCGTGCGGGCCCGGGCGGTTCATCTTCAACACTTCATCATATATTCCTATGGAGATCCCTAAGTGGATAGTGATTAAGCGTATAGGCGATAGGCCCAAGCTGGATCCCGTGAACTTCGTGGCGCTTCTGCCGCTCGGGGAGGTGGAGGCGGTGCTGCGGGAAGACGGCTGGACTAGCGGCGGCTTCGACGACCCTGCCGAGCTGGAGGGAGAGCCGCCGGCTCTGCGGATGATGAAGCCGGTGTTTCTGTGGTTCGTGGAGCGCCTCCACGCCAGGCTGTGGCGCCGCAACTTGGTCGTGGGCAACGTCCACCTCGACGCCGTGAGGCCAACCGCGCAACTACCGCGCCTCCTCGACCACGTGCCCAACCACGTGGCGGGCAGAGACTACGTGGCGAAGGTCTTCGCGGCTAGGGGCTACGGAATTGAGATGGCCTATATGGCAAATGAGGCCGAGGGGCACGATGGGTATGCCGTAAAAATTTATAAGCAAGACGGGAGCGTATGGACGTGAGCGTCCGCGTCTCGGTCGTCCGCGTTGGGCGTAGCCGGAGGAGGGCGGTCTTCGTGGATTTCGGCAACGTCGCGTTTGCGGTGGATGAGTTCGGCCAAGTGGTGAGGATTGGGGAAAAGGTGGAACTCCCCCGGGGGTGGGAGGAGGGCGGCGATCCCTTCCTGGAGCTGTATCTGCCGCGGGAGGGAGAGCTACGAGGCGACGAGAAGACCCTGCGAGAGGACAGACAGATACCGCTCAAGAGGCTCGTGCTGAAGGAGCACGGCGTCTTCCTCGGCTACGTCGTAGATCTGCCAGACCCGCCGGGCTGACCTCCTCCCCGCCCTAAAGGGCGAGGCTTTCCCCTATTTGTAACCCCCTTTTTAGACCCAACCCAAGTCTTTGAAGAAGCAGAAAGGGAATTTAGCATACGCCGCATTTTAACTGAGCCCTTGCAGGTACTTCCTCACAGGACTTTCCTTACAGGGATAATTAGTCCTGTCAGTCTGTACCTGTGAGGATCCTCCTCGTTCCCTCTGATTCTGGCCATGGCGTCCTTTACGGCGTCTTTCCAGTCGTAGAATAATGCCGTATCTCTTAGGTAGGAATTCGCCGAGCACTTCGTCTGTTTTCCCACTTCCTGAGGAGGGCCTCCATGGCGGCTCCGCTCGCCTTTTCAAACAGCCAAAAATTATAGGTCAAAACAACATAATAATTATAATCCTAACGGAGGGCTTATCCTCAGCGCTGATTAGCCCTTTTCAAGTTTGTCGCTTATTTTCTTCTTGTTGAAGGCCTAGTTGACACACTGCGGATTTGTCTCAATTTTGTTGACAAAAAAACTTATTGATACAAGCAAAGGGAAGGCGCGTGAGGCAGTTCACTCCCGACTCGGGGGGTGAGCACCCCAGGGTAGATAGAAAGATAGGAGAGATAATTATAGATGGAGCCTCGGGGAGGTTGGGTGTCTACGTGGATGACCCCGAGAGCGTAACGGTGGGTGCCCTGACGGTGGCCGAGTGGGGGAAGAGGACTAGGTTTCTGGCGGTTCTCCAGGTCGCTGGTCTGCGTTACTTTGATCCCTACTCGACCGGAGAGAACGTAGACATCGAGAGGAAGGTCGGTGGTCTTAGTATAGATCGGGAGGTACCGTACCTCCCGGGGAGGTACGTCGTCGCGGATATACGCGTGTTGGCGACCTACGACGTGTCGGGAACCCGCTGGAGGCAGATCCCTCCGGTGGCCATACCGCCGCGGACCCCCGTCAGACTGCTGGATCAGTCGACATTCGAAAAACTTTACGGAGGGTGCGTCCGCTGCGTCGGCTTAGGCCGTCTGGCCTACAACCCCGACGTGGAGGTCAGGCTCGACGTCAACGCTCTCTTCAAGCTTCACCAGCTTGTCGTGGGCTCCACGGGCTCGGGTAAGTCGTGGGAGGTCGCGGTTATGTTGGAGAACCTCGCCGCGCTGAACCCTAGGCCGTACGTCATAGTGCTGGATATCAGCCGGGAGTACTGCGACGTGGTTGAACAACTCGGCGGGGTCTGCCTGAGGGCCTTTAAAGACGTGGTGCCGGATCTAAAGGTATTAAGTTCGCACGAGTTCATCCAACTGGCTGGCCGCGTCCTCACGAGCGAGTTACAGAGGGAGATCGTGGAGGTGGGATTCGAGGAGTTCAAGAAATCTCTGGGGACCACGCCACAAGATTTGCTGAACTCTGTGCTTAGCACCGCCAAGCGCTTCAAGGCCAGAGATGAAACCGTAGGAACCTTGAAGATGCGCCTGTCGAACTTCTTGGCAAACCTCTACGGAACTCTTAGTCCGGCGCCTACCGACGTCGGCATCGTAGCTAAGATGCTAAACGACCGCGGCTTGTTAGCGGTGGAGGTGGAGGGGGCCGCCGAGTTAAACATAATGTCGAGCTGGGTATACGCGGCGCTCCGCCAGATGAGGCAGGATCGCATGTTGGATCCCCGCGGCGTGATCGTGGTGCTCGACGAGGCGCACCAGGTTGTACCGCGCGATGAGGATACCCCGGCCAAGGGGGCCGTTCTCCGGGCGCTACGCTACGGTCGCCACCACGGCGTATACCTCCTCCTCATTACGCAGTTCCCCGCGTCGCTTGAGCCCGAAGTCCTCGCGTTGGTCTCGACGGTCCACGTTTTCAGCCTGCCTCATTCGCAACTCGGCATTCTCCGCGAAAAGGTCCCCGGCATAGAGGACGTCGACGTCGCGCGGCTCCCGACGGGCATATGCGTTATCAGCGGCACCCGTGATAGATTCCCGTTTCCGCTTGTGGTTGCCGTGAGGTCCGAAAGAAAGACGACGCATAAAGCGTTAACCCTCCCGGTAATATGAGTCGGAAAAGAGGAAAGAGAACGGGCGGCGGGGACGCGTCGTCCAGGCGATCAGACGCTACGCTCGATAGCTGGCTCTATCAAACAGAGGGGGTCGACAAAACACATACGTCAGATCTGGTGAAGGAGAAATTCTGGGAGTCAATCCGGGCTAAAAGCGACGAACCTTATAGTTACGAGTTGGAGGACGTAGTACTGCTTCGCCTGGTCGTAAAGGCAATGAAAACCCAGTTGTTGAGAAGTTCAATAGCGAAGTTAATTGACGAGGGCGTATTGACGGGGAAAGTAAGCTTGCACGGCACGTTGTTGCGGTATTTCGAGGCCTATATCGAATCGATTCGCGGGCTTTCCGAAAAACTGACAGGAGAGACGCGCGGATCCGAGCAGTCAAGCATCAGAAGCGGAATCGGCGACCTTCGCGGGCTCTTCGAAACCGCGCTACGAGTGTACGGAATTCCCTACGCTGACAAGAAAGAGTGCGATAGAGACTCGATATTTGCGGCATGTACGTCCTCCTCCGCGCCTCAGATATTTGAAGAAAAACTCAGACACTACTTGCCCTCGAGAATAATTCTGCCCGACGACGGCGAGAACGCGGGTTGTCTAGAGGTCGAGGTCGACGACGATTTCGTCGCACACGGTATCGATTCTGCCAGAGGTCAAATAGTCTATCGTCATTCTGGCGGTTACGAAGAGGCCTACGTCTTCTTTACGGTAAGGATCGAGTGGCGCGAGAAGAAAGATCCCAAGGTGATGGTCTTTCCGGAGCCGGATAGCATCGATACGTACCTGCGGCCGCGCGGCGACGCGTTCCCGTTTCTGGTCACGACGTCCGATGTGGCAAAAACAACAGAATACGCGGAAAAAAGGTTGCTGGAGGCGGCCATGAACGCGCTGGAGTATAAGTCGATAATCGCAACGGCGGACAGAATCTCCTCTGCAGAGCCGTTGTATTTAGACGGTAGGCTCTTTCCTTACGAACACAGACTCGACGACCTCTTCTACTACCACGGTAGATACGTATACCGAGCGCTGAAAGAATACCGCAACGTGATAGTAAGAGCTTCGCGACGTCCGATCTTCGGAATAGTAAAGAGGCCCGGTATATCGGTTCTGTGGCACTTCGCACGGTACATAATTCTAAGTAATCTGTCAAACGAGTTGAGGTTAGACGAAACCGCGCTCCTGCTCACGGAGCTTGAGTCGCCTTATATACACGACGGCGTACTTGCGTTACGCATGCTGATGTCTGCAAAAGGAAAATGTAAGGGCCGGGGATTGGCCACCACATTCGCGGTTATAAGACCCTACTGGGTACTAGAGCCGAAATTTCTACATTTTGCCGACGAATACCTCAGAACCGAAGAGGGGCGTGAACGTTGGCGCAAGTTTCTTGAAAGAGAACACGACCCCGAGTTTTGGCGCGCCGTATTCCGCTATGTCTTCAGCAAGGACGAGAACTTTAAAAATAATATCGAAAACCTGGCCGACTTGGAGGAGGAAGGCAATGCAAGCCGCGTAATTGATATGCTTGCAAATGTGACGGCCAGCAGAGTTGCGACGTTCTACGTAGCCCCTCCGGAGCTACTTAACAAAATCGAGTCGTCGTCCAGAGACTTAACGGAACATCTAGGTTTGGCGCGGTGGGAGATCATGATACCGCCGGGCGGCGACGCCAAAGCCGTATGGCAATACATAAGACGCGCGCTAAGACATCCGCCTAGTTTTACGAGCTTATACACACTCTACACCTATCTATCGAAACACCCAGAGACGCTCGGACTGCACCTCCTCCTTCCGAAGCCGGTAAGGTTCGCTCACGATATCGTCACAAAAAGAATCGAAGTACTGACGTCCGAATACGCGGTGGCACTAAAGAGCAAAATCGCGCGGTCGGAGGCTCTGCTGAGAGAACTAATAGAGAGGCCTGAAGAGATCGCGGCACTGATCAGCAGAGCGAAAGAGAAGATCCCAGAGGATATGCTACGCGTTGCAGAGATCCTGATGTCCCATCATTTACGGTTTCGTAATATGAAGCGAGGATAATGAAAAACTGTCTAGAAAATCTCTGCGAAATCGCGGAGATATTAAACGATCTGATAAATAATCTGGATAATTTTTTAGAATCAATTCCGTGTAAAAAATGTAATAAATTTAATAAGTTAAGTCGAAAAACATATAGCATAAAGACAAGGAAAGAACTGAGAGAGTGTATAAAAAATCATTACAATATATGTCAAAAGTACTTAGGCGTCGGCGGTTCGTTGGCTTTTGTCGTACTTAAAGGTAGAGAAACATGGAGCTACAAAGGGTGTTGTCCGCGCGTTGCCGACTTAATCCGATACATGTCCTCTTATCGAGTTAAAAAATCATACGCAGGTGCCGCCTCCGACGGTGCCGTATATGCACAGACTACGCCTCGCCAGGCCGCGTGGAGGATAATACAGAGTTTGGCACAAACGCGATTTCTTCTGAGGGAGTTCTATCTATTTGATAAAAATAAAAATATTAAAATATACGTAGTTGATTTTGACGACCTAAATGATATTATGAGAATATGTGGAAGAATAGGTAAAAACGTTTAATTTTTTTGAGAAGAAGACGGATATGAACAATAGCTTTGAAGGGGGCAGAGGAGACACCGTGGCGGGGTAATGCATATCTGTGCCCCAATATCAACAAGGGCGTAGGTTAACTCTAAAGCCTCCGGGTGTCCGTCTAGACACTCGCGTTTAAACGCGAGAACCGACGGATCGAGTTCTATCTTCTCTACGGTGGGATCCTTACCGGTTATGAAACGGTATATTAGTCTGGCGCCGTTCCTGTCGAGGGCGACCTCGTTAGAGATGCCGAGTTTTGTCATTAGTAGCGTCCTTATGTAGGGGCCCACGCCCTTGATCTTTTTCAGTAGGTCGGGCGTGAAGTCGGCGCCGCACATAACCTCCGCTAACTGCTTTAGGTACCTGGCGCGTTTTATAAGGCCGAGGGGCTTGATGACCTCCTCTATCTGTTCCAGCTCGGCCGCCTTCAGAGTGCACGGATCTGGAAACCTTCTTAGGAAATGTTCGTAGACGCGTACAACGACGTCTCTTCTGGTTCTTACCAGGAGTATTTCCGCAACTAGCGTCCGGTAGGGGTCGCGGTCCGTGCGCCAGGGATATGCTGCAACGTTATTAGAGCGCCACCATTCTAGTAATGTTTTCTTAAACTTTCTACACAGCTCGGCCTCTTCGTAAGTAGCGATTTTCATACTACTTGTCTTAGGTGGCGGGCTATCTTTTCCGCGAAAAGCGGCGGAAACGCTTCGCCGATCTGTTTTGCGATTTTGCGAAAACTTCCGTAGAAAGGGTAGTCGTCGGGGAATGTCTGGAGGCGCGCCCCCTCGCGTAGGGTAAGACCGCGGTCTTGCTCGGGGTGCACGAAGGGACCGGTGGAGGGGTCGAAGAACTTCGTGGTTATCGTATTAGAGGGTTCGTCCCACCTAAGTCTGCTGAAGGTGGTCTTGAAGGAGTTGGGTCTACGTTGGTGCACCGGAAGCCAGTACTCGGGAGATACGTCGAACCTGGTGCCGCCGTCTTTCGGAATCCTTCTGATCAGCTCCAGGTGGTTCGGCGGAAGGGCTTTGGCGCAGTGCAGAGGATCGCGGGGGTGGCATCCGCCTGCCTCTACCGGCGGGAGATCTCCTATGGCGTCACCGACGGTTCTCCACGGGAGACGTCTACCGAGGATCACCTCGGGATGCGTCGGCGGTCCGTGGTCCGGCTCGGGCAGAGTTATCTCACCCGCCCCCCGCACCGCTATGAGGATCAGCCTCCGACGCCTCTGCGGCACTCCGTAATCTGCGGCGTCTAATACGCCGTAGGCGTAGGCGTAGCCGCCTCCCGCGAGTATCCTCAGCAACCTGCTAAACCCCCTGTAGCGCCTCACGGGCGGCACGTTTTCGAAAACCAGCGCCTTAGGTTTGGAGACCCTTACGAGCTCCGCCAGATAATCTACTAACGAGTTTCGTCTGTCTTCTCTAAGACCCGCGGCGGCTCTTATCTGAGTAAAGCCCTGACACGGTGGACACGACAACAATACGTCTGCCCCGCCGACCATCGCCCTAAGCTCTTTTAAGTCGGTGGAAAAGGCGTCGCGCTTGAACGCTACGCGGAACACCCGTCTGTACGTTTCCGTCGCATCTTCGTCTCTGTCGAGACCGCCCAGAGCGCTAAAACCAGCTCGGAGGAACCCGTACGAAAGACCCCCGGCGCCGCAGAAAAGGTCGAAAAACTTCATGCCGACGGTAATCCGTTCAGGTTTTAAAGATTGAAATACGAATAAATAAATATCGGAGTTCAGCTTCTACTCATGGGTTACAAGCCGATTGCGCTAAGAAGGTTGCTATTACTCGACGAAAGCGGCGTGTTTCCCGATGTGGTGGATGCCGTTCTTCTCCCGGACGGTCGCGTGGTAGTTACGGAGGCTACTGGAGGCACGTACCTCTTTGAAAGTCCGCGCCGCGTCGCCGAGTACTACGGCGTAAAGGTGGTGACGGAGGACACAAACGAGCCAGTCGCCCCTTAAAACAGATCCCCCATTTTTCCTAACTTACGTCAAGACTGAAATATGGCGCCTTAAACCGCCCGCCTCTCGGCGTCCTCTTCGGCTACGTCGTAGATCTTCCGCCTCCAAACCAACCCTTTTTTAGACCCAACCCACTTCAGAGATGAGGGTGCGAGGCATTTGAAGAAGGCGAGAGAAAATGACACACGCCACTTTTTAGCCGAACCCTTGCAGGTATTTGCTCACAGGTACAGACTGACAGGTCTAATTAGTCCTGTAAGGAAAGTCCTGTAAGGAAGTACCTGCAAGGGGCCGTTTGGGTGCTTGGCCCGGCGACAGAACGCCGCTCCAGGTTGGGGAGGCCTCTCCCCCTCTTCTTTCTTCTGCCTTCTCTTAGACATATTAAAGAATATGTCTAGTCCAGTTTCTACAGACGTAAAGAGGGAAGGCGGAATCTCTTTCGCCGAAGGAGCCGACGGCGTCGGCGGCTGGATCCGCCGGGCGAGGGGCGCGGAGGAGCAGTGGGGGTGCGGATGGTCGCATCTGCCCGGTTTTTAATTCAATTTCTCCCGTTCTCTGTAGCTCTGCGTGATCTACGAGGAAAAACATGCAGGCGTCGTCGGACGCCTGAGGAAGAGGCTGAAGAGGCTTGCAGAATGGTATGGAGTGTCGTTCTACTGGGCGCAGAAGCGACTCCACGAATTAACCTCCGTTTTTTCTAAACAAATCATCAAACCTCTATTGCCTACGTTTTTCATGGAGATTGCGGCCGCCCCCGCCGGGCGTGGGCCCTCCGCCCGGCGCCGCCTAGGGCGCCAGGCCCGGAGCGGCTTGGCGCCTGGTGAAGCGGGGCGCGGTGCGGCAACCCCGCCGAGGCCCGCCCGGCCGCGCCGCACGGCCCAGCCGGGCCTCCAGCCCCCGGAGACGGCGGGGAGTTGAAAGGGGGCGTGATCTACGTCTCGACTGCTTGGCTTTCCGAGGCGGGTTGGGCTCTTCTTGAGGAGGCTGTGCGCCTCTCCGGTTTTAGGAGGTATGCGGAGGTGGTGAGGGCGGCTGTGAACACGGCTGTGGTGGAGGTGGCGCGGGGCGCCGGCCTCGCGCCGCCGGCGTCGGTGGAGGTGGAGAGAAAAGCGCCGTTCCGGCCCCAGCTGGGGAGGCTGAGGGAGGTTGCGGTGAGGCTCGTATCGCCGATACCGACCAAGAGGATTCAGAAGTGGCTGGCGGAGAGGCTAGGCGCCTCCAAGGTCTCCATGGGGGTGGCGCTGGAGTGGGCCCTGGCGACGTACGTCCGAGTTCTGAGGCAGAAGCCTGCCGGCCTGCCGGAGCCGGTGCTGGGGATGTTGATGCAGGTCTACGTTAGGGTCAAGTCGGCGCCTAGGAGCGAGAAGAAGGCCACAGCGCTGAACGAGCTGAAGCTTCGCCTCGGCACGGCCAGGGAGCTGGCCAAGTCGCTGGGCCTGCCGGCGGACAAGTGGTGGGAGTCCATAATGGAGGAGGCGGCCGCGGGCGACCCCGAGGCGGTTCTGAGGCG
>Ga0080005_154904_pt1 | contig 11337 bp, 12 predicted proteins | sample JossMetagenome_2_FD_69208 | JGI IMG/M metagenome (GOLD analysis project Ga0080005, IMG submission 69208) | Hot spring sediment microbial communities from Joseph's Coat, Yellowstone National Park, USA - JC3_ASED (SPADES assembly) (version 2) | ecosystem: Environmental > Aquatic > Thermal springs >... | reverse complement strand
TGGCCACCGCGGGGAAAGTTGAAAAGCGCAAGCCCGCGAACCCCCCGTGAAGCGGAGCGGGCTGCGCGCGGCCGCCGCGGCGGTCGCGCTGGCCTTAGGCGCCTCCCCCCTGCTGGCCTACGCCCTCGGCCTGTGGGAGCGCTACTGGGTCCTCGTCACGAACTTGGGCGACGAGCCGGCGTACGTGGCGCTGGCCGTGCTCCTCTACACGCTCGCTTCGCCCGACCTCGGGTTCCGAGCGCTGCTGGCGCTGGCGGTCGGCGGGTGGGTCAACGTCGCCCTCAAGAACGCCCTGAAGCTGCCGAGGCCCCCGCGCGAGCTGTGGAAGGTTGAAGCGAGCGGCTACGGCTTCCCCAGCGGCCACGCCCAGACGTCGGCGAGCTTCTGGTCGGCGGTGGCGCTGGAGGCGAGGGACGCGTGCGTCGCGCTGCTCGGCGCGGTGGTGGTCGCGCTCGTCTCCTACTCGCGGGTCGAGCTGGGGGTTCACTACCCGCGCGACGTGGTCGGCGGGGTCGCGCTCGGCCTGCTCTCTGCGCTGGCCGCCCTCTACTACGCCCGCCTCTCGCGGAGGCTCGGGAGCGCCGGGCGGGCGCTCGCGCTGGCCCTAGCCGGCTCGCTCGCCGCGCTCGCTTACGCGGCACAAGGCGACATCATGCTGGTGAGGACGGGGGGAGTGATCGCCGGCTCGGCCGCGCACCCCCTGCTCGAGCGGAGGCTGCCGCGGAACCCCAGCGCGGGGCGGAGGCTGCTCTCCGCCGCCGTCGCCCTCGCCGCCGCATTCCTGATCACCAGAGCCGCGGGCTCCGCGCACCCGCTGCTCCAGTTCCTAGCGTACGCGGCCGCGGTCGCCGCCGCGATGTCCGCTCCGGCAGCCTGCGGGCTCCTCGGGAAGCTGGGGAAAGGTATATAAACTAAGTTACTTAACAGGGGTGCGGCGGTCGAGCGTGAGTGTGGCGCGCGGCCAAGGGGATGGCTTATTAAGGGGAACAAGTGAGGGCGCGCCGCGTGGTGCTAGGGTGAGCGGTAAGAGCTTGAAGGCTTACGTGGCTAAGAGGTGGAAGCTCGCGGCAGCCGCCGCTGCGCTGGCGCTCGCCGGCTCGGCTGCGGGCATGACGACGCCCTACCTGGCCGGCAACGCGATCAACGCGCTGGTTTCCGGGCAGAGCGGGCTCGTCCTCGCGTACGCGCTCCCAATAATCGCGCTCATCCTCGTTCAGGGCGTGCTCGGCTACTTCACCAACGTGCTCGCCCAGTACCTGGCGCAGAGCGTCGCATTCGACCTCAGGAACGACGTGTACGCGCACCTCCAGGAGCTCTCCCTCGGCTTCTACAGGAGGGTTGACACGGGCCAGCTGGTGGCTCGGGCAACGAGCGACATCGACGTGATCAGCAGGTTCCTGAGGAATGCTTTCACCGGCTTGACGAGCGCGGTGTTCACGCTCGCTGTAGCGCTCTACTTCATGCTTTCCAAGAGCCCGCTGCTCACGGCCTACGCGGTAGCCCCCCTCCCCCTCGTCTTCCTGCTGGTAAGGAGGTTCGCCAGGAGGGCCCGCCCCCTCTTCGAGCAATCGAGGGAAGTCTACGGGAGGATGACCTCCCACGTGACCGAGGTCGCGAGCGGGTTGAAGGTGGTGCGAGCGCTCAACGCCTTCCAACCGCTCTGGGAGCGCTTCAAAGCGATCAACGACGAGCTTCTCAACCTCAACCTCAGGCTGGCTTGGCTCAGGGCCTCAACCTGGCCGCTCGTAGGCTTCCTCTCGAGCTTGAGCGCACTGGTCGTCTTCTGGGCGGGCGGCGGCCTGGTGGCTAGGGGCTTGCTCGACGTGGGCGGCCTCGTCTCGATGTCGATGTACGCTGGCATGATCACATGGCCCTTCATCATGCTCGGCTTCTTCACCGTCGACTACATGTACGCTACGACCGCCACCAGGAGAGTGTTCGAGGTGCTGAGCATCGAGCCGGAAGTGAAGGAGGCGCCCGACGCGGTCCCGCTCGTCGTCGAGAGGGGCGAGGTGGAGCTGAGGGACGTCTGGTTCAGCTACGACGGTAAGAGGTGGGTGCTGAAGGGCGTGAGCTTCAAGGTGAAGCCGGGCGAGGTGGTGGCGATCGTCGGCCCCGCGGGCAGCGGCAAGAGCACGCTGGTCCAGCTGATACCCAGGTTCTACGACCCCCAGCGCGGGCGGATCCTGATCGACGGCGTGGACATCAGGAAGGTGAAGCTGGACTCGCTGAGGAGGCAGGTGGGGATCGTGCACCAGGACATCTACATATTCCCCGACACGATCAGGAACAACATCGCGTACGGGAAGCCCGACGCCACCCAGGAGGAGGTCGAGAGAGCGGCGAAGCTGGCGATGCTGCACGACTTCATCGCCAGCCTGCCGCAGGGCTACGACACGGTGGTGGGCGAGCGCGGGGTGACCCTATCGGGCGGGCAGCGGCAGAGGCTGGCGATCGCCAGGACGCTCCTGATCGACCCGAAGATCGTGATCCTCGACGATTCGATGTCGAACGTGGACGCGGAGACGGAGCGGGCGATATACGAGGCGATAACCAAGCACTTCAAGGGGAAGACGCTGATCATCATCACGCAGAGGCCGAGCACGATGCGGTTGGCTGACCGCATCATCGTCATCGAGGACGGTAGGGTTGTGGAGGAGGGCAGGCACGAGGAGCTGCTCGCGAAGGGCGGAGCGTACGCCCGGCTGCTCGGGGTCCTGGCCGCGGAGGCGGCGGCGGAGGTGAGGTAGGATGGGCGGTCCACCACCGATGTTCTTCATGAGGCTCGACGAGGAGAAAGCCGCTAGGAAGTACCCGGACAGAGTGCTCATAGCGAAGCTCGTGAAGCTGGCTGCCAGCTACCGCCTATACTTCGCCGTGCTGGCCGCTACAGTCTTCTCTCGGGTCGCCCTCTCCATGCTTAACCCGTACGTGACGAAGTTCCTCATCGATAGCGCTGTGAGCGGGAACCTCCCAGCGCTCGCGTTTTGGAGCGGCGTTTTCCTCATTTTGATCGCAGCTGGCCTGGTCGTCGGCTTCGCGGGCGACTACTCCTCCTCGTACCTGGCGAACAAGGTCATGTACGACCTGCGCAGCAGGATGTACCAGCACCTGTACAGGGTCCATCTCTCCGCTGTTGCGGAGGAGCCGGTGGGCAGGATCGTCTCGAGGATCACGAACGACGTCGACACGATAGGCTTCGTCGCGGCAACGGGCTTGATCAACACCCTAGCTGACGTGCTCACGATCGGCGGAGCGATGCTCATGATGTGGAGCTTGAGCCCCCAGCTCAGCCTCGTCGCGTACGCGATGCTCCCCTTGATCGTCGTCGCCAACCTGGTCGTGCTGAGGAGGGCGCGCAGAGCCTACAGGGAGACGAGGAGGAAGATCGCGGAGGTCACGAGCAGGATCTCCCAGGACGTGGCCGGCGCTGCCGTCGTGCAGGCTTTCTCCTTCAGGAGACAGAGGAACGTGGAGGAGTTCAGGAGGATCAACGAGGAGAACCTCAGGGCAAACGTGCAAGCTGAAGCGGCGAGCTCCTCGATGAACGTGGCGATGGCCGCGATCGAGGCGCTCGGCACGGTCCTAATCCTCGTCTACGGCGGCAACCTGGTGATGCGGGGTCTCGCCACCGTGGGCACGCTCGTGGCCTTCTACGGCTACCTCGCGAGCTTCTTCAGGCCGCTCAGGATGCTGGTCATGTTCCTCACGACGCTCCAGTCCACCATGGCGGCCGCCGAGCGCGTCTTCATCTTCCTCGAGGAGTGGAAGCCCGAGCCCGACGAGGGCGACGTCAGCGAGCCGCCGCAGCTGGGGGAGGTCGAGTTCAGGGACGTCGTGTTCGGCTACAAGGAGGGGCAGCCCGTCCTCAAGGGCGTGAGCTTCAAGGTGAAGCCGGGCGAGTTCGCCGCGATCGTGGGCCCCACCGGCGCCGGCAAGACGACGATCGTCAGCCTGCTGCTGAGGTTCTACGAGCCGTGGAGCGGGCAGATCCTGCTCGACGGCGTGGACGTCAGGAGGTACAAGCTGAGCGCGCTGAGGAGCGCGGTCCTGATGATACCGCAGGAGCCCCTCCTCGTCTCCGGCACCGTGCTCGAGAACATCCTGCTCGCCAACCCGAAGGCCACGAGGGAGGAGGTGGAGGCGGCCATCAAGGCGCTGGGCCTCTGGGACCTCGTCGAGAGCCTACCGCAGGGCTTGGACACGCCGGTGCTCGAGGGCGGCAAAAACCTCTCCGTCGGCCAGCGGCAGCTCGTCTCGCTCCTCAGGGTTTTCGTCGCCAACCCGAGGATACTCGTCCTCGACGAGGCGACGAGCAGCATCGACCCGCGCACCGAAGCTAGGCTGCAGGCGGCCCTCGAGAAGCTGATCGAGGGTAGGACCGCCATCGTGATCGCCCACAGGCTCCAGACGATCGTCCGAGCGGACCACATCATCGTCATCGAGGACGGTAGGGTTGTGGAGGAGGGCAGGCACGAGGAGCTGCTCGCGAAGGGCGGGGTTTACGCGAAGCTGTACGGCATCCAGATGGCGGCAGCCGAAGCCGCGCGGGCATAGCGGGCCGTGGGGGTCGAGGAGGCGCTGGCCCGGAGGCCCTGGCTCCTACCCTTCCTCCTCGCTCTGCGGCAGGGGGTGGAGGCGAGAGCGGGCCCCCTCGCCAGAGCCCTCGGCGTAAAGGGGAAGCTGGCGAAAACCGCGCTGTGGGAGCTGAGGAGGCTGGGCGCGCTCGAGGGCGCGGCGCTGAAGCCGGAGGTCGCCGAGTGGCTGAGCCGCCAGGAGCTGGCGGTGAGGGGGCGGAGGCTCGTGTGGAGGAGGGGCGGCGCCTACGTGCTCGTTGCCGTGAAGAGGAGCAGGGTTTCGGCCTTCACTGTCCCCGCGGACCTCGTGGCGAAGGTCGAGGAGCACCTGAAATCGGTGGGCAGAGCGAGCGCCGGCGACGTGGCCGCCGCTCTCGGCTGCTCGCTGCTCGCCGCGTCCCGCGCCCTGCAGGCGCTCGCCGCGCTCGGCAGGGCTTCGCGCGACGGCCGCGCCTACCGCTACACGTAGAGCGGCGGCGGAGGCCCCCTCTCCTCAGCCCTAGCGGCGAGCCAAGCGGCTAACGCCTTGTCCAGAGGGTTGGGCGAGCGGGCTAGCCTCTGTGCCGCGCGGGCTGCCGAGCTCGGGTCCACGCTGGCGAGCCTCTCGATGAGCCGGGCGCTGTAGCTGTCGCGCCGCTCGAGGAAGCGCTTGACTATCGGCTCGGGGTCCACGCCAGCCTCCCTCAGCAGCTTGGTTAGGATCCTCCGCTCGTACTCCTCGACCGGCATCACCCCCGCCATAGGCACCGCTTAACACCGCCTGCTCGGCTTTTTGAAGCCAGCGCCGTTAGTTCGGCGAAAGTTTCCTTCAGGACGTGCGAAAAACCAGGGTATTGCGACAGTATTACGGGAAGCCAGGAGAGGTCACGTCAGCGAGGTTTTTAACGCTGCAAACCGTTGATGCGGTGGGGGGTGCGTGAGAGAGCCGTTCACGGTGGAGGTTGAGAACTTCGGACCCTTCGAGCGGGTGGAGATCGAGGTGAAGCCGCTAACCCTGCTGGTAGGCAGAAACAGCGTGGGGAAGTCCATGCTCATGCGCCTGCTCTGGGCCCTGCTCTCGATGCCGCCGGCACCGCTGCTAGCGCTCCCGGAGGATGCTGCGGATGCGTTCCTAAAAGCCGTGGCGGAGGGGCTCGCGCCGCCCGAGGAGAGCGTGCGGGAGCTCGTGAGGGCTTCTATAGAATCGCTCCAGGCTTCTTTAGCCGAGGTTGCGAGCGACAGGTTAAAAAGTGTTTTTGGAGTTGAACAGTCAGAGATCGTCAGAGCCGGCGCTGAAGCTGCGAAGGTTTCTACGCGTTTAGGGTCGGAGAAACCGGTGGTGTTCGCTGTAAGTAGGGGCGGAGTTGCGGTGGAGAACCTCAGCGAGTTCCTGAGCGGGCTCATAGAAAACCTTAGGGTCGAGGTTCCGGCACCGGGCTTCCTGCGCTTAGCGCGCGGGGACGTGGAGGTGGCGGGTGGCGTTAAAACCCGCTACGACGTGGCTTCGCTCATCAGCCGCCTCCTATCGAGCATCGTGGCATCGAAGAGCCCCCTTGGCAGAGCGCTCCTCGGGGCATCCTTCGGGGCGTTCCTACCCGACAGCAGGGCTGGGGTGCTGCGCGCGGCACCCCCGCCGTTCTCCCGCGCATCGTGGGCGCTGCCCTCTTCGGTGGATTGGGAGTTTGTGGACGCGGTTTTCCGCTTCGCCGAAGCGCTCGGCAGGGGCGAAACCGAGTGGCTCGAGCCGGCGAAGGATTTCTTCAGAGAGCTCGGCTGCGAGCTGGCAGCTAAGCCGGTCGGCGCAGCTTACGCGATTTACGTAAAAACGTGGAGCGGCAAGGAGGTCCCACTCCACCTAGCTCCTTCTGGCGTCAGGGAAGCCGCTGTCGTCGCGCTAGCGCTGCTGTCCCCTTACACACCCATTGTGCTCGTCGAGGAGCCGGAGGCACACCTGCACCCGGGGGCTGTCGTCAAGCTGGCTGAGCTCGTAGCGCTTGCCGTGGAGATGGGGAAGACTGTGGTCGCGTCAACGCACAGCGACTACCTCCTCGCCGCGCTGAACAACATCATCGCTCGGTCTGAGGTGAGGGCGGTCGAAGGAGGGCGGCTCGACCCCGCCGACGTGGCGGCTTACCTCGTGAAGGTCGAGGGGGGTAAAGCCGTTGTGGAGAGGCTGGAGGTTACGGACGAGGGGATCCCCGAAGACGAGTTCGCGAGGGTTGCGGAGGAGCTGCTGAGCGAGCAAGCAAGGATCTACCATGCGCTACAGAAAGGTTGAGTGCGCGGAGGTCAACCTCGACGAGCTGGGGCTGCGGCAGAAGCACGCGGACTGGCTGCTCGTGTGCGGCAACACGGTGATCGTGGTCAAGGAAACCGAGCACGCCCGCTTGGACGACGTGGAGCAGCTCGACCAGACACTCGAGAGCTGCAGGTCGGGCGAGCTCCAGCGCGTGGTGAGAGAGCGCGTTAGCGGGGAGCCGGTAAGCTACTACGGTGTGCTCCACGCGAGGAGCGTGGGCAGCATGGTGGTCAGGGCGCTGAGGGCGAGGTCGAGGAGAAAGAGGGTGCCGATCGAGTGCGCCAGCTGCGACGAGGAAGTGGCTAGAGTGATCGACAGAATACTCCAGCGCAGACCCCGACGCGCGGCGCGGCTCTTTCGAGCGCTCCCTTTGAACTATCTGAAAGCAAAGGTTAAATACTGCTAAACGCGAATGTTTCCGTGGCGAGGAAGAGGTTCACCGCGGTGTTCTACCTAAAACCGAGAGCCGCCTCGGTTGTTGCCTACCTGCCGGCGCTGAACGGCGTCCGACCCGTCACCGCTAAGGTGGCGAGGAGCGACGCCGAAGCAGCCCTCGCCTCAGCGCGCGCGAGGAAGAAGTGGTCGGCGGGCGGGAGGACGGATGCTGTAAGCGCCTCCCTCTCCAACGAGGGCCTCGCCCTCCTGCTCCTCAAGATCCCCGGTGTCTGCAAGGTCGCCGACTTCAAGGCGCTCGACGAGCTCGTGAAGGAGGCTTACAGGAGGAGCGGTAGAGTGAAGGAGCTCGTGAGCGCGAAGGCGCTCGAGAAGGTGAACGGCGACGAGGACCTCGCCAGGGCCTACGTCAGGGCGTGGCTCAAGGCCGTCGACTTCGAGCTGCCCGAGGACGACCCCGACGCGGAGCTGGTGTCGCGCCAGTACTACAAGCTCGTCTGGAAGATGGGCAGCAAGTACGTGGTTCAGGACCCGCCCTGGTGTTGAGGATGCAGCTGCAGCGCGGCGCACCCCTGTCGATAAGATCGCCCGAGGAGTACAGGCGCTACGTCGAAAGGTTCGGGAAGCTCCCCACGAGCACGTTTAACGAGATCTCGGGTCTCGTAGAGTCGGAGGAGCGGGGCCTCTACTTCCTCCTGATGCCTCCGGGCAGCGGGAAGACCTTCCTGCTGTACCAGCTGAGGGAGGAGTTCGCCAGGCGGGGCCCCGTGCTGCTGCGTTCGTTCAGCAGCAGTTTGGAGAACTTCCAAGCCTTCGTGAGCTCCATCGACAGGGAGCTGGCGCGGAGCGTGGCGGCGTGGGTCCAAAGCGTAACGGGTAGGAGCCTGCACTCCGACACCGCCGACGTGCTAACGATCGCCGGCGCGGTCGCCACCGCGGCGAACGCGAGCATACCGTTCGTCCTCCTCCTCGACGAGGTTCCGCTGAGCGGCGAAAAGCCCGAGCAGCTCAAGACCCTCGCCGACTGCCTTGAGAGCCTCCTCCGCCGCGCCGACGGGCTCGGGGGTTTCAGGGTCCACATCGTCATCACGTCGCACGCGGCCTCCGAGGATCTGAGCAGGAAGCTGCTCGACGAGCTGAGGATTAGAGGCGGCGTCCAGAGGTTCTCGCAGGTGCGCACGTACACCAAGATGGAGCTGGCGCCCGGCTTCGAGAGCGAAGCGGTCGCGTTCGTCGGGAAGCTGGCGGGTGGAGCGCCGCTCGACCCGTTCATCCTCAGGACAGCGGTCGAGATGCTGAAGAGGGGTTTCGTGTTCAGGCAGCTGGTCACGTTCGTGGAGGGGGCCACGAGGAGGGCCCGCTCCGTAGACCTCGAGCGGGACATCCACACGGCGATCGTGGAAAAGCTGAGGAGCGAGCTGAGGAAAAGGGGCTTCGGGGAGGGGAAGGCGAGCGTGCCGAGCCGCCCCGACCTCGTCCTCGCGGACGGGACGTGCATCGAGGTGAAGGTGAGAGCCGGCGCGCCGGACGTGAACCCGGCGCAGCACGCCGGATGCGCGAAGAAGCTTTACGTCCTGGTATCCCCGGAGTCCGCCGACGTCCCCGGCGCGCAGATCGTGCACGCTAGAGCGAACGTCGAGCAGATGGTCTCCGCCCTGGAGACGCTGAAGATGCGGGAGGGGAAGGGCGCTTACGAAGGCGCGCTCGCGCTCCTGGCGGAAACCGTAGTGGCAACCGTGCTCGAGAAGCTCGCCCCCTCGCCGCCGGAGGCGAAGCCGGACCCCAGGGTGCAGCTCCTCTGCTCGAAGCTGAGCGAGATCTTCGAGGGCAGGCCGGCGCTCAGCAGGACGGACGTAGCCAACAGCGCGGCTTTCAAGGCGATCCTCCGGGAGCTCGCACCCCTCGCGCCGAAGGAGCTCCGGGAGGAGCTCGAAAGCTGCTTGAAGAAGCCGAAGGCGGGCTGCGTGGACCTTCTCGCTAAGGTTACCGAGAAGGTTTACGGGAGGACCGCGTTGAAGGTGAGCGGCTCGAAGGTGACGCTGGGCCCGCTGTGCTCCAGAAAGCAGGAGGCGCAGCCGGTACCGTAGCGCCGAAGCGCGCCTACCTGCGCAGGGGGTACGCGCCGACCTTCTTCACGAGCTCGACGAAGTACAGGTAGTCGCTCAGGGAGACGTCGGGCGGGACGGAGTGGTCGGAGCCCGCGATGTACCCGCCGCCCCGCGCGGCGACGGGGACCTTCGACTCGACCTCCCGCCTTATCGCCTCCGGCCCCTGCGCCAGAGCCCTCGCGTCGATGTTCCCGATGAACGCGAGCCTATCTCCGTACTGGGCTTTCAGCTCCCTCACGTCCATCCCGGCTTTCGCCTCAAGCGGCTGTAGCGCCGTGAAGCCCGCCTCGATGAAGAGGGGGATCAGCGGCTTCACGTTGCCGTCCGTGTGGAGGATCGCCGGCTTGCCCCTCCTCCTGAACGGCTGCACGATGCGCTCGTGCTGGGGCATGACGAGCCTCCGGTAGTGCTGGGGCGAGATGAAGGGCCCGTTCTTGTACGCTAGGTCGTCCCAAACCCACACGCCGTCGGCGCCGAGCCGCTCCAGGGTCTCCGAGACCTTGGCCAGGAAGGAGCCGACCCGGTCGAAGATGTAGCTGAGCATCCCCGGGTCCCGGTAGACCAGGCGCAGGATCCGGTCCACGCCCTCGCCCACAAGGTGGCGCACGTACTCGAACGGGCCGAGGATGCTGGCCACGACGAAGTAGTCCCTCTGGAGCTCCGCGATCGCCCTCTCGAGGTCGCGGCGGAAGGGGTACCGGCTGCTGGTCGCCCGGAAGGGGAGCTCGGGGTCGAGCAGCGGCTCGATATACTCCTTGAAGTCGTCCAGCGCCCTCACGGCCGGCTCGACGGGGAGGGGCGTCCCGCTCCTCCCCCTCCAAGCCTTCACGACGACCCCGTACGAGTCGCGGTAGACGACGTACTCTTCCTCCTCCCTGTAGACGATGGGGTCGAACTTCGGCGAGACGTCGACGCCGAAGTGGTAGATGTCGAAGCCGAAGAACTTGTGGAGCGACACGGTCCTCGGCAGCCCCTCCGCCCTCCACCGGTCGACAGTCTCGGGCCAGGGGAAGTCAACGAGCGCTACCCGGTCGGCCTCCTCGAAGTTCAGGATCCTGTACACCCTCTCGCGGCTGTCCACGCGCCACCTTCGGGCGCTCGCTATTAAGCTTGGCGAGCCCCCGCTAGCTTTAAATCCCGCCGCTCCCTGCTTAGCAGGGAGCTATGGTCCGCATCAGGATCCCGCTCAAGCTGCGGCGCGAGCGCGCGCCCAGGGAGGAGGAGCTGAAGGACGAGCGCAGCGAGGTCTACGGGGACTTCGGGGCGGCGATGGGCAGGTTCATCGGCTCGCGGGGCTACTGGTCCACCGAGCACCTGAGGGCCTTCTTCACCGCCAAAGCGGCTTTGAGCGAGCGGCGCCGCCCGCCGGAGGAGCGGCTGTAGAGTTTTAAGCGGGCTCGAGCGGGGGCCGCGTGGTTCACGAGTGGGCTCTAGCCGAGGCTGTGATCAAGAGCTTGGAGGGGGTCGGCGGGCGGGTTAAGCGGGTGAGGGTCCTCCTGGGCGAGCTGCAGAACGTCGACGGGGGGATCCTCCTCCTCGCGCTCGAGGAGCTGAAGAGGGGCACCGGGCTCGAGGGGGCGAGGTTCGAGCTCGAGGTGGAGCCGGCGGAGTTCGAGTGCAACGCGTGCGGCGCCAGGTGGAGGCTCTCCGACGCGGCGGTCGGGGAGGCGGAGAGGGAGGCGATGCACTTCGTCCCCGAGCTCGCGCACGCCTTCCTGCGCTGCCCCTCCTGCGGCAGCCCGGACTTCAAGGTGGTCAGGGGGAGGGGCGTCAGGGTCGAGGTGGAGGGGTGAGGGCCTTGGACCCGAGGCTGGCGGTGATCCCGGAGCGGCTGAAGGGGGTTTCGCGGGTGGTGGTCTTCTGCAGCGGGAAGGGCGGGGTGGGGAAGACGCTGCTGTCGTCCCTCGCGGCGCTCGTCGCGGCGCGGCGGGGGGCGAGGGTGGGCTTGCTCGCCCTCGACTTCACGGGCCCCTCCAGCCAC
>Ga0080005_158414_pt1 | contig 11344 bp, 9 predicted proteins | sample JossMetagenome_2_FD_69208 | JGI IMG/M metagenome (GOLD analysis project Ga0080005, IMG submission 69208) | Hot spring sediment microbial communities from Joseph's Coat, Yellowstone National Park, USA - JC3_ASED (SPADES assembly) (version 2) | ecosystem: Environmental > Aquatic > Thermal springs >... | reverse complement strand
GAAAAACAGCCTATCGAGCCGGCAGAACGCGCCCACGTAGACCCTCAGCTGAGGCCGCCTGAAGAGGCCCCCGCCGTAGGAAGCCTCCAGGAGGAAGAGGCGGGGAAGCGCCTCGGCCACCTCCTCAGCCCTCCTCTTGGCCGCCTCGGCGATCTTCTCAAGAGCCCCCTCGCCTACGTCCTTCTCCCTCACCTTACCCCCCTCCCTCCACCGGGCGAGCCCCTCCCTGGCCCTAGACCTGAAGTCGTCTATGAGGACCTTCGCCAGCTTCCTCGTGGTCTGGGAGACGAGCTCCACGACCCTAGCCCTCCTCACCAGCACGTAATCCCCCCTGTCGTCGGCCACAACCGCAGACGGATCCTCCAGGACGTACGTGACGTCCCTCCCCTCAACATATGGAAGGCCCTCCACGAACACCCGCTTGGGGTAGGTCCTGGTCTCGGGCACGGCCATGCCCACCAGCACCCCCGCGAGGGAGGCCAAGGCGTGTTTAGACGCCGCGGACAGCACCTCCCCCCAGTCCACCTGGCCCGGCGGTTGCTGGGGGGACTGGGGGACGGGCTGAGGGGCGGGCCGGGGCCGAGGAGGAGGTTCGCCCACCGCCTCAGCCGCCTGCCGTGGTTGCGGCGGGGTCTCGACGCGGCGCTCCGCCTGGCTGGGCGAAGCCGCAGGCTGCTGAGGGGGCTTGTCTGGTTGCTTGACCGCCACCCCCACCTTTTTAGAGCCCTCGGCCCGCTGCCTCGCGCCGGGCCAGGAGACGCTCCACTCCACCTCCACCTCCCCGTCTTTCTTCGCCCTGAACTTAACCTCCTCGGATCTGTTAGGCGCCACGCGCAGAGTCTCCCTCTTGTCGATGCCCGCCCCCCTCGCCCTCACCTCCGCCTCCGCATCGACTACGGCCCTGTTCCTGACGATGACCACTACGGCGTCTCCGACCGCCGCAACCTCCACCTCCGCCCTCGGCGATTCGGCCAGCTCCCTCGCCGCCTTCAAGATATCCGCCTTCCTCTCGAGCTCATCACGCATCGCGCCCCTCAAACCCCCAACGACGTCGCCGAGACACTCCCTCGCCCTCCTCAGCTCCTCCTCGCACCTATCGAGAAAGGCCACGCCGTAAGCCCCCACAGCCTTGATGAGAGAATCCAGGCTCTCCGCCTCCTCGCAGGCCTCCCTAATCACCTTCACCGCATCCGCGCCACAGCCCACGCCCCTCCTCCCGCGCCGGAATTAAAAGTTATCTCTCTGCTATCGAGCTGACCCGAGCTTGAAGATGATCACCGGCTCAGAACGCTCCGGACACCTATAGCCGGCCTCTGTAACCACGCGACCTGGAGGGATGTTTTCAAACCTGCTAGTGATGATGCGATTGTGTAGTGCATAAAGTATATATACTAGGTGGCGTTAGTCTTTGTGGTCGCGTGGAGCGAAGTTTCGAAGGTGTGTAGAGATTACATGGAGAAGAGGAGCGGATACGCCCGCACAAACTTCCCGTATTATGCCCTACACGACGTGCCGCATCTGGAGAACGTGAGGCACATAGGGAGGGAGCTCTATTTGACTCTAGGCCCCAGAGATTTGAGGTATACGTTTTATGATGCGTTTTGGGACTGCTCCGCCTATACTCACGACTTGGGCATGGCCGTCGGCCCTAGGGAGCTGGACGCATTGGGGCTCCACACGTCGGCGCTGAGGGACTACCTCAAGGCCGAGGAGACCTCCGCCGGGAGGGGCCTGGCGGGCAAGCTAAGCAAATTTTCAAACTTCTTCACCAGCTACGGCAAAGATAAAAACTTTCTAGAGTGGGGAAAGATACAAATTCCAGACAAAAAAAGTATAAATCCATGTGATCCTGTCTTTGCCCAGTTCATAAGGGATATACACCCTTGGATTAGCTACGAGCTGGCAAAGAGAGAGCTGGCGGATAGTCTGCGTGATGTGTTTGGCAGTAAGGGGAAGGCGGAGGAGTTTGCGAAGTACGTCGGGCTTGTCGCGCTTCTGCACTGGAAGCATACACGGCTGGACCTCCCATCGACGGAGTTTGAAGGGTATAGCCTCGACTTCCGCTTCTGGGGTGCAGTGATTAAGCTTGCAGACGCCCTAGACGCCACAGAGGACAGAGGCGTGCCGGAGCTCGGCTACATCGCCGACGTGTTGAGAGGCGACATAAGCCAAGCCGCCCACAGAGCCTTCAAGATAGTAAAAAAGACAAGAGACGTAAGGTATTGGGATATGGGCGTCAAGATCGAAAATGAGAAAAAACGGAGGATAGTGCTCGACGTTGGGCCCGGCAGAGAGGAGGCCGAGCTCCTCGGCTTCCTCCTCTTTGAAGTCGGCGGAAACATCTTCGAAGACTACGACACCGCTAGGAAGGCGTTGCAAGACTTGGGCATACAGCTACCGCCGCTTTGGATAAAGGCCGGAGATAGGGAGGAAAGCCTAGAGCCCTATCTACTACATCTACATGAAGCCCACGAAAAAATAAAAAACATAAAACTCACCGAGGACAGCCCCTATATAGAAGAACTCAAGAGAAGCGGAGCTCCTCAAGAGCTCGTCGAACTCCTAGCACAGAAGAGATCTCCGACGCCACAGGAGATCTGTGGAGAGAAATGCGAAGACCTCATCGATCTTCTCGGACTGAGATCCGCAGAATCATGGGAATATTGTATACAGAAATGTGAGGATCTTATAAATTCTCTTGTAGGAAAAGGCGAAAAAACCACAGAATTGCAACAAAATAAATGCCAAGAGCAGTGCGAAAAGAAAGAAGGGGGATACAACCCCCTGGATGCGCTCGCCGTGGCTGTGCTGACGCAGACCCCGGCGGACGGGATTGTGCGCCTGATACTGCGGGACCTCGACAGCAGAGAGGTCGAGAAGTTGCTGAAGGCGCTTGCGCGCTAGTATCTGCGATGGGCGGGCTCGGCGATCTTTTCGAAGAGTATAGGAAGCTGGCGGAGTTGCACAGATGGAGAGGGAATCCCTATGTGTTGGCCTTAAAGGTCTGGAGGATGCGGCAGGCGCTCGATAAGGTTCTGGTGGACCATAGGCAGTACGAGGAGAGGGTGCAGATGATGATGAAGAGGGGGGAGGGCTGGGATGAGATCGCTAGATATATCGACGGCATGGTTGAGGAGGCTGAATCCGTATGGGAGAGGCACAGAGACGCCGTAGAAATTCTGCCCCCCTCGAAGTCTCTTGAGGAGCTGAAGAGGAAGATTGAGACGCTGGAGATCCCGGCGCCCGAGGTCTCGCTCGGCGTGTGGGGCGAGGGTCGCGACGGCGTGTTGGAGGTGTTTATTAAAAACAAGTCCCCCCTTCCCCTCGCCGTGGAGGTCGGGGTGGAGGGGGCTACGCCGCTGAGACCGCTCAAAAGAGCCAGGCTAAGGCCGCACTCTTCGGAGAGCTGGAGGGCCCCTGTCATCGTGGAGGGGCAGAGGATCACGGTGAGGATAGCCTATAGATCCCTCGGCGTGGAGCGAGGAGGCACCGTCGAGAGGGCGGCGGTCCTTAGGCCGGCCGGGACGCCTAAGTATGTAAACGTCCCCATACAGACGCTGGGGAGGCTCGACGACGAGAAGGTAATGGCCATCCGCTACACGACCGACATCTCCATCGGCGGCTGGAGGCTAAGCGCATATTTAGGCGAGGGCGGCTTTTACCACGCCTTTTTAGCACTCAAAGGAGGCGAGGAGGCTGTTTTGAAAATCCCCAAGGCGCTTCTTAAAGTTGAAAGAGGGCGTAGCGCCGTAAAGGCCATCGAGGTGCAACAAGCCGACTCGGAGGAGGCGAAGAGACAGGTGCAGAAGGAGGTTGAGATCCTGCAGAATGTGAAGAGGGTGAAGGCCGAGACGGGCATCAAACACCTTGTGGATTTCCTCGAAGCCGGCGAGGCGACGGTTTGGGGGGCGACGGTTCCCTTCATCGCGCTTCGGTACTACCCCAAGGGCAACGTCGGCAGAGCCGCCGGGAGGCTTGCCGCAAGTGAGGCGCTATTGATAGCGGCGCAGGTAGGGCGCGCTCTGCTGGCGTGCTACGAAAGGGGCGTGTTCTCGAAACACGGCGACTTGAAGCCGGAAAATCTGCTAATAGACCGCGACGGAATCGTGGCTGTTACTGACTTCCAGACGGCGAAGGCGCCGACAGCCGGGGAAAGACGCACGCAGTCCCCGGCGCCCTCGACCGCCATGTATGCCCACAGAGCTGAGGACGACAGGGCGGACGTATACGCGCTGGGGCGGATACTCGTGGACCTCACCGCAGGTCTGAACGCGGCTGAGGACAAGGCCCCCAGGCAGTTGCAGGAGCTGATCGCCGCCGCCCGCTCCGAGAACCCGCCCTACATGCACACATTCCTAAAAAGGGCCGAGGACCTCCTGGGCGAGCTTACGCCTTAGCGGACTCCTCCACCCTCTTCCTGCACTCCCTCAGCTCCTGCGCCAGCCTCTCCCGCTCATCCTGCGCAGTTTTCAGCGCCCTCTCAAGCTCGTCAAGCGCCGCCTCTCTGGTCCGGAGCCTCTCCTCCCGCCTCCTGAGCTCCTCCTCCCTCTCCCTCAGCTCCTTCTCCCTCTCCAGAACCCTGGCGCGGAGCTCAGCCACCTCCCGCCCCATTCTATCTAGACCAGCCCTCATCTTCCTCAGCTCTTCCCGCTCCTTTTCCAGATTCTGCCCCTCTTGCTCGATCTCGGATCTTTTCCGCGCCAGCGCCTCCTCATCCCCCCTAATCTTGGCCTCTCTAGCCGCCAGAAGCTTCTCCCTCTCCTCCAGCCTCTTTTCCCTCTCCGCGAGGGAAACGCTCTCCCTCTCCAGCTCCTCTCTCCAATCTTGTAGCTTGGCCTCCCTCTCCCCCAGCGCCGCCTCTCGGCCTCTCAGCGCCTCCTCCCATTTCTTGAGCTCCTCCTCCCGCGTCTGCAGATGTTTGAACCTTGCGTTTAGCTCCTCCATGAGCCCCTTGATCCTCTCCTCGTCGCCGGCGACCTTCTTCTCGCGCTCCTCCAGCGCCGCCTCCCTTCTGCGTAGCTCATCTTCGCGTTGCTTAAGTCTCTGCTCCACCTCCTCCACCTCCTTCTCGCGCCTTGCGATCACAGCCTCCCGCTGCGACAGCTCTGAGTCTCTTTTCTCCAGCTCCTCCTCCCGCCTCTTTAACTTTTTCTCGCGGCTCTCGAGCTCCGCCGCGCGGGCCTCCAGCTGTTTTTCCCTCTCGGCGAGGTAGTTCTCCCGCTGGTTGATCCACGGCAGACGCTCCGCGATGTTCCTCTCGAGACTGCTCACCTGCTCCCCCAGCGCTTTCCGTTGCTCCTCGAGCTTGGCGATCTCCGCCTTCAGCTCCTCTATGCGGCTCTGCATCTCCCCCATCTCGGCCGAGAGAACCTCAACCTCCTTCTCTCGCTTCGCAACTTCGGCCTCCCGCTGAGCCAGCTGGCGGCTGAAATCCGCCAGCTTTCTTCTCTCGGCCTCTAGCTCGCCGAGCACGCTCCTTAGCTCATCGACTCTTTTCACGACCTCACCCAACACGCCTTGAGCCTTAGCAGAAAATCCGTCAAGGGTAGCTCTGGAGCCCTCCAGTTGCGACTTAACCGCCGAGAGGTGCTGGGAGAAGTCGTCCAGCCTCCTCTTCAGCTCCTCCTCGGAGGATTCAAGCAACCTCCGCAACGACGCGGACTCCTCCAGCAACTTTTTCACCTGCCCCTCCCGCGTCTCGAGGTCCTGTATCCGCCTCGCCGTGTTGTAGAGCTCCTCCTCGTATTTTTTCAGCTGCCGAAGCCTCTCCTCAAGAGAGGCGATGGCTCTCTGCCCCTCCCTAGAAAACTCATCGGCCAAGTTCTTCATAACCTGAAGTTGCTCCTCGCCCTTTCTGGAGTACTCGGCCAGGAGCCTGTCAACAGAGGAGGACAGCCCCTTCACGTCGTCCCGCAACGTCTCGACGCCGGAGCTCACCTCAGCAAACCCCCTGCCTATATACGGAACCAGCGCGGAGACCAAGGCGAGAACGGCCTCGTCGCGCTTGAGGTCCTTCCCCTCGGAGATCTTCCTGCGGAGGTTCTCCAGCTCCTTCTCCGCCCGCGCGAGAACCTCCGACACGCCGAGCTCAGACATGGCCCGCGATAGCCCTCTCCACAGCCTCCTCCCTGTACGTATCAACCTGATGCGCAACTGCATCCACGGCGTTCAGAAGCTCCAGCTTAGCCTCCTCCAAGGACGTGATTAAATCGCCCAGCTTCACATACAGCGCATACACCTCGCCCCCCAGCGCCTCAAACCTCCTCGCAAGCTCCATGCTGACGTCGGCGACGTCTCTCGCCAGCTCCTCCCGGCTCTTCTCCACAGAGCCAGCGACGGAATCCACCCTACCGAGCAAGACGCTGGAGTGCCTCTCCACCACATCGACTAAAGACTTGCTCCTTGCATCTACAAACTTCTCCAGAGACTCCCCCCACTTATCTAGGGCGTCCTGGAGCTCCTTAACACCCTCGCCTAGCTCCTCAAGCCTCCGGCGCAAACCCTCGAAGTTCTTCTCCAAGAGATTCCTCAGCTCGCCGAGCAACACGCTCACGGCCTCAAGCCGCTTCTGGACATCCTCCGCACTAGCCACACCTTCGTTAACTCTACGTTGCAGCTCCTCAAGAGAGCGGCTGATCAGGCCGACGTCCGTCTTCAACGAAGATGAGATCTGCGACACGCCGTCCCTCACCTCTTTTAACCCACGCCTGACCTCAGCCATGGAATCCTCCAACTGTTTAGAGAACTGTTGCGAAAACTCGAGCCCCCGCCGAAGATTCTCCTCGACCGTCGAGAGAGACGTAGATAGATTACGCACAGCGTTCCTGACACCCCTCACCTCCGCCCCAAGCTCCTTGTCCAACTCAGAGATTTTTTGCAAGACGGCATCTCTGCTGTTGCCCAGCTCGTTCCTCGCCGAGGAAACCTGCTCCTCTACGGATCTGAGGCGCTCCGAGAGCTCAGCCGACTTCTCCGCCTCATCCTCCACCAAGCCCCTCAGCTCCTTCAGCTCCCGCCGAAGCGCATTAACTGCACTATATACCGCATCAACCTTCCCCAAAACAGTCTCGCACTCGCTAGATAGACTCATATTTCGCATCACATCCCACTTAAAATTTTTAACAAAGGATTAAAAAGGACACGTAGAGCGCACCATGCTGTTGTGCTTCCAGATAGCAGGTGAGGAATACTGCGTGGAGATAGACACCCGCAAAATCGCACGCCTTGTCGTAGGCCGCTACGACCCAGGAGGGAAAGATCCCGAAGTACCTAATGCTGGGGAAGACGGCCTAAAGATAAGATGGAGCGACGGAATATATGTATTCAAAAACGTGAAGTGCCGCCGAGGGTGCGGGCCCGGCGATACCGACTGCGCCCACCGCGAACACGTGGAAATAACCGCATTGGGCGACCGAATCACCGTGCAGACAGCGCCGGGCGCAACCCACCCAGTATACTACGGACGCGCCGAGACAGAGAGAAACGTGCTGGAAGAAATCCTCCTCACGCCAGGTCAGCGCCTCTACCTCTGGATAAGCGGAGTCAGAGACGCCGCCGGGAGGCCAGCCCCCCTAATAATCCGCTACGTAACACCAGCCCCAGAGGCCACCTGCCAGGCGGCATGCGCGGCGTGGGACATCATACAACAACTCTACCACCGCGTCGAGAAAGGCCCTCTAAAACTCACGGAAAAAGAGGTAGAAGACCTCAAGCACGTATTCGACATCCTCAAAGGACACCTAGATGGAGTAATAGCCGCCGGACGCGAGCTGGTAAAAGAAGTGAAACCGTTAGAGGATGTTGTAGGGCTACTTGAAGGTTCCTTCGAAAAGGGGGAGATTCCCGGAAAGGCGGTCAGTAAGATCGCCTCCATGCGGCACCAGCTCAACCTACTTAGACAACTCCTCAACTGCAACTGCGAACGCCCAATAGCTAGCAACGGCTAGACTACAGCCGCCCCGCCGAAGCCGGCACGACCAGACGCACGCAGCAAGGCCCTCCGCCGAGAACCCTACAAGTTCGACGAGAGCGCTCCCCCGCCCTTCGGTATGCCGCCACAATCCTCCCCGTCGGTACGACCTGCGGCGGGCCGAGGCGTAGTTACCCCGGCCGGAGTCGCGGCACGTGTAGCAACCCCTCCTCACGTGGCTACCGAGGTGGGGCCTCGGCCATCCGCCCAAGCGCCCGCGCCATCAGCCCCGCCGACCTCCAGCTCCGGGCAGATGGAGGGGTCAGCGCATCGCAAAGAGGTCCACGGCTCCCACTCTCGACGCAGCCCCTCTGAGCCCTCCCGGCGGTATGCCGCCTCCGCCGGAGCGGATCGAGCCGTTTGCGCCGCGGCTCCGAGGCCTCCACAACCTCGCTGCCTCTCGAGGCGCGGCTCCGCAGGTCCGGGAAACTCCTGCGGCCACCATACGCCGCAGCCGACCTCACGCGATAGGCTATACGGAGAAGTCCACGGCCGTCCCCCAGCCGCCAAGACGTCCGGGCCCCGACACGTCCGAAAGACGGGGGCCGCTCGACGGGGCCCGCCCGCTCCACGGCCTCGAGGGCCTTATGGAGGCCGCCTATCGGCGGAGTCATGCGCCCGGCGCGGCGCCTGTTCGCCGCAGGCGCGCCTAGGCCAGACGGCCCACAGCTGCCGACTGCGCCTCTCCCCGTCGGCGGCGCCGAGAAGACTTAAAAACTTGCGGCCCAAGCGCCACGTGGGCTGGACGGACCTCCACTCCGCCGCCCTCGTGGGCGATGCGGAGGAAGTGGAAGAGTTGTTGGAGGAAGGCGCCGACCCAAACGCCAAGGCTGAAGGCGGCCTGACGCCGCTACATGTAGCGGCGTATAAGGGCCGTGTCGACGTTGCGAAGCTCCTCCAAGAGCGCGGGGCGGATCCGACCGTAAAGAATAAGGATGGAGATACTCCTCTCGACTTAGCCAGAAGGAGGGGCCATCGTGGGGTGCTTCCCTCATCGAGGGGTTTCACATGGAGGGGTGGCTGGGGCGCAGAAGGGAGCCGTCTCGGCCGGGCGCGGCGCCCGTGCGGTCTGCGTCGGACGCCGTCTGCGAGGCCTGCTGCGAGGCCTGGCGCATCATCAGCCAGGTCTACGGCCATGTGAAGGAAGCCCGCGCGATGACGAGAAAAGAGCTCGAGGACCTCGAAAGGCTCTTCCACGTCTTTAAGGGACACGTCGAGGCGCTTGAGGCCATGACAACAAGACCAGACGCCGTGAAAGAACTAATAAGCTTCAGAGACTACATAGAGCTCATGTTGCCCCAGCTGAAGCAGGGAGGTCTGGACGCCGTAGCCAAGATAACGTCCATGCGCGACAGGTTCAACAGGCTAAGAGAGGAGCTGGCCTGCCGCTGCTAGCCGTATTTTTCGAGGAGTATAGGAAGCTGGCTGGGCCTCTCGGACCTCGTTAGAAACGCGCTGGAGCTCGAGCCCTGGAAAAGGCCAAACGCCGAGGAGGCCGCCAGGAGGATAGCGGCGGAGTGGAGGAGATACAGCTGCTGGCGTGCATTATTCCAATCCTCGTCATGTTTAACCATGGGGGTAAAGCTTAAAAACCAGTTGTTTCATTATAGTTGATGAGTCAAGTGGGTGAGTCAAACTTTAGGGATGAGTTGGAGGAGGTTTGGGTTCCTAAGGATGTAGGTGAGCTTGAGGGTCTCCTCCTGACAATTCAAAACGAGCCCGGCAAGAAAATACTGAAGCACAGGATACAACAACTAAAGGAAGGAAAGCGTAGCAAGACAATAAATTGGAAAGATTGGTCAGACGGTTGGCCAAAAAGGTAAAATTCCGTGGAAAGCTCGCAAGACATCACAACCAGCGCTGGAGTTAGCGAAGTTTCAGGTAAACAGCTGTCAAAAAGAAATACAAGTAACCGTGGTTTAATTGTCATAACTAAGGTCATAAGTGCCTGCAATTTAGCTTGCAGGTACTGTGATGCAGACATTTACTCGAACCAGCGGATATCTATAGATACTGTCTCTAATATAATTAAGAAAGCTCTGGATTACGCAGATTATGTAGAGTTCGTTTGGCATGGCGGTGAGCCGTTACTGATGGGTGTACACTTCTACAAGGAAGTAGTTGAATTACAGAAAAAGTTTAAGCGAGAAAACCAAGTTATTATGAATTCAATTGCGACCAACGGCACGCTAATTAATCAGGAATGGGTCGACTTCTTTAAGGCCAATGACTTCCACGTCGGAGTTAGCCTTGATGGACCTCCTGAAGTCCATAACGCAAACAGGATATTTAAGAGTGGCCAAGGGAGCTTCGAGCAGGTGATGAGGGGGATACGACTGCTCAAGGAGAACGGTGTGCAGTTCGGGGTTCTGGCCGTTATAACTAAGGAAACGGTGAGAATTGGGGCTAAGAGGTTCCTCGACTTCTTCATAGAAAACGGAATATTCAACATCGGCATTCTGCCGCAGAGGCCTGCGCTGAATATAGGCAGGACTGACGCCCTGCCGAGGGAGGAGTTTGAGAAATTCGCCATAGAGCTTTTCGACTACTGGTATAGCTTAGATGACCCTAGGATAAAGATAAGGGAGCTCGACGCTATTCTTGATAGAATATTTGGTGCTGAAAGCAGTATCTGCATTTTCGGTGGAAACTGCAGGGGCAAGGTCTTAGCAATCACGCCAAATGGCGATGTCTATCCTTGCGACGAGTTCATGTTCGACGAGAGATATAGGCTGGGGAATGTAAGGGAGCAGACCTTTGAGGAAATACTTAATCCGATGAACCCCAAGCTGATACGCATTAGGTTGGAGGACCTGAAGACTAAAAAGCCTACAAAATGTAAGTACTCGAAGATTTGTAACTACGGCTGTCCAAAGGATAGGTACGTCCTTTCGAGGGTCTATAACGAAGAGGGAACTTGCGGATGGTGTAACGTCATAGACCACATATACAAGAGGGTCATGAAGGACTTGGGAAAAATAAAGGAATGAGGGATTCGCAAAGGTGAACCGATCCTTTACAGGCTGAACCTGAAGACCTCCTCCCCCTTCCGATATACTGCAACGTCTCTCCCGTCGGTCAGGGCGTAGCACCTGAACCTAGCCGAGCTATCCACCCTTAGGTACTTCCCCCACTTGAACTCGTAATAGGAGTAGCATCCGCTGGCCATGTGCCCGCTGAAGTGCAGCCTAGGCCTTATCTTCTCAAAGGCCCATCTCATGAGCTCAGCCGCCTCGTCGCCTTCCAGCTCCGGATAGGGGGCGGAGGGGGGCTGATGCGACACGAAGATATCCACGGAGCCGATCTTGGACACGGCTCTTCTGAACCTCCCCGGCGGCGTGCAGTGCTCTGCGCCGCCGCAGACCAGGCCGTTTA
>Ga0080005_128494_pt1 | contig 11357 bp, 14 predicted proteins | sample JossMetagenome_2_FD_69208 | JGI IMG/M metagenome (GOLD analysis project Ga0080005, IMG submission 69208) | Hot spring sediment microbial communities from Joseph's Coat, Yellowstone National Park, USA - JC3_ASED (SPADES assembly) (version 2) | ecosystem: Environmental > Aquatic > Thermal springs >... | reverse complement strand
ATCACACTGACGTTGCAATCCTAATCAAGGGTTCGACGATTAAGTCCGAGTACTACTGGTGGAAGCGTGAAATAGGCACTTACCAATCCGTTAGGGATTGGTTGAGGAACCACGGATTCGAGTCATGGAAAAAGTACCATGTTTATTACTTACATACGGTTTATAAGCAACGAGAGAGGTTGAGACATTACTACAGGACCGCGATTAGGTTCCTAGCGGAGACTTTATGGGAAATGGGCGTTGATGAAGTGTTCATTGGCTACCCATACATGGTCAGCCAAGACAACGGCAACGAGTACAACACAAACATTTGGTGGTTCGCAAAAACCATTAAGTGGTTCAGTGAGGTGTTACAAGAATACGGAATTAAACTGCATGTTGTTAATGAGTATGGGACAAGCAAGCGGTGCTCCATTTGCAACATGGAGCATGAAAACGGCAGAGTAAAGAGAGGACTCTATGTATGCCCAGTAACGGGCATTAAAATTAATGCTGACTTAAATGCGGCAAGGAATATTGCAAGGAGGGTAGGCTACGAAACACCAATACCGAAGAAGATACTAAGCTTTATTATAACAACCAACGGAATAAAACCATTAACCCCCATGGAGGGGGTAACAATCGAGACCCCCAAGATTAAGCCCGCCTAAAAAAGCGGGAAGGGGGTCATTAACTGCTCCCCCTAGTACAACACCGAGCAGTTCCGTCAAGGCTGACTCAAAATGCTTTCTCGCTATGTACTTTATAACGAAGGTTGGAATTTCCACCCCAGCTATTGAAACCATGGCTGATTCACTCGATTCTAATGCTGAGACTGGAATTGGCGAGAGGAGCATAGGTAGCGGCTTCTCCTCAACTTTGACCTCCGGCGGTTCCTCTTTCTTAGTTTCTTCCGAGTTGCTCATCAATATCTTCGCTGAGAGTCTAATTTATTAATTTTTCTTAACCGTTTTTTATAAGAAAAAAGAAAAATTGTTTGATTTTGAGATGATATGCCGTAATATATTTATCCTTCTCCCAATATCTCCTTACGGGTGAGTCCGTACTCCTTCACGAGCCTTAGGTAGGTGTTTAAGGCGTATCTATACTTAGTTCTGGTGTTCTTGGATAAGGACTTGTCCATAGTGTATTCTTCTAGGAACCTACTGATGTGTTCTTGAGTCAGATCTTGATCTGTTAGTCCCTTGTTGTTAGCCCATATGAGGAACCTTCTTATTAACGCCTTGTGTTCCTTGATTAGTGTCAACTTGTTTGTTAAATCCTCCACAGACTTGGCTTGCACCCTCGGGATTGGCTGTGCGAGCACTCGGTTAATCTCCCAAAATTGTGATAGGATTATGCTCGCTAATTTATCTACCGTTAGACCCATGTGCTGGGCAACCTCGTTTAGCCAGTCATATATGTTCTTTGGAATCCTAATAGGAACCAGGTCTTCTGATTTTGCCCGCTGATTCATAATCCCACCTTTTCTAGCACTGAGATTCTTTCCTCAACCTCTTTCGCCAAGGCTTGAACCGTGTCCTTGAGTACAAGGCTCTTTCTCACGACCCTATCTAATGGGATTTCCCAACGGCGTGGCATTAAAGAAAGCCTCGTTAGGTATCTGTTTGAATAAACTCTCGTTTGGAAAAGCGGTTGCGGATAAGTACGTGTTAACATTATGCTAGGGAGCGACCTTATAAAGCGACTTAGTGCTTTTTCAACTGTTTTTATAGTCTCCTCTTTATATCGATGTGTAATGCGGTTCAAGACTATCCCAAGCAAAAATTGTCTGCGGCCTGGTACTCCAAAGATGCGTGGGAGTACATCACGTATGACGATTTGAGCACCAACAATTGAAAGTTCTTCCAAGTTCATCGGGATAATCACATAATCAGTTGCATAAAGAGCCCATTGTGTTATTACAAATGACTCTGGGGCAGTATCGATAAGAATATAGTCGTAGTTATCAAATATATGCCTATTCCATATTATTCGCCTGTACAGCGCAAAAATGTCATGTACAGGCATCCTACCCTCTACCTCAATCTCCACTATATGGTTCAGGCCAAACGGTAGAATGAAAAGCGGCTTACCATTACTGAACAAAACTTTCCTTATGTTAAATTCCTTGTCTGAAAGAAGCTCAACAACGCCATCTTTTACCTCAAGTAGCTTATCAACAGGAATAAAAAACGATGATAAATGCGATTGTGGATCCATATCTATCAACAGTACTTTCTTCCCAAGCGATGCTAAGCCATAGCCTAACAGGGCAGTTACTGTCGTTTTTCCCGTACCTCCTTTCATGCTTGTTATCGTAATTATGCGCGCCATATGCGATTTAGTTCTAAATTTATCCCTTTATAAACTTTTTGTTTTAGAAAATGAAAGGTAATTAATCTAATTGTTCGAAAAAAATGTTTAAACAAATTATTAAACACAGTTCCTAAAACGAATCTAAATCCATGAACGTACCTTAAAGAGCAAGATCGCTAAGCCTAATCAGCTAGTAATTCACCAATTCTTTCGCCAGTTTCTCTTGGCCTTCTGAAGACTTCGCCCTTGGGGATAACTACTATTGCATTGTTCCTCTTGAAGAAGTTCACGCAGTCCCTCGCCCATTGGTCGGGTTGCTTTGGGTCTGTGAGGACGACTGTAGCGACCGCCTTGTGCCTCGGGATGTACCTTATGAAGTCCTTACAATCACTTACAAGCACTATCTTCGCATCCTCGCCCATTGGGTCGGCTAACTCATCGGAAAGTCTTAGAGCTGAAGATATGTCGGTGCCCCCGTCCGCCGCCGCCGTCCCAATGAACTTCACTGCCTCCTTGAGCGGCACAGTTATTGAGCTGTCCTTGAAGGCAACGACGGCGACTTGCCCCCTCAGCTCACTGACCGCGCCAAGTATCCCCATCGTTATGAGCCTTAGGTCGCCTGTTATCATGTCCACTGTTGTTGATGAGGAGAAGTCCATGGCAATAACAGCCTTCAACTCCTTTTCTCCATACTCCCTCAAGTTCAGGCTTGAGCTTGCATACTTAGCCGTGAACACGTCCCACGAGAGCAACTCTATTGGCTTCGCGTTTTCCAGCTCCTTCCCAACCGTTACGCCTGTCAGCACAGCTGTTGGGTACTTAATGCCGAGCTGACCCTCATACTTGAGGAAGGCGTCGATTATTCCGTGCATTAACTCCCTGAGGGCTTCCTTCGATGGTATGAAATCGTAACCCCAGTTCCACGTTACGTATTCCCCCTTGCCCACTTCGTCCCCACCCTCGGCTTGCACCATCCTCCTGCCCTCCTTTTCTTGCCCCTCTTCGGCCTCCTTTGTTATATCGCCAGCTTGGGGTATGACCATCGACCTCATGACCCTAACTATGTACTCCTTAAGCGTCTCGCGGTTCATTCCCTGGATAGGCATGTTCTGCGTCATTAACAGGAACGCCTTGAGGAACTGAAGAGCCAAAGCGAAGGACCTCGGGAAGTGAAGCATTGTCTTGTACCTATCCCTCACCACCATCATCTCTGCCCAGAGCTCCTTGAATGCGGAGTGAACAGCCACCCAGAGCCCCTCTACCTCGGCCTCATCAGCAAGTTTCGGATAGACCGAGTAGAACACGAAGAACAACTCCGTAGCTAGCTGAAGCACTTGTGGGTTCGTCTTTATCATTGCCTTATAGTACTTCGGCAAGGCAGCGTAGAGAATGGACATAACCCTTTTATAGATTGTATCCTTGGACTTTATATTTGCCAAGACGGGCACAATAAAGAACTAATCATAATTGCTTAAAAGTGTTTTGAAGCTAAGGAATTGAGAAAGTTCATAAACTCGGCATCATATTCTTCAACATCCAAGCGAACCTTTTTGGGGGGCATGTTATGTGAATACTGAAGGCAACGTGTACCCTTGCAGACAAGAATAGCATCTCTATAAATAAGTACTAGGTCGTTTGCGAGCGCCAGATGTCGGAAATAATCAGTAAATGTCCTAAAGGGCAAAACTACGGCATCTACTAGCTCGTCACGCTTATAGCGCTTGAGCACGACTCCACTGATTTCTTTTCTTGCAACTAGGTGATCTTCTTCGTTATGAACTAAAACTATTGCATAACGTGAGTACTCCTCGAACATGATTATCATGTGTCCATTTCCCAATGTCGTGACCTTAACGTCGTCAACGGTATACTCACTGACGATTGGCGAAGCTTTAGCATTTGAGAAATTGTTCCTTGGCGGGTATCTGACCTCAGCCGGCACTATAACACCATCTTGGGGGGCCAATAAGTATTCTACACTTGGCGGGACCTCAACACCAACACCAGCATACGTCCTTTTCACTCTTTCCACAAATCTCAGCGGCCCAATAATTACCAGAATCTCTTCCCCTTCAAAAGTAGAAAGTTCGTCCGGTAAAATTAGGAAGAAGAACCGTCGGTATTTTTCTTCAATCATCCTTACCATTGCATCCACAGTTGCTGAGAACTCAAAAAGACTTGTCATCAAGGAAAAAGAAAAAAGAAGTGATTTTTAAAGTTTTCTTTTCATGGTTTACGTATTAAGTGCCTCTGATCACGCGCTCAACCTTGTCGTAAAGCTCGGCATACTTTTCTTTCTGTTCCGCATACCATTTCCACTGCTCCACAAGGTCTATGCCTGCTTTTTCTTTCACTTCCTTTATGACCTTCTGCATGGATGGGTCTTTTAGTGCTCCATCAATGTCGTCCACTAACGGCCCAATCCAATTCCACTTCGGCACGTTGTGCGCTGGAGCCATTGTTAGGAGCGTTGGTAACGGCCCTTGCCAAAGACCCCTATCAATCATGTACACTGTAAATGCCGCATCCACGATTTTCCTAGCTAGGTTTGGCCACCAAAATCCAAACAGCACATTCATCCCTGTGCCGCCTTTGGCCATTGCTTTTCTCGCTTTCTGTATAACATTTTGTGGAGTCTTCTCCATCACTCGCAGTAGTTCAATTGTGTATGCAGAAATCTTCTTTTTACCTCTCCCAACGGTCTCAGGCTTTGGAGGAAAGAACATCCTTGCCACGATATACGCGCTCTTTTGTAAATCAGGGTCTGGCATTACCTCACGGATTGCCTCGTCAATATCCACTGGCCCGTCGATTCTATTGAACCTAGCAAAGTATACTTTATCTCCGAGCAACTGCCTTAGTCTTGCCGTGTTTTTCTTACTCGGTAGAATTCCTATCATTGGCTTCCCGCACTTTGGACACCTCTGTTGGTGCGAGGCAGGCGTCAGCGATATAATCTTGTCGTCTGGGCAGACCATGATTGGCGCGATGCCGGCGTGCGCCCATATTTTTGATATCTTCGGCTCATCTACGCTCGTGATTATATCTATAAGTCTCGCAATGATGTTTGCGCCCATCCCGTAGTTATACCTACCCCAGCGGAATACTGGCGAGTTCTTTACACTTACTTCTATCAACTTTGAAACTGTGTCTTTGAGTATCTCATAGTACGACTGAACTGCGCTCAGTATTGGGTCTGCTGGGAAATAGAAATTCACAGCCGTGCCAACGTTACATTGAGGGCAAATGAAGTCTGCCTTGACTATGCCCTCCTTGCTGAGCTTAACGACTTCGTTCCTAAGCTCGTCAGGTATCTTTTTTGCTCTAGTAGAGAAAAACGAGCCCTTGGTCTCGCGGTCGACAATCGTTATGTGGCCGCGTGGGCAAACTATTGCGTAGTATGCCGAGGCCATATTTTGAATTCTGACTATGTCGCGGACTAACTTCTCGTAAAGGTCAACAAGCGTCTTAACATCACCAGTCGTGTATTCGCGCACTTGTCTCATAACGACGTTCCTAACAAGCTCCGGCAACTTCGACATGTCCACCTTTGCAAGCTCTGCATCTACCTTCGCCCTATTTAAATCGATGAGCTGGCCGAACAACTTGCTTATCTGGCTCGTAGCCTCCTTTATTTGCGCTTCGATGTCCCCTACCTTTTTGTTCTTGTCATTCATGCTTGGCTCAGTCATTAGATAGCGGTTAGCAGAGAGGTTTAAAAATTTTACCCCCACGGAAGAGATTACATGCGCTCATGAGTCCACATAATGATAGGTAAAAAAAGTACGTAGTTTTTAACCAAACTATCTATGAGCGGTTTGGAAAACTATGCTGGGCCTGACAAGTGTGCGCAGAGCAGGGCTTGTTCCTCAGTTAGCCCGTACTTCTCCATGCCGTACTTTACCACCTTTTCTTCACACTTATGCGGGCAGTCTAGAAGTATCTCCTTGAACTTCTCCTTGTCTTCCTTGAGCTTTTCAGCGTACTTCTCACACGCCGTTGTGCACGACCAGTACATCCTTTCTAGCTTGTCACATATCTCAAACCACTCATCGAAGGTATAGCACTTGCTCATGTTTTCACCCATACGCATGCTTCTCAAGTATTTCCCTAATAAGCCTTAGCTCCTTGTAGGTCTTGTAAAGTAGCCAGACTATTAGCACGAAGCCGACTGGCTCAGCAACGTCCCATATGAGCATTGAGTAGAACTCGAATGGGTTCATTGCCTCTCACCTACAGTACAAGTATCCCCATAGTTGATGCTCTGAAGAGGAGATGCTTTAGGAAGTCCCTGACTATGTAGCACGGCGCAGTTATTGTCAGGGTGAAGGTTATGTCGTTCTCGCTCATCTTATCAAGGGATAGTTTAACAATTGCCTTGTTGCATATCCAGAAGTACGATATATTGCCTGCATAGCTGAAGTTGGCTTGGGCATCTGGTGGAACCTTCTTCGTGCTTGTAAATGAATTGCAAATGAACTTCTCGCCCCTTTCAAGGTAATTATAGTGCAGGGACTCTAAAGTATTGCTGATTATATCGCTTACGCCTTTCACGTAATCAGGCTCCGATAGATTATGCCCTATAAAGCTCTTAAGTACCCTAACATCGGCTTTGAGCATATACTGCTCCCTGCACATGCCATGCCACTCATCCCTCGCTACGGGTTGAACCTGAGCAAGACATGGACAGAGAGTGAGCATGCACATTGATGGGCAACTCCTTGTTACATCCGCCATCGCTGGTTGATTTTGTGTTTGTGTCTCCATTCCCCATCGTTTAGCCTTGCTAGGCACTGGTTTATAAATCTTTTCTTATAAAGAGAGAACCAATATATTTATTAAATAGATTGACAAATGTACTCAGCGGTAGCTGATTGGATGTATCAACAAAATAATTGCACTCAATGGGGGTGTTCTGTAATGTGACCTTATACATATAGTGGTCGTAGTCTGGGTTTATTGAGATAGTTACGTGGTCCTCCAAATCGCCGACTATGACGTCGACAGCCCATACGTTGCCTCTCAACAGCTTGCTGATTGGTATATCCATGACTGAGCCATTGTTTCTTCCCCCTCTTGTGGTGAAGGATTTTCGCCTTGTTTTTGCGTATTCGTTCATCATCAGTACAACTGCCCTTGCAAAGTTCAACACCGTCACATTGGGCTTAATGGTAAGGTTGAGGTCATCGGCGTTGCCGTAGACCAAGCATTCTCCGTAGCAGTACTCGACCTTCATTATATCTGGGTTCTCTTCCTCGTTGAGGTAGAACACCACCTTGGGTGAACAATCAAGGTATGATATACCCAAGTCCTCGCTCGCCAATGCAACAGCTACGTAGGGGATATGAGCCCCCAACTTGTCAAGCCTTGACCAAAGCTTGTAAATGATTTGCCCAAGCTCCACAAGCTTCATTTCCAACAAGCCCCGTAGGTACTTGTACAGTTCGGGTATTACTGACTCCCCTTTAGTAAGCGCATCCTCCGCCATTATATTCATTATTAATCAATTATTTTTAAGCTTTTCTTTTTAGAGAAGACAATGCTAATCAACGACTCCCTCCTCCGTGATTCTGAACGTTACCTCACGCTCTGGGTGATACGGACTGTCGAAGATCTTGGCTACCCTGGTGTTCTCCTTGCCCTTCCTCAGCCATACCCTATAGGTGGCGGTATGAGCCACTATGTTGCCGCCAGCTGGTTTCAGTGGGTTTCCGAAGAACGTGTCCGGCTGTGCCATGACTTGGTTAGTCACCACGACAGCGATGTTGTAGATATCAGCAATCTTGAGTAGCTCCGCGATGTGGTGGTTGAGCTTCTGCTGCCTCTCGGCTAGGTTCTCCCTGCCCGGATACTCGGCCCTGAAGTGTGTCACCAGCGAATCGACAACTATCAGCTTGATGTTCTCCTTCTCGATCATCTTCTTCGCTTCATCAACGATCATTATCTGGTGGTCGCTTGTGTAGGCCCTTGCATAGAGCACGTTCTTGAGGGCCTCATATGGGTCGAGCCCCCTGTACTTGGCCATCTGCATGATCCTCTCTGGCCTGAAGGTGTTCTCAGCGTCTATGTAGAGCGCCTTGCCGCTCAGCCCGCCCTTATCCTCGGGCAATTGAACCATAACGCTGAGCTGGTGGCATAATTGCGTCTTCCCAACGCCGAACTCGCCAACGAATTCCGTGATCGCCTTGGTCTCTATACCACCGCCAAGCAAGTCATCCAAGGCATTAGACCCAGTGCTTATCCGCTTGATCCCCCTCCTCCTCTGGTAAAGCTCGTAAGCCGTTATGAACGGCTGTAGCCCTATCAGCTTCTGGGCCGCCATTATTATCTGCCTAGCCCTATCCTCACTGCCGACAATGTCGGCGAGCTCCTTAACGCTCGCAAACGCTACATCCCTCACGGTGCCGTACCCAGCCGCCTTGAGCTTCTGTGCCGTCACATTACCGACGCCCTCTATCTCATCAACGTCAATCGCAGGATACTCACCACCTGTAGGCGCCAAAACATTCATGCTTTGCAAAATTCTCTCATCCTCCTCTCCTTCGACCTCCTCCCGTTGTGCCTTCTTCTTGTCCATATTTATTCACCAACAAGGAAGCCTAGACACACTTTTTAAGCCTTTCTCAACCTACAACACACGACAATATCTAACCAAGACAAGAATCAAGAAAAACACTATTAAACAAGTACTGAGTTCAACTCAACTAAAATGCTCTCAGTTAATAAGGACTTTGACTTCTTGCATTTTCTATTTCTACCTTTATTGCCCAGTACATGGGCACCATGTCTCTTGGTGCTTTAAACTTGCAACTTGGGCATACCATAACCCTACCATCTTCTTGAACCAACTTAGAACCACACATTGGACATATCGTGCTTGGCAACCTCCTGAACTCATACGGTACACCGTACCATTCTAGTTGTGTAGTTAATAATTTAACGAACCTCTTTGTGTACATAAGATACAACTTTCTCAAGCCCCTTGGTAGCTTCATCTCAAGCAGTTCCCTCCTCGACTCCTCAATCATGTCGTCAATGATGACGAGGGCTTTGTATCTAAGGGCCTTCCTAACAAGCCTGTGTGCAAGCTTTTGAGTATAATCCCTCAACTTAGCGTAGAGTCTCCTTCTCAGCTTCTTTATTTTCTCCCGCAACCTCTTTCCCTCCTCCGTCTTGTCAAGCCCCATCCTCTTTAATCTACCATACTCCCTACTCAACCTCACAGAAAGGCTGTAGAGGTTATCAACCTCCCTAAGGTTTGGCCTCTCCGGCTTCCACCTAATGATGCTTCCGTCCCTGATCAAGCCCCATGCAACGCCATTATTCCATGCATTTACATCAATAACAAGCATGTAATTACTTGACTGGTAAGGCTCAACAACACGCTCGGCAATTAAAGCTAGGTAGGGCTCATCATCCCTGAGCCCAATCATTGCGAACTTGACGTCACCGCCCTCGTTTACTCTCTCGATGACCCACCTCGGCATTGGAACTTCAACGGAGTACCCAGGCTCGTTCCTACATACCTGGCGTAGTCTGATGACGTTTCTCTTATAATCGTTATTGCTCCTGAACTCAAGAACCACCGGTGCATTCCTATCACCCTTCATAGAGCCATCGGCATAAATCCTCAGTGTCTTCAGTGGAACCCAAGTCCCAGCAAACCATCTCTTAGGCTTGGTACCAAAGACCAAGCTACCCATGTAGTTCTTGAAAGATCCATAGAGCTGGTACTGTATGTTTTTGAGAATGCCCGGTACCCAAACTTCATAATCTCGGTAGGCTAGGTTCGTTAATGCCATTAATCGTTTGATGTATTCAATATCACACCTGCCCTTCGGTAGTTCAATGAGTATTGCCCTCCTCGCAGTCATCCTTTACCACCACTAGTCCCTCAACTTCCTTGTTCGCGCATTTCGCCAGCTCCTCCCCACCGTAGTCCGTGTACACGTAAATCCTGACGTAGGGTTTTCCATGGACTGGTATTATCTGCACCCTCCCCTTGATGACAACTACCTTCACGACCCAATGATTAGAAAATCCCTCTTATAAATCTTTTGCTAACAAAAGGTTTAAATTTTAGCTAAAATAGAACTCACCCAGTCCTGGGTACGAGGGAACTGTGAGTACCCAGGAGCCCAGCCCCGGGGCAACTGAGGTAGTGATGCCCCGAAGATGGGGGAGTTCCCGACAGAGATGAAGGGTGATTAGGGTCGCTGGGATGAGGGGTAACGGGGCGCTGGTTTAGGTAAAAGACCACATTGGGGAGGCAGAAAGGAGATGCCACGCCTAGGTCGCTCAGCGTCAGCGTAATAGCTACGTAGGGGATCCGTATATCTGCCTTCTCAAGCCTCTGCCAAATTGTGGAGAGGAACTCGTCAAGCTCCACAAGCCTTATCCCCAGCAAGTCCCGCAAGTACCTGTACAAGTCGGAAATAACCGAAGTTACATCACAAGCCAAGCTTTCCGATGCCATATTTTTACCCCCTTAAGTTGTGTTATTAAAATAACTCCTATTTAGGCATTTCTATCGAATTGCCCTTAGGCGTGATTCCAAGGGTTGTGCCGTTAGGTTTCCTGAAGATTAGTATGTATTCGTGGACCTTATTCACCACGAATACGTAGGGGTAGCCGAGCGGTCTCAAATTGTTGTACTCCCGCCTCCTGTCCCAGATTATTATATCCTCAAGGACAAAACCAATCTGCTCCATCATCCTCGTTACGTCCATGTGGTACGGTATGAACTCACTCCCAACCCTTATATCCATAACCACCACAGCACACCTCTTCCCAGGCTTAAGCGTAATATACACGTTATGGAACACCTTTGAGAGCTCCCTCAGGAATTCGCCATAATCCTCTATATTGCCGAGGTCATCCTTCAAATCAGAGTATGGCCTCGACTCCTTATAATCCGCAGTCCTCTTCCTCCTATGCACAATCCAATACGGTGGGGACGTCACGCATAGGTCAATGGATTCCGGCTTAACGTACTTGAGGAGGTTCCTCGCGTCCTCACAGTAAACCTCGGGCTCTGGAACGCTACCCCCAAACACCTG
>Ga0080005_140921_pt1 | contig 11361 bp, 9 predicted proteins | sample JossMetagenome_2_FD_69208 | JGI IMG/M metagenome (GOLD analysis project Ga0080005, IMG submission 69208) | Hot spring sediment microbial communities from Joseph's Coat, Yellowstone National Park, USA - JC3_ASED (SPADES assembly) (version 2) | ecosystem: Environmental > Aquatic > Thermal springs >... | reverse complement strand
CAGCCTCCGAGATCCTGAGGGAGGTTGGTGTTAAGCTTGTTGAGTACAGTGATGGCTTATTCGTTGTCGACCCCGCTGAGATGATTGCGAAACTGGCGACCAAGTCCATTGATGCTGGGGCTAAGTTCCTATTGGGTGTGCACGTTGATGACGTGATATATAGGGATAACCCACCCAGGGTTGCTGGTGTGGCGATCATTTGGTCAACAGTACAGATGGCAGGTATTCACACAGACCCAATATTCATAGAGGCAAGGGCTGTCGTCGATGCGACAGGGCATGACGCTGAGGTCGCCGCGGTAGCCTCTAGGAAAACCCCTGAGCTAGGCATAGTATTGCGTGGCGAGAAGTCGGCTTTCGCGAGCACCGCCGAGGATTTGGTTGTTAAGTATACGGGTAAGGTTGTCGAGGGACTCTACGTTACAGGCATGGCTGTGGCTGCCGTCTATGGATTACCAAGGATGGGCCCCATCTTCGGCTCCATGTTGCTTAGTGGTAGGAGGGTTGCGGAGTTGATAATCAATGATTTAAAGGGCTCGGCCTAGTAGGTGCTATGCTGCTTGATTAAAATAAAAATAATTGGTTATTTATATAACCAGCAGGCAACCTTCCTCTTATCAACACTTAACATCTCTGGCTCTCTCTCCCTACATATGTCCATGGCGTAAGGACACCTTGGGTTGAATCTACAACCTGGTGGTGGGTTTATAAGACTGGGTACCTCGCCAGTCGGTGGCTCAAGAGCCTTCCTGCCTATTGTTGGTATTGATTTCATGAGCAATTGCGTGTATGGGTGCATGGGTTTCTTGAATACCTCATCAACGTCACCGTACTCCACAACCTTACCCGCATACATTATCGCCACCCTATCGGCTATGTAGTAGGCTACGGCCAGGTTGTGGGTTATGAATAGGTATGTTAGTTTCAACTCCTCCTTAAGATCCATCAAGAGATTTAGAACCTGGGCCTGCAGTGATGCATCTAAGGCCGACGTCGGTTCATCGAGAACTATGAACCTGGGTCTCTTAACAATGGCCCTCGCAATTGCAACTCTCTGGACCTGACCACCACTTAACTCCCTAGGTCTTTTGTTACCATGTTCCCTATAGTTGAGACCCACCATCTCCATGGCCTCCCTAACCCTCTCCTCATCAAAATGCCCAAGTGGCTCTGCAACTATATCCTTTACATTCATTCTCGGGTTTAGTGAGCTGTATGGGTTTTGGAAGACCATGGCAACCTGCTGCCTAACCCAGGGTATCTTGTCCTCAGTAACCTCCTCACCCATGAAGTAATACTTACCACCATCGGGTTTTTCTAGGGTAACCAACAACTTACCCAGCGTGGTTTTTCCAGAACCTGACTCACCAATCAAGCCGAGGGTTTCACCCTCCTCAATCTCGATACTCACGTTATCCACAGCCCTAACCCAGGCAGGCTTCTTACCAAACAACCTATCCAACAAACCAATCTTATAAGCCAGGTAATACTTCCTGAGATTCTCAGTCTTAATTATTGGTGCCATACCCATCACCCACCCCCATAAAGCCAACACCTAATTACCCTATTATTATGCCTAGTTAATGGTGGTTCCTGAACCTTACATATGTCCTTAACGTATGGGCACCTTGGGTGGAACTTACAACCACTGGGTAGGTCTAGGAATGATGGTGGATTGCCAGGTATTGACTGGAGCTTCACCCTACCGCTAACGAACTTCGATAGGTCCGGGACACCTGCAATCAATCCCTGGGTGTATGGGTGCATTGGCTCCCTAATGATCGACTCCACATCACCATCCTCCATGATCCTGCCAGCATACAGCACGACTATCCTGGTCGATATTACGTAGGCGAGGCTTATGTCATGTGTTATGAACAGTATTGCTGACTCCATCTCCCTACTCAATTCCTTAAATAGGTTTATGACTTGTGCCTGTATAGTCACATCTAATGCCGAAGTTGGTTCATCAGCGATGAGTATCTTTGGCTTGAGGATCAATGACATAGCCAGCACAACCCTCTGTATCTGCCCACCAGACAGCTGGTGCGGATACCTAAGCATTATGACCTCTGGGTCGGGGAACCTCAGGTCCTTGAGCGCCTGTATAGCCATTTCATAGGCCCTATCCTCACTATACCTCTCACCACTCCTAACCATCCTAATCCTCGCAGCCTCCATCAGTTGATAACCCACGGTCTTGACAGGATTGAGACTTGTGAATGGATTTTGTAAAATCATGAACACGGTCGTCCCCCTATACTTCTCCATCTCCCCTTCACTTAGCTCCAGTAGATTAACGCCATCAACCATAATCCTGCCGGAAGCCACGGCATTGCCAGGAAGCACCCTGGCTATTGCCTGCCCAAGTGTTGACTTCCCAGAACCACTCTCACCAACAATACCAACAATCTCACCCTTATCAACGTTAAGGTTTACATCATCAAGTACATGGAGAGTCCCCATGACTGTTCTATAACCAACAAATAGGTCTTTAATTGAGAGGAGCATGACCACCACCTCAGTATGCAGCCCTACCGCCAATTATGTCCTGCAACCTATCACCAAGCAATACGAAACCCAGCGCTATTATTAATATTGTGATGCTTGGGAATATTGCCCACCACCAATACTTTGGAAATCCCCAACTAACACCGTCGGAAGCCATCTCACCGAGTATTGGCAACCCAGGCTGTAAACCGACACCTATGAAGTTAAGTATTGACGCACCCAATATCACATTACCGAAGTCCAACATTGCATATGCTATTATCGGATCAATCGTATTTATAAATAGGTACCTAAAGAAGAGCCTAAGTGGCGATACTCCATAGAGTTGGGCGGCGGCTATGTAATCCATAGCCTTAACCCTAAGGGTCTCAGCCCTGAATAACCTCGCATATATGGGCCACCAAACAATTATGAACGAGTAAATCATGCCGATAAAGCTTGCCTTAAGAAGAACCGAAACCACTATTGCAAGTATTATTGCAGGTATTGATAAAAATGCATCCGTCACCCTCATCAGCACCTCATCCCACCAACCACCCAGGTAACCAGCACTTATACCAAGCACAGCACCTATGAGTATGGCAGATAACACAACCAGGAATGCCGGATAGGCCGCGCTATATGGTATTGAGTACAGTATCCTAGATAATATATCCTGGCCTATATAATTAGTACCCATTAAGTGGGCCCAACTTGGTGGTTGGAACGCCCCAGCCAAATTCTGGATAAATGGGTTATAAGGTAATAACAACCAACCAAGCCTTGGATCCTTAAGGTACGATGCAAGCAATTCGAGGATGCCCTGTATTATTGACCAAAGAACAAAAGCCACCACTATTATTAATCCCAGAAGCCCCGCTGGATCCCTCGATATTAGCTTAACCCATGACCAAATGGATGCAGCAAAACCACGGCCCCTCCTCTCAACGACTTGCTCCGTCATGTTATCCTCACCCTTGGATCAAGAACTCCGTAAAGTATATCTGCTATGAAGTTCGCAATAATAACTGATATACCCACAAAGAGGGTTATGTCATAAACCATCAATGGATCAACACTCGTTATGGCTACAGTAGTTATGTAACCCATACCATGGTAATCAAACACATCCTCAGCAACATACGCGCCAGTCCATGATAATGCGAAGGTTAGAACCATCAGCGTTACTAACGGTATCAATGCATTCCTAAGCCCAACCCTATAAACCACCACCCTCCTGGATAAACCCTTAATATAGGCTAATCTAACGTAATCACTTTCGAGAACGTCCAAAGTCACGTTCCTAGCCATCCTAGTATATACACCAAAGCTATATAGGAACACAGTCAATATTGGAAGCACCATATGCACCAAGTAACTATCTACATAAGCCCAATCATGCTCAATGATAGCATCAATCAGCGGCCACCCGGTTATTACCTTTGGTCTAGGAAGTAGTGAGCTTACATAACCACTGGCCGGTAAGTGGGTGTAAGGCCCTAACCAATACACAAACACCAAAAGTACTAGTAGGGCTATGAAGTACGGTGGTGAAGACCATGTAAATACATAAAAGGCCCTAATGAAGTAATCACCCCACTTATTCCTATTAGCCGCCGCAACAGCACCTAAAACGGTACCCACAAGCACAGTTAGTATTACTGCAGGTATCATGAAAGTCAATGTTATAGGCAGGTAATGCATAATGATGTAAGCCTCAGGCTCCTTATAAATCGGATCATAACCCAAATTACCCGCAAAGACATCCATTAGGTAATTAATGAATTGCACATACAACGGCGCATCGAGGTGATACTCCTTAACTATAGTTTCCAACTGAGCCATCGTTGGATGGGGACCAGCGTAAAGTCTCGCCAGGGCAAGCGGTGTTGTATATATCGCGTGAACCAGTATGAACATGAGAAGTAACAATATTAATAGTGTTATCACGGCATTTATAAGCCTCCTAATTACAAATACCACAAAGTCCCTACCTGCCATTAGGAAACCACAACATATAAGCCCTTAAAAGGCTTACCCACATACATATAGTGATAATAATGACTAATGTTAGCAATAGATAAATACATATTTTATTTAAATATAAATCGATAAATTTTAAATAATTGAGGATATATAATTTATACTTAACCACTTATTTGTACGGTCTTTGTTCCGTTGGAGTATGTTACTACGGTGATGTTTATTGGCTTGTAATACATTGTGTTGTAGTAATACCCGGTCCACGTAACAATTACTCCGTGTAAGTATGGTTGTTGTAGGAAGTATGGCACTGGGTCTGGTATCCATACATAGGGTGCATCATGATACACAATACTGTAGACCTGCTTAGCGATTTGTACCTGCTCTGTTAGGTTTGTTGTGAATGCAGCCTCATAGAGCAAATTCGTAACATTCGGATTATTATACCAAGCATAATCGCCTGTGGGTAATGAACCGGTCAATATTGATATTGCTATCTGCATTATTGGATCAGGCCAGTCGGCACACCAACCAACACCGTATATCAACCTACCACTAACTGATGGCGATGTCCAACTATCAAACTCCGAGCTTGTTACATAACTCACCGATGTGGGTATACCAATAGCCGTTAAGTCCTGGGAGACGATCTCCAACTGCTCCTCCAACTGTGGTGTTACTGGTGGTATTACGTATATTGGTATTGACGGTAGTCTTTGACCGCTCGGGTTTCCAATTACTGTGCCGTTTGGTAGTACTGTGTAGAAGTCACCCTCCCAACCGGACTCGTTTAAGTACTCAATGGCCAGGTTGGGGTTGTAGCTATAGAATGGTAGATTGTCTGGATTGTAGAGGGCTGGGTTGAGTGGTGTGAATGGTCCTAGATAGTACGTAGCAAGTGTTGTGTTTAGCAACGGTGAGTAGTACGTGTACAGTAGGGCTGAGTAATTAATTGCATACTCAATGGCTAATCTGAAGTCGGTAATATTGGTGGGCCACCTCTGCGTATTCATTGAGAACATCATAATGCATTCGGGCGTTAACTCTGGGTTCTCATGAACGATCGTTGTTGGTGGGAAGTATTGGTTATATGGGGACCAGGCACTATAAACCTGGTCAAGGAATGGTGAACTGACATAGTCAAGTTGTGCCTGGTTCTCTCCGAACATTTCTACTCTGTTTGTGTGTGATTCACTGATTTTTAGGTCGATTATTTGTATGTGTCCCGGCTGATCAAGCACTGGTAGTGTGCCTTGTGGGTAGTTGTTGCCCCAGTAGTTGGAGTTGATCTTGAGTATTATTTCTGTGAATTCGCCTGGTGTTCCTGTGACGCTGGAGATCTCGTATGGACCAGTTCCAGGCATGCCGTATTGGCACAAGTATGAGTTTGGCGTGTTCGGCTGAACACCACCGTGGGCATCAACATAGGCTGGCGGAACCACCGCGCCCCACCAGGAGGCTATATCCAGTAGGAAGTACATGTATGGGTGTATTAGGTTGAACTCAACCTCGTATGGTCCAAGGACGACTACTGCCTGGTTTGGATAAGCCATGAGCTTCTGGATTGTTTGGTTCTGTACATTGAAGTTACTCAAAACATTCGCCAGAGCGTAGGCACATAGTGTGTAATTGCTCGTGTAGGCATTATTACCAGTGGCATAAGCCAATGCATGGCAAGCACCCCAGGGTATAGCGTAGCCCGTTTGAGAATAAACGCTCATGTGGAATAACAAACTACCATAATTGCTAACGCCCGGTCCTTGACCCATTATTATTGTTCTATAGAAGCTGAACCAAACCACAGTAGCATTAAACGCCTCGCCATCGGTGAAGTATACACCCTGCCTAAGCGTGAGTATGTAATGCTTATAATCAGGACTAACAGTCCAATTAGTAGCTAACATAGGGACCACGTGCATGTAATCACTACCATTCCAAGTAACCAACTCCTGATAAACAACATTGAATATTGGTGAATCCATGGTCCAGAAGCCGGTAGCTGGATCTAGGCAGTCAGGAGATGCCACATCCGTTAAATCAACCAACTCATTTGGGTTTGGTGGGGCCAGCGTTATTGTCGTGTTAGAGACCACGGTTACTGTAGGCTTGGTCACGGTTGGTGGTGGCGGTGTAACTCTCTTGGGATGGTACGTAACAGCCACATAGGCACCAACAACAGCAACCACTATCACAACAACGATTATACCAATCAACGCGGCCTTAGATATTCCGCGTGTATTTCCTAGGTTCGGCATAGACAATCGTCTATTATTAAAGTTTTAAAAGCTTTACTCACACTAACGATAATTACCACAAAGTTACTTAATAAATAAATAATTTAACAGGTAACCAAATGTATTACCAGCCCTCCACAAGGATTCCAGCAAGTAATTGGACAAGACCTCCATAGAATGCTGCAAGCCCAATAACTACGTCAGAGCCGCCACTATTACATGCGCATTGAATAGGCTGAGCACTAATGTGGTTAATGCAAAGCCCGAGAGACCAAGCGGTGCTGGATTAGCAGTTTCTCCGTCATAAAATCACCCTTGCTTACTAAGTTTTTCGATCTCTGCTTTGAACTCCTCGTAAGCCTTCTTTACCTCCTCAACACTTGCCTCGTCTTCTAACGTGGTTACATCACCGAGTGGTTGCCCAGTCACGACAGCCTTTACTAGTCTCCTCATTATCTTACCGCTCCTGGTCTTGGGTAGCTTGGTTACGAAGAATATGTTGGATAGCGTGGCTATTGGACCCACAAGCTCCCTAACCGTGTTATTTAACTCAGCCCTCAACTGCTCCGTTGGTTGCACGCCCTGCCTAAGCACGACATACGCCACGGGGATCTCACCCTTAACCGGGTCCGGTACTCCGACAACCGCCGCCTCAGCCACCGCTGGGTGCTGTATTAATGCCGATTCTAACTCGTAGGTTCCAAGCCTGTGTCCAGCCACCTTAATTACCTCGTCAGCCCTACCAAGTATCCAGAAGTACCCATCCTCATCCTTAACCGCGTAATCACCTGCATAAAACATCCCCGGGAACTTACTCCAGTACGTTTTCACGTACCTATCCGGGTCCTTCCATATGGTCAACAGCATACCTGGCCATGGCTTCTTAATCACTAGGTAACCCCTCTGCCCCGGCGGCACTGGTTTACCGTTATCGTCAACTACATCAGCATCTATACCAGGTAATGGTGGGCCGTTCGTACCCGGCTTCAGTGGCACTAGGGCGAGGCCTGGTACATGCGATATTAGGATTCCGCCCGTCTCCGTCATCCACCACGTAGACCCAAACGGAACCTTCTCCCTACCGGCAAGTTTCCAAAGCCAGCGCCAGGCCTCTGGGTTTATGGGTTCACCGACTGAGTGCATGAGCCTTATTGTGGATAGGTCGTGCTTCTTAACCCAGTCATCGCCAAACCTCATCAACGTCCTAATGCCTGTTGGACTTGTGTAAAGAATAGACGCGCCATACCTCTCGACAATTGCCCACCACCTATCTGGGTTCGGGTAGTCCAGGGCTCCCTCAAACATGATAGTAGTCATACCCTCGAGTAGTGGTCCAAATACAATGTAACTATGGCCTGTCACCCACCCTATATCGGCTGTGCAGAAGTGTATATCATCCTCCCTGGCATCGAAGACCCACTTCATCGTTGCGTGGAGTAGCACCATGTAGCCTCCCGTATCGTGAACTATGCCCTTGGGCTTGCCTGTGGTTCCTGATGTGTACAGTATGTATAGTGGGTGTTCGCTCTCCACCGGCTCTGGCTCGACGTAGGTGTTCATTGGTACGTCCACCATGACCTCATGCCACCAGTAGTCCCTGCCCTTGACCATGTTGATGTCCGTTAACCCAACCCTCCTGTAAACAATGACGTTCTTAACCGTGGGCGACTGCTCAAGGGCCTTATCCACAATATCCTTCAGCCTAATCACCTTGCCGCGCCTATAGCCTCCGTCGGCCGTGATAACAAGCTTAGCCTCTGCATCGTTTAACCTGTCGGCAAGGGCTTGGGCTGTGAATCCGCTGAAGACCACTGTGAATGTTACACCTAGCCTGGCTGCTGCGAGCATTGCTATGGGTAGCTCGGGTATCATGGGTAGGTATATGCCTATGGTGTCGCCCTTCTTCAAACCGAACTTATTCTTTAGTACGTAGGCTAGCCTATTCACTTCACGATATAGGTCGTAGTACGTCAGCTTCCTAACCTCCGTGGGGTTGCCTGATTGATCGATAGGCTCGCCCTCCCAGATTATGGCAACCTTATTCTTACGCCCACCCTTAACGTGCCTATCCAGGGTTAGGTATGAGGCATTCAACCTACCACCAACGAACCATTTATAGAACGGTGGCTGTGGATCCGCAACGAGCACCCTGTCCCAGGGCTTGAACCACTCGAGTTCCCTTGCTACGTTTGACCAGAACGCCTCAATGTCCCTGAGGCTCTCCTCATGTATCTTTCTGTATTCCTCAGGATCTACGGCTCTTTCCTTACCGATTTCGGGTGTTAACTTTTCCTTGAAGGGTAGAGCCCAGGTTACGGACATAGATGCCTCACTTTTTAAATAAACTCCTAATTAAGTTTTATCACAATATTCTTAACTGATAATCATAAAGTATTACAATGATCTAATTAAAGTGTGGAATTACACCGGATAAATGTCAAATAGGCTTCCTACTACTGAATACGTACTCAGCATGCCTCTCGAGGTAATTAACCATGAGCCTTGCATTGTTTATTTTCTCATCAATCTCCCTAATCCTGGGCTTAACCTCCTCATTATACGTCCTCCAAGCCCTGGAGCTCAACGTCCTGGTTAACAACGCAGTCCTATACATGGCAATAACCTCTGTTGGTCTTAATTCCCAGGGTAGCCTTAACTCCTCAAGCTTCCTAACCTGCGCATACTTGGTTCTACCGATCTCCACGGCATGTATGTGATGGGCTAGTAGGTGTATTATTGTGTTCATATCCACCCTGTAATTGATTAGTATTGTTGCTTCCTCAGGTAAGTACCTACCCGCAATGCCCTGACACCGTTTATCCTCACCCACGAATTCGCCGCACTCGTTAACCGAGTTTATTGTGGCTACGACCTTGGGCTTCTCTATGTTCATTCCTTCAGCGATTCCCTCAAGGATACCTTCAACACTGCTCTCAATGTCCTCGAGGGGTTTTAGTATTGAGTTCTCGATCTCTGTAAGTACTTGGTTCACGAAATCCCTACCGGCAGACATCGTGTAGCAAGCAATGGTTAGAGTTTATGAACCTTACGTAAATGTTGATTGCGGTATGCCATGGGAATATAAAATGCAAAAAATGCATAGAAAACAATCACTTTAAGCTGCGCCATTAATGGGTTGTTGTGAGGGTTGGGGAGTTGACGGTGGATTTACGGGGCGTGGGTTGCCCATACGGTAGTACATTGGCTATACAGCACTTTAGGGATGCGCCGGTTGGTTCCGTAATAACGTTCCTGCTTGATGATGAGGAGTGCTTCTTAACCCTGAAGAGACTGTTCCCATTGCTTGGACAGAGGGTTGTTAAGACTAGCTCACAGGGTAAAACGTACATGCTTTCCGTACTGAAGGTGAGGCTTTTCTAGGCGTAAAATGGGCCTGGAGGTAATGCATTTTAGGCTGTGGTTTAGCCCGTTGATGTGTCCTTTGATAAGCCTGGTTACCTAATCGGGCGTGGTTTCGTATATACCGATTATAGGCCCCAGTTTCCTCGGTATTACGGTTACACGGTTAGGCATGTAAGGATTAGGGTGAGGATCGACGCTAGTAATAAGTCGATTAATGGACATGTAGAGTACTCAATTAATGTAACCACGGAGAGGGGCTACATAGAATTTGATGCGGCAGAGATGGGGGTTAAATCGGTGAGGGTTGATGGAACCGAGGCTAGGTATGAGTATGATGGTAAATCCCTGAGGGTCTATGTTGGTTCTGGCGATCACGTGGTCTCGGTGGAGTACGAGGCCAAGCCCAGGAAGGGCCTCTACTTCGTGATGCCTGATGAGTACTATAGGGATAGGGTTCCCATGGTCTGGACCCAGGGTGAGAGTGAGGATAATCATTACTGGATGCCCCTACCTGACTATAATGGTCAAGCCTCGCCCCTTCTTGTCGTGGGTGGCTTTTAAGTCTGGTTGTTTGTTTTCTTGTGGATGTTGTGTAGGGCCGTTGCTGTTGAGTTGGAGGTTACTAGAGAGCTCAATAAGTTACTTTGCTCTGTTGAGACCGCATACCTAGGCATTGTTCGTGAGGTTGTTGAATATGCCGTTGAGCACAACGTTACGAGCGCAACAGAACTCCAAAGGCTATTTTACCGTAAGTATAGGCGGGAGTATCCAGGCTTGCACGCACATCTAGTAATTCAAGCAATTAGGCAAGCCTCTGGTGTTGCGAAATCATTCGTTGAGAGGAGAAAGAGAAGCTTAGTGAGCAAACCATACCCTGAGGTTAAGACCGTGTCCATTAGGTTCACCGAGTTCACATGGAGCTATGAACAATTTATCCGCTCAACAGCCCCGGTTAGGCTTGAGCTTTCCTTGCCCAATGGTCGAACTGTGGTCTGGTTGAGACCGCACAAGCGCTTCTGGCAATACTGGTGGAGGGTACTAACTGGGGAAGCCGAGCTCGCATCTACGCTAATGATTAAGCGTAGGTTGAACAAGTGGTACGCCATATTCATCTTCAAGCTGAAGCCGAGGCAAGAGGTACCACAACACATGGTGGCATTCGATATAAATGAGAACACCGTTGCGGTGGGCAGGATTGACCTACCATCCACCGTAAGCAAGGTGGTTAACTGGAATAGGCAGTACATGGTTCCAGAACTATACACAATTAGGACAGACTTCGGTAGGTTGG
>Ga0080005_142042_pt1 | contig 11370 bp, 12 predicted proteins | sample JossMetagenome_2_FD_69208 | JGI IMG/M metagenome (GOLD analysis project Ga0080005, IMG submission 69208) | Hot spring sediment microbial communities from Joseph's Coat, Yellowstone National Park, USA - JC3_ASED (SPADES assembly) (version 2) | ecosystem: Environmental > Aquatic > Thermal springs >... | reverse complement strand
AAGTTCTTAAAGATGCTGGAGTTATGCCAGGCATGTTGAAGAGAGCTTTAATAAGATTCATAGATCTTTTGAATAATAATGTTTCAGATGATGTTAGACTAGCTAAATTGTTATCGCCGATTGCCGATGAAATAATAAGGATCCTCAACACCATTCCAGAGATAGAAGGATGGGGCTTCGTCTCTTTAGACATCTCAACCTCTAGAGCTGGAATGTTAATGGCGCCTCCAGAGATAAGACAATGGATTAGAGAGGAGATCGCTAAGGGAAGAACGGTTAAAGAGATTAAAATTGGAGATGTTGATATAAAGCTTTACAAAAACATAGTTCTAGATCCTAAGACGAATACGTTCTCAATAGAATATAGATTAGTATATCCAGAAGGTCGTGAGGCTGTGATTGGATTATCAACAAGAATAACAGACGGCTATGTCCACAGAACGTTCTACTCCTCAATGGATCCAGTCCTAGTTCAAGCGTATAAAGAATATGCCTCTGGAAATGTTAAAAGTCCATTGTATAAAATTGGAGAGTCATTAGATGAATTATATAAAGATCCTCAGAGATTTATGGAGTCGATTGATCCTGATTTTGATAAATGGAAGAACATAGCAGTCTATGGATCTAAAACAGGACTAGTCCGAATTGGAGATCTTCTAAACGCATCTCTTACAGGACTAGTCAACATTTTATCTACTGCGAAATTAGAGGCTAAGCCTCCTGAGAAATTAACAACTGAAGATCAATTGTTCTTAGCATCTGCATCCGCTCCTAAAGATGCTTTGATCAATGCAACCAGACCTTTAATTACTACAACACCTGAGGAGATTGCTAAAGAAGTTATTGAGAAAGGATATAGTCCTGTGGGGTATGTTAATCCTAAGATATTTATAACTGAATATATAGCTCCAGCGATTGAAAAGCTTATGAGATCTAACAGAGATATAATGAGAAGAGTGATGGATTTCTTTAACAATCCAGACATTCTTAAACAATTAGGTATGTCATTCAATGATCTTGTTAAATCATTAGGCGTGGAAGGATTTCTCAAAAACATCTTTAACGTTCTTCCAACGACTATGTTGATAGATCTTGTTGATAAACTTAGAAATGCTATTCCAGAGATCCAAGATTTGATAAAGAAGATAACATGGGCATTAGATAATATAATTGTATATGCTGTGCCAACACCAAAACCGTTTATACCATCTAAAGAGGAGTGGACTGTGATCAAAATAGGCGATCAATACATTCCAGTACCTATAATAGGAAGATTCATGGGGAGAAGAGTCACGATAGTGCCTATCATGACCGAAAGGATCGCTCAAGAGTTTCAGACAAAAATAACACCAACACAGGCTAAGACTCAAGTTCAGCTTCCGCTTCTAACATTACAATATATAACGCCTGAGACGGCAATTCAAGTGCCAACACCTGCAGAGATCCCAGTAGCAGGAATGCCTCTCACAATAATTTCGCTGTTTAGCGTGGCTCCTCAGTTAGGGCCTTTAGGAGAAAAAGAGGCTAGAGGAGTGAGAAAAGGATATCAAAAAGAGGTTCTGACAATATTGTAATTTACCGTAAGAGTGAGATCATGCCACCAAAACGATACAGATCTCTTACCGTAAGAGATGATGTTTATAATGAGCTTGAGAAGATTAAGAGAGAAAAAGGAATGTCATCACTTAGTGATGTGATAGAAGATCTTGTTAAGAAATCTTCTCTTACGGTAAGCATAGACGACTTTAAAAACAAGATCTGTGAAGCGATTAAGATGGATAAAAACTTGTATCTACTTGATTGTAATGGAAAGAAAGCAATTGTTCCATTCAGCTCATTAAAATTATTAAGCGATAGATTCGGCCTGATAATAAGATTAAAAGAATAAAAAATATGAATCAATGGTCTAGATATTTTTTCTAAAAAGATCTCTCTTTTTTCCGATGTGATTTTCCATCGAATCTTTTTAATTTTTCATCGGATCATTCTGAAACCCCCTAGATCATCCTTAGTTTTCCAAAGATCTTTTGTGTCCACAGCTGTGATACCCCCCTGGAATCAACTTTATAAATCTTCTAAAAAATATTATAAATAGCCAAGGAAGAGATGAAGTCCAGTCGGGCTTTGCGTTTTCGAGCCATGGGAGAGATGAAGTCCATCATAAATATGCGTCTTACGGTAAAAATGGATCTTTTAAGGACTAGTCCTTGTTCATCAAAGTTTTATTTATAACTTTTTATCAAAATGATCTTATCAGGATGATTCATATGAGCGACATCAAGCTGGAGATTAAAGATATCGATTATCTTGTTATAATAAATGATGACATTGGACGTGTATTTGTTATGAAAGTTTATAAGCCTAAAAGATCAAAAGCTAAAACACGTTATGGAGTGGTCGAGGTCTATGAAAATAATAAATATATTGTTCATCCTTTTTATCTCTCAGAAAGCACTAATCAGCTATACACAAAAATTATTCACAACATGATCACATCACAAATCATGAAAAACTACATGTCTAAATATGAATATGGAAAAACATTAGAGAAAAATCTTAAAGAACTTAAAGAGATAGCTGAAACCTTGGAATAACAAAACTTTTTTTCATAGGGATTTATGGACTATCGGGATCAATATGTTTTTCTCTTTACCCATGAGAAAAAGATCCTTTCTCCAGCCTCATGAAAATGATCTTGTCTTTTCGCTCCCGCCCCCAACCGAAAAATTTTTCATGAGGCCAGGATATTATTTTCCCACTCAGGTGGTTCTATAGATCGATAGGGTATAAAGAAATTCAGAGAAAGAATCAAATAGTAGAATGCAGACATTTATTTCATTATTTTGAAATAAATGAAAAATATCCAGGTGCCTGGACAAATGATCCTCTCTCTTACGGTAAGAGAAAAAACGCAAAACCACATTGGTCTTCATCTCTCTTCATGGCTCGAAAACGCATCTTAAGATTGGTCTTCATCTTCTTTTTGGCTATTTATAGTGTTTCTTAGGAGGCTTATAAATTTGATCAGATGAGTATCACAGCTGTGAGCCGTATTGTATATATTATATATATGAATTTATGAACAAGCGGGGAAAAAACGAAATGTTTTGAAAAGATATCACAGCTGTGGGTTTCATGTGTATTCTAGTTGAACGGCTTTTGATAATGCTAATGACTTTAGTATTGCCAATCCTAACACTAGATATTTTAGATCTACATTAGGCTCTGAAAGTTTTATAAGATCTTTTGAGCCTAAAAGGATCTTTTCAAGCCTCTTCCTCGGATCAATCTCTTTCAAAGCCTCCTCGATAAGACTCTTAATTTTGTCTCTATTGATCTTTAATGATGCTAATGCCTCTCTAGAAGCTTCTCCAATCGACCCGCCATAAGCTGAAAGATCCTCTAATGTTTTTTCAAGCTCTTTCAATACATCATCACTAGAGGGCATATTTACCACATCATCACTTTAAAAGATCCTCGATTAGGATTATAAATAGAAAGTTAGAGAAAGACTTAGAGAGAGGGATCATAAGATCGTTATGGGCCAAGCATATATCTTTTCTTAAAATGATTCATTTTGGAGATATGTATGAGCACAAGATCTTTAAAAAGAGAGAGAAAAAATATAGCACTTAGCTATATGCTTTTTATAATTGATAAAGTTGTGCCGTATATATTAGATCAAAGCAGACCTTTTCTAGAGAGAAAAGCCAGAGCGACATCATGGTGTCTCTATATGCAAGACACAAGACTTAAAGACTGTTTCACGTGGGACGACGAAAAATTTAAAGAATTAGCTAAAATACTTACAGAACACGCAAGAATGATTGCAAATAGAATAATGCCTATTCCTCTGAAAGGAATAGAGATAGATTTTGAAAAGCTGAAAAACGAGCTTGAGATTTAACTTAAACTATTGAATTAATGTTTAATCTCTAAAAGATCTTTTGTTAAGAGCCTGGTCGTGATCATTTTTCATCATATTATACAGCTGTGGACTAGTCCTGAATGATCCTTATTACAGAAGATCTATTACAGATGATCCTCTGGCCATAAAGAATGATCGCTGGGGGAGATCCTCTCGGCGATCGACGGGGTAACCCTATCGATCGCTGGAGGGATCTTTCTTTCGGATCAAGGATTGATCCAGAATGATCCAGGATGATCACGAGGATCATAGGAGTAGAAACGACTGTGAACATATGATCTGAGATCCGATGAAAAGATCCGATGGTAATAAATTAGATACCACTCAAATATGTTACAAATTTTGTAGTTTTATTCAGATCAAAGTCAGGCGAACACATTTTGATCCGAAAGGGTCGCTGGGGGGATCTAGATGATCATATGATCATTATAAGATCCTCATATGATCTATTGGGGCCGATAGACTCTCAAAGTTTTCAAATAATCAGGGCCATAACCCTCTAAGTGGGGGGTATTTATAAGCTCCGTAACATAATATAGTATCTGGGTGGCAACCTGTGACTCAAAATAGGCACAAAAAGAAAGTTAGAAGGCCACAGGTGTTAAAGATGTTGCTTGAGCTTGATCCATCGAAAGTTTATAGATTCTCCAGGATAAGATCGTTTTTGATCGAAAAAGGCCTAACATTTTATTCAGCTGATGAATGGGTTAAAGTATTTGCTCATGATGGTGTTCTCAAAAAAGTTGATCAAGGACTGTATATGATTGATGTTGAAAGAATAAAGAGAGAACTTGAAGAATTAGAGAAAAGAGAGGAGAAAGAAGTTGAATATGCTTAAAAAGAGAAAAGAGAGGTGTTAAAGACCTATGGCCCCCGAACCCTCTAGATCTCCAATAAATAATTTTGAAAAGAGAAATATAAAAACTGAAACCCATAGATCTTCTGAAAAAGAGAAAGAGAGAAGTAAGAAAGGAGATTTCTCAGAAGAGTTTCAAGGTCTGGAAGTCGTTATACAATTATCAAATCCAAATGAGAGATTGATGGGACGTTTAGAAGAGGCTCGACGCTACTGGATAAAACTTATCACATTTCCAGAAGGAAGAACATACTATATCAACAAGGCCTGGATTGTTTATATCCAGCCGTTAAAGGCGGTGAGAAAATGAGAAAGAAGTTAGGAAGAATCATTCTTAGAAAGATCCTTAGGAGAAATTTGATGTATTTGATGGAGATCTATGAGAGAAAGAAAAACTTGATAATGAAAACTCAGGATCTCAGGATTTATCTAGAGATTGATGACATAGGATCTTTAACATATTTCGGAAGAACATTATCGTTATTAGCTAAAACTGGATTAGCTGAAAAGATCAATAATGGCAATAGAATAAAGAAATATATGCTAAAACCTAAAGGCCTATGGATAAGTTATTTCGAGATCTGTAGAAAAAGAAGATTCGACTGTAAAAACTGTTTCTTCAAATCATCATGTCCTTATCTAATTGCTGTAAGAAAGATCGAGAGAGAGATCTATGGTGTTAAACATGGAAGTTAGAGAAGAACTTAAGATGTTAGCTGAAAAAATCTATGGCTTAGGACTTAACGTTATTCCTCTAGACGAACATGGAAAACCTTTAGTGAAATATAATTTTGAGAAGAGAGTTGATGTTAAAGAGCTTAATAAAGTGATTAAAAATGCATCTGAATATGCCATAGGATTAGGCTTAGGAAACATTTTTACAGAGAAAGGTGTTGAAACATATTTAGCAATGATCTATTCGAGAAACTATGATCTTGTTAAAGAGAGAGGTCTTGAAGAATATTATCAGAGATCTGTCTCATGGATCTCTGATAGAAATGAGGCAATAACATTGATATATCTCTCTAGAGAAGCATATGATGTTTTGAAAGAAATTGATGACGGGATCATAAGTGATATAGATATAATCTTCAAAGGATATATATCGCTTCCAAAAGATCCTAAGAAATTCATAAGAGGATTTGATAAACACTCTCAAAACCTAGGGATTTATCTTATATCAACACGAGAAGAGGCTCTGGATCTTTTTAGAAAGATCCGCAGGAAGGATAAGAGAGAGACTTTAAAGAAAGACTCTATAGATTTTATAATAAGTATATTAAGATCACAAGAATCAGCTGAAAACAAGATTAAATATTGGAAGGATCTTGTTGAGAGAGGATATAAAGATAATGTTGATCCAAATGAGTATATAAGGATCATAAAGAGATTAGCCAATAATGTTGATGAAAAGATTCTTGTTGAAATGCTTAACATATTGGCTGATATCTATAAGAATGAGGATCTTAAGAAGAAAATTGATAAAATCAAGATCCTTAGAGGATTAAAAGACGTTAAAGATGAAAAAATCAACAATTTATTTGAGAGGATAAAAGAATATGCTAAAGAAGGTTATCGAGAGAAAATTGTTTACACGCTTCTTGATTTGTTTAGGAGAAACAATATATCATATGAATCAGGCTATAAACTTGTTGAATCATTTCTAACGTTAGATGTTAAAGATCCTGAGAGGCTATTTAAGATCCTTGATTACGTCTATGGTGATGATGTCTCTATCGAGAATATTAATGAACTAAAGAAGATCTCAGGGCTTAAAGAAGTTATTGAGGATATTCTTAGAGAGGAAGGTTTTGATAAAAAAGATATTGAGATAAATGTCTCTCAGGCTCTTATAGATGTATATTCAATGCTTGATATAGGAAGGATCCCGTTTTCAGCGTGGTTGAAAAAGAAAGGAAATGAAATAATTGAATGGGTATATGCTGGAGAGGAAGGCATCTATCATTTCAAAAAATCTAAAGAAGAGCTTTCTATTCAGATTATTTCAGATGCTAAAATAAAGAATGTTAGAAACGTAAGAATATTAGGATTAGATTCACATGGGCTTTATCGAGTATATTTTAGAGATATATATATGACTGGATCGCTTGAAGAGATAATATCTTTCATATCTAAAAACTATGGAATTGAATATAGATATAAATATGCTATTGAAAGACTTATTCAAGAATTAGCTGAAGGAGAAGAATCATTATTTTATTCAGTAGGGCCTTGGGTTGTTGATGACAAAATTGTTTTTGTTAAAGAAGCTGGATACACACCATCATGGAAGATTCTTAATATATGGAAGATCCCTGAGGATGATGTTGATCCTGAGGTTAAAAAGAAGACGCTTGAAACAATAAAAAAGCTTGTTGAAGCATATAAAGATCCTTCTAAAGCCTCTTTAGTTTTAAGTTATTCAGCTATAACACCATTAGCTCATTATATCAGAAAGATCCTTAACATCGTTTTTCACATGATCATTCATGGAAGAGAGGGGTCTGGAAAATCGTTATTGCTGGAACTTCTTAAAGAGATATTTGTGATCGACTGGCCAGAGCCTTTTCCAAAAACAGATTATCAGACCCGTGTGTTATTATCTTTATCAACGCTTCCAGCAATAGTTGATGAATTAGGTGAAATAATAGAAGGTTATCGAGAAGGAAAGAAAGAGAGTGTTGAAGTGATAGATATTCTACATAGGTCATCAACACAAGAATTATTAAGAGTCTCAGGCGGATATCAATACGCTGGATATTTCTTAGCAGTAAGAGTTTTGATAGGAGCATCAAATAAAGATATAACGTTAGTGCCTTGGCAGATAGACAAGTTTATATTTGTAGAGATCTCTAATGAAGAAGGAATCGATCTTTTCAAAGCTATAGGATATACACCAAGATCAATGGATCCCAACATTAAAAAGACTTTGAAATATATAGGAAAAGAGCTTCTGATAGAATTAGAAAAACTTATCCCAGAGATTAATAATTTGAAAAATTTATCGAGAGATGAAATAAGAAAAGAACTTGTTAAACTAGGATATAAAGCATGGACTAGTCTGTATAAGAAATATGGATTAGAACCTTTTCCAGAACCCTCAGAGCCTGAGACGGAATTAGAGAAGGAAAGCATTGAAGAACTTTATAAAGATATATTCATAATGTATGTAAGAAAAGCTTTAGAAGGCTTAATAAAAGACGCAAAGATCTCTAGTTTCCCCTCAAAAGCTATAGAGGATCCAAAATCTACAGACATATTAACAGCCTTAGATAGAGACGGGGCCATAGTACTAGAATATAATAATAAAATAGAAGTTATATGTAAACCATCATTTATAACACAATTTAAAGAATACGCAAGAAAAGAACACGGTCTTCCAGAGATGGGTTGGCGAAGTGTTGCAAAGATGATAGGAATGACACCTACAACAAGAACGATAGCTGGAAAAGAGATCAGAAACTTATATGTAAAAGATTTATGATCTTTTTCTCTAGATGGTAAGTATAATGAGAGTTTTAAAATTTTCTCATGGGATCTTTTACGCCTACTTACCATCTAGAGAAAAATCATCGGATCATTTTAGATCTTTTAAGATCGGCCTCATCGGATCTACTTACCGCCTAGCGGTAAGTAAATAGTAAGTAGGCGGTAAGTGTTCATCGGATTTTTTGGGGGGATACCCCCCTGTTACAAATTTTTGATCTGATCTAGATCTGAATCATAAAATTTTTGAAAAAACTAAAAATCTAGATCATTATCGATGAATACTTACCATCTACTTACTATTTACTTACCATCTACTTACTATTTACTTACCGCTAGGCGGTAAGTATGTGTAAAAGATCCCATGATATTTTTCTCTAGGGTTTAAGTGATCAGGTGATCAGGTGACCATAAAGATCATATATATATAATATATATTTTTTATTCATAAGAAAAAATAATAGAATAATAGGCCCGATCGCTGGAAAAAGATCTTTTAAGGACTAGTCCTGATTGAGAGAAATCTAGAGAAGAGAGATCTAGAGGTTTACAGCTGTGATATCAGTTGTCCATAAATTTATGGATTATTGGATAAACATCACAGACCTCACAGCTGTGGCCTCTCTAAGGATCTCGTCCAGCGATATTTTTCAGCCGTCCATAGATTTATGGACTGCGGGAATTCATATTAAACCCCCTTTTTAAACCCTGATCATTTTCATCAGGGTCAGATTTATAAGCTTTGGAAGTCCAGAAATTTCTGGACTGAGAAAAATGTCTCGTGAGGCTCTCCTCAGAAAAGGCATATGCCCGAGATGTGGAAAGCCTTTCAGATGGATCTATCAGGAGACGATTGGGAGAAGAGGAGAGAATGATCATGGGAGGACTTATCTGTATGCGGTTCATGAGGAGATTATTGAAGGCAAGAAGAAGAGGAGAAAATGTTATCTAGGCCCTGCAGACTCTTATAAGTATGTTTCTGCTACTCATGATCTAGAGTTCTACGGCCTGATAAGAGAGGATCGTTATATAAAGTATTTAGAGGAGATCCTGGATTTATTTGCTTCTGAAGAGCCTGTGTCTATAGATCCTGAGGAGTTTAAAAGAGATTTTGAGAACACTATGAAAATAAGGTCTCTTCTGAAAAAGATTAGTGATGAAGTTGAGGAGCATCTTGAAAAGATTATTCAGACAATGATTAGTGATGTAAAAGCATCTATAGATGTGTTGAAAAGAGATTATGCTAACGATCCTCAGGCCATTGAGCTTGTTAAAGAGTTGAAAGCTTTAGATGAGGAGATTGAGAAACATAATCTCGATAAAAACTTTATGAATGAGCCCATAAGATCATATGTTGAGAGATATCTACAGCTTAAACAAAAGCTTAAACAATTCAACCTGTGAATCATCCATTTATAATATAATATATTTTTTCAATTGTGTTATTCTTCTCTTCTCGATGTTGATGATCCCAATTGTATCACAGCTGTGATGATTCTACAATTGGTTAATTTCTATGTCTACTGAGACCTACTCTAACACTATATTTATAAACTCCTGTGCCACGATATTTAGGGATTCAATGTCTCAGTCTAATACTTTAAATCTTGATGTTTTGAGAGAGAAATATATTAAGCTTGATTCTGAAACAAAAAAACTGATAAAATCAATATTAATGTCAATTCTAACTAAATTCGCCAGGCTTAAACAAGTTGAGAATAATATTAGAAAAGTTCATCTCTCTATTCTTGTTAATCAATTTAAAGATAATGGTGTGATAAAAGTTAAAGCTCACGTCTCTATCTCTGAGGTTAAAGTTTTAAATAATAAACTTTATTTCGTATCTGAGAGAGAGAGCGAATATAAAATCAAATCTTTATATCAGATCTATGTTCTAGGATCTTTCATAAAAGACGATCTTATGACATCAAGACAAATAAAATTTCCGAGAGAAGCCATTGTTTTTGAGGATTGAGATCATGATAGAGAAAATTCCAGAAGAGTTCATTAAATTGATAAACTTTATAGATGAGATCGCTACATATGAAGATGTATCAATAAGATCTTTAGATGAAGATATTGAGCTTGTAAAAATTGAAAGCATTATCAGACAAGCTCCTCAGGTGATATGGTTTAAACACGGCTTTGGGATCATAAGAATTTTTGATGAAATATATATTGTTGAGACAAATATTTTTATAAACGATCTTTTTAAAGCACCTCAGGGCACAGTTATATCATTATCAAGATTATGTCTTAAATCTCTTTATGACGCCTATAGATTTTATTATAAGATAGAACGTTTCAAAAGAAGACTTTCACAATATTACGATAAGAAATATGTAAGCAATATTCATAACGATCTTAAATATGTTCTTAAAAAAACAAAAATTTCCCGAGGAATTTTTTGTGAGGAATAGCCATGTGCGACCCCAGGCTACGTTTAACACAATATAATTATTACAATAAAGATCGTTATGACATATGGTTTTGCGAGAATGAGGGGATTTTCATTATCGAGGAGTATCCTAGACATGAATTTATCGTTTCAAAAAGAAGGATCGTATCTAAAAGACCATACATGAAAAGAAAGATCTCATGGCTTGTAAGAATGCAAATCGGACTAGTCCTAGGCCATATAAATAACAAAATTTTAAAACAATTTACAATCAAAGGGGTTCTCGACAAAAGCTTTTTAGCATTTAACATGAAAACTGGAGAAATGGTTTTAGGCTCAATATATTTATTCAAAGGATATTCTATAATGCTTACTTTAGGCTCTGACACAGATCTTATGAAACAAATAATTGATATATATGATCCTTATATTGTGTTCAGCATAAACAAGATGAATATAGAATGTTATGCTGAATATCAGAGAAAAGGTTTTTATATCTGCAAAAGAAGAGCTACTAATCGAGACCTTAGATTTTCAATTAAAAAACATGTTCTCTATGATCTTTCTAAATTAAATATTGATCTGGAGAAGTTAAGAAGAGAGATCGAGCTTTAGGTGATGAATATGGATGAAGATAAGAAGATTGAGAAGATATATCAGATCACAGCGAAACTGATTAAAGCTTTAGAAGAAAAAGACGTG
>Ga0080005_162549_pt1 | contig 11373 bp, 15 predicted proteins | sample JossMetagenome_2_FD_69208 | JGI IMG/M metagenome (GOLD analysis project Ga0080005, IMG submission 69208) | Hot spring sediment microbial communities from Joseph's Coat, Yellowstone National Park, USA - JC3_ASED (SPADES assembly) (version 2) | ecosystem: Environmental > Aquatic > Thermal springs >... | reverse complement strand
CTCTTGATTGCTTCTGGCACAAGGGCTGCGCCTACGACTGCTACATAGCTACGCGCACTTTCTACTATCTCTTGATTGCTTCTACGCCGACATTTTCTACGTTCCGATGCCGCACGGAACTTACGTCCCTTTCTACTATCTCTTGATTGCTTCTGGAGAGGGTCTGGGAGCTGAAGCGGGAGGAGCTGGTGAACTTTCTACTATCTCTTGATTGCTTCGTCGGTGAATGAAATCCTGCAAGAAGTGGGATCCACCGCTTTCTACTATCTCGTGATTGCTTCCTGCCTTACCTAGAGGAATTGCGCAAACTGCCTAATGTCTTTCTACTATCTCGTGATTGCTTCCGTTGTCTGCTCATCGCGTGCTCTTTTATATGGTTTTCCCTGTTCCGCGTCGTCTCTTTTCCTTGACGTGGAACATCCTCTTTCCGTGTCTGTTTAAGCGGGCTTGTTCCCCCTGGAAAGAGGTTGCATCATCTGTTGTTCCCAACCCCCGAACGGAAAGCTCAAAAGGGTATGACGGCTTGGTTCCGGGAAAGGGAGAAGGTTGCCGATATCTTCGGTTTTCTTTCCTGGCGGCAGGGTTCGTCCTGAAGGAAGGCTTAAAGGTTGGGGCCCGCGCGTTTGAGCGCCGATGAGCGGATTGCGCGTCGGCGAGCGGTGAGCGGCCTCCACCGACGGCGAGGCTGCTTCGGCGGCGTTTCCCCCGGGCGCGCTCTGCCAGCTCCCCGGCGCCGTACACGCAACTTTCATATACGTTGCAAGACGCTCTCGTGTCCACGGGTGCGCTGCCTGTTCGGGTTGGGAGGGAGGGGGCTTTGAGGTTGGGGGTTGATGTGAGGGCGGTTGTCGAGAAGGCCCTCGAGGAAGAGGTTAGGAGGGTGAAGAGGGAGAGGTTCAGGAGGCTGCTCGAGGAGGCGCTGAAGGGCTGCGACGTGACCGTCGAGGAGTGGGTGAAGGCTGTGAAGGAGGCGAGAAGGGGGCGCTAATGGCCAGGTACCTGGTCGCCGCTTCAGCCCTTTACCCGCTCAAGCTGAGGGAGGAACTCCTCGACCGCTTGCCGCTCGCGGGTGCTGGATCTGGCGGTTTGCGAGGTGGGGGACACGGCGGAAGTTCCGCTGGGAAGCTCGGCTTGATCTGGCGACCGAGGGTTCCGACCCGAAGAGATGGGAGTCGCTGGACGCGGAGGGGTTTATCGCGGAGCTCGAGCGCTCGAAGTAAGGCGGCCGGCGCGCGGCCGCTTCGCATCGAGACGCGGGAACGCGCGCGCCGTCGAGACCGGTGAAGGTTTTTCCTGCAAGGTCCGCCGCGCACGACTAGGTCGAGGGAGGCTGTTCGACCGTTCTCGGCTGAGTTGGCGGCGGACTTCGCGGCTTCCCGCTCGCGGTCTCCGCGGTTGTGGAATCTGAACCGCCCGCTCGCGCGCTGGGTGGAACGCCCTGAAGGGTTCCCGGCGATCTCGCGTGGAGGACCGCGGTTTGCGCCTCCGCTTTGCGCGGGGTGCTGCGGCGCTAGCGGTAGGCTGATATACCTGGTGTTCCAGGTGTACCTAGCGTACCTATGAGCGTCGCCGTGACGATCAAGGTTCGCAGGGAGCTTGTGGAGCTTGCGGATAGGATGGTTGCGCTCGGGTTGGCGAGGAGCAGGTCCCACGCGTTCAACCTGATGATCGAGAAGGGTTTGCGGAGCGTGATGGAGGAGGTTGAGCGCTGGGAGAGCATCTACAGGAGGGCGGAGGAGCTGGAGAGGCGGGGGTTCAGGCTGAGGCACGGCGGCTTGAGCAGGCTCCTGGAGGAGGGGAGGGGTGCGTAGCGTGGGGGGTGCGGTCTACATCGATACTTGCGTGATCGTGTCCTACGTGGACGAGGCGGACCCGAACCACGAGAGGGCTTTGAGGCTCGTGGAGGGGCTGGGAGGGGGGAGGTTCGTCTCGATGCTCTCCCTCGCCGAGCTCGCCTCCGTGTACTCGAGGGCCGGGCTGGGGGAGCCCCTCCCCTTGGCCGTGTACTCGGTTAGAGCTGTGGGGGCGAGGGTCGCGGGGCTGGACTTCAACAAGGTCCTGAGGGAGGCCTTCGAGAGGGCCCCCGCGCTGAAGCTCAGAACCCTCGACCTCCTCCACCTGGTGGCCTGCAGGGCCGCGGGCTGCGAGGAGTTCGCCACGCTGGACGCGGGCATAGCCGGGAGGGCGGACGCGGTGAGCAGGGAGCTCGGCGTCAGGGTGGTCACAGCTGTGTAGCCCGCCGAGGCGCGCTAGGCTCATAAACCGCTGCGAGGGGGGCTGGCGGAACCCCGTGAGACGTGCGGAGAAGCTCTGGCAGCTGGTTTCGGGCGGCTGCTTGAGCGAGGTGCTCGCGTTCCCGGTGGCCGGATACCACTCGGCTCACGTTGCCGGTGTGGACCCGAAGCTCTTCGCGGGGGACGCGAGGGTTATGGCTGAAGTGCAGCTGAAGGTGCTGGGAGGCTACGGTTCCGACTTCCTCACGCCCCCGATGGATTTGACGGTGGAGGCCGAGGCTCTCGGTGCTCGGGTCGCTTGGGGCTCGATCCCGCCCTCCGTGAAGGAGCACCTGCCGCTCGGCGAGGCGGGGAGGCTGAGGGACCTGGAGGGCGCCTTCCTCTCGAGCGGTAGGGTTCCCGCCTTCCTCGAGTGCGTGAGGATCCTCAGGGAGCTGGGCGGCGGTAGAGCGGTTTGCGGGTTCGCCGCCGGCCCCCTCACGCTGGCCGCCAGCCTCTTCGGCGCTACCAGCGTGCTGAGGCTCACGCGCGCGAACCCGCGGCTGCTCGCCGAGCTTGTCGACAGCGCCGGAAGGCTCGTGGAGCTCTACTCGAGCGCGCTCGGCGAGGCTGGAGCCGACTGCGTCATGATCCTCGAGCCCGTCGCGGCCCTCGTATCGCCGCAGCACTTCGAAACTCTCCTCCTCGAACCGTTGAGGAGCGCGTTCGCCGGCGTGGAGAGGAAGGGCGGGATACCGGCTCTGCACGTGTGCGGTGACGCCAACAGGATCCTGAAGCTGATGGCCGCCACCGGGGCGCGGATCCTGAGCATCGACGCGCAGGTGGACGTGGGGCGCGCGCTCGCGGAGGTGGACGGGGTGGTGATGGGGAACGTGCCCACAAGCCTCTTCCTCTCGAGCCCCGAGGAGGTTAGGAGGTACACGCTCGCGATGCTCTCCGCCTCCCGCGGCCGCAGGCACATCGCCGCCTCCGGCTGCGACATACCCGTGCGCGCGAACCCCGAGAGCGTGAAAGCGATGGTTGAAACCGCGAAGAGCTTCAGGGTGGAGTGCTAGCGGGAGCTCAGCCGGCTACCGCACAGCTCTCCCGCTCCGAGCCGCGCGAGCTCGGCGCTCATTGGGGTCCGCCGCGCCCAGCCCCTTCCCGCTTCTCGCTGAGCCTCCTGTAGGCTAGGCCGACGGCGATCGACGCGTACACGTGGAGCGCGTAGGCCTCGTAGCGGTCGCCGTACTCCTCGATCGCCTTCCGGGCGAGGTCGCGCAGCTCGTACGCTTCCTCGAGCGTGAGCTCCTCGGGCTCCTTGTCGAGCAGCTGCTTCAGCCTCGCCCACTCCTCCCTGGTGAACGGGTTGGCGGCGAGCTCCGCCAGCCTCCGCGCCTCGCCCTTCGCGAGCCTCACCTCCCCCTCCTCCAGCAGCCCCTTCAGCGAGAGGTACTCGAGCATGAACTCCTGGTAGCCGGCGAAGGCCCTCGCGAGGCGGCCCACCCGCTCCCCCACGTAGCCCTTGAGCCGCTCCTCCAGCGACGCGAGCTCGCTCCTGAACTCCCTCCTCAGCTCCTCCCTCGCCGCAGCCAGCCCGCTCCCGAGCTCCTTCCCCAAGCGCTCCTCCATCGAGGCTAGCTCGCCCCTGAAGCCCGCCTTGAGCTCGCCCACCTCCCCCTTAAGGGCGGAAACCTCCCCCTTCAGCGCGGACACTTCGCCTCTCAGGAAGGCGACCTCCCCCTCGAGGGAGGCAAAACGGCCCTCGAGCCTGGTGACGCGGTCATCCAGCTGGGACAGCCGGGCCTCGAGCAGCGCGATCTTCCTCCCCAGCGAGTAGGCCGCGCCGACGACCGCGGCCACGCTGGCTGCGGCGCCGGCGACGCTCGCGATGAGCTCGAGGGACACGAGCTTGCCGGAGGGCGGAGCCTTATTAGCTTAGCCGATCGGTTCCCGCGTTAAAAGCCCGTGTCCTCAAGTACGTGGCACGTGGTCGAAGCCGGCCGCCTTCTCGGCTAGCGCGTGGATCCGGTCTCAACCGGCTGCTGCGCGGCTCCCCGCCCCAGCTGCCTGCCGATGTCGTAGAGCTTCACGTAAATGCCGGTTAGCATCAGGAGGAGGCCGGTCAGCGAGAGCGTTAAACCGTTCACCAGCCCCGAGTAGTCGACGCCTTCCAGGCAGTGCAGGAAGTAGAAGCGGGGTTTTACGCCGCTGAACCACACCGTGGGCTGCGTCAGGCTGTAGTTGAAGACGCAGCGCGCGCTCGTAAAGGCCGAGAACTCGTGTATCGCCACGGTGCGCTCCCGCGGCACGAGGGTGAGGTTGAGGTACTCGTAACCGAAAATGCTCTTGCTTAATTTGAACTCCCCCTTGTAGGCTAGATCCCAATCGACGCGCTCCAGCACCACAGTTTCGGACAGCAGCGCCTCGCACCTTGAGCCGCTGCAGCCTCTAAGCTCCACCCGCACGTATGGGGTCGCGTTCGGGTCGATCGTCCTCCACCCCCTCATGTACAGGGACAGCGTGTCGCCTCCCCTGCAGCTGGTCCTCCAGTACGTCGACGTCACCGGTGTGACGAAGCTCTTGGGCTCGGCGAAGTCGATCTCGGGGCACTTGATGTCGTTCGCGGGCCAAACGTAGCTCCACCTCGTGCAGGCTACGACGAAGGAGAGATCCGCTTCCCTCGAGTAGTTGCCGGGCCAGTCCGTCTTGAAATAGTACTCCGGTATCTCGATAGCGTCGGACCTGTAGTACACCTTCATCCCCTCGTAGTAGATCAACCTAACACCATTGACGACCAGCGCCGCGCCTAGGAGAACCAGGAGAAGGGATAGGCGGGATAGGGGCACCCTCGCAGCAGGCACGAATTACAAGCGGGCGCAACCCTATAAAGGCAGCGCGGAAAGCGGGCCCACCAGCTCGAAGGCCCTACGAAGGCACGCTTAGCGCCGCGGAGCCCTCTAGCGCCTAAAGCCGCCGGCTCGGCTGGCGCGCTAGCCTTTCGGCGCGCTCTCGAGGAGCCGCTGGACGTCGCGGAACGTCGTCTCGTGGAGGTACCTCTCCCTCGCCCCGTACCTGTCCCCGAGCCCGAGCTTCTCCACCTCCGGCTCCGCTTCCTCGATCCGGTCGAGGAGCCTCCTCCGCTCCCAGTGGCTCGCGGGCACGGTGCCGGTCCGGCTGAGCGCGAGCGCGCTAGCCGCGCTGACGGCAGCGTTCCACAGCTTCTCCGCCGCGTCCCTCACCTTCAGCGCGCCGCCCTCCCCCAACCCCTCCTCCAGCTCCCTAACCCCCCTCTCGAAGAACAACCACGCGTCCTCGATGAAGTGGCGGACCCCCTCCGCTGCGCCCCCGCTCACGGGCGCTCCACCCCTCCGCCGGCAAAAACCCGGCGGCGGTTCTCGCCCATGAGGAGCGCCAGCCCGAGGTGCTTGACCCTGTTCTCCTCGCACTTCCTGAGGAAGTACTCCTCGTTGAAGTCCCCGCGCGCTTTCGAGTAGGCGACGATGTCCTTCGCCTTGATGAGATCCCTCACGCCCCGGTCGAGGGAGGAGACGAGGTAGAGGACCGCGAGGTCCTCCGGCGACAGGAGCGCGAGCTCCCCGACCCCCTCGATCCTCACGAGCCTCCTCCTCGAAGCGGCCTCCGCGTCGTACCTGTAACCCCTCGGCTTCACCAGGTCGAACCTGAACCCCTTCACGACCAGCCTGTACTGCCAGTGCCCCACCTCCAAGGGGTAGACCTCGAACCTGGCGGACGCGTACTCAAGGAGCTCATCCACCCTCTCCGCGTCGTCCAGGTCCACGAGGAAGTCCACGTCGAGCGTCGTTTCGGGAGGGGCGTAGAAGTTCCTCGCGAACCTCCCGACGACCGCGTACTCGGGGAAGAACCTCCTGACGGTCCTCGCCGCCAGCCTCAGCGCGCTCTTGAACCGCCGCTCCACCGACAAGAGAGGACACCCAAGACGACCGAGAGGACGACGAGCTCCGGCTTCGTCGTGCGCGCAGCCGGGTCAACCTGCCTCGCCAGGTAGTCCTCCACCTCCTCCCGCGGGACCTTGAGCTCCGCCGCAGCCTTGAGCAGCTCAGCCACGCGCGGGTCCGAGCTCTTCCCCAGGTAGAACCTCCTGGGCCTCTTGAGCTGCTTGTCCCAGAGCGTAACGTACAGGTAGCCGTTGACCTCCTGGATTCTCACGGAATGTACTATGAAAAGATAGTATAAAACCCTAGCGCTCGCTCGGGTCGACTCGGCGCCGCTCCTCGCGCTCCTCTCCGAGCAGCTTTCCAAAGATGCCGTCCTTCAGCTTCAGCTTCCGCCTCTCCAGCTCCTCCGCTCTCCTGTAGATGCTCTCCCAGCGCTCAACCTCCTCCACAACGCTGCGCAAAGGGGCGCGCGTGCGATGCCGCTGCATCAACTTTACCGGGGCTTGAGTCGCCGACTTCTTTGATTAGGAAAGCCTACCGCCGCGCGCGATGCTTCGTGAGCGCTAATTTTATAAACCGTTTCAATGACACCGTCAAGAGGAGGTATGTCGGGGAAGGCGTCCCTGCTCCCGCTCCCAGAGGAGCTGTACCTCAGAAGCCTAACCGGGAGGCTCGTTGGAGAGCACCTCTTCGACGGGTACAGGAGGGTCGCGGCCATCGCCTACCCTGACAGGATCTGCGCCGCCATGGCGGCAGCGGCATTAACCTCCTACACGTACTACGCCGGCTACAGGGATAGGCTCGCAGCCGTCTTCGTGTACGACGAGAAAATCGATGAGACTGCGAAGGCCATCGCATCGGCGGACTTCGACATCGTCTACGTAGCCTTCGGGGGCGAGCAGAAGCTCTCTACCGTGAACGAGGCCACGGTCAAAACCCTCAAAGCCCTAGCCAACGCCGGCTACAGGAGAGCCCTCGCCGTACACGTTAGAGCCTGGCTGGCCACCAAGCAGCTTTCCACGGTACTATCCGATCCGAGCTTGCGGCAGTGGCTGGAAAGCCTCCCCGAAGTGAGGGTGTTCACAGCCGATTTGAACTCCAAAAAGTTCATCTTCAATAGAGTGAAGTTTACCGAGGGAAAAGCCTCCCTGACGCCGTACAGGGAAGCGTCCCTAACCGACGAGCACGTAGACCTGCTGAAGAAGTCCATACCGCCACCAGAGTAGCTTGGTAGGAAAAATTCTAATTTTTGAGTTCTATTTCCAAGTTCCCTTTGTAGAACAGATTTTCGAGGTAGTTAGCTTTTCAGCATTTAGGTTGTTAAAGCCTCTATATTCATGTACAACATGTAAAATGCGACTAGAATAAGTACAACCGCGTACAGCTTCGTTAAAGTCGCTCGAGGCATCCTCGACATTAGGAACGCTCCCATCCAGCCGCCGAAGACCCCTCCTGCAATGTAGAGACCCGCTATGGTTGCGTTTAAGTACCCTTTAAGGAAGTACCTTAGCGCGGTTAGCAGCCCGAAGGAAAACACCGCTATTTGAGACGTGCCTATAGCCTGCGCGATGTCTAACGTGGAAAAGGAGACCAGCGCGGGAACTATTAGGAAACCCCCGCCGATCCCGAAGAAGCCGGAGAGGAACCCCACACCTAAGCTCGCTAGCGCAAGCTTCGAAAAAGAGCTTCCACCGGAGCGAACCATCGAGCTTGGTTTTTCCTCTCTTCTTCTCAGCATTTCGACAGCGACTACGATCATCAGCAAGCTGAACAGGAACAGGAGCTTCCTCCCCTCCGTAGCGAGCCCAAACTCGGAGCCGGCGTACACCCCGATGAGCCCGAAAACGCTGAACACCGCCCCGAGCTTGAAGTCCACGTGCTTCTTCACGGCGTGGGGCACCACGTTTAGGAGGGCGTTCACGCTTACAGCGAGGGCTGTCGTCCCTATCGCGCCGTGAGCGTCGCCGTAGCCGACCAGGTATATGAGCAAGGGAACTGCGAGTATGGAACCGCCGCCACCTATAAGCCCGAGCGAGAAGCCGACTATCGCGCCGGAGAGCACGCTTAGAAGCATTTGCGGCAGAGTTACCCCATCCATGGTGCCGGCTGCATCGGATCGGCTTTTTACGCTTTTCGGGTTCAGAGGCTCGGCGATTGCCTGTGGATTATTTCCTTTTCCATTTCCATTTGCAAAGCAGCATGCAAGGAGCTGCCCATCCTCGATGCCATACAACCCCCCTCCCAGGTTAGAAACCCATCTGCGCCGGCGCCCTAGCCGTCAGCAGGCACGGCGCGAGTCCTTCGATTCGCCGGGAAAACGGGAGGAAAACCTGAAAATCGATCTGCGGTGCGCCGCTTTTCGGATACGGGTTCACGCTTTGCCCGTGCCTCCCAGCTCGTACCTAGCTTGAACCTGCCTTACAGGTCTCGCTCTGCCGGCGAACCAGAGCGCTAGCGCGCTAGCCAGCTCCTCAGCCTTGTCCCTCCGCTCCTCGAAGAGGTTCACCCTCTCCCTCGGGTCCCGCTTCAGGTTGTAGAGCTCGTGCCTCCCGTCCGGCCTGAGGATCAAGCTCCACTCCCCGTCCCTCACGCACCTGTCCGCGCCCTCGAAGTAGCCTGCGACCGCGTACCTCCTGTGCTCCCCGGCCGGCTTCTCCAGCACGCGGGCGAAGCTCCTGCCGGCCAGCGGGTACGCGTAGGTCTCGGGGAGCCCCAGCAGCTCCAGCAGCGTCGGCAGGAGGTCGGGGAACTGGACCACCGCGTTGGTGACCGCGTGCCTGCCGCTGGGCAGCCTGACCATGAAGGGGACCTTGAGGAGCTCGCTGTAGAGCCGGTCGGCGCCCTTGAGGAACTTGCCGTGATCGGCGAGCGGGTGCCCGTGATCCGCCAGGACCACGACGATCGACTGCTCGAGGAGGCCGAGGTCCCTCAGAGCGCTGTAGAACTCGCCGAAGTAGTGGTCGACGTACGCGACCTCGCCCGCGTAGAGGCCCCTGATGTAGTCGATCTGCTCCCTGGTGTACCACCTGCCGGCTTCGCCGCCCATGGGCAGGATCAGCTTCGGCCCCCTGTAGCCCGGGTCCGTGTACTTGTCGAACCTCGGGGGCGGGAGCCAGGGCTCGTGGGGGTCGAACGAGTCGACCCAGAGCAGGAACCTCTCCACCTTCCGGCTCGCCTCCCTCACCCACTCGACCGCGGCCCTGAAGACCTTGGCGGCGAACCAGTCCTCCTCGCTCTCCCAGTCGTCGATGTTCGCGAGGAACTGGGCGACGAGCTCGGCGTAGCTCCTGCCGCCGGCGTAGTTGGCGTAGTAGTCCTTCGTCACGTAGTCCTCGACGCGCCTGTTGGCGGGCGGCGGGATCCTGTAGGCGTCGTACTCCTGGCCCCGGACGAACAGCCACGTGTCGAACCCCTTCGCGTAGTTCATCCCCGGCTTGAACAGGTGGTACGTGTCGGAGATCAAGCCGGTGAAGTAGCCGAAGCCCTTCAGCAGCTCGGGCATCGTGTAGGAGTCGGGGCGCAGCGGCGACCAGCCGTGGTAGGGCAGCGTGAACTGGCCCGTGAGCAGCTCCTCCCTCACCGGGAGCGTGGGCAGGCCTGAGGGGTAGGCGTTCGTGAAGACGATGCTCTCCGAAGCGAACCTGTCGAGGTTCGGGGTCTCCGGCGGCTCGACACCCTCGAAGACCCTTTGGAGGCCGAGGAGCCTCCTGTAGAAGCCGACGTGGTCCTGCCGGAGGCTATCGAGGACGGCCACGATCACGTTCAAATCCGGCTTAGCCGCCACGCGGCGAGGCCGCGAACCCTCCTAATAAAGGTAGCAAGCGAGGGGGCGCCCCCGCGGCGAGGGCGCTCGCACCAGCCGAGCCGCGCTACCGCGCGCTATCATCATCCTGGAAGCCGTCGAGAGCAGGTACGGCAGGGCGATCCCGCCCCTTAAGTTCATGAAAGTGGGGGGCCGCGGTCACAGCCCTCAACACGCTGGCGTACCTACCCTTCCTCGCCCTACTAAACTAGGCTACCGCCTCTCACACTTTTAAGCAGTAAATGCAGCAGGCCGGACCTGCCCACCATCCACGCGTGCGCAAGCTCTGATCAAAAGGTTTTTATGGCACTATGGCCTTACGTCTCGGTAAACGTGATAAGGGCGAGGATCAACAAGGAATTGGAAAGGAAGTTTAGAGAGCTCGCCATGAAGAAGTTCGGTTACACTAAAGGCTCCCTGCAGAAAGCCGCGGAGGAGGCCATTGCAAGGTGGGTCGCGTGGGTGGAGAACGAGAACCTCGAGTTCGAGGGGGACCCCGTTGAGGCGATCGACGGCATCCTCGCGGACCTAGACGCGGATTCTGTGGAGCTGCAGCACAAAGCGAGGGAGCTCTGGGCCTCCAAGGTGCTGGAAGGTGTACTTGGTTGACACGAACATCTTCCTCGAAGTCATGCTGTCTCGCAAGCGGAGCAGCGAGTGCAAGCGCTTCCTAGCGATGCTTAGGGACGGCAGAGCCTCCGGCGTCGTATCCGACTTCTCGATCCACTCCATCATGGTGCTTTTAGACAGCCTGAAAAGGCGCGAGAAGCTAAAGACGTTTCTGGCGAGCTTAGCCGGGTACAAAGGCTTGCGCGTGCACTTCACGAGCATCGCTGAGGAGCTCAGAGCTGTAGAGCTGGCTGAAAGGGAGGAGCTGGACATCGACGACGCGATACAGTACTCGGTCGCCCTCTCCGTAGGAGCCGAAGCAATCGTATCGTTCGACAGGGACTTCGACGGTTTGAAAATACCGAGGGTAGAACCGGGCGATATTGTAACAGCTGGAGTTTAGCGCGACCCTAAGCGTCAGCAGCCTCTCCCGGAACAGGACGCGGGTCAGCGACTGCGCCACCGGCCACGGGTAGCCCTAACAGCCCCTCATCACGCCCGAAACCCCGCTGGCGGTTCCTCTTAAGCCCTCCGGCTGAAAGCGCGCGGAGCCCGCCTCGGCGAACAACCGCCCGGCCACCGGTGACCCCCACTGGCGGTCTCATCAACGGCGCGAGCGGTCAGCGATGGCTCGCCGGCCACGGCTAGCCCGAAGGACGTTCTCATCATCCGCCGAGCCGCGCGCGGGCCGCCTATTAAGCTTCGCCCTGACCGACCGCGCAGCGGAGCTCAACCCCAGCGAACAGCCCCGCTGTTTCGAGCGCGGGATCGGCAGCGGGAGGTGCTCAAAGGGGACGTCTCTGGATTTATGCTATCTCGGTAAGCTGCT
>Ga0080005_141824_pt1 | contig 11389 bp, 26 predicted proteins | sample JossMetagenome_2_FD_69208 | JGI IMG/M metagenome (GOLD analysis project Ga0080005, IMG submission 69208) | Hot spring sediment microbial communities from Joseph's Coat, Yellowstone National Park, USA - JC3_ASED (SPADES assembly) (version 2) | ecosystem: Environmental > Aquatic > Thermal springs >... | reverse complement strand
TGCCCCCCCCCCCCATATTGTGTGATATATCCCACTACACTGCTACACTACACCATACACTACACTACAATACACTACTACACTACTACACTATATACTACTATATTATCCCCACTCCTATACTATACTCCTATCCTATACTCCTCTGCTCCTCTACTCTACTACTCTCCCTAGGATACACAACACTGCTAGCGAGCGAGAGAGAGAAAGAGAATATCGACAGCGCGCTAAAAGGGAAAAGGAGTAGGTAGGTGAGGGAGGGCCCTTACCTACTTAGAGGGGCGAGAAAAAGGGATAGGTTAAGGACCCCATATATTGGTACGGCTTTCAGGTTCTTATATTAGGATGGATCTATATATACGGCCGAACCCCTACCGCCATGGATATAGCCAATGAATATGTGGTATGCTTGACTAAATACGGCCTTGCCTCGGTCATATATGCCGCGGCAATGTTGATATTGGCCTACCTATTGGCCGCCACGGGAGGCTATGCCATAGCTATAGCTATCCCCGCGATAACCACCGCCTTTTATCTAACCGCGGCACGCATGAGGCCGCAAGGCGATTATATAGGAGACCTCATATTTTCAGCTGGGTGCCTCGCGGCCGCCATAGCATATATGCCGCTCATGCTAAAGAGCGAGGGGCTCACGGCATATTTCTACTACGCCACATATTTGGCCACCATACTAGCCTACGTGGCCGTATTCCGACGGAAATAGCTGGTTTTTTACAGGTCCACGTAAATTACGCTAACGGTACGCCTCGGACCATTAGGAGGGCCGCGGCCAATGCTATGAATAGGGAATTGTACGCCCAATTCACGGCCCACCTGCCGGGCGATATTAGGTCTCCCACTCCTCTACTACACTCCTACACTACTACACTATATACTACTATATTATCCCCACTCCTATACTATACTCCTATACTCTACTACTCTCTATCAGTGGATAGGGGAGAAAGAGAGACAACGCGACAACGTGATATCGACAACACGCGGGGGAGGGAGATGGGGTGAGGTGGGGGTGTGTTATGGCTTTATGGTAGTGTTACGTTGTTTGCGGCTATCGTATTGCCTCCTAGCTTAACTATGGCGGGTGACGTTGCCGATTTAACCACGTTGCTTGTTATTACGTTGTAGTCGGCCGTGCCTATCTCCTCTATTGCGTATTTCATGTTCTGTGTTCGGTAATTTATTATTGAGTTGCCATTAACCACAACGCCTTTCACGTTTTCAAGCCTGATGCCGTCGTATGTGTTGGGTGATGAGCTTCCTGCATCGAGTATGGCGTTTCCCTTGACTATTACGAGATCTCCCTTCTGGATTATTATCGCGTGTTGCTTCGTTGACCTTATGATGTTGTTGCCGATTATGACGCTGAATATTGCCTGCGGATACTGCGACAGCACTACGGCGTTAAGTACGTCGTAGAAGTAATTATCCAGTATAAATACGGTTTCCACCGTGGACGTCCCACCTAGCCATACACCCTGTCCCCCTCCGGTTTCTATCCAGTTGCCTATGATCCTTATGATGTGCATAAATCCCACGATTTGTATATATGCAAATCCGAATCTATGTATAAAGCAGTGTTCAATAGTCACATCGTTGGCATTAGCTATGTAAATTGCCGATCTTGCTCTGTCGTTTCCATACAGCCAAAGATTCTTTATATATGTAAAATATGGAGACCCAGTTATAAGTATCATGTGAAAATCGCCATCCAACACAAGCTTAGAGCCGGGCACATTATATCCCAGCTGTTCGCCTTCAATCATAACTCCACTCCTATTAATAACTATTTGTTGCTTTATACTATAAACCCCGGTTCTTATAAATATTTTACCTCCATCAGTAAGAAGTTTATAGCCTCCTGCAGACACGCCGTCGGCGAATCGACACACACCAAATTGCCCTGCCTGTCCCTGGCATAGTAGTGTCCCCCCTCCTGATACACCAGAACGTCGTAGGCCTCGAGCCTCCTGGCGGTTGAGCCGTCCGGCACGGGGGTTGTGGGGTAGACAGCCATATCCTCCTAGCGTATATACACAGATAAGCTTATCGTGAACGAAGGCGACGTCCCGCCCAGCGTCAGGTTGAACTGTATGACGGTGTAGGGCGTGTTTGCGGCCGAGTAGACGTAGACCCCTGCGGCAGATATGTTCTGGAATATGGCCGCCGAGGACGACGTGTAGTTTCCGTACTCGTAGGGGTAGATGTCGAAGTACGTCAGGCTGACCGAGAGCGTAGGGGACGTGCCGCTTACCGAATGGACGGTGAGGACGGCGGAGAACACCTCCTGGGGCGCGGTCGGCACCAGGTATGGGCCCAGCGACGCGTTGGCCCCGTAGGCCGTGTACTGGACTGCGGGGAGCCACCAGCCCCCCCTGTACCTGTACCACTGGCCCTGGTTGAGGCTCATTCCCTAACTAGGTAGAGGTCTATCGTGTAGTAGTTGCTTGAGTTGCAGGAGTAGCACTGGACGCCTACGCTCACGGTGAGCGACTTGACGTAGATGCGGGCCCCCTGCGAGCCGGGGGCAACCGGCACGGCCTCGGGCGCATCGACCATATAGCCGGCGGTGGACACCAGGGGGTTGACCGCGGGCGCCGCTATGAGGAGGAGCGCGCCGGGGCTCCCCACCGCAGACCTGACGTCGAGCGCCACGTAGAACTCGCCCCAGGGGGCCACCAGCGTGGCCGTGAAGCCCGCGGTCGTGTTGTAGTTGCTCACTATAATGTAGATGCTCCTCTCCCCCACCTTCGAGAAGGGTATTGCGGACATCACCTTGCAGTGATCGTGAGGTTAAATGCGTATCTCGACGTGAACGGGTTGGCCTGGACGTACAGCATTATGTATGGGGCCAGGAGCGTCCCGTCAACGGCAAACGCCATGGACGTCGTCGGGTAGAACACAGAACCCCGCAGAACCGACCCCAGGGGGACGTAGCTGTATTTGCCGCCCAGCTGATCCGAGTTCACAACATATATCGTTATGCCCGCCGCGAACAGGCTTGAGCTCGACGTGAGGGAGATCGACGTAAGCGACACAAGCACGACGGGCCGTATCCCTATGTAGTACGGCCCCAGGTACTGCGACGCGGTGCCCGACACGGAGACGGATATGTACCTCTCCGCATTTATGTCAACGTACGACGGCGTCCACGTCCCCATCAGAAGCGCCTCCCTGCTGACGGCTATGATAAGCGAAATGGTCACCGTATACGTCTGCGATGCGTTATATAGCGTTATATACTGAAACCCAGCCTCGTCGCGGTAGGGGAGGAGGCTTATCGGGAAGAACGGCCCGTTGTCTATCGATATCTGGAGGAAGCCCAAACCGACGGGAGGATCGACGAGGGTATACATAACGTAGTACATCTTGAACCCCCCCACCTCCAGCTTCTGCCCGGGCTGGAGCGTCACCGTCTCCTGCTTGAAATACTTTGAAGCGACCAGAGGGACGGCCGTGGAGTTGCTCATAGCTTAGGCAGGAATATGAATATCGCCACCAGGGCAAGTAAGAATATGATCAGCATCACGACCCCCAGCGGATGCTCTCCGCTAACTGTCACGGCTTGGGCGTAGACGTTGCCCAGATTGGTCAGGAAGTCGTTTATCCCCTTGCCCACGTTAAGCAACCAGTTGCCGAAGTCCTCAAACGGAAGGAGCCATTCCGGTTTCTGGCCACCCGTGTTGGGGTAGTAGCCCGGCGGCGTCTGGGGAGGCGGGGGCGGGTTGTTGGGCGAATTAGGGGGCGGAGCGTTCTGCTGGAAGTACTGCTGTAGCGAAGGAGGTACAACCCCCTGCCCCAGGAAGAACCACCGCAGGTTCTGCAGAAACTGGCTCCACCAGTCCTGGCCGCCTTGGTTGATCTGGCTGGCTGTTTGTGCGACGTTCTGGTAAGTCAAATAGTCCGGAGGCCTCCCCGGCGTTATTGGAGCTCCGCACATCGAGTTGAAGTACTGAGGATACGCCGAATAGAGGTACGGGTGTGCATTAAGCCAGCCTACGGGATCGGACTGGGCCGCGGCCTGCTGTTGCTGGTTGAGGAGGGAAAAATATCCGCTCTGTTGGAATGCGGCTAAGATACAGCTGGGCGGAGAAGAGGGGCAGACCGGGAAGCTGCAGGACATGACATCTTAACCACCGCCTGCAAATGGCGCCCTCACTGCACCCATGTAGAGCGTATACGTCTGCGCATTCGCTCCGTTGGCCGCAAGGAGCACTATGTTCACGGTGAACGTCGAAGCTGGCGGAAGCTTGATCGCGACGTCCAAACGCCACTTGTTGTAGTTGTTTATGTAGACAGAGTTCAGCGTAGGCGATATGTTCTGGGGGTAGCCGTTGATCAGCAGTTGTATCGACGCATCCGGCGAATACGTCGCCAGGGTGTAGAACGACACTATAGACCACACCTCAGTTATCGGGACGGTCACCTGGGGCGAAGCGGGCATCAAGGGGCCGAAGGCGTTTATCTGGCCCTGTATGACCGTCCCGGCGTTGGCGGAGGGAGGCACCGTGAACGTCACTATGAATACCGTCGGTTGGGGCCCGGTTAATGTGACATATGCGGGAGCCTGTTCGGGGCCTGGCTCATGGCCCAACCCTTATGGAGCTATTTAAGCTTATCATTGCGGCACTATGGGGGTCGGTGCTAGGGTAGACCACGGCGATACGGCCACCCTCCTGCCGGTGGGGTTGGTCGGCGTAAGGGGCGGGTCTATGCCCAGAGCCTTGGCGGCCGCGCCTCCCAACATTGCATACGCCATCAATTGCAAAAACCTGCCTAATGCCCCCTCCTGGCTCCTTGCTATATGCAGGACTATTAGGCCCAGGACGAACGCCGTGACGGGCTGGGCCCACACACCCAGCCACTTACCTAGGAATTGATTGACGGGTTTGGCCAGCTTCTCCCAGACATAAAGACCGGCAAGTGTACTTACGCCGCCCCCGACTAGGTCAACTAGGGTGCCCTGGAGGCCCTCCCTAGTTGTGAACAGCAACTCGACCATGCTTACTCACTCCAGACGCTCGCCAGGGCCTTGCCTATGTTTGCCTGCTCCGCGCACCTACGATATGCCTCGACGCCGGCCGTACCTCTCCTCATGGCCTCCCTTAGGCATTGGGCGAAGGCGCCCCCCGTTGATGCTTTGCCCCCTATAGCTTGGCGGTAGGCCGCCCTGTCCTGGGGAGTCCAGGCGGCCGCAAGGGCCTGGGCTATTTGAGATCTACTTGGCATGCCCCCTATCCCCTACAGATATATAAGCTTATCCGCCTTTGCACTTCGGTATCTTGAACTTCTTAGGCTTCATGGCCCTTAACCTTCTTTACAAACTCGATGCAACAGTCGGGGATCTTCTTACGCCTCATAGCCCTCCACCTCCTCCCTTACCCTTTCAACCATCTTTTCCAGCTCGTCGAGAAACTTCACCACGGCCCGGGGATCCTGCTTAGCCGCGGCCTTGAGCGCCAGCTCTATAGACTCTATAGATATCGGCAGTGATATGTTGACCATCAGAGCGGGCCCCGCCGGAGTCGGGGCGACCCCCATGGGCGCGCCTGCGTCGAGCCTCCTGACGGGGACTTTGTTCAGTATTTCCTTGTAGTCCATGCGCTTCAGACAGCACAGCTATTTATGCTCAACCCGCCGTGAGAATCCGCCGATCCGTTCTCAACACGCCGTGAGCATGAGCTTATATATTCTCAAGGATTTTCACCACATGTCGGAAGCTGAATCGAAATCCCCAACCCCTAAAGCCGCATATGAACGGGCCAGACGGGCCGAGGAGGCTGTCAGACAAGTACAAGCAGAGCTTGAGGAGCTGAAATCTATGATGTCCCAACTTATCCAACATATGCAACAACACCAGCCAACATTCCCCTCTCCCATACAGGCGACCGCCCTAAGGCCGGGGCAGTTCATCCACCAGCCCATAACGGAGGACACCGAGGAGGTGATATGCCCCACGTGCGGTACGCGGGAGATCAGGAAGATACCCACCAAAATAACTGTGAAGGAGGTGATACCCGACAACTACATACCGGCACCCCGGTCTATCTCTGAGGCCATCAGCTTGCTCGAGTCCATGAGGCTCCCCGACGGGCGCTCCGTATTCGAGTCGCCCAAGTTCTGGGAGTACATCCGGAGCCTAGAGGAGAAGTATGGCGTCGCAGGAAAGCGCAAATGAGGGTGACAGGATAGCCCAGCTGGAAAAGAGGTTGACAGAGTTAGAACAGGCTGTGGCACAACTGATTGGCGTAATCAAGACGGCCCAGGCGATGCAACAGACGGCACCGCCGCCTCCCCCACCGCCCCCTATGCCCGACCCGACAGCCCAGCAACCTACAAATCCGGGTGTAATGAATCCGGGCATGATCGCGGCCCTTGCCCCTCTCCTGGAGCTGTTCAAGCCGCAGGGGTCTAAGCTGGACGAGCTGGTGATCAGCAAGGCCCTGGATCTCTTGTTTAAGTCAACTGAATTGAATAATAAATTCATGGAGAACTTGATGGAGTCCCTATCGAGCGCGTTCGGCAAGAAGGCGGGCGAGAGGATAGCTAAGGTTATAGCCGTAGCGGAGGAGTGATGAAGGTGACAACTCTAGACGACCTGTTCAAGGAGTTTGAGCACCAATGCAACAGGCTGGCGTGTCCGACGTGCAGAAGCTTCTGCCGGGACTGGATCACCGCGGGCAGAGCAGTATATCTCATAGTGAACGAGGACGAGGTTGACGACGGCGACGTAGAGGTGGCCGTTCAAGTTGTAGAGCTGGCAAGGGATGCCCTAAGTAAGTACAAGAACGTTGTTGTGGTCAATGAATAGGCAGGAGCTCCTCAACCTGATCACGTCGATCATCGACGACATGGCCCAGAGGGACAAGATTATCGCGCTCTACAAACCGTGGCTGGTGCAGATGGCGGTGTCCATGGTGTCTCAACTCAGCGATAACCAGATCAAGGAGTTCGAGAGGACGATAAGGGCAATATGTTCCAAGATCAAGTAATCACGGCCCTCCTTGTGTCGGTAATAACCGTCCTGATTTATAGGATATATACCTGGCTGGCTAAGCTTGAAAAGAGGCTGGAGAGGATCGAGGTGAATCAGGAGTGGATGATGAAGCGCCTGTCTATGATGGAAAAGTATATATTTCGGGACTACTACGACGGGCATGATCCCCCGCCAGATAATAGCGATAGTGATAGCTAGCCTGCTCATGCCCCTAACAAACGCCCAGGCGACTCAGGGCCCCACGATCTACGTCCCGGACGTGTGGACGTACGTGGTGATGAATCCCCTGACGGCCGCGTTCATAGTGGTGTTCATAGTCCTGATCATCTGATTCTGTACACCGTGATTGAGCACTTCCGCTCCACGTCGCACGAGGAGCACATAGAGACCCAATTAGTGAACCAGGAGATCCAGAACATGATTGTTGACCGCAACCTTGACGCCGACTATATGCGGGCCGTGATCAGGCAGATCAACGCCAACGCGGCCGTGCAGGAGCAGGTGGCGGTGACCCTTGCGGTGGCCAACACCCTCCTCGCGGGCCAGGGAGGCGTCGAGGTGGCCAAGCTAGCGAGAGAGATAACGCAACCGCCTCAGCAGAAATCGCAATAACGCGAGAGATAGACTTAAATATCCCCGCGTTTTTCCCCTATATGTCCCAAACCAAAGCCTCAATGGAGGAGGTGGTGAACCACCTCCGCAACGGAAGCGCCCCCAAGCTGTGGAGGGTGGACAGGATGGAGCTCCCCGACGGCCGTACGTTAACGGTGCTCGTGGGGAGGGCGAAAATGATGTCGAGGGATGCGACCTTCCCCGCGGTGGTGCTGAGGGTAGAGAGCGGGGAGTACACCAGGGATTACACCATAGGTATGGGCGCAGTCCGCTTCCTGCTGGCCTGGCTTGATATGGGCTCCGAGAGCCGCGTGAAGCTCCTTAAGGAGATAATAGAGAAAGCCGGGCCGTCCAGCAGGAAGCAGGACGTCGAGGTCGAGAGCCTATGAGCGCGGAGCTGGCATTAGAGCGGGTTAGGCAGATCGAGGAGGCCCTTAAGATGGGCAAAAAGGTGATCATAAGGGGTATAGCGGTGAGGAAGGTCGAGGTGGTGAATACGCCGAGGAGCCTTGTGGTCAAGGTGAACGACGGCGAGCTGAACCTGTACCCCTCGGAGATCGCCAGAGCAAAAATAAATATTCTGGATCAATGAAGCCCGCCATCGGAGTTAACGCCGAGTCGTGGATCGACTACATTGAGGATCATCCCGAGATTAGGGCTAAGAGGGCCGACGTAGTCGAGAAGATCATGAAGATGTACAATGCGCTTAAGGCTGGGAAGAAGGTGACCATATGCATACCTGTGGTCAGTATAGACGGGATAGCTGTGTTCGGCGAAAGCAACGACGTGGTTGATCTGAACGACTTGGGCACAATGATGTTCATAGAAGATCTGGAGAGGGCCGAAGTGGAAATACAATGAGCCGCAGGCTGGAGGAGCTTGAGGAGGCGGAGCCGACGAACGGCCGCGCCGTCAAACCGGGCGACTGCGTCAAGATGATGGATGGGTTCGAAGTGTGTCTAGGAAGCACATACAGCTTCCTCGTTAATGGCCGCCAAATAATCGGCACCGTCGACAGCGTTGACCCGATCACGAGGCGTATAGCCGTCAAGACGTCGAGGGGGAGGGCCCTGATAGTCCTCAAGAAGGTATCTACGGTAGAGGAAATAACCTAAACCCCTTTTCCCCATGCCTTGTGAGGATTTTGAGATCGCGGTAGGGAAGAACATGATTCAAGTCGTATACGATTTTGAACTGCTTAGGGTCTGCTGGAGGGCGGTCGAGGGCCCCGCCGCGGGGGATGAAGTATGCTATGGCGGGGAGGATATAATCAGGTTCAGGGACTTCATCAACGAGAGGCTGTCCCGCTCGACCACCGCAATTGTGAACGAGTTTCAACGCCACTTCCGCATACGCCGCCAGCGCGCATTCTGGATCGTCGAGTCGATGCTCGACCCGCGCTGGTGCGTCCTTGAGGTGGTGATCGAGCCGGGGTGCGTAATATTGGACGACGAATATACTAGGTCTACGTATGAATTCAGCGTTTGCCTTGAATCGGTGGTAGATGAGGACGACGTCATAATGCAACTCTACAACGCAATGGAGGAATACGACATCAAGATCCTCGACCGTTGCGGCAGAGGGGCGAAGTACGGCATACGCATGAGGCGGATCAAAAGAGAGGAGGCCGGATGCAACGTAATCCATACGGACTACTACACGTGGATCAGAGAGACCGTAGCCGAAATAGCATCATTCACGACAGCATGAAGGACATAACGCTCGACTGGGACTGGCCGTGGGAGGACTTCCGCCCCGAGGAGAACATGTTAATTAGGAAGATCAAAGAAGATCCCCACGTCCTGTGGATCAAGGCACGGCGCTCCGCCAATGGGAAGATCCACATATGGATTCGGCTGGATCGGGACGTGGACTTCTGGGAGGCCCTGTATCTGAGGGCCAAGTGGAATGATGACGCAAACCGTATACGGATGGACATCGTGAGATATTGGGAGGGCAACGAAACGGAAAGGTTATGGGATACCAAGATAGATTGCGAAGGGAAAAAATGTATAGTGAAAAAGGCAGGGGAGTGGGTTACTGTATACCGACGAGAGCCTTGAGCCTGTCGAGGTCGAAGAGCCACTTTTTTGAGTCTATCATGGCGACCCTGAACTGCTTCAGATAATGCCCCGCGACCCAGATCAACGCCGTCGATCTAAGCGACTTGCATCTTATGTCCATGTGGCTTATGATATGTTTCGGCCTGATAATGCCTTGATGCCCCTTATGCTCCTTCAACACAGCAATAAGAGCCTTCCTGAGGTTCTCGGTCATGAGGCATTCCGGGGGGCCTGAATAGTACTTTTCCTCCCTGAACCTGCCCGGCGTCCTTGCCCCAGATTTACAGTAAAGCAAGGCACCGTAGACGGCTCTACGAATCAGCTTCCCCTCCTCGACCAACCCCTCCAGAATCCCCCGGGCCTCGGCCTTGCTCAGCCCGTACCTCTCCGCCACCTCCTTGACCGTGACACAGCCCTCCTTAGATATATACACCAGCGTCCTGAGAATCACGTCACGGGTCATAGCAGTACCTCCTGCACCTCTCCCTGCAGTGCAGATAGTAGCTCCAGCACAGACCGGTGTTGTCCACATAACTGTACATACCGGGGGCGATCTCCTTCATACACCGATCAAGGCAGTCGCCGAAGCAGTCGCCCACGTAAAACGTGTAGTAAACGCTCATAGCACGCAACTGTGGCACTCCTTGCCATACGGCATAATGAAGCTGTCAAGCGTAAGCTGAAGCCTAACCGCCTGTTCATAGTATTCTTTCAACGTCCTATAGCCTTGCTGAGCCAACCTGAACGGAGCCGACGGCTTACCGCTTTTCCGGTTACTGTTTATGACCTCGTCAACCTCAAGGAGCTGTTCGGCCTCATCTGGGAAGTTGCGCAAGATCAAGCCTATTTTCCACTCAGGCATCCCCGCAAGGCAGAGGCACTCGCCGCTGAATCCATATCGCCAAACAGGATTGCGGGGTATGCTGAACTGCCTTAGGAGCCTCTCAACCGCTTCGCTTCGCACATGGAGGAGAGGCGCCCATACAAGCGCCTCCACCTTCCCGTACTTGCGCCTAAAGAACGTCGATGTATAATACTTATCTCTAAAGAGGCTTTCGTCCCTCCTCACGCCCATAACTACGTAATCCCCCTCCCTATAGTTCTCCTCGATATACCTCACTATGGGCTTCAGCTTAAGCACGCGATAACACCACCTATACCTGGGAGGATAGAGAGACGGCCACATGCCATAACGCACCGCGTATTCCTTAAACGTGCGCTCAGGACGGAGCACCACAAGCTCAGACCCAAGCCACTCGGCATACCGCTTAACGTATTCCCCAGTCTGCCTTATGCCTATCGTAGTATCGACATGGACAAGCCTGTACTGCCACCCCCTCACATCAGCTACCCTCTTAGCTATATAGCATGCCAAAGCCGAGTCGCGGCCTCCAGAGAAGAAGCAGTGAATCATAGCACCCCTCCCTCCCAGAACCTCAAGACAGCTACCTTCTTCTTGCCCCTCTCCTGGGGAGTTTGGATTTGGTTTGGGGTCTGCATGCCCCTATGTTTGGGGATGTTTATAACAGTATCGCTCGCTTTCTGTCGATATTCTCTTTCTCGCTCGCTCGCTAGCAGTGTTGTGTATCCTATAATAGAGAGTGTAGTAGAGGAGTAGGAGAGGAGAGGGATTATAGAGTATAGAGTATAGAGTGTATTGGGATATCCCAATATATTGTTGGGGGAAAAGGGGAAAAGG
>Ga0080005_126700_pt1 | contig 11394 bp, 13 predicted proteins | sample JossMetagenome_2_FD_69208 | JGI IMG/M metagenome (GOLD analysis project Ga0080005, IMG submission 69208) | Hot spring sediment microbial communities from Joseph's Coat, Yellowstone National Park, USA - JC3_ASED (SPADES assembly) (version 2) | ecosystem: Environmental > Aquatic > Thermal springs >... | reverse complement strand
AGCCCACCGTGTGGGATGGCGACCGAACTTACTGCGAAAGAAGGCTGCCCAAAAGCTCTCTTGGTTCCGAGCCCACCGTGTGGGATGGCGACAGCCCATCTACTCCCAGCAAGCCCTTTTGCTTCTTCGTTCCGAGCCCACCATGTGGGATGGCGACAAGGGCACATCGGGATAAAAAAGCTCGTTGCGGGTGTTTTGCGTTCCAAGCCCACCGTGTGGGATGCTTTTTTTCTCTTAACTTTTTGAAAACAAAAAGAAAGGGCTTTAACATTTTGAAAATATGGAAGACCGGTGGATAAAAGAGTGCCTCAGGCAGGCAAAGAGGGCTTTTGATGCTGGAGAGGTGCCGGTGGGTGCGGTGGTGGTAAAGGACGGAAAGGTTATCGCAAAAGCCCATAACAAGGTGGAGAGTTTGCGGGACCCTACTGCCCATGCGGAGCTTTTGGCAATAAAAAAAGCCCTAAAAAAGCTAAACCAAAAATATCTTCATGGTTGCACCATGTATGTTTCTTTGGAGCCGTGTGCTATGTGTGCCTACGCATTGGTTTTAGTCCGTATAGATAAGGTGGTGTTTTTGGCACAGGATGAAAGGGCGGGGGCGGTTATGAGCCAGTATAACCTTTTGGATGATCTTAGCTTTAATCATAGGGTAAAGTGGGTTTATAAGCCTGTGGAGCCAGCCAAGCTTATGTTAAAAGAGTTCTTCAAAAGATTAAGATGAAGGTCCTCGGTATTGATTTGGCGGGTTCGGAAAGGAGAAATTCGGGAGTGGCATACTTAGAGGATGGCAAACTAACCTGCTTTGTGTTGCACAAAGATGAGGAGATCTTGGAGCTTTCTAAGGGTTTTTCCCATATCTTCATAGATGCGCCTTTGTCCTTGCCAAAGGGGAGGGCTAACCTGCAGGAGAGGGGTCCCCACTTTAGGGCTTGCGACCTGATGCTGAGGGAAAGGGGCATAAGGTTCTTTCCGGTTTCTTTGGGTCCTATGCGTCTTTTGACGGAGAGGGGCATAAGACTAAAAACTGTGATGGAAGGGTGGGGAAAGGTGGTCTATGAGGTTTTTCCGGGGGCTTTTTATGATGTTATGGGGGTGGGGCGGAAGGATAAGAAGGCTATATTGGAGCTCTACAGGAGGCTTGGCTTCAACTTGGAGGACAGAAGATACACTAAGGATGAGATAGACGCCATAGCCTGTTTGCTTACGGGTATTATGTTTTTGGAGGGAAGGGCTGAGCTTTTGGAGGGAGAGGACGGTGCTATAATCATCCCCAAGGCTATTTGAGCTGGAGGATGGCTTTGCCTATCTGTGTGGATGCGTAAGCATACTTTAGGGCGTATTCATAGTCTCCTACCCTTCTGTTTTCCATAGCTACCACATGAAAAAGCTGTTGGTATGAATACAAAAGGGGATACTTTTTCTTGTATTTGACAGTCCTTCGTAGCATAAGTAGTGAGTTTTTTATGCGTTGGTCTGCCACCTTTCTTATCAACTTGGAGTTAGCCTTAGTTTTATCTTGGTGGATGGTCTCCAGTGCGTTGAGTAGGTAATCTAAGGCTAAAGGGTAGCTTTCGTTTTCTTGGCAGTTTTTCAACAGTCCTTCCGCATACTGGACTAACTCATCGTATATGTTATAAGTCTTTACCTTTTCCAGCCTGATGCCAAGCTCTTGGCAGTTGAAGGCAAAGCTGAGATTTACCAACAGCAGAAAAATCAAAAAAAGCATGTAAAAATTTTATGTGCAAAGCATGGACTACAGGGAGTATATTTACAGGTTGGGAAAGGAGGACTTTTACCAGTTCCTACTGGACTACGGCAAAGGTGTGCGCCTTTTGGAGGAAGGAGAAGAGGATATAGTTTTTGCGGTCTATGAGCCTTTGCAAGGGCTTGAGCCAGTTGGAGTTAGGGAAATAAAAGTCATAACACCAAAGGAAAGCTTTAAGCCCATAACTTTGGGCGAGTTTGTGGTTCTACCCCCTTGGTTAAAACCCATTTTTATAAACCCGGGCAGTGCCTTTGGCACAGGGCTTCATCCCACCACCCAAATGTGTCTGAAGGCTATTGAGGATTTCTTTCTGGAAGGCTGGTCTGCCATTGATGTGGGCTGTGGTTCGGGCATACTTTCTATAGCCCTAAAGCTAAAGGGTGCAAACAGGGTGGTTGCCATAGACATAGACCCGCAGGCTGTCCAAGAATGCAAAGCCAACGCAAAGCTAAACCACGTGGAGTTGGAGGTTTATCGGGCACAGCCCAAAGATATAAACCAGACCTTTGACTTTATGGTGGCAAACTTGGAAACCCACATATTTTTTGAGGTAATGCAAGACCTGATAAAACTCTTTGAAAAAAGGGCAGTGCTTTCCGGCATATACAAAAAGGACGAACTGAGGGAAGTGCTAAAGCTTTTGAGGAACTATCCCCTAAAGGTCAAAAAGCGCATCTCAAAGAAGGGTTGGTTTTGCTTGGTAGTGGATAAGTTATAATAAAGGCATGGTGGAGGAAGTCATAAAACGCCTTGAAAAGGTCTTCCCGGACAAGCTGGAGCTTAACTTTAGCACGCCCTTTGAGTTGGTGGTTGCGGTGGTTCTCTCCGCCCAAGAGAGGGACGCCAAAGTAAACGAGGTCACAAAGGAGCTTTTTAAGAAGTTCAACACACCCCAGCAGTTTGCCAACGCAAGCTTGGAGGAAATAGAAAAAGAAATAAGCAGTGTAAGCTTTTACAAAAACAAGGCAAAGTATATAAAGGAGATAAGCCAAATATTGGTGGAAAAGTACGGGGGAGAGGTGCCAAAGAGCATAGAAGAGTTAGAAAATCTTCCCGGCATAGGCAGAAAGTCCGCCAACATGATCCTTTACAACGCCTTTGGTATAAACGAAGGAATAGCGGTGGATCGGCATGTTTTGAGGGTCAGCCAAAGGCTCGGTTTAACCAAACAGCAAAAACCAGAAAAAGCAGAGCAGGAGCTTATGAAACTGGTGCCAAAGGATCAGTGGGGCAAGTTCTCAAACCTACTCATTCTGCTCGGAAGATACATATGCACCGCCCAAAAGCCCAAGCACTCCGAATGCCCTCTCTACGACCTTTGCCCCTCTAAAGAGCTATAACCTTGCCCGGGTTGAAGAGATTTTTCGGGTCAAAGACCTTTTTTATGCCCCTCAGTATTTCCATGCCCACGGGACCGAACTGATACTCCAAAAACTTCCTCTTTGTTAAGCCCACACCATGCTCGCCCGTGATGGAGCCGTTGTACCTTAAGGTGATCTCAAAGATCTCATCCACCGCCCTTTCTGCCCTCTCTTCCTCTTCCCTGTTTTTCTTATCGTAGAGCAGATTTACATGAAGATTACCGTCTCCAATGTGCCCAAAGATCGCCATCAAAAGCCCATACTTTTCTGCCACCTTGCGATAATCCCTTATGGCCTCCGACAGATAAACCCTTGGAACCACCACGTCCTCGTTGATCTTACCAGTCCTCAGGTTTCCCAAGGCTGGTCCCAAGCTCTTTCTGGCAGTCCAGAGTTTTTCCGCAGACTCCTCGTCCTCTGCTACCTTTACCTCCAAGCCCATAGCCTTTGCCAGCTCTTCCACCGCCTTTATGTCCTCTTTGACGCTCTGAGAAGAGCCATCCACCTCCACCAAAAGCAATGCAGAAACATCCTTTGGCAAACCAACGGGCTTAAACTCCTCCACCGCCCTTATGGCATCCTTGTCCATAAACTCCAAGGCAGACGGGAATATACCCGAGGTCATGATCCTTGTTACCACTCTTCCCACATCCTCCAAGTTCTTAAAAAGGATCAGTGCGGTCCCCCTTGCCTTTGGCTTTGGTATGAGCTTTAGCACTGCGGAGGTTATGAGCCCAAGGGTTCCCTCCGACCCTACAAAAAGCTTGGTTATATCGTAGCCCGCCACATCCTTAATAACTGGGTTGCCCGTTTTTATAACCTCTCCTTCTTTTATAACTGCGGTCAAGCCCAAGACATACTCCCTCGTAACGCCGTACTTTAGACACCTTGGACCTCCCGCGTTCTCCGCAATGTTTCCCCCTATGGTGGAATACTTAAAGGAAGATGGGTCCGGTGGATAAAACAGACCAAACCTTTCCACCTCCTGCTGAAACTCGTAGGTTATAACGCCCGGCTCCACCACTGCGGTAGCATTATCCACGTCTATCTGAAAGCGGTTCATTCTCTCAAAGGAGACCACCACACCCTTTTCCAAAGTAGGCACCGCCCCACCCGTCAAACCAGAGCCCGCACCCCTGGGAAATATAGGGATCTCCTCTTCGTAGCACACCTTCACCAACTTTTGCACATCTTCCTGAGAGGTAGGAAAGACCACCGCCGAGGGCAAAGCCCTTTCTATGGGTATAGGTGTGGCATCGTAGGAGTAGAGCTTTCTCTCCACCAACGAGGTGGAGACCTTTTCCCTTCCAAGCACCTCTATCAGCTTATCCACCGGTTTTTTACTCAACAAACCAAACATAGGTTAAATTTTACTTCCTAATGGTCCTTGCGTGTATGATGTGGGGCAGGCAGGAGAGGGAAGGCTTTTCTCCCGAGAAAATTCTGTGGCTTGTGGATAGCCCACATCCCCACTGGATAGAAACCCAAAAGGACAACCTAAAACTTGACTTCAAGGAAAGCGGTTTTAGACAGTTTGTATCCTTGAGTTCAAGGTATCTGATTACCGATGCTATGCTCATGTTCGGGTTAAACTACGCCAACTCCAAAGTCAAACTCGTAGAAGCCCTAAACCCTTTGCGTCTGGCCGTCAGGGTAAATCCCGGCAGTTATTTGGGCATAAGCCATCACTTTTTGGGCGCACCCTTTGAACTAGAGCAGGACGAAATCCTGAGGGAATTTCTCAACTCCGCAAGGAAGACCTTAGAAGAGGAAGGCTTTGGCTTGAGTGTAGTTTTAATATCTTACAGTCCCTACTTGGAAGACCTTTTACTCTCCAACTTAGAACGGATCAATGGCTTAAGCTACAAATTTTACGGAGATACGCCATGAAGAACTACAGGGGTATTTTTAGCAAAATGGGAGAGCAGTTGGTGGAAAAATACATTGAAGACCTAAAAAAAGAGATCCAAGAAAAGGGAGAAGAGCCAGAGCTTTTGTTCAAACTGGGCGTCTGCTATGTGAGGGTCAAGCAGATAGACAGAGCAAGGGAAATATACAAAAGGCTGAAGGAGATAGACCAAACCAAGGCGAAAGAGCTTTTGGATATGATCTATGAAGTTTAGACGGTAAGCTCTGTATTTATTTGCTAAACTATATAACGTGCAAAAGCTTATTTTTTTAACCACCCTATTTATGCTCCTGTCCATATCCCTCTTTGAAGGACTGATCATAATCCTGACCTTATACACCTTTTACTCCATCGCAAGGGGTAGGCTAAAGCCCTATGGTAGACTATTCTTCCCTCTGCTCCTTTATGCCATTCCAACCTTGTCATCAACCATTTTATACACTCCATCCCACTTGGGAAAGGGTATAGAAAGGTCTCTGTTTTTGCTTGTGTATCCTTTGGGTGGTAAAGAAAGGCTTGATTACGAGTTTTTTAAAAAGTTCAACCTCTTTTTGATAACGGTAGGTGTTCTTTTGATACCCGTGGTTATCTATAAGTTTCTCAAAACAGGAGAGCCCGCTCCCCTTTGGGGTGGCTGGTTTGAAGTGGGCCTGCTCTATTCCTTTTTTTCTCTAAGTGCTTTTGCTATGCTTTTATACACCAGGAAAGGCTATTACTTTTCACTCTACCTTTTACTCTTTTTGCTCTTTGTGGGCTTTGTGTTTTTTAGCATGAGAAGGTCTGCTATGCTTGGTTTAGCCATCACGCTGATTTTCCTTCTTTACCTACTCAGAGGTTTTGTTTCTAAAAAGGTCTTAGTCTTTGTCTTGCTTTCCTTGACCCTTGCGGGCTCCTTGACCTTTGGCATTTTAGTGGAAAAAGACCCCCGCTTTGCTACCGCTTGGGAGCTAATAACAGGTAAAAGAACCTTAGACGACCAAGCCCTCAATACCATATCAAGCCTAAGGTGGGAGATCTTCAAAAAGGGTTTAGAAGTGTTGAAAAAAGACATAAAGGAAAAGAACTACTTGGAGCTTTTGATAGGGCACGGCATAAACTCCGGCTACTATCTGGAGCCCAAATCTCCCGTAGGTGGTACCTATGAATCTGTGTTTTTACTCTCCGAGCTCATAGAAAAGGGCGCTCTTGGTCTTGGGGGCATTCTGTGGCTTTGGTTTGTCTACTACTCTTTTTTCTTCCGCTTCAAAATAAGGCAAAGGGAAGACCTTTTGCTCTTACCTTCCTTATCTTTCTTGTCCGTTTTGCTAATTGGTAGCGTATTCACCGGCTTTTGGGATGCCATGCTCCCTTGGATCCTTATAATGTTTAGGATAGTGGAAAAGCATGGAGAAGGACGTTAAAAAAATACTTCTCATTATGGGACATTCCGCAGGCGTAGGCGATATGCTAAGGGCTTCTGCAAGCTGGAGAGCCCTAAAAAACAAATTCCCAACTGCAGAGCTACATCTTCTATTCCTCACCAAGGACCCCGGCTATGTGTCCGAAACGTTAATATCAAAACACCACCTTTTAGCCTCCTTTCATACCTTAGACAAAAGACTAAAAGGTCTAAAGGATTGGATAGAGTTTTTCAAGGGCTTTGATAGGCTTGTGAGGGAACTAAATCCCGACCTGATCGTAGATATGGAGCCACACGGCTTGAAAAGTTCCATGCTCTGCCTGTATGCAGGGCTAAAACACAAAATCCCATCCGTAGGCATTGCAGAATTCCCGGGCAGAGGGCTCTTCTACACTCACAAGGCTCCCTCCAGTAGGGTTGTGTTAAAGAGTAAAGACTATACGGACAGGTATTTTGTGGTTCTAAAGGCTTTTGGTATTGAAAGGCAAGGGTTACCAATAGAGCTGGAAGAAACAGAAGAGGGCAGGCAGTTTAGAGAAACCATGAGAAGCAGGTTTTCCATACCGGAGGATGTCCCCCTTTTGGGCTTGAACATAGGCTGTGGAACCCCCGACGCCCTCTGGAAAAGACCCAATTTAGAACTGCTCAGAGAAGCGGTGCACAAAGTCCAACAAGCTACATCATCCTTTTTAGTTCTAAGCGGGGCAAACTTTGAAGCGGACGTAAACGAAAGATTTTTGGAAGGCTACCACTTGCCCGCCCTAAACTTGGCAGGAAAAACCAGCATATTAGAGCTCGCTGGTCTTATAAAGGCATGCAGGCTTTTTATATCCTCCGACAGCGGACCCTATCATATAAGCGTAGCCCTCAAAGTCCCCACCCTGGGCGTTTTTGTCAAAGACTTTCCCTACTCCTATCACAACCACCCTTGGGTGAGGAATGTGGTTTTACAAAGCCACCAAGACATAGAGAAATTTATCTCCTCTGCCCTTGAGCTGTGGAAATACCCTTCAGGATAAAATACATAAGGCTCCCATGTTCAAACTAAAACCCGAATCAATAAGGCACGCCATAATCAAAACCTCCACCATAAACCTACTCGCAAGAGGCTTTGGATACCTAAAGCACTTAGCTATAGCAATACTCCTTGGGTTTAGCTATCAAACGGACGCCTTCTTTATGGCTCTGTCCCTTCTTGGCATTTTCCTGATCTTTGTGGATGTCTTTGACTCCATCGGAGTTCCTCAGCTTGTTTTTGCAAGAATGAAAAGCGAAGAAGAATTCAAAAAACTTGCAGGACTTCTTCTTACATTTACTACCATATTAGCCTTTTCTTTAACCTTTATAGCCTTAGTAGGCATTCCTCTAATTTCCAAAATAGCGGTTGGCTTTGATCAGAGGGCAAAAGAAGCCACAGAGCTTCACCTTTTATTACTCCTTCCCTATCTTTTTTTAAACTTCTTCTTCCATCACTTTGGTGCGGTCTTAAGAAGCTTAAGATATTTTACTCCATACTTTATTGGAGAGTTTATATTTTCTTTCTTTTCTTTTCTTTTTATTGCGTTTGGGCTTTACCTTTTCCACAGTCCCTTGGTTCTCCCGATAAGTTTTAGCCTTTCCCAACTTGTGGCAACCTTGTACATGATCTTCGTTGGCAAAGAGTTCTTACACTATAGATTTTTTATAGACAAAAGGGTAAAGGAAACACTAAAGCACTTTGTTTTTCTTTCTGCCCTGTATGGAGTTTTCCACCTTTTCATCTTGGTAGATAGAGCTTTTGCTTCTTCGCTTGGAGAAAAGGGCGTTTCCGCATTAACTTATGGTTCAATGGTCGCCTTTGCTTTACGAAGTGTTTTAAGACTTGAACATATGGCTATTACATCCCTTTCTGAAACAAAGGCAAGCATTCAAACTTTGAACAAGTTTTTAAAGTTTTCCCTACTTGCCTCTCTACCCGTTATGCTTTTTCTGTTCTTCTTTCCAGAGATTCCCGTAAAACTCCTCTTTGGACACGGAAAATTTACACAAACCGATGTAGAACTAACTGCAACAGCCACCAAATATTATGCAATTTCTTTGTTTTTATTCCTTGCTTGGACAATTCTATATAGAGCCTTTCAGATTATAAACTGGCTTCTACCCGTGTTTTTTATTGCTTTGATTAGTATCTTAGTTAACGGATTTTTTAACTACCTGTTCGTAGTGGTTTATAAGCTCGGAATAGCTGGGATATGCTTGGGGACTTTTGTTGCTTATACTTTTCTCTGCGGAGTATCCTATGTTATTTTAGCACGGAAGCTAAAAGTGAGTTAAAATAAGAAGCGATGGATAATGTTAAATGTCCCATATGCTACACAGAAGTTGAAGAAAGGAATTTCAAAGAAACTTATGTTTCTCCTTACAACAACCAAGAGTATAAACGCTATGAGTGTCCCAACTGCGATGTTCATTGGTGGGAGCCATTAAAGATAATTCCAGAATTCTATGAAAGCGAGGTTTTTGAAAGCTACATTGCATTCCACGAGGGTATAGGAACAAGGCTTGGTGAAAATCATAAAGCATTTTTTAAATACTTTCCTTCCAATGTAAGAGGTAGGCTTTTAGACGTGGGCTGTGGAGACGGAAGGTTTTTGAGGCACGCTAAAGAACAAAGCTTTGAAGTATGGGGAATAGATTTTGACAAAAAATCTGTAGAGAACGTAAAAAGAAACCTTGGTATTGACACTGTTTTTGCCATGAGCTTGGAAGAGTTCTATGAATACGCTAAAGAGAAAAACTTAAAGTTTGATGTAATCACCTTTTTTGAGGTTTTGGAGCATCAGGATAAGCCAAGGGAGTTTTTGGATACAGTTAAGAGGCTTTTGAAAGATGGTGGTTACATAGCGGGAAGTGTACCGAATATGGATAGGCTGTTTGTAGAAATTGATTGGGAGTATTTTCATGGAGATTATCCGCCTCATCACTTTTTAAGGTTTTCAAAGTCTTCACTTGAAAAGGCCTTGATTTTCTCTGGGTTTAAAGAAGTTGAAGTTTATAAATTAGACTTTTCCTTTCATAAAACTTTTTTCTATCTTGAGAAAAAACTTTTTGGAGACTTAGAAAAGTTTAAAATAAAGCTAAAGGGTGTGGTACTTGGAGATGAGAGAAAAGCAAGGGCTTATGCAGTAGAGGAGCTTGCAAAAGTTAGCCCAAGTAAAGGAAAAGCTTACATACTTATGATGCTTAAGTTAATCAGGAATGCTATACTTTTACCCTTTGCTTTGGGGTATGCGGGAAAGTTAAAAGAAAATGGACTTAGCCTATATTTTCAGGCTAAAATATGAATAAAAAAGTTATGTTCATAATCCCTCATTTAAGAAGCGGTGGTGTGGAGCGTAGAGTAGATTGAAATAAAAAGCAGTAGCCCTCCTCTTCACTATTCTTGAATGGAAAACACCTCTCTCCTCCCACAAAAGACCGTGGAACAGGGTGAGGGAAGAGTTAGTCCCCTTATCCTCTGGGGCGGTCCCGATAAAGGGTCTTTAGAACAGCCCCTACTTTTGCTAAAATTTTTACTAGACTTATGATAAAATAATCGGTGTAAAAGATATTTTTCGGGAGGTTAAAAATGGAGCAAAACGAGACATCTAATGGTGAAATTGATTTATTTGAACTGCTTCAAAAACTTTATGAACGAAGGTGGATAATATTAGGAATTACGGCATTTACTACTGTATTAGCTATCTTAGTTTCAGTGTTTATGCCAAAGGCTTATAAAGCAGGAGCTATAGTTGGAGTTAAAAGTATCAGCATATCAGAAATTCAGGATGGTATTAAAACTTACGTTGAAATTCACGAAGATGACACTTTAAAAGATATACTAAAAAAAGTTAAAATTTCTCCTGTAAGAAACGCTCAAGGTGTAGCTAAAATAGAAGTAGAGGGTGCATCCCCAAAGTTAGCTAAAGAAAATCTTGAAAAAGTTATAGAGCTAATTAATAAAAAATTATTTCTTCAACAAATAGAAGAGATTAAAAAAAATCATAACATTAGACTAAATTCTATAGACCAAACTATTCATGATATTGCCTCGGGCAATAAAACAGTTTACGATCCTTCTAAGTATGCTGACTTAATAGCAGAAAAAGGGCATATCCTAAGATGGTTGCAGAACCCAGAGTTTATATATCTAATAACTGAAATTCAAACATCTTCGAAGCCAGTCAGACCAAAACCATTGCTTTATACATCAATAGGATTTATAACAGGATTGTTCTTAGGCGTATTTGTTGCACTCGTTTTAGAAGCTATTAAAAGTAGAAGAATGAGTATTAACCATTCAAGAGGCTAATAAAATAACGGCATGGTGGTTGGCTTTACTCTAAAAATGATGCCTTAGGGGTAGGAAGAGTATATTAAAATAAAATGAAAAATCATGGATAAAATTAAGCGTCCTGTATGCCACACAGAAGCTGAAAAACGAAATTTCAAAGAAACTTGTATTTTTCCCCATAGCAACCAAGAATACAAACGCTACGAATATCCCAATTGCGATATCCATTTGGTGGAAAGGCTAGGGGATATGGGAACATTAACATGAGAATACTATTTATAAATGTTTTATACGAACCATATGTAGGTGGTGGAGCGGAAATTGTTTTAAGGGATCTTGTCAAAGGAAGTCAAATTTTGGGACATGAGGTAAAAGTTTTAAGTTTTTGGGATAAAGATGATAAGGAAGAAGTGATAGATGGAATTCCTGTTTATAGGGCTAAAATTCCTAATATCTATTTACCATATGGAAAGAAGAGACAACCCTTTTTAAAGAGAAGGTTATGGCATATTTTAGATATATATAACCCTATATCTAAGAAAATTGTACTTAAACAGATTAGAGATTTTAAACCTGATATTATTTCGATTCACAATACTCAAGGTTGGTCTTGTTCCATATGGGATGCTGTAAGTGAATCCAATGTGC
>Ga0080005_127358_pt1 | contig 11407 bp, 15 predicted proteins | sample JossMetagenome_2_FD_69208 | JGI IMG/M metagenome (GOLD analysis project Ga0080005, IMG submission 69208) | Hot spring sediment microbial communities from Joseph's Coat, Yellowstone National Park, USA - JC3_ASED (SPADES assembly) (version 2) | ecosystem: Environmental > Aquatic > Thermal springs >... | reverse complement strand
ATCAAACGCATGTGCTGTACTTACGGCTGTTGCTTCGTAAATCTCTTAAACAACCACCTTGTTTTTCAAAATGTTGTTCCACGGTTCGTGAGCGCGCCTAATATAGGACTTATCGACACGTCAGAACTTTGTTCTATGTGGAACATTGGGAGCAAGGGTTTTAAGCCTGTTTCTTGCTTGTTAATTGTGCCTTGCTTGGTTGGTGAAGATGGGAAGATAATAGTGTGTCTGGACACTAAGGAGGATATTGAGCGTGCTCTAAAGGCTACTGGGCAGGGTGAGGAGTTGTTTGAGAACTTCATGGAGTTGATAAAGTCCATGGCGAAGCGTGAGGTGGGTGTTCCTTGACTTTCAGGGTTCTAATCACCGATGAGTACGGGTACACAGACGTGCTTGCTGATGGTTTTGAGACAAGGGAGCAGGCACAGAGGTTCGTTGATGAGGTTAGGAAGTACATTTGGCACCCCGAGAATGTCAAACTCGACATAGAGGAGGTACCATACGACTTAACCAGCCTTATTGCTGTCGGTGTACCTGTTATAGTTGCTGTTGTTCTGTTCGCACTGTACAGGTTCGGCGTGTTAAGATTTTAAATTTAAAGTGTTTAATTAGTTCTTGTGAGTTGCGAGCAGGCATGTAGGGCGTTGGGTTATGATGGAGCTGTTTCGTATGGTATAACTAGGCAGTATGTCAAGACTAGGGGTTGGGGTGTTTGGCAGGCGTTTAGGGAGGTTGTTCAGAATGCTCTTGATGAGATGCAGTACGTGTTGAATACTTGGCCTGATGCGTACCCATGCTTCAGCATGGGCACTGACTCGGTTGTTTCTGACATGGGCAGGGGCTTGTCTATTAGGCACTTGTTGGTTGGTACTTCCGAAAAGCCTGAGTGGAGCAGGGGTAAGTTCGGTGAGGGACTTAAGCTTGCGTTGATGGTTCTCCAAAACCTAGGAGTCCCAGTGTACATTAGGTCTGGCAGCGCCGAGACTGGCAGTAGGGAGATAAAGCCAACGTTTGTGCCAGTGAACATTGAGGGCGCCCCGGTTGAAGTGTTCTGCGTGTGCTATAAGCGTATCCCTGAGAACATTGTTGGCACACAAGTCTACATTAGTGACCCGACCTTGTGCGATAGGTTTAGGAATAACTTCGTGCAGGGTTTGTCGATTGAGTGTAGAGCCTATACGTATATGGAGACCGAGACAAGTGGCATGCCCACTAGGTGGGACCACATACTTGATTGTGATGAGACTAGGGGTAAGGTCTACGTTAGGGACATATACGTTAGGGACGTGCCAGCGTTGTTCGGCTACAACTTGTTCAATGTCAGGCTTTCGGAGTCCAGAGACATTGCTAGTGAGTACGACATAAGACGCGGTGTAGAGGATGTATGGACTAATTTGCTGGTTGATTTGGATAAGGCGCGTGGGAAACCAAGTCTCTTTGCCCCGCAGCTTGTTGAGAGATGGTATAAATTATTGATGAATCTCATTGATGGCGCGTTGAAGATAAGCATGGCTGGTGGTGAGGAGATTGAGACTGAGATGACTCTTGGGCTGTATTACGATGTGGTTACTGATGTGTTCACTAAGATGTATGGTGAGGATGCCGTTGTTGTCACGAAACCTGACATGCTTGAGTTCGCTAGGTACATAGGTATGAACCCAATATTCTTCTGCACCACACCGTTCTGTATTTGGCTTTCTGAGACGTCTCAAACCACCGAGAGGATGAACAAGAAGGTTGGGAAGGTGAGTATTACTGTCCCCAAGGACAAATTGCCCGAGCCTCTTAGGTCTATTGTAAATGACCTTGAGGAGATAGCTGATTACGTGACTAGGGGCGTGCCGCTCGCGAATGATTACGTAAAGAATGTTGAGTATGCATACCTAAAGGAGGGCGTGTGTGGGGAAACAGAGCATATGCCAACCACTAGGGTTGTTCTGAGCATATCGTGTCTAATGTATGCATGTAAATACGACGTCATCAACCCTGACATTGCCGCTACTAACTGTGTTAGGGAGTACATCAGCACGTTGCTGCATGAGGTAGCCCACGCAGTCAGTGGTGCACCTGATGGAAGCACCATGTTTGAGAGGTCGTTAACCAGCTTGTTGGGGTACTCTGTCACAAACACATTCACGTACTACAAGGAGATTAAGCAATACGTAGATAGAATCATCAATAAGCTGGCAAGCCCACCACCTCAATAAGGCTTATAAAACCCAAACATGTGTTGTGGTTTGTACACACCCAGCGTTTAGCTCTACAAAAGTTTATAAGCAAGTCCTTTACCTAGGTCTTGTCCCGCTTCCGGAGGTAAAGTGCCGGTGATGGGGCGGGTTTAGACCCAGTCCCGTGGGTCGTGACTAGATGACACCCCGAGGATGGGGGCATCCGCCCGACGGCGTAGGGAGCTGATTGGTGAGGGGAAACCCCGAGGCCAAATGAGGGGAACGGGGCGAGCTCTGGGCTAATAGCATTCAACTTTTGGCGCCTTGCCATTCGCTTGCTGCATTGTTCATCATCCAGCGTACTTCATGCGTCGAATCCTCCGCATCGCACCCGACGCTGTTGGCTTTTGGCGTCTCACTCTGCACATACGGCGTCGCACGACTTGCACCTTGCACGCTGCATTCGCGATAAACTTAAAAAGCCCAAGCCGGTAAATGGCTTGTCCACGACTTGCATTGAACAATCTGCTCCAACCAAGGCACTTGATGTAGATCACATCATGCTGAATACTCCGCACTCACGTCATAACATTTGACACTGTCTGCATGATGCTCTAAGTTCAATTCTTCGTGCTGGCATCATTAAACACAAGACCGAGACTACCCCGCACGCCATCATGAGCACCTAGCACCTTGCATTTTGCATTTGTAAAATGACCATACTCCCCACTGGGGGTGTTCGTTGCCCGTTAAACGGTGGGTTTATAAGGCTGTGGTTTATTTTGTGTTGTGCCTAGGTATAGGACTATATCGGTTAGTGAGGAGAATTACAATGATTTGAATTGGGTTAGGGATAGGATTGAGGAGTTGATTGGTATCGACCTATCAATGAACGACGCATTATCGTTGATACTGTACTACATAAAGACCAAGATGAGGAGCGATGACTTCAAGTTCGAACTGGTCAAGCTAATACTAAGCGCCAGGGCACAATCTAGTTAGTCGTTGGGTTGAACATAACACACCCATAACACAAAGTATGTTAGGAAACAATAACACAAAATGTGTTAGGAATTATGTATGTAGTGTATATATTTTTATCACCCTGACTATGTACTTTATATCGGTTAGGTCTATTTCTATTCCTTGTTTCTTGAATTCCTCGGCTGTGGTGGCTGGCTTCGGCTTGTTCAGATCAATTTCCACACATACGCCCCTTATGCACACCAATGCCTTGTCTTTGTCTTTCAGTTTGTAATTAATGACGTAGTGTCGTATCGGCAGTTCGAAGACAAAGACTTGTCCTTCACGGTGAAACTCAACCTTGGGTTGCAAGAACGAGAATACCTCCGTTATTGCTTGCCTTACGGTCATTACGCACTCGTTCCTTGTCCACTTGATGCACTTGTCGTAATCGATGACTCTTGCGGTGATGAAGAATCCGTCTTCGGTCTTGACGCACTTGCATTCTTCATCGTATTGGACACAACATGTTTGTCTTGTGATGTAACCTCTTCTCATTAGTTCATTGACTAATTCCTTGGCTTCGTTAGTTAGCGTTGGGTACTTGTTGTATGGTATGTACATTGGTCTCCACGTCTTTATGAACTCGACAAAATCGGGGTTCTTGCAGAACCTTTGGTCTATCTGTGGGCATCCACATAAGTCACCAGTCAATTCTGCAATTGTTTTCGAATTGTACCCTAACTGTGTTAGTATTTCCTTGGCTTCATAACAACCTGCGTTGAGTATTGACAGTGATTGTCTTTCCTTGCCTTTCGCCCACTTGACGCAGTTATAATCACCGAGACAAACGATTGTTTCTCCGTTTTTTGTCTCTATTTTTGGTTTCATCGCGAGTTCACCACACAATACTTATCAACTCCGCATTTGTAGATGAATCCCTCGTTGTACAGGTTGTGGATTAGGAACTCAACGTAAGTATTGACGCTGGCAAGGCCCTTCCTATCGAGTAGTTTCTGTAGTTGTTCCTCACCACCTGGTGTTTGGTTGAACAGTTCCTCAAACTTCCTAGCCAAGTCAGCTAGGCTACAACCGCCAGTCTCTTTTATGCAATCCGTCTTCATTACCTTCTCTAGCAGGAACATGGCGTTCTTCTTATCACTGCCTACAGCTATCATGCCCAGGGCTGGGTTGCTCATTATGTTTATCCAGTCAATGATATTATCAACAACGAAGTCCACAAATTCCCTAGTTATCTTTGTCTGCAGGGTTAGTTTTGCGAATGCCCTTGTCATCCTAAGTAGTGCCTCGATAGTTCTCGGCAGGAATGGTATCTCTCTTTCTTTGTACTTGTTGTATAACTCGACTATTTTATCATCAATGTACTTCTCGACACCGCTTTGCTCGGTTGGGTTGAGTGTCCTTGCGTACCTAATGACCGCCCACAATGCTCCATAGTCTGTCTTCAACCCTCTATGTCTCTCCCTAATTGCTCTTGATACCTCTGTGATTTCCTCTTCACCATGTGGTGGGTAAACGACTATAACGTAATCGAACCTAGATAGGAATGGTACATCGAATTTCTTTGGGAAATTAGACATGAAGTTTGATACATCCCATGTATTCATTGTTGGGTTCATTAATAATATGACTGACGTCCTGGTTCTAACGTCAATGTGCTGGGCGCCCTTGTGCACTGACACGACTTGCTCCTCAAGTGCCGGCCTTAACTTATCTGGTTCTTTCAGGTTTTGCGCCTCGTTTATTATCGCGATGCCGAAATCATAGGCATCACCATCCAGTAGGGCTATTGGTCCTAGGGTGATTTCCTTAAGTGATGTATCGTATGCTGCTATCATCGTTGTTTCGGTTGATGCTGTTGCATCCACTAAAGCACACCGCGGTAGTGACTTGCATAATTCATTACCTAGCTGTGTCTTCCCGGTGCTCGCCTCGCCAATGATTATGCCGTTTATTGTGTACCTAACGTCCTCATTATCATATGGGCCAGAGCCGGTTGCTGACAATAACAATGCGGTTTTTGCATGTTCTTGCCCAACAATGTGTGGTGCATACGTGCTAAGCACGGCCTTAAGGTTCTTCCTAGGATCCCCATCCACATTTAGATCCAAGGCTTTGAATACATAGTCTATCTCAACAAGTGGCACTGTCTTTTGTTCTATATCAAAAATGAACATGATCGGTTCCACGAACCCTTTCTTTGTTTGTATGTTTAATTCAACACCAATAACCGTTGTTTTGCCTACCACGTTTATTGGAGTAAATGATACGTACCTATATAATACATTGTTGTGTACTAGCTTACCGATATCTATATCAGCGAGACTGGTTGATGTTACGGTATCTTTCATTTTTTTATCATTAATTAACCCAGTGAATATGTCGGCAAACGTTATTATATTCCCACCAACTTGCTTAACAGCAACGACCCTTTTTTGATATGGTACCTTTGTGAGCAAAATAATTTCGTACTTGCTTAGCTTGTTTTGTTGCAACATGTCCTTAATGACTACATCACTCTGTTCGTTGTCTAGGAAAACCCTTTCCAAGTACTCATTAACAGCGGACAAGGCATCCGCGTTTATTATCATCAAGACACCTCGCTCTCATCAATCCCCAGCACATCAAAGACTTGTTTCTTCCATGCCTCGATTTCCTTCTTCCACCTCTCTGCACATACCTCTGGTGGGTCTTTACATTCCTCAACTATTGTGGTTACCTTGGGTTGCTTTGGCTTGTCAACCCCCAGTTTCTTTCGGCACTCCTCTTCCTCTTTCTTTTCTTTCCTCTCTTCGTACTCCTTTATCTTCTCCATCACCACATTGTACGTGTACTCATCAAAAATGGCTACTCTCCTGATAAGCTTCATGAACACATCTTCATCAAAAAATGCCATTGTGATTAATGCACTGAGAATATTGGTCTTCATAATTCTCCTACTATACATCCTCACACACCCTTCCTTATTCATGCATATGATAGACAATATTTTTTCCTTGATCTCATCCAAGTATTTCGCATCCTCATTACTGACCATAACTGTTGTGTACTTCCTCTCCACCTTAGCTTGCTGGACTTTCTCCCCCATCACTATAGACAACCTATAGACCATTTATAAACCTTTTGTAGAAGACCTATTAATGATACATAGATGATCTATAGCACTCCTATAGCTATCCTATAAGACCCCTATAGAACTCCTATAGCACCCGTAACTAAATTCAGCTTATCTTTAATTTAGAGTTGAACCTATACCGCAACAAGGTCTTCGTAAAACATTGCTTACCGAGTTTAGCATGAAAGATCCTACACTCTGTAGAGAGAAAGCCCACTCTCTTCTATAGTATAGAAAGTTTTTCAATCCTTATCTTATTTTGTCTATGAACCTTTTTCAAAGCACGACACTTGTAGAATATGGGATGTATGTATGATGTATGATAATAAAATGTCATGAATTATATTTCCATGACATATATAGTGTCATGGTCGTTAGTTAAATAGTTTATTTATTTCACGGAGGTTGTGGCAGTGTTCAGTTTCTGAGTTATTTTAACTGGAGGAAACCCCTTTTTCTCCCTTGTGTGCATTTTTTAAGAACACTTTCGTGTTTTCTTCATTTCGTTACCGATTTATGATTGTATGGAATGACCTGGTAATTAAGTTTCTACACCAGTTAGAGACAAACGGTGTTCACAAACGTGGTTTTACTCCTCGTTTTCAGGAAACCGATAAATCGTTTTGCAATATTATAGAGGGGGTTGTTGGTAATCATCATAGCGGTCGAGAAATCATCACCGCCAGTCAGAGTTCGAATCCTTAATCACCAAGGTAACATGCTTGGAAAAACTTATAAGCAACTGCCCTTTAGGGTGCTTAGCTCCCCCCGGTCCCGCGGGGGCGCTTGACCCGATTGACTCCGACAAGGCCGGCCAGGTCCAGGCGGATCGCCCGGTATCGCTCCCGCGATTAAACCAGCAGGACTGAGCTGGGCCGTATGGCCGTCTTTCTGGGATTTAAGGCCCGTCCGTGACGCCTACGTCCGGGCCCGGGACCGGGCGTGGGTCGAGACGGGCCGTTTTTTAGGTTTATTCGATTTTTATCAACGCTTAGCCAGAGATAGTGGTTGGCGTTTTCTCAGCCAGTACTCACTAAGTAGTACTATGGTTATTATCCTTAGGTAGATACTCAGCCCCATTAGCCACGACCACACTGGGAATGTGATTATTCCTCCCTTGAACCAGAAGTCGACTGCCCAGCCGTCGAAGCCCAATTGCATTTTGTACCATGCTAGTAAGTCCACATGTTCTCTCAAACCCATAAGCATGTTTATTGGGTAGTAGAACAAGTCGTTCATTAGGGAAGTCAAGAGACCAAGAGCGAAGTACAACTCCCAGTCCCTTGTGCCATAGAGGGCGAACAAGCCGTATGCAGGTGCGAAGTACAGTGCAATCAACCACAGGTGGTAGTACGGTAACTCATGCAGGGGCACAGAAGCATCGACAGGGTTTACCCAGAACAACCCATAAACCACCGAGATAACCACAAGCTTCACATAAAGCTCCCTCCTACTCCTGGACTCCAAAAGAGTGATTTTTAGACTACCCACAAAATAATGATTTTAAAAAAGGAGAAAAAAGTGTTTTGCTAGTTAGGGCGGTATCATTATCTCTTCACGACTTGTTTTAATTCCTTGATTAATTCATCTACATCCCCCACAGATTCCGCACCTGCGTTGGTAATCAACATGAAGGCTTCCTCGAACCACCTCTCATCATACCGCTTACTGAGTAACTCCCACCGCGGTATGATTATGTACACTGGACGCTTATATTTCACGGCGTATTCAACAGCGTGGTACGTGCCACAGCACGCTGTGCCATATTTACGCCACTCAGGGTTACTCACCTTAGTCTCGGGTATGACCAACGCATACGACATACCAACCGTAATCCTATTCCTAGTAACGAGCCAACCACTCATTTGCGACTGCCAATCGCCACTGCACAGGTGCTCGCTTACTTTCTCAATCACTGGATCAACATCCTCGTTCAACGAAATGCACGGCAAGACCTTAACACCAACCTCGCCATGGGCAGCGGCAGCCCTTAACGCAATCCTATCAATACCCCTAGCACCACCCGTCACGATTGGCTTGAACCCCTCATCAACCAACGCCTTAACGATCTCCCACGTTAAATCAGCACCATATGAGGTAGGCTCCCTGGTACCGGCAATCGCTATAGGCACAGCCGAACTCCAATCAACGATTGGGTTAACCACGTACAACCTAGACGGCTTGTCAGGGACTTCCCTAAGCAACGGCGGATACTCACGAGAATCCGGCATAACACTCATGAAGAGTCTCTCAACCACCATTACCACCATCTCGATTGCCCTCTTTATTCATGTTTTTAATGAACTCAACCAATCTCTCCTTTACTGACGCAAGCAGAAGCACACATATCGCTCTCTCAAGCTCATTCCCAGGCACGTACTCCTTTTCCACGTCTTCAATGTCCACGCCCATGTTGAGAAAGTCAGTGTAGTAATTCATTATACACTCAGCGTTGTTCTTCGCAAAAAACATTGGAGGGTAGCTACAGGGGCAACCAACGGTACTGATATTCTTAATCGATAACTCACCATATGATGACTTCCAATCAAATGAGCTACCTTCTTTCACATAACCATATATCCTGAAATCTTCCTTGTGCCCGACAGCGAGATCCACATGCACCCAGCCAGCCACTATTGAGCCAACCCTCGCTGGCACCGAGCCAACATCAACGAATTTAACCCTCCTGCCTACCAGCTTTATGTATTTGTGGTTGCTATCTTTATCATGGACAAGCCCTATCTCCTCAACAATGAACAACTCAGCAGTGTTTATGTAAGTATTTGCATGGTATGTGACAGGCACGTACTTACCATCCGCCCTCCACAACACGTGGTAATTACGAACCACACCAATCACCCTGGGCACTTGCATCCCATGTTGTGGCATATCTCCGCTATGTCCTCCTCATCAATATCATCCAATGGGTCATACCTATCAACATCATCGATTAACTTATCCACATCATCAATGATGTAGTCCAACTGCCTAATCGCACCATGCAATTGATTCTTCCTAAGCTTATCCTCAAGACTAACAAGCTCATCCCTGATTTTCTGCAACTCCTCCTTAATATCACTTATATACACGGTTTTGTCCATGTGTATCACCTATTGTTTCTTTCTCCTCCTCTTTAATAATAATGAAAACGGGAAGATAGTGAGATAGGGGTAGCTACGGTGTGGCCAAGTCAAGATGGCAGTAGCTTCTGGTGAAGTGACCTCTTTGTCTTTGTGTTCTTCAGCGCCACTTGGCTGTAGGACAAGTAAGGTTGAAGTGCTGGCGCCACTTGCGCACATTTTCCTAAACACATCCTCTATGTCTCTACACCCATAGCCGCTGCACGACCAAGAGTCAAGGACCTCTGCGTGGTTTGGGCCAACCACCTTGAACCTCTTTATGACCGCATCCGTTGGGTATATACCCCTCCTCGCCACATCAACCACAGTTGGCCCATAACCATAGGGTGATGGTGTGGCATACCTAGCGTAGACCACCACGTACTCACCCTGGCTACCCAAGACATACGTTATTTTCGCACCAACAACCTCTGTTTTCATTATCTCTACATCCTCAAGCTCCTCTCCATATGCCGGGATGTTCATGTCCACCCTATTAAATTTATAACTTACAATTGGCTCACCATACCCAGCCATTGGGGTATCGCACATCCCCACTATGAAGAGGTTGACAAGCTCAACGCAGTTGTTGTAGAGAAGCGCCAGGCAGAAGTTCCTCTCATACTTCTCACCCTGGCAGTAAGTGCCGAACCCCTTCTTTATCTCTAGGTTCAAGTCTCCAAAGTATATTGGGTTGCAAGCTCTAACCCCGTAGGGATTAAACAAGTACCCGTTCACCATACCCACCCACCTCTCTCCAAATCTGAGCACGTGTTTTTAAGCTTTTCTGTACAGATAAAGCTTATAAACCAGTACGTGTTGCTAAAGTGATGACCACAAAGGTGGTTGTGGTGAGGGGGACAATATCTAGGATAAGCAAAAACCACGTCGGGATCTACGTAAGAAAGGAGGACCAGAAAAAACTAGAGAACCTCATTGGAAAGAGGGTAGAGGCTGTGCTATTCATCGAGGTGGGCAGTGATGGAAACAAAGAGTTATGATTACATGGACATAGTCAAGGGAGCATGCATCGCGTATTGCTTAGAGACTAAGCGTAACGAGATCAACAAGTGCATTCACGAGTGCGTGGAAAAGTGCCGCAAAGACCTTGAGTTTTTCGCCGAAGTGTACGACGTAGCAACAAAAGCGTTGGATAAGAGACTTCAGTATGGGTGATGCATCATGGTTGGGTTCGAGATAATTGGCCTGCATGGCCCAAGGACACGAAGCAAAAGGTACGTCTACGATATGGAAGGCAGGAGCATACCGTCGAGTGTAATCAGAGACCATGAAGAGGTGTGGATAGTGCAGCCCGGCAGGTACGTAATTGTGGATGCCGATTGGAAGAGAAAGAAAAAGATGTACAAGGTAGTGTTTTGGTGCGTAGAGATTAGTGACTGCAGGGAGTACGCTAACCACGGCACTCTCTGCAAGGTTGGGTACGTCAAGTTGTTAGAAAGAAAGCAGGACACGCCAAACATACACGAGGATGATGTGCAAAAAGCGGTTTTGATGTGCCGCGAAAAGGAAGAGGTGAGGTGATGAAACATGGGTTGTATCTCTAAGTACTACTGGGTCTTGAGGAGGGCGAGTAAGGAGCACAAGTGCTCGCGTTGTGGTGTTGTTATTAAACCAGGTGAGTTGTATGTGTATCACTTCGGTGTTGGTATGGGTACCAACTGCCGCATCATAAGGAGGTGGTGGTGCCTAACCTGTGCCAAGGACTATGTTGAAGAGATGCTTAAAAACAACGTAAGGAAACTAGTTGGTTTTTACGAATACCCAGCAAAAGGCAGGATGCGGCAATTGCCCAAATCATGGCGTGAAGAAATAATCAATCGAATACCCGATATTGAGAGAAGTAATGGGTGAGAATCATGGTTGAAATACCATTCTACAATAGGGATTGCGTGTTCGGCTACTGCAAGGCTGTCTACCCACAGATCATTCTCTCCACACGAAGACCCAAGTCAGTGTTTATCGATATAGGTCTCAAGGCAGCACAAAGCAGTTCACCACCC
>Ga0080005_116532_pt1 | contig 11424 bp, 13 predicted proteins | sample JossMetagenome_2_FD_69208 | JGI IMG/M metagenome (GOLD analysis project Ga0080005, IMG submission 69208) | Hot spring sediment microbial communities from Joseph's Coat, Yellowstone National Park, USA - JC3_ASED (SPADES assembly) (version 2) | ecosystem: Environmental > Aquatic > Thermal springs >... | reverse complement strand
GATAACGTGGATGAGGCGGCGCATACACTAGGTCTCTTAATTGGGCCTGTCCTTGAGGTGGTTAACTTAACCATGGAGCATAGGTACGATAACCCATTTAGGGCCTACGTTGACCTATTCAACGGTGAGAGGTTTTGGGAGGCCCACGAGGCTCTTGAGCCCATCTGGAGGGTTGGTAGGGATGTTAATGTGCAGGGCTTGATAGTTGCCGCAGCGGCCTTTGTGAAACTTCAGGAGGGTTACATTGAACCCTTCCTGAGGTTAGCTAATAGAGCCTTATCCATGTTAACCGCCAGCGCCGTGGATTGCATTGACCTGGTTAGCTTTAGGGCTGGTTTGAAGGATGCCCTAGGGGTCATGAGGCCATTTAGGGCTAGGTGCATTAATTAACGCTTAAATATGCCGGTGAATAAGCTTGACGTGGCTATTTACAGGAAGACCCATTGGGTAGGTGAAATAAAACCTGAGATGGATGGTAGGGAGGTTACGTTATCGGGTTGGGTTTGGGATATTAGGGACGTGGGTAGGATAAAGTTCATTGTGCTTAGGGATAGGGAGGGCATGGTTCAAGTCACGGTTAAGCGTTCATCAGTTAGCGAGGAGACGTGGAATGCTGTATCTAGGTTGGCTAAGGAGGATGTGATTAGCGTCAGGGGTGTGGTTAAGGCTAGTAAGGTTGCCAGGGCTGGGGTTGAGGTCGAGCCCATTGAGGTTAAGTTACTTAACAAGGCTAACCCGCTCCCAATAGACATCTGGGGAAACGTGGATGAGACCATGCTTGACTTGAGGCTTAGGTACAGGGTAGTGGACCTCAAGCGCAGGGATAACGTAATGCTCTTCAAGGCCATGAGTGAGGTTGTTAGGGCAATGCGCAACGTGCTCTACGGCCACGGCTTCATAGAGGTCTTCACTCCGAAGATAATAGCAACCAGCACTGAGGGTGGTGCTGAGTTATTCCCAGTCCAATACTTCGAACGTACAGCCTACCTAGCCCAAAGCCCCCAGTTGTATAAGGAGGAGTTGACGGCCAGCCTTGAGAGGGTTTTTGAAATTGGGCCAGCCTATAGGGCTGAGAAGCATGACACAACGTACCACGTAAACGAGTTCATATCCGTCGACGCCGAGGCCGCCTTCATGGACTACAGGGACGTCATGGGGGTACTTGAGGATGTGGTAGTAGAGGCCTATAGGGCCGCGGCACCAATCCTCAGTCAAATGGGCCGTGAGATTAAGGTGCCGGTGAAGCCCTTCAAGGTCATTACTTATGATGAGGCCTTAAGTATGCTTGATAAGGAGGGTGTTAAGGTTAAGTGGGGTGACGACATACCTAAGGAGGGTTTAGAGAAGCTGAGCAGCTTGATCAAGGAACCCTTCTTCATAATACACTTCCCAACCATGCTTAGGGCCTTCTACACAAAGCCCATTGAGGGTGATGAGGCTAGGAGCGAGTCCTTCGACCTGGTTATAGATGGGATGGAGGTTACCTCAGGGTCCACCAGGATTCACGATAGGAAGCAACTTGAGGAGGCCATGAAGGCTAGAGGGCTTAACCCAGAGAACTTTGCAATGCACCTGGAAGCCTACGACTGGGGTATGCCACCGCATGCCGGCTGGGGGCTTGGCCTATACAGGCTAATGATGGTGATGGCTAAGGTGAGGAACATTAGGGAAGTCATACTGTTCCCAAGGGATAGGTACAGGTTAACACCTTAATGGGCAGTGAAATTAAGCACAAAACAATAATGGAGGCTTATTAACCTTTAAAGTGGAGTTGCTTAGGAAGGTGCTCAACCTTGATTAGTGGGTAATTATTAAAGATTCTAGCTTACCAACTTTGGTTTGGGAATCTCTTTTATGCTACTTGATTTTCACGTTAACTTAGATCTCAGGTATGGTTACCCTTACCTCACTGCCCTTACTAGCTGACTCGTATATGGTGTCTATTATTGAGTGTATTATCACGCTTTGGTAACCCGTGGTTGGCGGTTCCTTACCCTGGGTTATTGAGTCGATGAATGCCCTAACCATCTCCAGGGACATGTCCACGTTACCCAGCACGGGCTTGGTGTCGTAGAGGAAGTTGCTAGTCCTACTGTGCAGTGTCATTTCGGTGACTGCCTCGTGGCCCCTACCCTCCAATCCGCCCTTGTTGCCGAGAACCCTGTATATGCCGACCTCACCCACGTGGGATACGTTGGCCGCCCAACCAACCTCAATTATCATGGAGGCGCCATTCTCAAACCTGATGAAGCCCACGGCGTAGTCCTCAAGCTCAAACTTGCTTGGGTCCCATGAACCCCAGTTGAACTTAACCTCCTCAGGGTTCCTGCCGAACTTAGTGTACGTTGCACCGCTCACGGTTACTGGCCTTGGGAAGTTGAGTAGTGAGAGTAGGTTATCAAGTATGTAGCATCCTATGTCCAGTAACGCTCCCCTACCACCCGACAACTGCTTATCTATGAAGGTCGGTGAACCAGGTATGCCTCTTCTCCTAACCAGGTAGCCGTAGGCTAAGTATGGTTCACCAACCATCCCAAGGCTCATGGCCTCGGCCCCGAATTTAAGCGCTGGGGAGAATCTTGACCAGTAGCCGACCATGAGCACCTTACCCTTAGCCTTAGCTGTCCTAACCACGTCAATAACTTCACTTAGGTTGGCTCCAAGGGGCTTATCGACAAGCACATGGACACCCTTACTGAGAACATCCTTAGCGACCTTAGCGTGGAGGCCTGTGGGGGTTACGATGCTTACTGCGTCTGGGTTCTCCCTCTCAATCATCTCCATGTAGTCAGTGTAGTACCTCACCTTGAATTCCTTACCAACCTCCTCAGCTCTCCTCTGGTTGACATCTGCAACCGCCACAACCTCGACGTTGGGTAGTTTGGTGTAGGGTATTAGGTGCCTACCCCTACCGTGGCCACCAACCCCAATCACCCCAACCCTAACCTTATCCATGCGTAGGCTACTGAGTCTGGGTTTAAAGTATTGAATGTGGAAACCTTATTAAAAACCGGTTAACCCTAGGGGTTGATGATGAGGCGCGTGAGGTAGGATTTAATGACGGCTTCCAGGCTACTGACCATCAACAGGCTAACCTTAAAGGTGTAGTTAAGAGTTAAGTATCCATTCAGGGTGACTTAAGATTACGCCACAAGCCTTAACCTCACCTTTAAACACCACATCCCTACTGGCTCACCTCCTCAAATTCATATTCACCGTGGTGCTTAACCAGCGTTATGCCGTATGCCTTAGCCACATTAAGGAGCCTCCCTAGGCTCTCCCCCTCCATTGAGTACGCCACTATTGGTATTATCAACTTGCCCCCTGGCGCCCTCTCCCTATACCTATCAACCTTCCTGGCCAAGTCCCTAATATCCCTAGACCTCAACGTTGTCTTTATCTCTATTAACAGTACCTTATCCTCAGCCTCCACGAAGCCGTCGAACTCAGCCTCGCTATCAAGTCTAAGCCTCCTTACCCTATCCACGGTAATGCCGTACCTCTCCCTTACCCAGCCCGGTAGGTAGTGCCTTATGTCCTGCTCCACGAGTTTACCCACAGTCCTCGATAAGCCACCCAGGTCCCTTGAAATACTCCTCACTGTCCTAGTTAAGTTCTCGTGGTTCCTCCTTAATTCACGTACCTCCTCCCACAGCTTATGAATCTCTTCCCATATTTTCCGATTCTCATCACGCAATTTGCTTATCTCCTCCCATATCCTATGTATGTCTTCCCATATTCTCTGATTCTCTTCCCTCAACTTGCCCATTTCCTCCCATATTCTATGGTTCTCCTCCCACAGTTTACGTATCTCCTCCTTAAGCTCCTCCACGGCTTTTGTTAACCTGTTCACCGAGTCAGTTAACTGGTTAAGTGAGGCATTTGTGTTGACAATACCGAGTAGTCTCATGACCTCAAGCCTAAAGTTCTCATCCTCCCTAAGTAACCTAAGCACCTCCTCCTTGAAACTGCTCATCAAAGCCTCGATAGTATCCAAGTTTGGACTTTAAATACCTATTTCCCTTAGTACAGTAATTTGAGTTCACATTGCCGTGCATTTTCTGGGTAAGGAGGTTGTTGCCCTTAACCATGCTGAAACCTGAGACTATGAGATATGACTCAGGGCTTAGCTAGCCTATGCTGAGACTTAGTATACTTTACAGTAATGGTAACGGTTAAGTTAGTAGGTGTATTTATGACTCCCTTCCCGTCTCAGTGGGACGGGTTTTTTCATTGTGGGGGTCTTGGGTGTTGCTCTCTCTTTGGGGGTTGGTGGTTTTGTTCTTGGGGTGGTGGTGAGTGGTGGGGTATCGCCCCACCGGCTCATCTGAGGCAGGGAAGCAACCCCCTCCCGGAGACACCAACCCAAGCACCAAAACCCCAGCAGAGTAGAATTGTATAAACCCACCGCAATGAAACCCACACAGCGAAACAACCCCACCATGAACGGCGAGGTTTGCCTCGTTATCAGGCATGAAGTTAACTATGACTTGCCTTAAATCCCTAAGTTTGTTAAATTAGCATGCTGCTTCATGCCTATGAACGTAGATGAATGATGATTTGGGTTTCACTGCTCCTCAATGGTTTTGATTATTCGAGATATCTATGTTTACTCAACACTTATTCTAGATCCTAGGGAGAGCAGATTGTACTATGTGAAGTATCCAAGACGAACCTGATGTAGCTTAGGCTGGTTAACAATAGTTAATGCCTTGAAGAAGCTACCCATTACTAGGGCTGTTTCGGTTTTCATAGTCATTTTAAGTTTATAAACCTAGCCTTAGCGCCTTTATTAGTGCCCCTGGGTTTCCGAGATCCGTAGTGGCTGGGAACCCCCGGCGACGGGTAGGGAGCCGCTGCGGTGAGCGGCCCCAGGGAGACCGTCAAGAAGGAGACGGCGGGCTAACGCCTACCGCCTCCAGAGAGACGGTATAGCTGAGGCCAGGAATATGTACATTACGTGCCTGGATGAGTGTAGGCCCTCATTGATATAGGGTATAGCATTACGCGCACTATTAGTAGGCTTAAGGAGAGTATGTTATGGATAAGCCCTAGTCAACCGTACTTGGCGAGACTAAGGATAATGTTTAGCCCAATTAGAGTCTTAGTGAAGCCAGCGCTTAAGCTATTACTAACGTTAACAATGCCGCGTAGGGCAGCCATAGGCAGGTTGATTAACTGGGCCAGGGTCGCCGGTAATGAATTGGTTGATGTGAAGGAGGATAACGGTGTAATCACGGTTAGGATAAGGATTAAGGGTAAGTGACTGCTAATTAGGGTTCCTCCTTGTTAAGGTTAAATATTGGTGGTATTGACAAAGCCTGAGCCTTAGCCTTTCTGGCTGTGCCAGTTACCCTAACGGTCACTGCGTAGTCTATGCTAAGCATGGCTGATCTAAACCAGGTTATGCACGGGGTTGGTACCTTGATGACGAGCCTATTGGCGTGTATGAATATTGGCACTGCGTAACACCCCTTAGAATCCCAATCAACCCCGGCAAGATCCCTAGCCTTAATTATCAACTCCCTGTACAACTGGGGTAATAGATCCACCCCCCTAGCCTCAATGACCATGTACCTCGGCATTTCACCTCCTCCTAACCACCGTGAGCCCTAGCTTAACCAACTCATCCTCAACCATAACCCTCGATTCGCGGTCCATGGACTTCCAGTGTATTATGCCTAACCTGGGTTTAACGCTATTCCTATCCACAGCCATTCTAACAATCTCCCTAGTCGGTTTAATGTACTTAGGCACCATGTGGCCCACGTCGTATTCACCATTGATTATATGCTCCATCAGCGTCGAGTAGTGGAGATCACCAATGGACACAGCCACGTCCCTACCATCATTAATGAATCTACCCGTATCATTGATTAAGTCGTAGATTAATGAGGCTAGGAAGTCATGGGCCCTCTGATCCCTCCACTCAGCCTCAGTGGACCCAATCTCAGCGAAGATGGCCGGCTTATCGATGAATGGTCCATGGTGGGTGGCCTCAAGTGAGGCGAAGTAACCATTCAACTCACCAATCCTCCTATAGGTCTCCCTGAAGAGGTTTGTTAAAACCCTCGGTTCACTAATGGCCACAAGGCCTGGTTTACCGCCTAACTCAGCGTCACCCCAGTTACCGGGCGTGTGGAAGGTTATCAATGGCCTTGGGTTCCTCATCTCATGCCTACTCAGGAAGACCACTAGGTCAAGGTTATTGGCTCTAGCCCACTCATCAGCCTCATCAACGTAGACTATGTCCCTGTTTGAAATTAGGGCTAAGGCTAAGTCGGAGGCGTACTCATTACTATTAACCTTCTTAAACTTAATCATTCCATTGAGCGCCCGCCAAATACCCATTGAGGCTTCATCGAGCCTAGACACCACTAGCCCAATCCTCATCGACTAAGATGATGCAATGCTAATTAATAAAATTAATGCAAGGCGGGTTAATGGTTGCTAACCCCTCTCGCTCTGAAGGTGGTCTCGGTCCTGGAGGTTACCACCCTTTTATCAGTCTCGCTGCTCTTGGATTCAGGTCGAAGGGCATGCACTAAGTTACTTACCCTTAGGGTAAGTAACCTTGACTTCATCTTTTAACCTGCGATTTTTAATACCCTTATTCAGGTGGTATTTCCCTGTACACCAGCGTTATGTCTATACAACGTGGAAGTTTGGTATTGATAAGCCCACCACCACCATGGCGGCTAAGGTACCTAGTAGGGCTAGGGTTCCTAGGGCTGTGGTTAACTTGAAGCCGGCGCTAGGCCTAACAATGTTAATTAGGATTATCACTATGAATGCCACTAGGGCTAGTGAGTAGTCAAACCAAACATTACTGGTGCTGAAGACTGTGTTGGCTAGGTTGATTAGGTTGCTTAGCCCATGTGTGTAGCCTATTACAAGTAGGACGTTGTTTATTGCCGTCACAGAGAAGAAGGCTGCAAGGGCGAAGAAGGGCGGCATGTTGAAGGCTAGGGCTACGCCCATTATTGAACCCAAGCCTCCGTGAAGCCTCCTGGTTATCCAAACGTAATCCCCACCAGTCCTAGGTATCCTAACTATGAAGTATGTGTAAAGCACCACGAGCGGTAGGGTGAGCAGGAACGTTATCAAGCTGGCTAGCCAGAGCACGGCACCGGGGATTACGTAAGGTGTGATGCCTATGAAGACCGCTAAACCAGCCCCCATGTTAGCCACGTTAAGCATTGCCGCATCCCAGAGGGAGGCCGACTTAACTAGGCCTGTGCTCTGCCTAACGAAGAGGGCCATGGGGAGTTAGGGGCATTAGCTAGGCTATAATAGCCCAGTGGTGCAGTTTAAGCAATACCCGCATTAATCCCCCTAAGACGTGAAGTGAGAAAGTAAGCACGATGAATAGTATGGCATAGTACGGCGTAGGGTATTGCAATTTTAAATAGCTCTGGACTTGAATAATTCTGGTAATAAATTAGTGGGCTTATAGTAATTAAGCTGGGTTAATGATTAGTTAAGGTTATTTAATTCCCTATAAACCTGAGAGGAAAGGTGTTTAAATCCCTTAATTCATAGCCCTGAGGTTGGTGAATGAAGCCGCATAGGGAATGCCCACTCTGCATTGTTAGTGTTAGGCTTAGTGAGGTTGAGACGGCTAACATGAGTAATGAGGAGTCACTGGCGGCTTCCAAACTTGTGCTTAATGCCTCTGCGGAGGCCTTTGAGGAGGAGTCTGAGTTGACCAGGATAGCCTCCAGGATATTCATCAAGGTTTCATCGACATACCCCCAGGTCACTGAGTACTATAGGGTCGCTAAACGCAGGAGTATTGATGCTGCTAAGGCTCAACTACCCTTAGTTAAAAATATGTTAAGGGGGTTGGAGGGCTATGAACTGTTTAAGGCTGCGGTTAGGGTCTCAATTGCGGGCAATTTACTCGACATGGGGGTTGCGTCTCATAAACCACCCAGTGAACTCCCCCTGGATTCATTAATGACCACGCCCTTCTCCAGGGATGACACAGGTGAATTATACAACATCTTATTGAAGGGTGGTTTAAAGGTAATCTGGCTCTTTGATAATGCCGGTGAGGCGATTTTCGATACAGTACTAATTGACCTGATTAGGGGGATGGGTAATAAGGTTATTGGAGTTGCCAAGGCTGATCCTGGCTTCCAAAACGACCTAACGATCAGTGATGCCGAGTATGCAGGTTTAAGTAGCCACTTGGATGAACTTGTCTCAACAGGCTACAGCGGCTCAAGCATCCACCTGGATAGGGTCAGTGGTGAGTTCCTAAGTAGGCTTAGGGGGAGTGACCTAGTGGTCGCTAAGGGTATGGCACACTTTGAGTACATCTCAGAGGTTAACCTAGGTAAGCCTGTTGCCTTCCTACTAATACCCAAGTGCAGACCTGTGGCTGAGGCACTTGGGGTTGAGAAGGGCACCCTAGTGGCCATGTTAAGGGTTTAGTAATCATGGGTTATTCTTCACCGAATTAGCTTAATGATGCCTAACCTTAACTGGTTAGGTAACCGTCTCTCCGGAGACGGTAGAGGCTTGTTGTCTCCACCGTCTCCTTCTCGGTGGTCTCCCTGGGGCTGCTCACCGCAGTGGCTCCCGCCCTGTCGCCGGGGGTTCCCAGCCTCTGCGAGTCTCGGGACCCCAGGGGCACTGTTAAGAAGTGCTAGAGTTAGTTTTTAAATCTAACTGGGGATTAACCATTAACAGAAATAAGCACTACAAATGATTATGAAAACCGAAACAGCCCCATTCTCAGGGTAAGGATTAAAGTTGAGTTGAAAAGCAAGCCGTTCAACCTAGTGAGAGGTGGTAAGGTTGCTTGCCTTTTACTGGCCTTGGCTCTGAAGCCCAATAACCTCAGGGTTAACTGTCGTAACGTCGTCCGGTCTCTTACCAAGGACTACGAACGATATGAACTTGGTAAGTGGCCTTACCTCGCCTAATATTACCTGATCACCAACATTAACCTTTATGCATGGGGGTAAGTGGGCGTGTATATTCTTCCTCTTCCTAATGTACCTCTTGTATTTTGGTGAGTAGTGAAGCCACTCGTGCTGAACCACGACCTGCCCCATGTAGATGCTGACCACCCTACCCTCAATTATGGTTCCCCTAACCTTAACGTGTCCATGCCATGGGCACTTCTCGTCGTTGCAAACAGCCTTGGGTGGCAGTAGCCACGGTATCCCCACGTGCCTAACCCTAACCTTCTCGCCATTAGGCAGCATAACCACTTCCCCTGGTCTTGGCCTTTCCTGGAGCTCAACCACGAGTTTACTGGACTGCGCCATGGGTACCCACCTCACTTAGCGGCTATGTGTAGCGTTGACCTTGACGCCTTTAGCCCAGGTTCACCATGCTGAACTATCTTAGCCGTTAGGGCGAATTCCCCTAGGTAATGACCAATGTGCCATGGGGATATGGGTACTGGTATGAAGGTTATCCCATTGTAGACCTGTATAGTTAAGCCAACCATCTCGGGGAGTATTATCATGTCCCTGCAATGCGTCCTAACCGGGATAACCTTGCCCTTAGCGGCGAGCGCCTTGGCTTTCCTAATCTTCTCAAGCAGCTGCCTGTGGCATGGCCTAAGCCCCCTCCTCAGTGTTCGCCTTTGCCTTGCTGGGAGTAGCTTAATGAACTCGTTCATGGGCATCCTCATTAATTCATCGAAGGTGAAGCCCCTGTACCTAAAGTTCTTCCATTCCTCCTGGGGGATGGGGGTTGGCATTATCCAACCCCTCCTACCCGCCTCAGCCCCCTCCTCAGCCTCAGCGCCGGCTGCAGCTGCAGGTGGAGCCGCCTCAGCAGCCTTGGCCGCCGGCTTGCCCTCAGCCTTCGTCTCAGGCTTCTTAGACATTACCACCCCAATATAGGTTCGCCTTTATAACCTTTACCTAGGCTCCTTGCCGTGGTTAACCCTAGGCCCACGGGTCAATCACTATCCTACCCAGGGCCTCACTCCTCCTCAACCTATCAAGCTCCTCGTTGATTTTACCTAAACTGGAGACCCTATCCACGATTACCTTAATCTTGCCCTCCGAGACGAGTTTAACGGCCTCAATCAACTCCTCGAGGGTGTTACCGACCGATGCGGTTATGGTGGCCTCCTTAACCACCAGGTCGAGTGGGTTAACCTCAAGCTTATCGAAGCCATACCCTATGAACACCAGCCTCCCCCTCCTGGCCAGCATCCTAACCGAGTTGTTCATGGTTTCCCTTGAACCCACCAACTCGTAAACCACATCCGCGCCCTTACCATTGGTTATTTCCTTAACCCTCTTCACCGCATCCTCAACCCTAGTGTTTATGACGTAGTCAGCGCCCAACTCCCTAGCCAGCCTAAGCTTCGAGTCAGTCCTACCCACGGCTATTACCTCGGCGCCGATCAACTTATTGTACTGGATTAAGGCAAAGCCCACCGCCCCAACCCCGTAGACAACCACGTAGTCGCCCACGTTGGGCATTGCCCTCCTGGTGGCGTGTATGGCTGTGGTCACACTACACCCTATGGGGGCTGCCTGCTCGAAGGTTATGTTGTCGGGTAGCTTCACAGCGTTCCTGGCCGGTACCTTAACGTACTGGGCATAACCTCCATCGGTTATGAACCCGTACTCAGCCTTGGGGTTTTCGCACAGGTTCTCCTCACCCCTCAGGCAGAACCTGCATCTACCGCAGCCAACATAGTAGTAAGCAATGACCCTGTCACCAACCTTAACCTCAGTTACCCCTGGCCCAACCTCCTCAATGGTCCCAGCTATCTCATGGCCAAGGGTGATTGGCGCAACACCCAGGTTAAGCACGCCATCGATGAAGTGAAGGTCCGTGTGGCAAACACCAGCGGCATTAACCCTAACGAGCACCTCCCCAGGGCCTGGGGCTGGTTTGGGGACCTCCTCTATGATTAGGGGTTTACCTGGCCCATAGAACCTGACCGCCTTCATAATAAACCACTGATTTCTATCCAATAACCGGCTTATTAAGCATACCTATTGGGCGTGGATGAGGCAAAGGTTTTAAAACCCACACAACTTTAGGTATATCCCCGTAGGCGTGGGTGAGGGTGAGTTGGGGGACACCCCACCTGTGATCCCAGCCCCTCCGGGCGGGGTACATCCTCGGTCCTCAACCTAACACTTATTAGTAGGGTGGTGATCCAGCATTGTGGTGGCTAGGGTTGAATTAATTGACTGCAGGAATAGTAACATGAATGGGTTAAGGGGGCTTGTAGTTAACCATACCGAGGACACCATAAGCCTACTTACCGAAACAGGTAGAGTATTAACCATACCCATCGACTCCTGTAGGTATTATGTGTGGTTTGAAAACTGCACTAGATTAATGACCCATAGGGAACTAAGAAGGTTAATAAGGAGATTACCCAGTTCCTAACATTAGACCACCGTGACCCATGATGCTAAGTCTCGCCTTTTA
>Ga0080005_138226_pt1 | contig 11428 bp, 6 predicted proteins | sample JossMetagenome_2_FD_69208 | JGI IMG/M metagenome (GOLD analysis project Ga0080005, IMG submission 69208) | Hot spring sediment microbial communities from Joseph's Coat, Yellowstone National Park, USA - JC3_ASED (SPADES assembly) (version 2) | ecosystem: Environmental > Aquatic > Thermal springs >... | reverse complement strand
GGGGAGGCCCTTGAAATGGCTGAGCGCCGGAGCCTAACGGAAATGGACGCCGTCCTGTTGGCAATTAACAGCCTTCGCGACATGGGCTACACTATAGTCAGGGAGTACAGGAAGGGACCTGGACCCTACGACTTAATTGTCTCCAAGGACGGCGCGTTGTACACAGTTGAGGTGAAGGGCAGGTGGGTGCCAAGGGGCCTGTGGGACGAGAGGCTGTGCGAGAGCATATCGTTCACTGAGAACGAAGTGCAGTACCTTGATAGCAGGCGGGACCGGCACATTATCTGCATAGTATACATTAGCGAGGGGGACCTACAGGAAGTGCTATGCGTGATGCCTGACGAGTTCGAGAAGAGGTGGGAAAGGGTCCATGACGCTAACGCGGAGAGGGAGGGCAGGTATGTGTTCCGCGGCAGGGACTGTAAGCATAGGGCTGAGGACAATGATAGGACTTCACCAAGCGAGACTCTGACAGACCTGGGCGACGAACCTTACCTTCACAGCTATTATACCCTTGAAGACCTGCTCAACGACGAGAACCTTTTAGATGACTACCTTGAGATGCTTGGGATAGAGACGAAGCGCAAGAGCAGACTTTACAACGCTTTTAAAATACCCATACTAGATAATGAGCTCAAGAGAAGAGGGGTCCCAGAGCCCATTGCTGGTGTCCTGGCGGCTCGGAAAGCGGCAATTGACGAGGAGCGGGCTGCACGCCGTGAGTGGCGCACGTACCTTAGGAAGTCTTTTATTTCCTGCGTTGAGCGGGCAGGCTTTGGAGGGATGATGTATCGTCTTCTCGCTGAGGAATTCTATAGCGCCGTATCTAAGGCTAAGCTACGTGATAAGTGTGACGCCATAGCGAAGCTGGCCGTAGATAGGTATGAGCGTTTCACAATTACGGCGAGGAGTCAGTATGACAAGGAGGTCAAGGTCCCCCTGTCCGCTGCGCTCATCAGGTGCCTCTGTGACGGCAAGGCTAAGGAAGCAAAGGAAGCATATGAGAACGCTTTGAAGGAGATGTACGGCAAGGAGGTCAATGCAGACGAGATATTCTCTGCCCTGTCATAATGCTCGACCTGATATTACGAAGCCCTGCTGTAATCGTCTTTAGCGTATAGGATCCGTACCTCTGCTAGGGGTAACTTATAAGGTCAGCGCGGCCTTCGATCGTGACGCTTCGTAGCCTTTTACGTTAGAGCCAGCATCAGACAACGTCCGTGCACAGCATTCTATAACCTCTTAAAGTTCCAAGGTGCGCTTTAAGGCTGCTTCATCAAGCCAAATAAAGCAGGAAACGTCTTCCTTTACACCTTTGACGATAAAGCCTTCCTGACCTCTGCGTAGAGGCCAACTTACGAGGCTGGCCCTTGAAAGGGCTAAGCAAGGACTAGGCTATGGCGATGAATGGGCTTATAAAAAGGCCCGCCCTGATCTACAGCCTTTACGCGCGGTCCAACTCGAGGAACTTTTTGTTAATTAACTTTATTACTTGTAATGCTTTATTATATTCGATGCGCTTCTTCGGGTCAAGCTCCCAGAGGCGGGCAAGGGCCTCCATACGGTCTTCAGGCATACCGTTATCATAATGCTTGTAATAGTTCCAAAAATCAATGACCAGAGACCTGACAAGACGCAGGAAACTCCTTGGGTTAGGGACGTCGCCTATAAGTATGCGAACCACGTCCTTATAGACTCCCTCGGTGACTGCATTGATCAGCTCCGCCCACCTCAGCATCTTCGCATATCCCGCCTCTGCTAAGATCCTGGCTGCGTTGTCCCCCACTATCCCAGCTATTGACCTAGATACCTTTGAGACGTATGCGTCATGTCCAGCTGTTGACCTAGAAACCTTTTTTGAGGTATGTGCGTCATGTGAGGACTTCTGTGACCCCTTTTTGTCCGCCATGCTCTCATGCTAACTGGTCAGCTAAGGGATTTAAGCACCACGGCACAGCAGCCTTTAGCTATTTATCAACGGAGGCTGTGCGTATCTAAGCGCTCTAGCCTTTTGGGGAAGAGCTTAGACCTAACACTCTGTCCTCCTAAGACCAGTGATCAGGGTAAGCTTGTTGCACCTCAGGGCGGCGATTAGCCTTGAGGGCCTGCGGTCAATTCGTAAGGGACAGAGGACGGGAAGGACAGCCCTATTATTGAAAGTGCATTAAGGTAACGTTAGGCGAAAGAGCGGCCGAATGGCCTTTTTACTTTCCCCTCCGTTTTCTAAGAGGGGGACCCGAGAGGGGCCCATGAGCCCCTCCGCCCTACGTGGCGGCATTCCGGGGGATGACCTGCCCCAGTAGGGTCCCCCCGAAACTTTGCTGGGCTATCCATGAAAGTTTTAACCTAGAAGCTCAGGCCGTTGGGGACACCGTTACCCTCTGGACCCTTAACCTCGACGATAACGACCTGGGCCTGATGATGCTTGACGACGTTTACAGGGACTGAGGAAGGTAATAGGAGGCGCCTAGGCAGCTAGGAGGCTGACTTCTGCAGGCGCCTAGGGCTCAGGCGCTGGGGGAAGGCAATGAGTCCTCACCTTGGCGTTCTTTGGGCTCCAGGCCGACGCCTCTAGGTCTTCCACGCAAGTTTGCGTGGAAATCTTTGACAAGGCTGGCGGTGACGGGCACGCGGGGAGGACTATGGCTCTGATAGAGCTGCCAGGCCTACGAGGCCCAGCAACTCTAGATCGCTCAGGCCTTATCGTTTAGGCCCTATGGCCCTAAGCTCGTTAACCCCCCAGTTAACATGGCCTTAGCGACAGGCGTATCAGGGCGCCACTTGGCGTCTTCACGCGAGGCCCCCCTTCACGAGGGCGAGACGTTGTAGGGGACAAGGCTGTTGGCATGCCTCGGCGCGAGGGCCTTACGTCAAGGATGGTACCAAAGTCCCTCTGGTTAAGCTTTATTTGTGACCTCAGGAGAAATTGAAATAAGTGGCAGAATGGGGGGCAAAAGACGTCAACACAGCCAAGTTTCTATGATGAGGTGAAGAAGGAGCTAGGACTTGAAGAGGACGACATAATCGATATATATCACTCGTTAGTGAAGCACGAAATCTGCTTAATGAGGCTGGGGGACATCTGCGCAACGGAAAGCGATGGCGGCTACTATGTAGCTAAGCACGGGTTCTCTGTCAGGCATAACGTAGACGCGCAGATGACCATAGTCGACGTCCTGTACGCCATGCTTGTCGAGAGTGACGCGCTGCTAAGGAAGTTTGAAGAAAAGGAGCTTGGCCCCAATGACGTAGAGGGCTTTGTGAACATCATTAGCAAGCTCATTCACATTCTCATCGAAAGTAGGTTATTGATAGACGTGCCTTGCGCTGACAAAAGGGCGCTGGAGCGTTTAGATGACGTTCTGTCGGGTAAGTCTGTAATAGAGTTAAATGACAATAACGTCGACAACGTATACATGTATTTTGATATGCTTGATCACATGCTCAGTGATAAGCTGTTCAATCGCCTCAAAGTAGTACAAAAGGAGCAGCTTTACCCTCAATATGTCGAAAAAATAAAGAATTTAATACAGGATTGGAAAAGAAAAGGTGTATGTTTTAAGACAGCCCATGGCGAGCTAATTAAGTTGCTAAGGTACGAGGCGCCGTTGCCAGTTACTAAAGACGTTGAGAGGTCGCTACGGAGGGTCCTAGAGGCTTATGTCCTGCCGTTCCTGGAGGAGCCTTTGCCTGAATCTAACAGGAGCCTAGAGTCCATAAGACAAAAGCTGGGCGACCGTTATTCAAAGGAAATAGATGTTATAATTGGTGCGCTAAAAGGTATTGGAATCAAGGGTCTTCGCGAGTACCAGTTTGTTATGCTTGATAAGATGTTCAGCCTATTTGATAGGCCAAAGATCGTAGTTATCTCAGCCCCAACAGCCTCAGGCAAGACGGAGATATTTATGACATACCTGGCGTTCAAGATATTGGTCGACGACGGAGCAGCTGTTATAATATACCCGACTAAGACGCTCGCCAGGCAACAAATGCAACGTTTTATAGGGTTTATGTATCATATAAACAGAAAAAATAGCAATGAAACTAATCACAAAACTATTCATGTTTACATACTTGACGGGGATAGTCCAAGTAAAGATGAAGAAGTAAAGGGGCAACCGTTTAGACCGTTTAGAGGCGGCATTGAAATAGAGCTTCAAGATGAAAACAGGAAGGGCCAGCTTGGATATAATAATAAGGGAAAGCTAATTATTAAATGGGATGATGGACAGGAAGAAGAGATTGAATGGGTTCATGAACGTAAGGAAAAAGTAGAGCTAAAGAAGCCAGCTATTATCTTAACGAACGACTCCATGCTTTCTAGACATATCCATGACGGGTCGGACTGGGTCATCGATCTTGCAGCCTCGCTTAACACAATAGTTATTGACGAGGCTCACATGTTCATGAACGATAAGAAGAGAAGCGACTTTGTACACTTCCTGCTTCTGCGATTACTATTAATAGCGTTATTGAAGAAAATAAGGGAAGGACTCTCAGGCAACGTCGATTTATATAAGGACTTCAAGGAGTTAATACAGGAGAGGAAGCTTGACATCATATTGTCAAGCGCGACCATAAGCGATAGGGAGGTGCTTAAACAAGGCATGAGTACAAGGCAGCTAGGAGGAATTGACTTGGCGAAGGTCACGAAGGCCGCCAGTGATTCCTCAGGTTCTTCAGCTCCGCCCTACGAGTTGCTGCTCAGGGGTTGGATCAAAAGGGCTTATGAAGAGAGTGACCAAGGTGAAAAGAATATAATTTTTGAATCTTATTATGATAAAATAGGTAGCTCGAAACGAAAGAGGTTGTACGTGACAGCTGTCTACTTCCCAGAACCTATGAGTGCCTCTAGGACGCCGTTCATTGAGGCCTTAGCCACCACAACTATATGGACAGCAGCGGTAGGCAAAGGTCTAGGGCACAGGTTACACGCAATAGCTTTCGTGGATAGCAAGGATACGCTACAAGAGATCTTTAGAGACCTCATCAGGAGAGGTCTATCACAGGAGTGCTTCCATGCAGACAAGTTGCTGGTCAGTCCTCTCTTTCATATGCAGAATGTGTGTCGGGGTAACATAGGTCACAAATACATAGAGACTTTACTGACTCGTCTAAATCCAAAGCGGAATACAGATGAATCATACCAGCTGTTTACCAGGTACTCTCATTTACAGCTTTACTACAAGTGGAAGTACGTAAAAAAGTATATACATCATATGCGAAAGCTACTTAATTTGCAACAAAGGCAACAAAGTCCTGACATCATTAAAGAAGCTGAAAAGATCGTTAAAGAAGCTGAAAGCTTTGCTCGCGATGTGTATGAGGCCGCCTCGAGATATGAGGAGACAAGTAGCAATGGGTCTAGATACTACATCTTCAAACCAAAGGATGGTAGTGGTGGGAGCAAGGAATACTACATATTACAACACCATGCCGACCTCGAAAAGACGGATAGACAAGAAATCGAAGAGATTCTTAGTAAAGATAAAGATAATTGGAACCTGGTAATAGCTACGTCGACCCTTGAGCTGGGGGTAGACATACCAGGTGTTGCCGTTGTTCTGCAATACGGCGCTCCGCCCTCTGGCGAGAGCTTCGTCCAAAGGGTCGGCAGAAGCGGCAGGGACGAATGGTCCTACATGACGGCGTTTGGCGCCGTGTTCGCTAGAAACGTCGGTAAGGACGTAATGCTAATAGACGAAATGGAGGCTATAAGGAGCCTCTATAACCTGACCAGGCTAGGTTATAGCTCTGAACCTGATATTGAGACCTTAGCGAGATACATGGCTCTGATATACTTTGATGGGGCGATCATAAAGACGATAGGCGCGAAACACTCTCTTGACGACCCCATTGTCCAGGCATTATTAAAACTTTATTATTTAGATGGTGATAAGAAAATTAGTGAAACGTTAGATATTTTCAAAAAGATGGTCGAGAACAGCAAAAGGTACAAGCAGATACTCGAGGAGATGCTCCGTAGTGGAGAGATAAACAAGCTAAGAGGGATGATGCCAGCTACGCCATTATTTGTTAAGGGGGGATCTCGTAGTGATTATATGATAGTTGAGAAGTTAGAAGCTCTACATGGTAAACTTGCACGTGTAATGCTTAACTTGGGAAATGAAAAAAGAGGACGAGGGCAGAAATACGCTGAGGAAATAGAAAAAATAGAAGAAGAAATAAGAAACTTACAAGGCTTACAAGGTAAGGTCCTGTCTTTGGTAGAAGATATTCAGCAGCTTTGTGCTAAAAGAGGAAGACTTTCTATATCTACTTACCTTCACGAATGTGCAACCTATATCTATGACGAATTTCGTGAGAAAGTTGATAAACCTTTCAGAAAAATAGTTGATAATATTAATAAAATAATTAATGTCAACAAATCAAGTGGTCTAAAAGACTCATTAGACGAAACTATAAATGCTATTGAAGAATTTGAGCAAATGATTTTAAGTACCATAATAGCATCTGATGAGATATGTTTATCCTCACGGCTGCATAAAGATAGGCATACGACATCATATTCATATGATGACATAATGGCGCTACTACTGGGTATGCCGATGCCCCATCCGGTATTTCATTCTGAGCCAGGCAATGGGTGCTCACTCGTTTTCAACGAAGTTGAGATCAGCCATGGCAAAATAAAGTTAAAGTCGGAGTTAAAAGGCGAGATACCAGGGAATGCAAACAGGGTTGACGTACTTAGCAATGTGCCATTTAAACATTATGAGGTGCCATAAACCATGGACTTAAGTATCTCATTTCCGGCGTTCCATTACAAAAAGGCATATCTTGGTACACTAGTAATTAGCAAGGAAGCTAATGGTGTAAAGCTCTACATTAAAAGCGACGAAGTCGTGACATTTAAGGTTATCTTTGGTGATGGCACAGAAAAAGGTTTAGAAGTACCTATCTCAAGCCTTGGCACTTATGCAGTAAAAACAAGATATGACGCGCTTCGGGATGCTCTAGCTAAATGGAGCCGCAACCGCAATAGTGAAAATTCGAAAGGCGAGAATACCTCGGGCATTGACAGCTATCCTATACTTTTTACTTTTAATGAGAACTACGGAACTCCTGTTAGTATGAGAAGAGATGTTAAAGTAAGAGACGTTATTAAAGTAGCCGTGCTTAGCGGTGTTGCAACTTGCGTCAAAGACGATTACCTCAAGAGAAGAAGTGAGGCCGAAGACACGTATCTATTGATAATACGCTCTCGCCCTATACTCAAGACGGAAGCCGGGTGGAAGTATACTAAATGCAGTGACAAACGTAAATACGGTAATGAAGAGAGAGGGAGAAGGTGTTGGTTATATTCCTTCATTATAATCGATAAATGCATCAGAGACAGACTTACTGGCATTGTCGAAGATCAGAAAGATCAGAAAAAAGTCAACTATGAGGTTGAAATTGAAACTACTTCTGGAGATAGTGTTCACAGCGTTCACTCAGATACCGCAGAGCTAGATATATACTCGCTTAGGGACGTTAGGGCGTTCTTAAGGTCGTTCCCCTTAATCAGGCTTGAAAGTCTCGAATGTTCCAACACTATGCTAGAGCTGTGCAGAGGTGACTTAGAATACATACACGTTGGTTCTCAGATAACAGCTAGAAGGCCAGGCTATTATTTCATAAGTCCTGTCATAATCTCATATCCTATGGATATGCCCAAAAACCCCTTACAAGGAGTCATCGCGTTACCTCAAGATAAAATATTTAACACAGGTGTCATGAAGTTCTCAATAGAAGACTTTACATGGAAGAAAGCAGTTAAGCTTGTTGATTGGCTATGGGTTAAAAGGCGTGACGCCCTCTTCAAGTTGCTTTTAAATGAGGAGGTGATAACAGCAATAGAGCAATTCATAAAAAGGTTCGGAAACGCAAACTATAGGAATTGTAGACACAAACGGATGGGATTTTTCACCAACGCCGAACTGTATGGTAACAAGATAATAATATATTCACCATCAGTCAGAGCGATGACGGAGTTATACCATTCTATCGAAGTAAGCAGTGATAGCCATGGTTCGGGGTCAGATTATATTATTAGTGTAGTAGCTCAGGTGATGGATAAGCTGTTTTACTCTACATCAGGATCGAAATGCGGCTCCGTAGAAGGACTGTTGCAGGAGCATAAGGACTATGTTAAGAAAATACTATCCGTCTTCGCCATCGCCTACGGTCTTCACGGGGTATCGCACCTACTTATGAAGGCTTTAACAGCGTTGACAGGCATTACGGACTATACAGAGTTCATAAGGGTTGAGGTGGAGACGCATGGGGGGCAAGACATCGAACTTAAGGAGGTTTTAGAGAATAGCGGCTTCCAAGAGGGTGTTTATCTTGAGAACCTCTTTGAGATAATCCCTGGCGATAACTTTGACTTGAACGTATACGTGATTAGCAGGGAGCCGTACTCTTACGCTATTTACCGCGACAGGCTAGTTGACGGGAGCAGCGGCCAACTGAAGTTAGATGATATCAAGGCTGTGCTCAGGAAACTAATATCTTACGAAACATCTCACGGGAGCGAGGACGCCTGTGAAGTTAGGTGGAAATTAGAGCAGGACCTGCTGTCCCCGTATAGAAATATTCTCAAGTCAAGCAATCAAAACGTGTATTCCCGAGTTGACAACATTGTCGAAAATTATTTGAAGAATCGCTTTAAGCCTCCAAGATCATTATTTAGGTATCTTTACGCATCGCATATAAGGGATGAGATCCGGCAGGAGAATATTGCTGTTGATGTAGAAGGAATAGATACCAATATTCAGTACATATGGCCCTATCATCTGCCACAGTGCATTGATGGATGCTACGGCTGCGTGCTTATGGAGAGAAGCATTAGCTCTAGGACCTGTGACCTATCGCCACTGGTTCAGGAGCTGAAGGTCAGTAAGTGGTCCGCGTTGTGCCTATTGAAGTATGCCGGGCTGATCGACGAGCCATGGGTTAACTGTGAGTTAACATAACACTAACTTTATTTTACCGTGCTGTCCACCTTAACCGCTTTGGGACGCTCATTAGTGTACAGCAGGCAGCTGGTCAGGTACTGGGGCAGAAAGCCCATAGAGGTCATCGATGGCCTAATCAATGAGGACGATCGTGTAATAGTTGACCCCTTTGGCGGCAGCGGCTCAGTGGTGCTCGAGGCGCTTAGGAAAGGGAAGAGGGCCGTATACGCCGACATCAACCCGTACGCCTGGCTGATAGCACATGTGCAGATAGCTGGCGCTGACCCCGCTGAGTTCAACGCTGCGGCAGGCCGCGCGGTTAGGAGGGCTCGCGACATCGAGGGCTTAATTAGGCGTAGGACATTACCTAACGACTGGCTGCGGTACAGCGATGGCGCCCCGTTTGTCAAGAGGAGGAACTTTGACAGGGTCTTCCAGTTCTTCCCAAGGGAGAACTTCCGCAAGCTGCTAGCGCTGCTAAGGGCCATTGATGAAACAACGGCGTCGGTAAACACCAAGCTTGCGCTGTACCTGGCCTTCGCCTCCTCGCTTTACCCCTCCTCCTTGATGAAGCGTAGGGGGAGTGGGTCATGGGGGGTTCCAAGTTATTGGGCCCCGCAGGACAACAGTCCCGTGGACGCCTACGAGGCCTTCAGCAGGTCCGTAAAGAGGATCCACGGCTTTCTGAGGAAGGGAAGGTTTTACAGCGTATGTTATACTGACCTCTGCGACGCCGACGCGAGGCTGCTCCTGTCAAACGCCCTAAGCGTCGAGTACCACAGGGACTACACGTTGATCACAGATCCGCCGTTCACCGATGAAATTCAGTACATGGAGCTCTCGTTCTTCTACTGGGCCTGGCTCAGGGTCAGCGCGCTGCCAAAGATGATGGCCAGCCTGGTCGGCCGAAGGGCAGCCTTCAGGTTTGCCGACGAGTTGGTTATAAACGAGAACAGGGGGCTTGACATCAATGTTTACATAAATATGTTCAGGAGGTTCCTGATGAGAACTAGGCACGTCAGGAGGAAGGTCCTGATATTTCATGAGGAGAACGCCGGGCTGCTAAACGCTATCAGGGAGGCGATAGGTGAGGTCTGGGGCCAGTTCGAGGAGAAAAGGTTCACGCTTGATATACATAGAAGTGTTGGGCCCCGCGGCGGAAATACGTATGTAGTGTTCATAGCTGAGTAGGCCTAGCCCTCCTCAGCGGGCATTCCTCGTTTACACAGAACTCGCAGTCCCTGCTCAGCACGTAGCCCTGCGTTCCAAGCTCCTTTGCAAGGCCCTCTACATTAAGGTCTACGTTTAGCTTAATGTAAATGTACCTGCTGGGCAGACGAACTTTCAAAGGCCCCAGGTCTAACTCGACCTCCTTCTCAGCCCCTTTAACGCCCTCTAGGCCGCGCCGATAGACGAGCACGATTTGCGGCCTTTTACCATGGGCTTTTTCCCACATATCGCCATATATTAGCGCCTGGTAGATATCGGCTAACCTGCCATCACCTATCTTTGAAGACTTGACCTCAACTACTAGGTCAACAGGCCCTTCGCACGCTATGTCCATTCTGCCCTTAAGCTTAGAGCCGTCATAGTTGGCCTCTAGGGGGAACTCTTCATTGCACCTGAGCCCCTGGCTCTCGAGCAGGCCCTTGACCTCCTCCTTTATGTTGTCATGAAGGCTACTTATTTCATTTAGTTTGTCGCTAAATTCTTTGCTAAACTTCCTGTGGCTACAACCTCCGGAGGCCTCAACAGCAGCCCTCTTAGCGCTGACCTCTTTAGTGTTCACAGTTAAACTCTGTCCAAGGCGTTTAATTAGCTTTATTTTAATTAACCGTGACTGAGGACAGGCTTAGGCGCTGCACAAGACCTATACGATGGGCTCGAGAAACTGCACAACCGTCTCGCCGTCAGACACGAAGGGAAGGTCAGGAAGGTCCTTGAGGAGTTCTTCGGCTAAGGCCCTGTATAGGCTACGCCTCTAGGGGCGCCTAGGCCTCATCAGTTAGATCCTGCGAACCTAGGCTCGTTAACTCCCCAGTTTACAATGAATTAGGCCTCCGGCAGCTCAAGGCCATAGGACCTTGAGGCCGAGGTGTGCGATGACGCGACGGCCGCTGCATGGGTAGGCTTAACAGCCGTCACCTTGACGCAATTAAGGTCCCCAGCTGAAGTCTCTACGTCTTCTACACAGATTTGCGTGGAAAAGCTGATGTTGCTGAGGTCGCGTTGGGCAGGGGGCCGCAGGCCCCTACCTGCCCCTCAAGCACTTTTCTACACAAAGTTGCGTAGAAACGTCTTTAAGCCCTGGCAGTCCTCCCTGCTCCTGGGCGAGGCGCGTGGAGGCCCAGCCCAGCGGACGCTTGGTGGTCTGCCCCAGGTGCGGCCAGCCCATAAGCTACATTGATAAGCATAGGAGGAACGGCCACGTCTACTACTACGCGGTCCACTACCTCGGCTACGAG
>Ga0080005_124824_pt1 | contig 11431 bp, 8 predicted proteins | sample JossMetagenome_2_FD_69208 | JGI IMG/M metagenome (GOLD analysis project Ga0080005, IMG submission 69208) | Hot spring sediment microbial communities from Joseph's Coat, Yellowstone National Park, USA - JC3_ASED (SPADES assembly) (version 2) | ecosystem: Environmental > Aquatic > Thermal springs >... | reverse complement strand
TTATACACAGGCCACACCCCACAACCACAACCACACCCCAACAAATGCCCCGGATGCTGGTACCGCAAATGGTGCGCCACAACACCCACAACAATAGAAACCTTATAACCACACAAAACACCCCTCAACCAATTCAAACACCAATCCAACACACACAAGATATGTAAAATATAAAGCAATTCTTCTCTCTATTCAAGACACTCGCCGGTGTATTCCTACCGGCGTTAGTCCTGCGGAACACTTTCAATTCTCTATGAGGTGCTGAGCGCCCAGCCCGGACCGTATTGCGGAAAGGCGCGGCTCTTTCAATTATCTTTTGAGACGCGTTCTAAACACGGGGTCGCCGCCGTCTACGTAATAACGCCGTTTATCCACGACAGAAACCCCAACGCGGTGGTCGCCTTCGCCAACGCCACGGGCATCACCGTAATGCGGCCCAAGCCGTGACGCGGCTGACCTCCAGGCGGGTTGCGCCCATGCCCTGCGCGTAACTACAGAAGAGGACCAGCCCAACTGTACGCGGTTGAGACGCGACGCCGGCTTCAGTCACCGCGGCCGCTGGGCCCCTCTCTCGGCCCCCGACACCTCGACAGTCAAGGCCGCGGTACCTGTACGCCCTTGAGCGAGGCAATAGGAGAGGTCAGGTGTTGCTCATGCAACGGCCCTGGGGAGGGGGTAGCCTCCGGTCGCCATCAGCCCGCCGAAATCCACGAGCTGTTCGAGAAACGCCTCGGCCTCCCACATGGATAGCTCGCCCGGGAGAGACCTGAATACGGCGTCCGCCCTACGCACGCCAGGGGATGCGCCTTTGTCGACCCCCAAAGCCAGAGACCGCTTGTAGACCCTTGAACGTACGATGTAGATGTGGCTTGCGCAGAGCTCGGCAAATCAAACGCCGAGATGCCGAGCAAGCGTAGGATATAACATCAGCTCTTCCGCTCAGGCGGTGCTTCTGCCCCTCGCGGGGCCGCATCCCCGCCCCCACTCGATTCGGGCGGTGCTTCTGCCCCTCGCGGGGCCGCATCCCCGCCCACATCTCGTTTTCCGTGGCGTATACGTTTAAAAGTCTTTCCACGGCGGGCGGCGTGACGAGGCGCGTGGCGTTTATAGACGGCTCGGGACAGACCGCCGTCTGTAACTGCGTCGTCTTGGCTGGCATTGTATACGAGGGCCCCGCCAGCTACGTCTACGCGTTCAGCGACTACGTAGATGCACTCAGGAGGCGCTACGGCATAGCAGGAGAGCTGAAGTGGAGGGAGCTGTGGAGGAGGGGCGGCGCCGCCGCGGCCGAAGAGCTCGAGAAGCTGTTCGAAACGGCCTGGGTCTCTCTGCACTACCGCGGACAGGCGAGCCTGGCAGAGGCCCTCTGGTCCCTCATGAGGAGGCTAAGGGCCCACCTCTACGTGGTAGACGACGGGCTGGTCAACCCGCGCGTCTTTCCGCGCACCATATCTAGGCCATCCCACAAGGTCCCCGGGATTCAGCTGGCCGACGTGCTGGCGGGCTATCACAGACGCGCCACCTGCGGCCCATCCGGCGAAACATAGCCCGAAGGCCCTCCACCGCGCGGCTCTGCCACCCCCCGCATCGACACCATGCAGTCGGCAGGCACTACAAGTCGCGTTTCAATTCTCTATTTGAGATGCACAGCTGTAGCGACTACAGAAAGCTGAGATTCAGCAAAGAGCTTTCAATTCTCTATTTGAGATGCTGGCCCACGCGCCGACTGAATACGTGCCACCTATGGTGCCAGACGCTTTCAATTCTCTATTTGAGATGCGCTAATAACACTCGGCGTGGTGATAGCGGCGCTGGTGGTATACTTTCAATTCTCTATTTGAGATGCCCCCATATCACCTCCGACAAGGGGTTGGCGAGCCTCCAAACCTTTCAATTCTCTATTTGAGATGCGAACGCGGAGCGCCCTCTTGGCGCGTTCTGCACATAGGCGCTTTCAATTCTCTATTTGAGATGCCTCGAAGATCTCCGCGTCGGGGTGGCAGAGTCTCATGGATGTCCTTTCAATTCTCTATTTAAGATGCCCGTAACCGAGTAGCGTCGGCTGTGCGGTAGATGGCACAGACGACAGCTTTCAATTCTCTATTTGAGATGCAACGGGGGCAACGGCGCTATGTATTCCGAATACCTCTCGACGCTTTCTTTCAATTCTCTATTTGAGATGCATGACCTGCACGCTGACCCCGACGTGTATTATGCACACGACTACTCTTTCAATTCTCTATTTGAGATGCAGCTATTTCATCTGCTATCCGCACGAGACGTATCGTAGTTTTGCTTTCAATTCTCTATTTGAGATGCGCTCCACGCCGAAGCGCGCCGCCACGTCGGCAGTCATATCAGCTTTCAATTCTCTATTTGAGATGCAGACGTTGCCGGAGTGGTTCGGCAAGTTCTTCGACCAGCTGAGCACTTTCAATTCTCTACTTGATATACTCAACTGACACAATAGTGGGTAACATCTGGTGTAAACCAATCATCTTTCAATTCTCTACTTGAGATGCTATACTGGCCTGTCTATGCTGTGTATTACGCGCCTAAGGTGACGCTTTCAATTCTCTATTTGAGATGCCCTTCGACGTAAGCCACGCTGGAGGGAGACAAGATAAAGACGCCGAACTTTCAATTCTCTATTTGAGATGCGGGAGCCGTTGAATACGCAGTAGCCAGTGCGGTTGCCGACGACTTTCAATTCTCTACTTGAGATGTACGCCGTCTTGAAAGCCCACTCCACCAGCTGAAATAGCATCTTGCTTTCAATTCTCTATTTGAGATGCCGAACCTTTCGCGCCAATAGGTCTTCTGCCTTATGTACCCTTTCAATTCTCTATTTGAGATGCGGAGACAAGCGTTGTGAGTACGTAGTCGCTGGGATGTTGATCTTTCAATTCTCTATTTGAGATGCTGGGCTAGGGCGTGGGTGGCTATATCTGGCGATAAATACCAAAGCCTTTCAATTCTCTATTTGAGATGCACGACAAGCGAGTCGCCGAAGCTACTGAGCGAGCTACTCACGCAGTACTTTCAATTCTCTATTTGAGATGCCCGAAGAGGCGGCAAAGGCAGGCTTCGCAGGTCTCGTGCCTTTCAATTCTCTATTTGAGATGCACCAGCTTCTGGAGATAAATAAACCCGCACCTATACTCCTTTCAATTCTCTATTTGAGATGCGCGCAGGACGCGGCTGAGGCAGTGCGCATAACGCGCGCGGTCCTTTCAATTCTCTATTTGAGGTGCAGCAGGGCAACGAGCATCGCCACGGCGGCGGCTTCAAACCTCTTGACTTTCAATTCTCTATTTGAGATGCCCTTCCGCGACGCCGTGGTGCTGGATCTCTTCGCAGGCGTCTGCCTTTCAATTCTCTATTTGAGATGCCGCCTGGCCAAGCAACCAAGCAAAGTGATGACGAAGAAGACCTTTCAATTCTCTATTTGAGATGCCGCCCGCCGCATCTGTGCTCATAGACGACGCGTCCCTTGACGTCGTGCTCTTTCAATTCTCTATTTGAGATGCTGCGCCAGCATGGTCTTGAGGAGCTCCTCCCTCCTCAGCTCCCTGCTTTCAATTCTCTATTTGAGATGCGCAACCTCCCCCGTATCTGGTTCCCACTGATCACCGGGACGTCCACCTTTCAATTCTCTATTTGAGATGCGTGGCCAGAAATATCCTGCCATACCGTGACTGTTGCGAGACATCTTTCAATTCTCTATTTGAGATGCAGCGCCATCATGGACTCGCTGAAGGTGGCGAGGAACGCCTTGGCTTTCAATTCTCTATTTGAGATGCGTGACGCCGACTAGCTCAAGTATCTCAATCCAGTCATAGACTCTTTCAATTCTCTATTTGAGATGCAACCCGCCTCGCCACCTCCCTGGCGAGGCGGATTATGTCAAACTTTCAATTCTCTATTTGAGATGCACGGTCCAGAAACTAGAGAAGAGGAGGCCCTTATGCCTAATCTTTCAATTCTCTATTTGAGATGCCAAAGCGGGGCGTTGCATCCCGCCAAGTCCTGCGTCTTGGCGAACTTTCAATTCTCTATTTGAGATGCTGGAGTACGGCAACCAAGCCATCGCCAGCACCTCGTCCACCTTCGTAACTTTCAATTCTCTATTTGAGATGCGCAAGTGCGATTAGGTAGATGGCGCGCTTCTTGGCGAGGGCCTTTCAATTCTCTATTTGAGATGCAGATTAGGGACAGGTACGAAACCCTCAAGTCGTACATAGATGCTTTCAATTCTCTATTTGAGATGCTCGTTGCGGGCGTAGTGGCGACTGCCGTCTGCGGGGCCGTAGCTTTCAATTCTCTATTTGAGATGCGGATGTATGTCCCGATTGCCTTAGCCGCCTCTTCAATTATTGCGCTTTCAATTCTCTATTTGAGATGCAGGTGGGCGTGGTGCTGGACTACGTGCGCGGGAGCGAGGGGGACTTTCAATTCTCTATTTGAGATGCGTGTCGTCGGTTGCATGAGCTGGCCGAAATAACATGGCAGACGACCTTTCAATTCTCTATTTGAGATGCGGCGGCCGCCGCGGTGCCGCCTGGGGAGTGCAAGGGCGTCACTTTCAATTCTCTATTTGAGATGCATAATCTGCGCAGACACGTTTACGTCGCGGCAGAAGGCGCTTGAGCTTTCAATTCTCTATTTGAGATGCAGATCAGATAGACCTCCTCAAGTTCGCCGCCTACGTCGCCTTTCAATTCTCTATTTGAGATGCTGTTCTCAAACGCGGTCTCTCTGAACCGCGGCATCAAGTCTGTTCTTTCAATTCTCTATTTGAGATGCCACCCGCGCCAGGCTGGCACAGCCGTACGTCCTTGTCTTCGACGAGCTTTCAATTCTCTATTTGAGATGCGCGGCGCGCCTCATGGCTTCTGCGTCTACGTCTTCTACGTCCTTTCAATTCTCTATTTGAGATGCCCGCTGGGCTGGGCAGTTGCGGGGCGGGGCCAGAGTAGCACAGCTCACTTTCAATTCTCTATTTGAGATGCAACGAAGGTATTACGGATGGGAGAAAGGGGCTGTGGGCGTGGTTCTTTCAATTCTCTATTTGAGATGCTCGCCACCGACAGCGGGTCGGCATGCGCCAAAAACGCCGACTGCCTTTCAATTCTCTATTTGAGATGCTGCACCGCCAACAGCAACCCAGCAGACAAGCACAAGCCGCCTTTCAATTCTCTATTTGAGATGCCAGCGATACCTCGACGTACACGTTCCCCGCACCTCCCAGCGAGTAGTACACTTTCAATTCTCTATTTGAGATGCCAATGACATCATCGCAATTTATGTTTTTTGTGTGAATCGATATATCTTTCAATTCTCTATTTGAGATGCCCCAGTGGGTTTGTTTACTGCAACTCCACAAGTTGAGCCCGCTTTCAATTCTCTATTTGAGATGCACCACACGTTGCCACACCATGTCGAGCACTGCGTCTAAGGCCTCTTTCAATTCTCTATTTGAGATGCACTGTATCTTATTACGCACGACGTTTTTCATAACACCACATAAACTTTCAATTCTCTATTTGAGATGCAAACTGGTTTTGGGCGTGCTGAGGGCATCGGCAACCAGATGTGGCTTTCAATTCTCTATTTGAGATGCGTCGCTACAGCACACGGCGAACTCGGCAATCGCTTCTAAATCCTTTCAATTCTCTATTTGAGATGCGGCGAAGAAAGTTGGTTTTGCAGTGTTTGCACTGCTTTCAACTTTCAATTCTCTATTTGAGATGCGGCGGCTGGCGCAGGCCAGAGGCTACGTAGTCCGCGGGTATCTTTCAATTCTCTATTTGAGATGCATGTCTTCCAAGTTGGAGGACATCCTCAGGCGTTACATCGTCTTCAACTTTCAATTCTCTATTTGAGATGCGGAAGGACTCCATGGCCGTGCTCCACATAATCGCGACTAGGTGCACTTTCAATTCTCTATTTGAGATGCATGGTTCTGAACGACGCGTTGGACGACTCCTCAAGTCTTCTTTCAATTCTCTATTTGAGATGCTTAAAATCTTTCACACCGTCCAGCCCCCCGCCGCGCGGGCGAGGCTTTCAATTCTCTATTTGAGATGCACGGTCTGCGCCCACAGGTAGTACGCTCGCGCCTGCTCCTCCCCTTTCAATTCTCTATTTGAGATGCTTTACAAATACAAACTACGGAACCCCCCTCAGGGTGACATACGCTTTCAATTCTCTATTTGAGATGCACGTGTCCTAAGCAACATATACGACTCCCCGCGTGGCGGCGGCTCTTTCAATTCTCTATTTGAGATGCGCACGTTTACCTCCGCCACGGCATCCCCGAATACGTTACGGCGGACTTTCAATTCTCTATTTGAGATGCCGGCGAACGCCACGGCGACGAGGGCCCAGGCGAACTGGGACACTCGTGTTTGCCAACTTCGGCACTAAGGCCATGTCGCCGGCTGAAGGGCCCAGGCGAACTGGGACACCCTTTCAATTCTCTATTTGAGATGCCACATAGTAGTGTTGGACAGGTGTGGGCCATGAAGTGCGTAGCTTTCAATTCTCTATTTGAGATGCGGGGCGAGTAGCGTCTACCGGCTCTGCCTAGAGACCTACGAAGGCTTTCAATTCTCTATTTGAGATGCGCTGGCCAGACAGTCGCCGTGGAGGACGTCCTGCGGGAGGCTGAGCTTTCAATTCTCTATTTGAGATGCCTACCTCACCGACCTCACCGGAGTCGGGCGGGTCATCGGAAACGACTTTCAATTCTCTATTTGAGATGCCCGCCTAGCGACCGCGGCGGCCTTCGCCTTCTTCGACCGCTTCTTCTTTCAATTCTCTATTTGAGATGCCTGGAGGCGGCTGAGCGCTACGAAGACGCGTGGAACCTCTACTGCCTTTCAATTCTCTATTTGAGATGCGCAGGTCTCCCAGCCGGTTGGTGCCAACCGCGAGGAAGCTTTCAATTCTCTATTTGAGATGCAGATGACGTACACCAGCGTAGAGGCGGCGGTGAGAGACGCCGTGATTACTTTCAATTCTCTATTTGAGATGCTGTCTGTCCTGGAGCGAGGCCGCTACAGGTATCTAGTAGTCCTTTCAATTCTCTATTTGAGATGCCACCGTCACCTATTCGTCGTGGTGACTCCGGCGTGGTGGTGCTTTCAATTCTCTATTTGAGATGTCGTCATAGTCACAGCCACGGCACGCGGCTTCGTTGCCAAGAGACTGGCTTTCAATTCTCTATTTGAGATGCAGGGAAAAGGCGTAGGCGTATACCAGCTTCACGGCCACGTCGCTTTCAATTCTCTATTTGAGATGCCGAGCCGTAGTACCTGTCGATAAACATCCAGAAGATCGACGTCTTGTTCTTTCAATTCTCTATTTGAGATGCCGTCGACACAATGCCGATATGGTATGATTTGCCACTTCCATTTCAATTCTCTATTTGAGATGCACTTCTGAACGCGACGTGTTCAGCTCCGCGGCATATGCATCTACTTTCAATTCTCTATTTGAGATGCGGGCACGTTGCTGGCCAGGTACGTGCCCAAGTCGAAGAACAGCTTGACTTTCAATTCTCTATTTGAGATGCCTACTGCCGCGCCTTAGACTGCCAAGTCAGGGAGGCATACAGCTTTCAATTCTCTATTTGAGATGCGGCACAAACCTCCTCACCTACGTGGTGCCGGCCGGCAAAAGCTTTCAATTCTCTATTTGAGATGCAATATAATAGAGAATTTGCACATCCCTCTCCGCTCTGTCCATGACTTTCAATTCTCTATTTGAGATGCTCCTCCGACACGGGGATGGCCCCAGCCAGACGCCACCTGCTGACCTTTCAATTCTCTATTTGAGATGCCCCCAGGCGCGCGGCTGGCATACATCGCGCCGAACGCCACCTTTCAATTCTCTATTTGAGATGCCAGGCGCGGCGACGTGCGTTGCGTAGCTGAACTGCTTGAAAGCTTTCAATTCTCTATTTGAGATGCATAAACGACGACCCGGTTGCCGTCGAATCTGTACTTGATCTTTCAATTCTCTATTTGAGATGCGCAGAAGGCCAAGACGCGGTGGGCCGACCTCGTGACGGAGTTCGTCTTTCAATTCTCTATTTGAGATGCCATTTTTACCGTCGTCGTCGTGGCGCCGTCTACTATATCGCTTCTTTCAATTCTCTATTTGAGATGCGCGTGCAGATATGTGGACGGCGGGGTGGTGTCGGTCTCCGGGCTTTCAATTCTCTATTTGAGATGCGTGAAGCATCCATGAGGCTCTGCCACCCGACGCTGAGATTTTTGCTTTCAATTCTCTATTTGAGATGCTGGGGATGGTGATCGGCGGATACACCGGCCTATACACCAGCTTTCAATTCTCTATTTGAGATGCAGGCTTCAGCTTGGACAACTATGCTCTTCAGCGCCACGGAGAACTTTCAATTCTCTATTTGAGATGCGGGGCCTTCTCCGACTCGTTCAGCGTCGTGGCGTATGTGGCTTTCAATTCTCTATTTGAGATGCCCCGCGAGCTGATAGCCAGGGAGTTGCGGCACTGTGTCGTCTGCCTTTCAATTCTCTATTTGAGATGCCCTTCCGCGACGACGTGGCTCCAGCCCCTGGCGCAGTTCATGGCGCCTTTCAATTCTCTATTTGAGATGCCGACGGGCTTAGGCGCGTTGATTACCTCTATGTCGACCATCTCTTTCAATTCTCTATTTGAGATGCCCGAAGCCCCACGCGACGGCTACGTACGTCGACAGCGCGTCTCTTTCAATTCTCTATTTGAGATGCCCGCACCGCCATCCTCCACGACGGGGCTGAGCTGTATTTGGCCTTTCAATTCTCTATTTGAGATGCTCATAAACGCGGTTAGGGCGGCGCGGAGTTGCGTGTTGTTTTACTTTCAATTCTCTATTTGAGATGCGCACGGATATGTAGACGACGCGTATAACTACTACAACGCACGATTTGCTTTCAATTCTCTATTTGAGATGCGTATCTGCTATCTTCTGCAGGTCCGGCACGTTTTGCTCGCATTGCCTTTCAATTCTCTATTTGAGATGCGGAGGCGCGTCAGCTGGCTCCCTCAGCCTGAGGCACTTGACGCGCCTTTCAATTCTCTATTTGAGATGCGGCGCAGTCGGCGTGGGGGCCCTTCGGCGAGGTGTGCGTCTTTCAATTCTCTATTTGAGATGCCAGGTGGATAGTCCTTGCGTGGACGCCGGCATGGCAAGACCGCTCTTTCAATTCTCTATTTGAGATGCGAGATGTCGTGGTGTCTCCGCATCGGCAGGGCGACGTGGTCGCTCTTTCAATTCTCTATTTGAGATGCTGTGAGACGGTGTATACGTTCTTGTGGGGGGAGTACCTCACCTTTCAATTCTCTATTTGAGATGCAGAAGCCCGGACGAGCTCGGCAAGTTCAGGGTGGTGCAGATAGACTTTCAATTCTCTATTTGAGATGCACATTGTGCTCTGGATAGCCTGCTGGCCCTGGGTTGCGACCTCTTTCAATTCTCTATTTGAGATGCCGGCGGCGTCATAAGCGTGAAGGCCAGCCGCGTGGCGCCTGACACTTTCAATTCTCTATTTGAGATGCAACAGAATAGAATTCGACGCGGGCGGGGTCTTCACCTTACTGACCTTTCAATTCTCTATTTGAGATGCGCCCCATCAGATAGGGCGCAACTGTTATATTTCTGTTAAAATTAGAGACTTTCAATTCTCTATTTGAGATGCCCAGCAAGACGTCGGGCTTAGCGACGTCTCTGTCCCACGCCCTAGGCTTTCAATTCTCTATTTGAGATGCATGTATACTAAGCAGTTGATGAATGAATTCGGCTTAACGCACAGCCCTTTCAATTCTCTATTTGAGATGCAGCACTAACCGCCGCCGCCGTGGAGCGCCTCATAAACAAACTTTCAATTCTCTATTTGAGATGCAGATAAGCTCGAGTCAGTCACGTTGACTAGACAGTTCTTTCAATTCTCTATTTGAGATGCCGAGTGGCTGGAGCGGCACCGCCTCCTGTCTGGCGTCGTGAAGCTTTCAATTCTCTATTTGAGATGCAGCTGATTAGGTGGGTTGCGGCGCGTGGTTGCGTCACCACTGCCGCTTTCAATTCTCTATTTGAGATGCGCGGTTCGAGCCGCCGCCAGGGGGCAGGGAGGTGAAGGTTGAGTCTTTCAATTCTCTATTTGAGATGCTCGACTTGAGGGGCATAGTGGGCACGACTAGGGAGGTGTTTCACTTTCAATTCTCTATTTGAGATGCCAGTCGCTTGAGGAGGAGTCGGCGCTTCTGAAGCAGAGGCTTCTTTCAATTCTCTATTTGAGATGCGGGATGAAAACATAGCGTGGAGGCTGGCTGTCGGCGACGAACGGGCCACTTTCAATTCTCTATTTGAGATGCATGAGACGGGCTGTAAGGCGCCCGGTCAAGCTAAGCGACCTAGACACTTTCAATTCTCTATTTGAGATGCCTCTACTACGAGGACATGCAGACGCCGCCGAAGGGAATTCCTTTCAATTCTCTATTTGAGATGCAGTGGGGCAGGAGGCTGGCCCAGCATGCCGCCAAATACGGCTTTCAATTCTCTATTTGAGATGCTGAGAGGGCGGAGGGGGAGGGGGGAGGCATCGCCGAGAGGATACCTTTCAATTCTCTATTTGAGATGCCGGAACGTGGGGCGCCCGGGCTGGAGACACGTGAGACGGGCTTTCAATTCTCTATTTGAGATGCCCCCGGGTCTCGGCGGACATCCGCCTGGGGAGCGCCAACAAGAAGCTTTCAATTCTCTATTTGAGATGCTGGCTAAACGAGCTGGAGGGCAGGGCAGTAGAAGAGGCTTTCAATTCTCTATTTGAGATGCAGAACCAAGACCCAGCATGAGGCGTTCATCCGCGACAACGAGCTTTCAATTCTCTATTTGAGATGCCTGTAGCCACGTCGGCACGGAAGACGGCATCTCCAGCGACGCGACTTTCAATTCTCTATTTGAGATGCACCTCCGCCGCCTGTGGAGACGCCAGCCCAGGTCTGGGGAGATCTTTCAATTCTCTATTTGAGATGCGCCAGATGAAGGCCTTGCGAGGAACTTCTTGGTGGGGCGCTACTCTTTCAATTCTCTATTTGAGATGCAGGGATACTCGTGCCTTTGCGATTTGGTTTTCCGTAAAGGCGTTGCAACTTTCAATTCTCTATTTGAGATGCAGATGCCTAGCCGCGGCTAGGGCCATAGTAGTTGCGTCCTATGGACTTTCAATTCTCTATTTGAGATGCCCTCCACGGACTCTGAAAAAGACTGGTTTACGGGAGTTTGGGTTTCTTTCAATTCTCTATTTGAGATGCCGGGGGTTCTTGTATTTGGTTTTTGTGGGTTTTTAAGTTTTTGTGTCGGCGTGTGTAGGTTTCTTGCGGGGGCTTGTTAACTGTGGTTGTTTGGTTT
>Ga0080005_129610_pt1 | contig 11436 bp, 14 predicted proteins | sample JossMetagenome_2_FD_69208 | JGI IMG/M metagenome (GOLD analysis project Ga0080005, IMG submission 69208) | Hot spring sediment microbial communities from Joseph's Coat, Yellowstone National Park, USA - JC3_ASED (SPADES assembly) (version 2) | ecosystem: Environmental > Aquatic > Thermal springs >... | reverse complement strand
TCTGCTGGCAGATCTTCGCAATAGCGTGGAGGCTCTGGCCAACCCTCGCCAAGCTGGTGTGGCAGGACCTCCCCCAGCTACACCGCGACTTCTGCACGAAGGTCCCCGAGGGGCAGGACTGCCGCCTATACGCCATAGAGGACGCCGAGAAGGCCCACGGCCCCCTCCCCGAGAAGCCGTGGCTGGAGCAAGCCGCATTAAGGTCTTGATAAGAGGTCTGGAGGCCGGCTCCGCCTACCTCGCCTATCTGCTCGCCAAATCGGGAGACCTCGTGACGATACAAACTGCGAGACCTGCCGACGTGTATCTCTACGATCTACCGCCGCCCAACCTCTTCCTCAAGGCGGGTTTTCTGCGCGATTTACTGCTCGTGGACTTCGTCGACTCGGCCGATCCGGGGAAGTTCGACGCCGTAGTGGACTCGTGCGACGTGGAGCAAGGCCCGTTGCTGGAGCTCTACGGGCGCGGCGATGTGGTCCTCATAAGGCAGGACCCCTGGCTGTCGTCCACCCTCTCGCTCTCCCGCGGGCTCCCAGTCCCAAACGTCGTCGATCTCCCCGTGGATAGGACCGATAGATACGAGGAGGCGGACCTAGGGATGCGCGTATACACGGGAGCGCCGTATTCTCTATGCAACGCGCTGGACGCAAGCTCGGGGAAGCCCTACATCCCTCTGAGGACTCTCGAGCGGATCTACATAGCGGCGGATCTGTTCAAGGAATTGAAGGGGCTGGGCGGAAGGCCCAGCAACCTCAGGCTGGAATACGCCGTAGGCCGGGACCTCTTCTTCATGGCGGTGGGCCAGGAGAAGGCCGGCAAGCTGTCGCGCGTCACCGTGGGCGGCTTGACCGTATGGGCCTATGGGGAGGAGGGCGCCGTCAAGTATCTGCTGATAAGAGGCCGCGCGCGCGACTTCAAGACGGCGCTCTATATATACAACGGGCTGAGGCTCGACGGCCTCTTCTACCTCTACGACGTGGCTCCCGACAGGGGCGCCGTCAACGTGGCGGCGTTGGGCCACCTTACGAGGTACGAGAGGAGCGGCGGTGGCGATAAAATATAAAAACGCCAGCTGGGGAGGGGGCGATGGCCAAATCGGCGTATGCGTACATGTCCATGTGGCGCTCGAAGGAGGGGCGGGAGGTCGAAGAGGCCGTGATGAGGGCGAGGCTCATACGGTGGCGCAGGGAGCCGGCGATAGTGAGGCTGGAGAGGCCGACGCGTCTCGACAGGGCGAGGTCGCTGGGCTACAAGGCGAAACAAGGCGTCGTGGTCGTCAGAGTGAGGGTTAGGCGAGGTCCGTTCAACAGGAGGAGGCCCGACTCCGGCAGGAGGCCCAAGAGAATGGGCGTCTACGGCATAACCCTATGGAAGAGCTGGCAACAGGTGGCGGAGGAGAGGGCCGCGCGGCGCTACCCCAATCTGGAGGTGCTGGGCAGCTACTGGGTCGCTGACGACGGCATGTACAGATACTTTGAGGTGATCATGATAGACCCCGCCGCGCCTACCGTCAAGGGCGATCCGGACTACGCGGGTATCGTCGGCAGGAAGTCCAGAGGCAGATGGAAGGCCAGGAGGTTGAGGCAGAGGCAGAGAAGGCTGGTCGAAAAGCTCCGCGAGACCCTTCTGCCTAAGCTCAAGGGCGGGGAGTCCAAGTGAGATGCGTCGCGGAGATCAGCGCATTGGTCCACGCCACTGAGGACCTAGACAGATTTGTGGACACCTTGAGGAGATTCTTCGGAGACCTCCCCTACGTCTTGGAGCGCCTGGAGGGGCACCACGGAAACCCCATCTACCTCATAACCGCGCTCCGGACAGACTGCGCCAAGCTGCTAGAAAGGCTGTGTAAGTCGGCCTCGACGGCGCCGATGCCGCAGGGCGACGAGTGGTTCATACGCCTAGACAAGCAGAGGCTGATGAAAGGCGAGGCGGTCCCCTCGAACTCGGACGACGTGGTCAGAATACGCATCAAGGGCGGCCGGTGTGGCGATTAGGGTGAGGAGAGGCTACGTGGAGTGGGATCTCGCGGACGCGGCGGCAGAGGACTTGCTCTGGGAGGTCGGCGTCAGAGTTGCGTTGGTCAGGCCGGGCGTTGCGACGGAGCGGATAGCGCCTGTGGTCAGAGGCCTGGACATCAACGCGGTGGAGGTGCCCAACAAGTCTAAGTTCAACGTGTATGTATATAGGGAGGACGTACAGATACTGTCCGTAGGGCACCGGGAGGTCTTGACCCGCGACCAAGTCAAGACGGCGCTGAAGACGGGCAAATACGTGGAGCTGAGGCTCAAGCCGCTCTTGGAAGATCTGGGGCTCTTCCTGAGGTGGCTCGACGTCCTTGAGCCCGAGAACACCCTGTTCTCCACGCCGGTGAGGTCGCCCAGAGACGTGAAGTCCCCCATAGATCTGGAGAATCTGCTGGTAGAGCTGACAGGCGACAGCTCCTGGAAGGTCCCGTTCGAGAAGGGCCTGGAGATCATGGCTGAGTTGTTGTCGCATGTATAGGTATCTCGTGATAAGGGCGGAGGATCCGCTGGAGTGTCTGGAGAGGATAAACCTATACTTCGTGGCTGTCGCGGGCTTGAGGTTCAAGGCGATCGAGTTCAACATAGTGGGCATCTACGACGACATAATAGCGCTGGGGGTGCCCAGAGATCTAGTCGGCAAGGCCAGAGCCCTGGTGGCCCTCCTGGACGGCTGCAGGACTGTGAAGGTGAGAGGGACCGTCAAGTCGGCGAGGAGGACCGCCATGTCGATAAGACGTAGACATCCAAACGCTTAAAAGACCGGGCCGCCCAATCTCCAGGTGATGATGGGTATCAACTCGCGCGAGTCGTGGCGTGCTCGCGACGAACTGACCGCCTCATAGGCCTTCTCCACGCGCCTGCGCTTTTTCAGCCTTTCGGCGTTTGTGGGTAGACGGCTAGCAGACCGGCCTTACGTAGAGCGCCATCGACTCACCCCATTCAAGATATGGGTCGATCACCTAGTTAGGAAATGGCCTGGCGAGAGGCGACAAGGGGGATCGCGGCACCTATCCCTACCTCCTTGAGGGCTACCTCTTTATCTTCTCTAGAAGCCTCTCCACTATGAACGGCGCCGGGTTTATCCCTGTCGCGGCCTTGAAGCCCTGCCAGGACATGGTCGGATTGACCTCGAATATGTAGTAGCCCTCCTTGGTCTCGGCTATATCGACTCCGCCGTATTCCAGGTTGAGCGCCTCGACCGCCCTCACGGCGAGCTCCTCCAGCTCCTTGGTCAGCCTCGCGGGCTCCGGCCTCGCTCCCTGCGCCACGTTGGTCTTCCAGCCGGCCGACCTTCTGAACTCCGCGCCTATGGCCCTCCCGCCGACTACGACCACCCGGTAGTCCCCTCCGTTCTTCTCCACGAACTTCTGCACGTAGAACGGCTTGTTTAGATTTACCATCATGGAGAACACGTGCATGGCTATGTCGGGATCGTTGAGCCTAAACACGCCGTAGCCCATGCTGCCTCTGAGCGGCTTGACGACCACGTCGCCGTACGCCGAGACGGCCCTATACGCGGCGAACATGTTCTCGCTGGCGAGAGTCGGCGGGACCGGGAGGCCGGCCTTGGAGAGGGCCGCCGCGCTGGCCAGCTTATCGCTGGCGACTACCCAGCTCATCACCGGGTTTAACACCACGGAGCCCGCCATCTCCAAGGCCCTCGCGGCGAACACCCTATACGAGAACTGCTCGAAGTCCCGGAATATCCCCAGATGCCTCAAGATGGCCCCGGGCACCTCCACCTTGGCGGGCTCGCCTCTGCCCACGCCTTGCCAGACCTCCAAGCCGTTCTGCAGCCTGACCTCCAGCATGTCGATATATATCCTGACGGGCCTATGGCCTCTCTCGGCTATGGCGTTCTCCAGATCGGCGACGTCTCCCGGGTGGAACTCCACCTCGTACGGCCTGATTATGCCTATATCCACATCGGCCTCAAGATTGCTTGGTTAAAAGCTTAGGCCTGAGGGAAAGGGGGGAGGGGGTGGGAAGAAAGCCGGCTTTACCCCCGGCGGAGCTTTAGGTGCCTCCTCGCGGTTGTGCCTCGCAGGATCCGCATGTATTCCTTGGCTCTCGCGAAGGCTAGAAGGCCCTTGGCTGTAGCCCCACTCAGCCCTTGTGGGGCTCCACGGCCAAAGTCGGGCTCAGACCCTACCTCCTAATCGCTCCGTCTGTAGAGCAGTACGCTCTACCGTATACTTCGAGGACGTCCCTCGCGACGCCGCACAGGTCTGTGGACAAGCCTCTGCTCCACCGCCTTGACCGCCGCGGAGTTCCCTGGGCGGCATTCACGAGGCCCCGCGCGGCGGGCCCCGGCCGGCTCGACGCCGAAGGCGCTCGACGCCAGCGGCGCGGCAGGAGGCCGAGGCATGTAGCCGAGGGGGCGCGGAGGTACGACGAAAGACGGAGAGGATGCTAAAAAACGCCGGGAAGAAAAGGACACGTCGATGCTCCAGATAAAGGAGGAAACGATGGCGGCGTTGCCGGCGCCGGGTATGCTAACTGTGCTTGCTGGTGGTGTGAATACGGCCAGAAACATAGCTGTGATAAGCATGCCTGTCCAATCTAAGATAAGCTGGGGCGCATGCATGGCGGTATCCCACTTCCTATTTGGTGCGCCGATAAACTGGCAGACAGGTGCGGCGTGTCTTGGTTTAGGTATGGGCGGGACCGGTCTTTTGATCAATAGAGCACAAGCTTGGTGGGGAATACAGCTTGATGTGCGCGTAGGACGGGCTGTGCCTACGGCTTTAGGGCTATCCAGATTCGCCGGAGCGGCGGCGGGACCTGTTGGACTGTTAGTGATGATAGGATAGGCTTTTCGGAAATGATTTCATTTTTCCGTCGGTTTCTCCTTTTCTATCTTGTAGTTGATCGATGGTTATCTTTTGCAATATTCATATTGTTATTGATCTTAACTGGGCTCGGCGTCTTCAACTTCATGGCCAGATGGCCCATCTACCTGGTTTTCCTCTTCTTTTTCCTACTTGGGGCCTTGCTGTCCGAGCTGTATACCGTCTCGACCGTCTTGTATTTCAGGCGGTTCTTCGAGGGCCTTAGATGCCGGCTGAGACCGCCAGCTGTCTGCATCCTCTACAAGCCAAAGGAGCAACCGCCGCCGGGGCTCCCGCTCCCGGGGGGCACCGTATACGGAGGCCTCTTCTTCACAGCGGCGTTTATCCTCGACGAAAGGGCTTGGCAACACGAGCTACAACACGTAAAAGACGCCCCGATCTTCGCCGCAATACGGTACGGAATCTTTTCGATATTATTATCGTCGTTCTACGCCTTCGGCGTCTGGAAGACTCCGGCGGGAGATTTGGCAGCCCCATTGCTGTCCGCCGCCGTATCTGCATATCTTCTCAGCTACGTGGAGGAGTTCAGAGCCTACCGAAGCGAGGGGGTCGCGTTGCCCGGGGCGCTGAGCCGCATCGAGGCGGGGAAAAAGCTCAGCGGAGATACGCGCAAGTTCGTCTTCTTCGCGGCCGTGTCCATGTGGACGCTCTACCAGGCGTTTTCGTACGGCCAGCCCGATCCCAGCCTCCCGCCTAACTACGTCGCGATGGCCGTGGCCGGAGGCTCCGCCTTAATCTCCGCCGTGGTTCTGCGTTGGGCCCTCGGCGTATTCACACGGCGTCTATTTGGCATAGACGTTGGCGACTTCCTCTTCGCCTCCTTCATCGCCGGCGCTTTTCTGTCCCCGCCGCTGGGCCTTCTCTCTACCTTCCTCTTCTCTTTGGCTATGTTTGGCAGAGCGAGAGACGCCGCGGTGGCGGCGGCCGTCGCCACGCTTCCTTTGTCTGCGGTGTTGCTTCCGGGGTGGGTATTGACGTCGGCATTGCTGCGTTGACCGCTCTGAACGACATGCCCTTGGCCTTCTTGGTCTGGGTCCCTCCGCGTGGGTACTCCGCCGCTATGCTGGCTACGGCCCTGGGGCAGGCGGCTCTCTTCGGCTTTCCTCCAGGATCGATCAGCCGAGGCCTCCTCATCGCTCCGTGCCTCCTAGACGCGACGGTTTTCCTCGCCCTCGATCTCTTCCAAGCGGATCTGAGGGACGTCGCGCTGATCACGGCGGTCGCCCTCGCCGGTATTCCAAAAGCCGAGGGAGAGGTGGGCGGATCGGCCCTAGCGTGCCTCCGAGCAAGCGCCTGGGGCTATGCGTCCGCAAACCCTGATTGTCGCCCTGGTGGAGGCCCTCACGGGCGATAGGCCACGGGTGCGCGAAGGGAACGGCGTAGTGGAGATCGTGCTCACCCGCAGACATTTAGGCCGCCTTGCGCGTTGCGCCGAGCTTGCGGAACCATAGCGAAATGGCTCGCTGAGACTAATAGTTGTCCACGTGTCAACGGGCCCCGAGTCTGCATATTTTGCAAATAGGATACTAAACAGAGGACTAGACCTATCGACATGGCTAAATTCCACGTACTCTCGCCCGAGGATATAACGGCCGGCAGAGCCACCGACATATACTTCATACGCGCCGTCGAGGCGCTCAAGGCGGCGGGCCTCGAGGAGGCCGTGGTGCGCGCCGAGTTCCACGCGGCCTCTCTGCCGAGGGGCTATAGGTGGGCCGTCTACGCGGGCCTGAAGGAGGCGCTGTACGCCCTAGAGGGGAGGCCGGTGACGGTCTACTCCATGCCGGAGGGGACGCTCTTCGGCGAGAACGAGCCCCTAATGGTGATAGAGGGGCGGTACGTGGACTTCGCCGTGTACGAGACCACGGTGCTCGGCATACTGCGCCACTACAGCAGCATAGCCTCCAAGGCGGCCAGGGTCAAGAAGGCCGCCGGCGGGAAGACGTGCCTCTTCTTCGGAGCAAGGGTGTTGCACCCGGCGGTCCAGCCCATGGCGGATAGGGCGGCGTATATAGGGGGATGCGACGGAGTTTCGGGGGTCCCCGGCGCGGAGATGATGGGGAAGAGGCCGTCGGGCACCATGCCGCACGCCTTGATGATAATCTTCAGGGCGCTCAAGGGCGACCACGCGCAGGCGTGGCTGTGGTTCGACAAGACCGCCCCGCCCGACGTGCCGAGAGTGGTGCTGGCCGATACGTTCCTCGACGAGAGGGAGGAGTCGCTTATAGCCGCCAGGCTGTTGGGCGGGAGGCTGTGGGGGGTCAGGCTGGACACGCCGGGCAGCAGGAGGGGCGATATGCTCAAGATAGCGCGGGAGGTCCGCTGGGCTCTGGACCTGGCCGGCTATAGGGATGTCAAGATAGTGGTCAGCGGGGGGCTCGACGAGGAGGAGGTCGCCAGGCTGGCGGAGGTCGCCGACGTCTTCGGCGTCGGCACGTCCATAGCCTTTCCGCCGAGCGTGGACATATCGATGGATATCGTGGAGGTCAAGACGGGGGACGGCTGGACGCCGATCACGAAGCGGGGGAAGCTCCCGGGCTTCAAGCAGGTCTACGACTGCGGGGGGCGGCACGTCACGGCGCTTTGGCGGGATCCCCCGCCCAGATGTCCCGACGGATCCGAGGCAAGGCCTCTGCTGAGGAAATACATGGAGGACGGCAGGATAGTGGAGAGGCTGCCCGACGAGGACGAGATAAGGCAGTACGTCTTGAGGCAGCTCGGCACGGCGGAGCTCTGAAGAATAAAGCGGACTGCCGTCTGCACGCGGCCGTATGGGCGCCCCGCGGAGATCTGAGGCGCTGAACATCGGTAAGCCCCCTGCGTCCGAGCGCTCCGCCGGCCTATCCCGGCGCCGGGCCCGGCGGCCGGGCGCATTCGGAGTACCTGATGAAGGCAAGTCCGGCGTTCACCGCGAGGTACATCAAGGGCTGCTCGATGGGGATGTAGCCCATGAAAAACGCCGCAGGCAGGACGTAGAGCCATAGAACCGCGGTCAGCGCAACGACGACCGCTAAAGCCGCGGCGAAGCCTCTGCGGCAACCGCCGAGCCTATACGCCGAGCTCCAAGCCCCGTAGACCGCCAGCTGGATGAAGAACGCCATTAGGGGCGCCGACGCCAAGAAGATCCGCCAAGACTCATCGACGGATTGCCCCAAGAGGACCGCCGCCCCGGCCGACTGCGCCTCCCTCAATATCAGTTCGGCGAGGGCCTGCCGCAACGCGCCTCCGTTCAGCAGAATATCGGCGAAAGTCCAAAGCGCCATAAACGCAGCGCTGAGAAGCGACCTCACGGCTTAAGCTTGAGGAAATCTATCTGTAGCGAGGCCTCCAGCGGGATCCGCGCCGTAAGGATCAAGACGGCGCCCTTCAGCCTCCGCGACAGCTCCCGGTGGATCTCGGCCGCCTTGTCGGGAGCGACGCTGACATATGGGTCGTCCAAGACGGCGAGTCCCACCCTGGGCAGGACGGCCATGGCCGCGGCCAGCTGGGCGAGGCGCCTCATGCCTTGGGACATCTTGCCGAGCGGAAGCCGGCCGGGCACCCCCACCACGTCCAGAAGGTCCCGGGCCGAATCGGCGGCGCCGTAGAACGACGCCAGCGCCTCCACGTAGTCGGCGGCCTTGACCCTCTCCGGCACCTCGATAGTCTCGGGGAGGTAGAATATGCGGCCCCTGGCCTTGTGGGTGGGCACTCCGTCCAACAGCACCGACCCGCCGAGGGGCCTAAGCAGGGAGGCTACGGTCTTGGCCAACGTGGTCTTGCCCACGCCGTTTGGCCCGAAGAACACAGCCGACTCCCCGCCGCCCAGTCTCAAGTCCAGCGGCTTAGTCAACGGCTTGTCGTAGCCCACGACGAGACCGCTAATCTCCAACATATCTAAGCAGAGTAAGGATAGTGGCGATTAATATGATTGTAGAAAATATTGGGGCGAGGAACCACGTCACAATACCTACTGCTACAGGTGCGGCGATGCCCACGATAAGCGCTAGGCGGGGCCGCCTGGGCCTTCCCCGCGGCTCTAAAACCACGTAGCCGCCTTCAAGCTTGAGCTCGACTTCGGACCCCAGTAGGATGTATTGCGCCGTCTCATGTAGGTATATGAATACAACAGGCGCCAGCCACGTCTCTATAGCCGATGTGCAGTAAAAGAGGCATTTCGTCACGCCGCACGTAAACAGCACGACGGGCCCCAACGCGAGGTATATCTTAGATAAGGTGCTTCTCAGCAACAGCCGAGTGAGGGCAACGAGGAACGATGTTGTTCTATTGGGAGGTACCAAGTACATGGCGGATTCTCTCCGCGAGCCAGGGGAGCGCCGGGAGTAGGGCCGCCGCGGCGAGCGCCCACGGCGATCTGTAGAGGTAGCCTATCACAAATAGGCCGACCAACAGGAGGGCCGCGTCTTCGTTTTTGAAGAGATTGAATTTCAAGGACCACGACAGGGCGGTCAGAAGGACGAGAAACGTCACGTGGCTCAAGGCGTCGCACGCGGCGAAGAGACAGACCGGCGAGGTGACCGCCAGGAGCCAGGCAAGCGTGAGCAGAGGCTTGGCGGAGAGGCGCCGACGGAGAAAGTGGTAGACGCGGAGGTAGCTGTCCAGATAGGTGTCCAGAGCCGCGCCCAGCACGACGCCGAAAGACGCCGCAAGAAACACCGACACCGCCAGAAACTGCGCGGGCGTTAGAAACCACGTGTTGTATAGGGCCAGGGTGGCCAGGCCGCGTATCTCCACGTTGGGCGCCCCACTGAGCGCGAGATACGCGAAGAGGAAGGACGCGGCCAGAAGGGCCTTGAGGGCTGGGTGCAGAGTGGAAATCCTGAGGCCCCCCTCCCCATAGCGGCGATGGGGTTGGGCCGGGCAAGCGCCTCGAACACCGCCACGGCCGTGGCCGACGCAGGCGAGAGGACGGCCAGGGCCGCTACGCCGGGCAGAAACAAGTCGAGCCTTCTGCGCAAAGTCGCCAGCAACGGCGCGAGCAGAACCAGCGGCGTGCGCCACGCCGCGGCGGCCAGCGCCGGCGACGTAGAGACGTACGCGGACGCGGCCACGGCCAGGCGGCCTCTCGCCGCGAGCAACGACGGCATGGGCTGGCCTATGTCCCTCTCCACATATACAGACAGCAGATAAACCACGAGAAATACGGCGAAATCCGGAGGCTGAAGCGGCAACGCCATCTCGACAGAGAGACTAAGTAGAACTAAAGCCAAAAAGATAATGAAATATATATCTGTCAGAAAATATTTGATATTATATATAATAAAATAACGCATAAAAGTTTATATTAAGATTGGCATGCACATATAATCTTAGCGTACAACCAGCCAACATCAAGACCACAGGATGCTACTGGGTGAGGACTACACATCTCCACTTTACAGAAGTAGCAGACGCCCATGCTTCCAAGAATCGCAATCAGCATGATCACGGCTATCACTATGACCACTATCCATATACCATAGTATCTCCTTGGCGTTGCGAGGGCTACGGCAAATCCGGCCACCATGGCTGCCACAATTAGCACAGGCCCGGCATATATGGTGGTGGTAACGCCGGAAGGTATGGCCACAACAAGCGGGTAACCTACACGCGCGGCAAATGGAGCGACGGCGACTATAAACAACTGAAGCAACAGCACGCTAAGTAGCACGCCGTATATTACCCGATATATGTTTGGAATATTGGCGGCAATAATAGTAGCCCCTACTTATCATATTTAAATTTTACTGTCACGCTAGAGATGTTTCTCAGGTGGAAAGCCAGAGGAGAAGCTCAGCGAGGAGGAGAGACCGAGCAAGACCACCACGCCAAGAGGTCGCCGCGGCATAAAAGTCCACAGACTATTCAAACTCGTTGAATGGAACTGTAGAAAACAGTACTCACAGCTGTCATGTGCCACGGCGATGCTGTGTCGCGTCCGTGGTTCTGTGGTTGTATTCTGAATACCTGAGTAAGGCGAGCCCGGCGTTGAGCGCTAAATACATCAAAGGCTGTTCGACGGGGATGTAGTCTATTAGAACACTATATGCGGTATGTAAAACCACAGCGCCGTGACCGAGACCGCTAAGGTGGCTGGCGCCACGGCAAAGCCTCTGCGGCAGCCTTCGGCTGGGCTTCGAGGCTAAATAATTAAAGCACATAGCGAGCGGGTCCCGTGTACGATCTGGTCATAGTGGGCGCTGGGCCCGCGGGGGCGACGGCGGCGATAGTGGCGACGCGGCTGGGGCTTAAGACGCTCGTTGTGGATAGGTTCAAGCCGCCTCGGGAGAAGCCCTGCGGCGGGGGGCTCACGCCTAGGACCTGGCGCATGCTGGAGAGGATGGGGATAGAGTATAGCTGGTACGGCGAGTGCAGAGAGGTGAGGGTAAAGGTCGCCGACATAAACTACACCCATAGGGGCGACCCCATCAGGGTCACGCGGAGGCCCGAGTTCGACAAAGCCCTTCTGGATCAATCCGGCGCCGAGTTCGCGGTCGACAGGGTGCTGAGGGTGGAGGGGGGCAGGGCCGTGGGGGAGAGAGGCGCCTACGAGGGGGCGGTGGTGGTGGGCGCCGACGGCG